>JADHEF010000091.1_pt1:0-100000 | contig 104529 bp, 97 predicted proteins | sample 8952391 | NCBI WGS metagenome assembly JADHEF01 (sample SAMN16124439, study PRJNA663245) | bioreactor sludge metagenome | isolation source: sludge (nitrite) | place: India:Bengaluru | collected 2019-02-28
AAACTCATTTTTAAATAAACTCATATCAGGTGATATCATCCCCTATTCACTTTTTTATAGTTAAAAGGTTACACCTTCAGGATATATAAGAAAACATGAAAGCCATGCTATTACGGGTGGGGATTGATAAATCCAGTGACGGAGTTTTAGCTCCCATATTCCCGGATGGGAGCTTTGAATACATCCCCCTATCAGAAAAGGATGAAAAATCAACAGAAAACCGCACCTACCAGGATTTAACTGGAACTAGGGGAAAACTCATCTCCAGTTACTTACCCTCCAGTGTGGCTCAGCGTAAGGTTCACCTGGATCCAGAATTTACCACCTTTACCTATGGAGATGTGGGCCGAAAGGCAAATTACCTTTTAAAGTTAAATCCTGGTGATTTACTAGTGTTTTATATGGGTTTAACACCTAATTCTGTGGCTGAATATCCGGAAGCCCTGTATATAACTGGTTATTTTACAGTTAAAACGGTTCTGGATTTTAAAAACATTCCCCTTCCGCAGGTAAAGGGAATCCAGGAAAAATATTCCCATAACTCCCACCTCAAACGAAGATCAGATGAAAACAGTATGGTGCTGGTGGTGGGGAGCCCTGAAAAAAGCAAACTACTGGATAAAGCAATCTTAATTAGTGCAAAAAAATTGAACAAGTTGGGCCGAGCCTATCATGCTGTTTCACCACCCCTGGAAAAACTGCTGGGTATTAAAGGTTCTATCCAGCGGAGCATCCCCCCACGATTTATAGAAGATACAGATAAACTGGTTAATCTCCGGGAGCTCTTGGGCATGTGAAATATTTAAGTTTCAATATTCCTACCGAAGGCATCCTCCCCTTAGAACCCGGAGGTAGATTACTATTAAATTCCACTGAGCATTTTTTTCTACCTATTCATTTTTTTTCTACCTATTATTGTAAAAAAATTTTAGACACCATCTCCATATATAATCCCATGCAGAATCATAAGGTGGCCTCCCTCCTTAACCGGGTGGCGGATTATCTGGAGATGGATGATGTTGATTTTCGCACCAAAGCCTACCGCCGGGCAGCCCACACCATTGAAACCCTCAGTGTGGACATAGCCCAGATAAGGAAACAGGGAAAATTGCAAAAACTCCCGGGGGTGGGCACCCACATCGGGGTGAAAATTGAGGAGATACTGGACACCGGGAAACTGGAGTACCTGGAAAACCTTAAAGAGCAGTATCCCGTGGACCTGGATTCATTGATGTCGGTGGAAGGGTTGGGTCCCAAGAAAATAAAACTCCTGTACCATGAATTGGGAATAACCAACCTAGATGACCTGGAAAGAGAGGGCAAACGTCATCATATTCGGAGACTGAAGGGTATGGGTGCTAAAACCGAGGCTAAAATTTTACAGAACCTGGAATTTGCCCGGAAAAGTACCGGTAGACAGTTACTGGGGGAGGTCATGCCTCTGGCCCGCAAGATCAAAGAGAAGGTGGGTGCCCTGGAGGCGGTGGAAGAGGTAAAGATCGCTGGTTCCATACGCCGCTGCCAGGAAACAGTGGGAGATATTGATGTACTCACGGTAACCAATCATCCCGATGAGGTAATGGACTTCTTCACCCAGATGGATATAGTTGACGAGGTAGTGGTAAAGGGACACTCCAAATCAACAGTCCGACTCTTCAATGGAATGGATGCGGATATAAGGGTCTTCAAGACCGATGAATTCGGTTCAGCCTTGGTGTACTTTACTGGCTCCCGGGAATTCAACATCAGTCTGCGGAAAATCGCCATTTCCATGGATATGAAGCTAAACGAGTACGGTGTATTCCATCAGGAGGAAAGAGTGGCCGGGGCAACTGAGGAAGATGTTCTTAAGGCCCTGGGCCTGGATTACATTCCACCCGAACTCCGGGAAAACACCGGGGAGATCGAAGCATCCCTTGAGGGAAAACTCCCCCAACTGGTCGATTATTCTGATATAAATGGTGACCTGCACGTGCACACCAACTGGAGTGATGGAAAATCAAGTATCATGGAAATGGCTACCGGGGCTGCCGGAAGGGGTTACGAGTACCTGGCTATCACCGACCACACCACCCTCCCCGTGGCCCGTGGATTGAATGAAAAGAGATTGAGACAACAAATGGATAAAATTGACCAGGTAAACTCCCAGCTAGATGATATCGTTCTGTTGAAGGGTGCGGAGGTAAACCTAGATTCTGTGGGGAACCTGGACATGCCCCAAAATTTACTGGAGGGACTGGACCTGGTTGTGGCTTCGGTACACTACGATCTGCACCAGGACCCGGAAAAAATGAACGAAAGAATTGGGCAGGCCCTGGAAAATGAACAGGTCGATATGCTGGCCCACCCCACCGGCCGTAAGATCAAAGAAAGGCAACCCTCACCCTTAAATATTGAAAAATTATTGGAGAAAGCCAGTGATACTGGAACCATTCTGGAAGTGAACTCCCAGCCCAAAAGGCTGGATTTGGAGGATATGCACATTAAAATGGCCGTTGAATATGGCTGCCAGCTGGCCATAAACAGTGACAGTCACCATGTTGATAGTTTAGGTTTCCTGGAACTGGGTGTGGCCACTGCCCGCCGGGGGTGGGCTCAGAAAAAGGATATAGTAAACACCCTTCCCCGCAAGAAGTTGTGGAAAAAATTAGGGTTGAGTTAAAGACGTAATGTATATGGATAGAGTTCAATCTAATAAACTTATTTTCTTAATTGAATACAGATTAAATTCTTTATTGATAAAGAATTAAACTCCATCATTGGTTTAATCTTCCTGATCTGCGCACTGGTGGAGTAAGGAGAGTATCCTGGCCAGAGTTACCACATCCTCCCGATTGTGTTCAATTATAGGTACCAGTGGTCCGATATTTCCGGTTTCACGGTAGGTGAGGTAAAACTCAGGCACGTGGCTGCTGGGGACATCATCCTCTCTTTCCACACCGAACAGGTATTTTTCTAAAGTTTGCAGCCGGCAGTTGGGAAGCTGATTGCTCCACTGCCTCCGGGAGTAATAGAGGAGGTCCAGGTGCTGCGAATTCAGGGGTTTTTCCATATGATGGAAGCGCATCCTGCTTTTAATGAATGGAACATCAAAACTACGGCCATTGAAGGTCACATAAACATTATCCTTTTCCTGATGGGAGAGAAAACCTTCTAGTGCTGCCTTTTCCTCCTTTAAATCCCTTAAAAGGTATTGTTTCATGGTTAAACCATCACCATCCCCCTCGGCAACCCCGATAAGGATCAGGGGCACATCTGAAAGTCCCAGGGTTTCTATATCCATGAAAAGCATGTTCTCGGCACCGGAGAGTGATGATAGGAGAAGGTTCAATGGATGGGAGGCAGAATAACGGGTGGATATCCAGTCAGTCAGTGCACAAACATCCCTGCTTTCCAGTTTCTCCAGGAGTTCACAGGCCGGGGCACCGTAGGAGGGGTGTTCTTTCAAGTCATCCAGGGAATTGTAACCATTTTCTTTAAGTTTCCTTTCTTTTGCCTCACCAATCCCTTTAATCAGTTTAAGGTCACTGGCCATGCATTCATTAACTTTCTTTTCAGTTAATGTTTCAATTTCTAACTTTTCATGGGTGGTGAAACAGTAACATGAGCCACGGCTGGTCTCTAACTCTTCACCGTACTTCATATCTTCCAGTGATTTATCCTGGTATTCTTTCAGGAGTTTTTGTTTAAGGGCTTGGGGGTTATCTTCAACTTCATAGGCCATGGGTAGACTCCGAAAAGGATTGTGAGTATATTTTTCTAATTTTAAAGTAAAGTTTTATAACTATTTTCAAGTTCTACAATTTTCAAGTAAATAGTTTGAATTATTTCAAAGTTTCAGAATTATTTTTGGTTATAACCATTCAAGTAATGGTTTAGAACTTATCCTATTTTAAAACCATCCCCTTATTTATGATTGTAGGACCATATATAGCAGTATTATTAATTTAATCTCAAGCTTGGAGGGGGAAAATTTAAAAAATATCTTTTTGTTCTGTTGGCACTGGTAGTTGGTTTTGGTTTTTAATTAGGGTTTTTTAATGGTTATAATGGGGATTTAGGAGAAGGAGGGAACATAAATTGATTCGGACTTTAGTTCTGTACGAAAGCAGGTATGGGTCTACCTGGGAGGCGGCTCGGATAATTTCACTTATTCTGGGCCCGTCCCGGCGCATTCCTGTCTCCCAATTCACGGAAAAACACAGGGATTATGATTTCATTGTAATGGGTGCCCCTATTTACATGGGTAAAATACATCCCAAACTACAGGATTTCATTGATAGGGAGAAAGAATGGCTCAATGAAAAGAATATAGTCCTGTTCTGCACCTGTCTGGATGGTTCTGATGGTCTACGGGTTCTCCGGAAAGTGGAGGATGATCTGGGTGGCCGGGTCATGGAACTGGGTGTTCTGGGGGGTCGTCTGGAAATGGACCGTTTAACTGAAGAGGATTTTAAGACACTGAAGGAATACCTTTCCCAAGTGGGTCTACCGCCTCAGGGTATGGATTTATTTAGCCAGGACGAAGTGGTTGACCTGGCCCTACGCCTGATTGATGTTCGGGACACCCTTTTAGCGAAACTTCCCATGGAAAAGCTGAAGGAGGAAGTTGAAGGTTTTTTAAAGGAACATAATACTTGCACCCTGGCCACCAGCTCACCGGGGAGGATAAGGGCCACTCCTCTAGAGTACCATTACAGTCAGGGTCATCTTTACATTCTGAGTGAGGGAGGAATGAAATTCGCCAACCTTCTTTCCAGTTCACGGGTTTCAGTCACGGTTTACGATGAATACACGGATATGAAGAGTCTCCGGGGGATGCAGATAAGTGGACAGGCCCTGGTGGTGGAAGATGCTGCTGAATACCAGCAAGCCGTGGAGATGAGGGGACTGGAAATGGAATTCATCCGGTCATTACCGGTGGATCTTAAACTCATCAGGGTGGACATGGAGAAGGTGGAATTTTTAAACTCAAAATTTGAGAAGGAGGGATACTCCACCCGGCAAGTTTTGAATTTTTAGGATTTCTATCAATTACCACAACCTTCTATTTTACCTTCCCATTTTTTCATTAATTTTTATTTACAATTTTATTTGCAACTTAACTCACCAGTTCCATAGCCGGCAAGGGATGTGTTTTACTGGTGAAAAATGAAAAATCTCTAAAACCCTCATAAATCACTCGTTACATGTATGGGTAGTCCCTAAAAAACAGGCATTTTAACAAAAATGAAATAACATCATATTGGTGCTTAGGGGAAGTGCGTATGCTTCGTTAAACATCTCTATAACGAAGTTCGATCTATAACGACCCTAGTGTATATGTAAGTGTTGAATAACGAAGTAAATTTCAACAAACTAGTACAAAAAATTGATCTTTAAACATTCAATTCTTTTTTAATTAATCCTAAAATATTCCAACTTTTTAGGGATAATTTTTTCTCTAAAATTATATCAGATACACTACAGAATTTAAATACTTTTTCTCTCTATTATAATACAATAAAATTTTGGTAGGGAATGGCAACACAAAAAGAAGCGAGCTTTAGAAAAGAGTTTTCTCATCAGTTCGTTGATGGAGGATACCAACGAGTGAATATAAATGATGAAAATGATTTAAAAAAAGGAATTTAAGACTCAAAATAGAAAATAATTCAATAAAATCTTATAAAAAAGGATGTAGGATTTATGACAGCTAAGTCTGGTATAATAGAAATAATAATAGGGTTAGCGTGGATTGTAGTTTTTATACTTTCATTACTTAGTGGAATGAGTTCTAGTGTTATGTACTTATTTTTAGGTTTATTCTTGATTATAACCGGAATATTTTATTATACAAAAAATTATGATAAAAATCTTTATAGAGTGATTATGGTTGTATTAATAGGATCCATGTTGATTGTATTTCATAGAATGTTTCCACTAGGTGAAGATACCGTAGTTTTAGTATTCGTGGGATTATTTACACTACTCATCCTCTTAGGGGTTTATTTAGTGCCTAGAAAATGGGAAAAATACAAAAAAGAATTAGAACAATAAGATGAAGTCTCGCAATAGTAGCTAATTTTATGAGAATAAAGTTAATTAATCTGCGTTCCCGTAATGTGTTGTGTTTTTCTGTGTTATATAATATAAACTGTCCCCTCTACTAATGTATTCTGGAAATTCCCTTTACCTTATCAAAATCAGAATCAAAGGAAACAATTGTATCTATTTTATATTGCTTCATGAGTTGTAGAGAAACAGAATCTGCAAAAGACAACACACCATCATAGTTCAGGAAGAAACTCATGGCCTGTGAGCTTAATTCTTTGTCTAGAAACTTAACTTCATGATTATCCTGGATATAATTGTACAAACGGGCACCCATCTTACCTCCCCCCAGACTGCCCACCATGGTAACTGCCTCGGAAAGAACAACAATAGAGGTCATTTTATCCTGGGCGACGATTTTGGGGAGAATTTCCCGAACCCGTGGGTGCCACTGGTCTTTTTTAATGGATGCAGCGATGAAAAAGGAGGCATCAATAAAAATCAAATCTTTTCTCCCCTTTGGGCTTTCTTTTTAAGTTTTACGGCATCAGTTTCCGGTCCCTCAACCATACCCAGGATATCCTCAATGATTACCTTTTTTCGGAACTTCAATTCCACACCATTCTCTGTGGGAATCCATTCCAGCACATCCCCTGGACCTACTTTGAATTTTTTTCTTATTTCGGCAGGAACCACTGTTTGGAAACCCTTTGAAATTTTGGTCTCAGTCATTATATCACTGTAAAATATTATAACTTTCAAAGTATTTAAAAATATAAAGTATAGTCTTTTTCAAAGTTGATGTGAATCCACATTAATTCAGTAGTAAATTGAGACCAGTTACAAAAATAGAAATCATTTTTGTAAGTTCTTGCTGAAAAATAAAAGATCTTCTTTTTTCCTGGTTTAAAATTAGTATTATGGTGCGAGTAAGAAAGAAAAAAATAAATATTTATAATTTTTTTACCATTGTCCGTTGGTTTCTCCAGTAATGGCGTTTACATCCAGACTTCCCACGTAGGTACCATCGGCCTGGTTAAGCGGTACATGCCACCAGGGTGTCCCTTTAACTGTGTATAATGTAGGGGTGCCGGCCACGTAGGTTTCGCCGAAATCATCTTTTATGGCGTTAACTGCAATCTTCTGGGCTTGAGCTGCTGATATTTTCACCTTACTGGTATCATTGGTTTTAACATGGTTATTAGTGGTATGACTACTTTCATTGTGAAGTGTAGCCTTAGTCGTGGTTTTGACAACATTGATGGTGCCATCGGTGGAATTATTAACCGTCAAATTGGGCACACTGGAATTTTGAGTGGCCATAACATAGGCCACACCAGCAATAATCACTATTGCAGCCACAATCACTAAAACAATTTTCCTATCCATTTTTTCACCTCTCAAATACTTAAATTTTAGATACAAATACCTTCAAACCTTATTTTCCAAATTAAACCTTATAATTCTAATTTACAATTTATATGCAATTTATATACATAATGACCTCAATAGATATTAACCGTGATTTTACAACATAAAAAGGATAAAAAGGATATTTTTGAGCATATGGTCCAATATGACAATTTCACATGTTTAATTGAGGGAATTAATATGTATACGGGGTGATTCTGTGAATACTACCTATTTCCGTTTATTTTTTGAAAGCCCAGGAAACTTTAACCGAGTTAAAATCGTTAATTTACTTAACCAGAGACCTTATAATATTAACCAACTTTCTAAAGAGCTTAATCTGAATTACAGGACAGTTCAACACCATATTAAAGTACTTGGAGAAAATATGGTGGTTCAATCAGATAGCAATGGATATGGTGCTTTATTTTCTCTTTCTGATGAATTTGATATAGATAAATTTATGGAAATTTACAATGCATCACTGGATGAATGTGTATTGGATGAAGATGTTATGAGAAAAAAAGTGCTTAAAATGTTGAAGTAAAATTTTCAACGTTTATATTAAAAAAACCAGTGAATGTAGACCGAAATTATAAAAAAAGAATCAAACTGTTTTTCATCGAGGGATACCGTCTTTTTCCCGCCCAGGGTTACCGCCCCATAAGGTTAAATGAATGATTATAGTATGTAGTATAATAGGTGAATATCTTGAGATGTCCAAAGTGTGGAGTAGAATATCCTGAAAATTCTGACCGCTGCCAATTCTGCGGCAACCCTAAAAACCCACCATCAGATGTTAATGATGGAAATGAGGTAAAATTAACCATAACTACAGTTGACCCCAATGCCAAAAAGAGCTATTTCATCTCCAAACTCTTGGGATTATTTGGAATAGTATTCTTCCTACCATTAGCAGTACTTTCTGGCGTATACCTCGTAACCCGTAAAGAAAAATCTGCAAAATACTGGGGATTGGCATTCATACTCATCGGGGGAATTTTCTGGGCAATAGGAATAGCAATGGTTTACACCATGGGCTATGACAAATTCCTAGCAACCTACAATCTGACCAACTATAATTTTACCAACTACGGGCTTAAATTTTAATTTAACCCTTTTTTTACCCTACTATTTACAATTTATAGAACAGTGGAGATATTGAAATGGAAAAAATAATACTTGGCCTTCCTAAAGGAAGTTTAAACAACGTTAATCGGGGAAACACTTACCAATTATTTGTAGATGCCGGTTACGAGGTTCGTGGATACGAACCCGGTAAGGAGGAAAATGAAATCACCATCTTAAATGACCCGGAAATAAAAGGATTCCTCACCAGACCACAGAGCGCACCAGTGGAACTTAACCGCCAAATACTGGATTTGGCCATCATTGGAGAAGATTGGGTCCGGGAAGAATCAGTCAACGTGGAAGGAGAACTCATAAAAAAGGTGGGAGACCTGGACTACGGCCAGACCAGGTTGATAGTGGCTGTACCCAATGATGACCCTTATGAATCTCTTTCAGAGTTCTTCAGAGCTAACAAGAACCGGGAAACCCCCATACTATGTTTCACTGAGTACCCCAACCTGACCCGGCAGTTTTTCATGGAAAATGAGGGTTACCAGGAGTTATTCGGCCAGAGCAAACCCGTAGTCCAAATACGTGGTTTAAAGGATGGGGATAACGAAATGGTGCAGATCATCAACTCCGACGGTGCCACTGAGGTGTACATAGCTAAGGGCGCTGATCTAGTAGTGGACAACACTCAGACCGGGAGCAGCCTCCGGAAGGCAGGGCTGAAGATCCTGGAAACCATAATGGAATCCAGTGCCGGACTATACGCCGGACCCAGTTGCACACCAGAAAAAGCCGAAAAAGCAAAAATAATCTTCGAACAGTTATTCGGAGCCATAAAGGCCAGAAAATACTTCGATGTCAAATTCAACATATCCAATGAAAAAACAGACGAAGTTAAAGATTTCCTACTCTCCAATGAATACTGCTCCGATGAACCAACTACGGTCCAGGGAACCAGCTTTTCCCAGGTTAACGTGCTGATCCCCAAGAATAAGTTCCCTCAAATGTTAAAGGGAATAAAAAGCTTTGGAGCATCGGCCATTGTCCGTCAGGATGTTAAACAGTACGTCCAGTAAAAATAGGATTAAGGTTATAGCCTCCTTAAAGGAGGTTCTCTTTTTTTTCCATCAAATAAAATAGATTTTGCAGTTTTTTAGTCTAGTTACCCCTGGATTATTCTCCTTAATTTCAAATATCTATTGAAACATTATTATTGTGCAGGAACCGTGTAATCTCCGATTTAATCTTTTCATTATGACCTAATAATGGATGGCCACCATCCAGCAGGGACAACAGGTGAGCGTGGGGAATTCTTTCAACCAGGGCCTGTGCATTTTCAGGGAGTGCTAAGGGGTCATCTTGGGCACTGATTATCAGTGTTGGGATTTTTATATCTTCAAAGGGATAGTTTTTGTCATTAGAGCTGTTGAAAATCTCAGGAGATGAAGTGTAAATATCAAAAATGCTCCCCGGGACCCGTGCACTAACCGGCAGGAGACTGAATAATAGATCTCTAACTTCAGCTTCGTATTCGGACGTGAGTGTAAATTCCTCAGGCACACCAACCCATTCCTTCTGAACCCGTGACTGGAAGTAGGTGATGGTTGCCCAGTAAATGAAATCATTTCGAAAGAATATATTGAATATAGCCTTAGGCATGATGGGGCCCTTCCCCGGGGCTGCAGGAGAAACAAGAATAAGTGCTGAAACACGCTCGGGGTGACGCAAGGTGAACTGTATGGATGATGTTGAACCGGCAGAATAACCAACAATAGCTGTCTTCCCGATATTCAGGGAGTCTAAAAGGGAAGCATAAGAATCAGCCTGCATTGCTACACTGGCTTTCTTGGGTATAGATGAACGCAGATAACCAAACCGTGAAACCGATATAACCTGGAACTTTGCATCGATGGTCTTATTTGCCATCATCAAACCCTGATCAAAGCCACCAGCATTGCCATGCACGGCCAGTATGGGATAACCATCCCCGGTTCTAGCATACTCGATTGATCCATGGTTAGTATCAATCACCTTGCTGTCCAGGTTGTGGATATACTCCCTTATCCTTTGCATTTCACTATGGAAACGGGTCATTCTGGCACCACTACCTAAATTATGTTTCACCACAAATGTCACGAAGAATTGTTAGTTCTTCAGTTTTTACCGCACTTTAGGTCGGATTCTCTCATTACATCCATGCATTCCATAAATCTTTTCTTTTCTATTTTTCAACCAGGTCTTTAAGCTTTTTCAGGGCTTCCTGCCACATGTTCTGGTACATTTTTTTATAATCAGGAGGTATATCCCTAACTGGAAACTGTTCAATCAAAACTTCAGTGGAACCGTTTAACTCTTTTAACGTGTAATTTTCAAGGGCACCAGCATACACTGTAGCCTCTTTACTGGTAATATCTTCTTTACCTTCCTCCACCATGCCAATGTTTTCAATTGAGACGAATTCGTAGGGCTTATTCTCTTTAACTTGGAATACTGTGCCGGACATCTTACCAGACTCATCAGGTGCGAGAAAAAGTATCTTACTTTCCTCACTCCAGTCACCCACGAAATGGGAGCCAGGCATAAACACAGCAGTCCACAGGGGATATGTTTTCTTTCCCAGCATCACTTCCCACACTTTTTTTCGGGGTGCATCTATAACTATTGAGAAATCCAGTTTTTCCATAAATCAAACACTCCTTGTGTAAAACTGTTATTTTTCATCTATTCTACTGATTATTTTCCTTCATACGCCTGTTTTAACTTATCTATGTCCAGTTTATACATCTGCATCATGGCCTTCATCACCCTCTGGGATTTCTCGGGGTCTGAGTCACTTAAGTATTCACCTAAAAGACGGGGAACGATTTGCCAGGCTAAACCAAATTTATCCTTAACCCAACCGGGTCCCAGTTCCATTCCACCCTCTTTGAGCTTCTCCCACAACTTGTCAATCTCTTCCTGAGTATCACAGTTCACGAATAAAGATAAAGCTTCACTAAATTTGAATTGGGGATTATCATTTAATGCATAAAATTCCTGTCCTTCGAGCTGGAAGGTAACCGACATAACTGATCCTTCCTGGCCGGGGCCGGATTTCCCGTATCGCATGGTGTTTACTATCTTTGAATTTTTGAAAATGGAGATATAGAACTTAGCTGCCTCTTCAGCTTTACTATCCTCAAACCATAAGAATGGTACAATCTTTTGCATTTTCAATCCCTCCTGTTTTCATTTCTTCAGCTTTTCCAGCAATTCATCCAGACGTTCATAAGACTCATCTATCCCTTGTTCCATCCCGGATTGCATCATACCATCGCGATCATCAACCGATTGGAAGACAGATTGGTCAGTTAATTTGGTCCGGTTACCTGGTAATTCTTTGAGTTTTAACGTGTCTAGAAGTACATGACCTGGTTCTGGAAGACCTTCAAACTCAAAGGTGCTGATGATTCTCTCGGTACTAACTTCATGATACACTCCATGAAATACAAACTCATTGTCCTCTTGATCTTTCTGTATGAACCGCCAGAAGCCACCATTTCGGGGTTCAAATGTTTCAATGGTTGTGGAAAATCCACGGGGACCTACCCACTGTGCATAAAGTTCTGGATGGGTTAATGCTTTAAAAACAAGTTCACGTGGAGCTTCAAACTCTCTTTCTACCAATATTTCTAGTTTTCCTGGTTCTACCGTAATTTTAGCCATATTTTTCGCCACATTAATCACCTATTTGGGAATAATTATTATTGAACCTTAAAATTGGAACAAACCAAATTAAACTTTAGCAAGATATTCAGCGAGCTTATCCAGGGATTCATTCCAACCAGCTTCAGCTAAGGTCTTATTTTCATTGTCAGGGAAGCCCGTGTGCTGTAGAGTGAGACGGGTCTTACCATCTTCTTCCTGGAATATCACCGTCACCATCAACTCCAATGGCCAGTCTCCGCTCATTCCGTAGTAGGAAGCTGGAACCACATTACCCTCTGCATCAGCGAAGCTATCTGTGGACACAATTCGCTCCCGGGGAACTATATCCTTATAAACACCGGTGCTCCAGATGTCCTGGCCTTCCGGTGATCGCATGCTGTACAGGGAAGAGCCTCCTACCCTAAAGTCATTCTTTACCACCGGCGCAGTGTATCCTCTTGGCCCCCACCACTTTTTAATAGCCTCTGGGTCGGTCCAGGCCTCCCACACCTTCTCTAGCGAAGCAGGGAAGGTACGAGTTATAAATAACAGGGTAACCTCTATTATCCCCATAACATTTCCCTCGGTGTCCTGGAATGATCCCGTGTACCCCATATCGGGAATGGTCATTTTTTCGGTCAACATCTGCCCGCCTTCAGCTTCAATTTTCCGGGCAAATTCATCATAGGAATCAATACTTATGACATCACTAATCATAGAACCAAATTCTTTTGGTTTTATAGCCCCATTGATTCCGGGTTCATCCTCTTCACCTGCTTCCACCAGCCAGTAATCAAATTCACCAGCCCATTTATCTATTTTCCATCCGAAAACTTTTCTATAGAATTCTACTGCTCTTTCTGGTTCTTCTGCCGGTATCTCAAAATGAATGACTTTGGGCATGCTCTAACACCTCTTTTCAACTAAGAAATGAATAAAAATCTTTAATTATTTTAAATCCCCCTTTCAACTACTTTTTTAAATCCCCTTTCACCTCCTTGTGAATCGAATAACTTATGATTAAATCATTCATCATAGCAATGAATCATTCTAAATCATATTGTCACACCGTAATACACTATATTTATTTTAGAATAATTAGATTTCCATTACAGAATTATTAGATTTCTATTATCTAAAATTCAAAAAATAGTCCAAACATTAACCAGGAATACAAAAACATTAGAATAAAGAATGATAAAAATTTTAATATAGGATATATTTCATTGTTATGGCTTAAACAGGATAATAAATCTTTATTTAAGGTAAAATCATTATTTAAGGTAAAATATGGTGGACTAAAAAAATTATTTCATGATATTTGGAGCTAAAAATAAGCAGGTGAATGGGAAATATATAAAAATGGAGAAAATGGTGGTTTAGTTATGAAACAGTTTTTAATCACTCCGGCAGCAGGTAAGAGACTGATAGCCCGGGCATTGGTGGACCATCCCTCCATCAAATCCGCCTTAAAATCAGGGACCCTGGTTATAATCGCCGGAACAACCAACGGCTACGTGGCGGAAGAGATTTTAACATCCCTTGGTCAACTGGGAGGATTTTCCAGAGAAAGGTTCTTCAGGGGCATAGTACTACCACCAGTAGGTTTAACCAGTAAATCTGGCCGACTTAAAGATGAAACTGGGTTTCCAGGGGATGTGGTCATAGTTGACGGTGTCTGGAAGAAGGGCTTAACCATATTCGATGTGGTTGATGATCTTAAAGAGGGTGATGTGATACTGAAGGGTGCCAATGCCCTGCAAATTCCTGAAAAGAAAGCTGCCATCTACATTGGTCATCCTCAGGGTGGAACCATTGGAGCAGCATTACAAGCTGTGGTAGGGCGCAGGGTACGCTTAATTCTACCGGTGGGGCTGGAAAAACGAGTTTCTACGGATCTGGATGACCTTTCACTAAGACTAAACTCCCCGGGGGCAGAAGGCCCACGCCTGTTACCGGTGGTGGGTGAAGTTTTCACGGAAACAGATGCCATCTGCAGCTTGACTGGTGCCCAGACCGAACTGGTGGCTGCCGGTGGTGTGGCAGGTGCCGAGGGTTCCATCTGGCTGGCAGTTAGTGGAAAGCCCCAACAGGTGGTCCATGCCGAGAAATTGATAGAATCCATTTACCGGGAACCCCAATTCACCCTGTAAAAAAATTCCCCGGTAAATTAATATTTTTCCAGTAACAGTTCAACTTCCTTCTGGGAATGCATGGCCTGCAGGTCTTCATGTTCTGTTTTCTTTACTGCCAGATATGACCTGGAAAGTTCAGGCCCCATGGCATCGGATATAGTTTTATCCTTCCCTAAGGCATCAATTGCATCTCCCAAATTACCGGGGAGTGGTATAATTCCCTTTTCATCCCTTTCCTCTGGTGAAAGAGCGGCCGGATCATTCTGTACTGGTTCCTCCAACCTCATCTTCTCCTGAATACCATGGAGTCCGGCGGCTATAACTGCACCCATGGCCAGGTAAGGATTGGAGGATGCATCCACAGTTTTCAATTCAAAATGTTTTATTTTGCCATTTTCTTCCTGGATCACCCGGACTGCGGCTTCACGGTTATTGAAACCCCAGGATTGGAAGGCCCCACTCCACATATGGGGTCGTATCCTGCGGTAAGATCGGGGTATTGGTGTGGTTATGGCCATCAGTGCAGGTAAATGGTGCAGTATGCCAGCTATAAATGCCTGAGCATTTTCACCAATACCATATTCTGTGTCCTGGTTCTGTAAGATGTTCTTATCATCCTTCCACAGGCTAAGGTGCAAGTGGCACCCGCTTCCGGCCTTATCCGGGAAGATCTTAGGCAGGAAGGAGGCTATTAATCCATGTTGGGGGGCAGTGGCCTTAACTGTCTCCCGGAATATAACCTGGTTATCGGCAGCCTGCAGTGCATCTGAGTACCCCACGGTTATTTCCTGTTGGCCAGGCCCGGATTCAGGATAATACTGTTCTACAGTAATGTTCTGGGCAATTAAGGATTCAACTATGTTCATAATAACAGGATAGTTTAAATCCATGGATTGTGTGGAGGCAAAGGGAGTAAAATCTCCGGGTTGGTAGGATGGACGGTTATTGTTTTTAGAGTTCCTATCATTTAAGGTCATTTCCTGTTTTAGAAGGTAAAATTCGTTTTCAAAGGACGCTTTAACCTTCAAACCATTCTCTTCCAGGGTTTTGATCATTTTCTTTAAAAAACCGCGTGGACAGTTCCCCCATACTTTTCCATCCTGAAACATGTCTCCCATAACCCGGAAATGACCTGGAGCGTAGGGTAATGGTGTTAATGTGGACATATCTCCCCGGAGTGTTATTTCCCCCACTGGATCCAGTCCAGATTCAGCCACTACACCATCATACATCACCGGGACCCCCTGCTGGCCACGGGAAATACCCACTGATACTTTCTGGTTCTCAACTGAATCCACATGAACTGCCTTTCCCCGGATTATATTGGCGTTATCACACCATACAACCCGTATGAATTGGGCGTTCAACCCTGATGTGTTGTTATTTTTCATCATGCCTTCACCTGTGGCTTATTATATTAAAGTTCAATCTTCTGAAAATATATTCATCCCTAAGGTTATTTATCCTAAGGTAATAATCCCCCTTTGGATTGGGATCACTTAGATTGCATTTCATAAGTCCTGCTTTTAATAGATTCTCACCAAGGGAAATACTTTTGCAATATTTGGTGCTGATTTTCACTAGGGTGAGGGAATGGTGTGTTAAATTAAAAAGAGGGGATTAAAAATAGTGATTTAACCATCAATCTCCTTAATGATGGCCTGGTGCATCCTGCGGATGAACTCTATCCTCTCTTCGTACTTCAGGACATCCAGATATCCCTGTGATACCAGGTTGAAGGCAAAAGGGGATGGGATTTTGGTGTTAATCTGTTTAATTTCCATTTTACCATTTTCAACCAGTTCTAAAACTTTCCGGGCATTATTCACATCCATGAAATCCTCCATAACCTCCCGGCGGGCTTCCTTAAGTATGGGGAAGTTGGGATCCAGTTCCTTCACGAACTTCAGGAGGATCTTACCCCTAACCTGCTGGCGCCCCACGGATTTTTCCCGTCCCTTGTAACGCCGCAGGATCATGAGCGAACGCCCGGCACAATGCCGGAAACGCCCGGCCAGTGTTTCAGTACGGTCAATTGCTTCTTTAAGGTATTCATCCAGGTTTTCAGGGGTTAATTCCTGGAAGGCCTCCAGAGCCCCAATTTTCCCTTCACTGGATAGGTAAAATCCATTGTCGGAGATGGAGATCATCACATCGTGGCGGTACCTCCGGGCGATAACATAGGCCAGTGCCCGGCTGAGAGCATCGTTAACCCTTCTACCGAAGAGGGTGTGGAACACCACGAATTTACGGCCTCCAAAACCAGTGTAATACTCCACCAGGAGGGTTTTAAGGTGGGGGACCAGGGCATAGAGATACTGCTCCCGGAAGTACTGGTATATGGAATGGGCGGCATTTTCATCCACGTAGAGGTACTGGTGTATGAACTGGATAATATCCTCTTTATTCTGACCCTTTTTAAATTCCCACTCCAGTATTTCCCGGAACTTCTGTATGGAAAGGGCCAGATCAAAGGATAGAGGTAGTTGTTCCGAGAACCAGGAGGGTATGGTAGGGGGACCCGAGGCCGGGCTGACATTGACACTCATTCCCCGGGCATAATTGAAACGGTAGATACGGCCACCCAGTACGAAACTATCTCCTTTTTTCAGTTTCTCCATGAAGTCTTCTTCAATATGTCCCACCACCTCACCACTACATTTAACCACTGCAGCGCTACGGTCAGGTATGGTTCCAATATTGGTGGAGTAGAGCATTCGGGCCAGTTTACCCCTTCTACCCATGCGGTTTTCATCCCAATCCACCCATATCTTGGCGTAGACATAACGATCTTCCAGGCGGGTGTACTCACCAGCCAGGTAGCTCAGTACACTTTTATAGTCCTCTTCCGAGAGTTCACGGTAGGGATAACTCCCCCGGATAAGCTGGAAGGCTTCATCCAGGTCCCAACGCTGTTCAATGGCCATACCATAGATCTGCTGGGACAATACATCCAGGCAGCTTTCCGGGATGTGTATCTCATCGATCTTGCCTTCCAGGGCGTTTTTCAGGATGAGTGCACATTCCACCAGATCATCACGGTCCACCACCATCATTTTTCCCTTGGACTTCTCATGCAGCTGATGGCCACTACGGCCTATTCTCTGCAAGGCCCGGGAGACGGATTTAGGACTGGAAACTAGTATCACCAGGTCAATGTAACCAATATCTATCCCCAGCTCCAGGCTGGTGGAAGAAACCACTACTTTCAGTTTTCCCTCCTTTAACTTGTTTTCGGCTTCCAGACGCAGCTCTTTGGAGAGGCTGGAGTGGTGGGCCATAATGTTCTGGTCATTATAACTGCCCGGGTACCTTTTCTTCAGGTTAAAGACCACACTCTCCGTACCACTACGGGTGTTGGTGAAGATAAGGGTAGTCTGGTGCTCCTGTATAAGATGGTGAAGCATCTGGTACATGGCCTTGTAGGTTTCATCAGGTTCGGTGGCTATTATATCCTTAACCGGGCAGATAACCTCCATATCCAGCTGTTTAAGGTAATTAACATCTACAATGAGGCAGTCCCGTGGCTGACCATAGGCGTAACCCACCAAGAATTCAGCCATCCTCTCCAGGGGATGAACTGTGGCACTGAGCCCGATGCGAACAAATCCCCCGGTGAGGTGTTCCAGCCGCTCCAGACTCAGGCTGAGGTGCACACCTCTTTTGTTCTCGGCCAGGGAGTGTATTTCATCTATTATCACATAACGGACTTTGGATAGTTTCTCCCGGAACTTGGGTGCACAGAGTAGGATGGAGAGAGATTCAGGGGTGGTTATGAGAATGTGTGGTGGGGTTTTAAGCATTTTGGATCGCTGGTACTGGGTGGTATCTCCGGTTCGCACTGCTTTACGTATTCCCAGTTTTCGCCCGGCGATATTTTCGATCTCATTCAAGGGTTCCTCCAGGTTCTTTTCAATATCGTTATCCAGGGCCTTGAGGGGGGAGATGTACAGGCAGTAAACCCGGTCTTCCAGTATCTCCTGGTCCGCCAGGCGGGTGAGTTCACTGATTATGGAGAGGAAGGCAGTGAGGGTTTTACCGGAACCAGTGGGTGAGGAAACCAGCACATTCTTTCCCTGGTGAATGTCCACTATGGACTGGCGTTGTGCCTCAGAAAAAGTCTCAAACTTTCCCTGGAACCATTCCCTGGCCCAGGGATGTAATATTTTGTAAATATCTTTATCAGAATATTTTTTTTCCTGTTTGGTTATCATTTTATCTAATACTTTCAGTTAATTCTGTTACTTAATTTCTTTTTAAAATTTAGGGAACTTTAAGTTTATAAATCAAAATTTGATGTTTTCACGATTTAAAGAGTTTACGATTTAAAATCAATAAAATGAGAGTCATAATGATATGGTTCTGGTTGAACCTTCAGAAGATGACTTATTTTTCCGAAGTAAAAGGTTTCAAATTTTTCAACACCAAAAACTTCCATTTCATCATGTTTCATTTCTTTTAGAAATGGTGAAAGTAGTTTTTCATGGAGAACATCAGATCCTTCGGTTATGAAGTTAAAGGAGGGCATCACAATCAAATTTTTTCCCCTGAACTCTCCGGATAGAAAGCATTTTATTTTTTCTATTCGTTCACCACTTCTGATCCCCACTGCAGGGTGTTCATGACCTATTACAATATTTTCTTCTTTAATTTCATCCCATTTTTCCGGGATCCGGTCCCCGTGCATTACCTGAAAGTTACCGGTTGAATAGTTGCTATAAACCTCCAGCCCGGTTTTCTGAGCAATTATGGGTGTCAGAGGGTCGTGGTTTCCCTTGATGAGGATTATCTCCTGGAATCGTTCCTGAAGGTAATCTATGAATTTAAGGGTTTCCTTCCATTCCTGGCGGTTTATTTTCCCAAATTCGTGTTTCAAGTCCCCGTTGATAATTATACGGGAGCATTCGCTACGGGAATGGATTTCTTCCATCCTGTGGATTATCTTGGGATACTGGAATTTTGGTATCATCAAACCCTGGTAGTTCAGTGCTTCCTCATATCCCAGGTGAAGATCAGATATTATCAAGTGATCCTCAACTTCCAGGGCCAGGTCCAGGATTCGGGTGCCCAATATGTTACTGGAAACCATAATCATCCTCTAATATTGTAAGAATATCCATAAAGGTAACATCGATAAAAAAAATCTTTAAAACTCGGGTAATAATGTGGTAAATGGAATTTAGGGGGTGTTAAAAATTATTCTCTGCATGTTTAATTGGTTCAAAGATGTAATTGGTTCAATATTAAGTTATCATCTATAATTCAAGACCTAATATTTATAGTATTCTATTGGTCCTTCCTGGTTTTAAGTGTTCCCTAGTGCTGTTCTCCCACTACCTTGACCTTTTCTTAGGCCATAACCATGAAAAAAACAGATGTACAAGAAGCACCAGAAGGAAAGGCAAAAAGAGTAGGGTGTGTAGCTGGAAAGAAAGGGTTTTATCCAGTAATCCTCCGGTGATATATTCTATACTCCGGTAATAGGTTATTCCCAGGCCGGAGACAATAACCACCACTATCAGGATCATCAGAATAATATGAACCGCCTTTTTGGTGGTTTTTCTATCCATTTACATTAACTCTCCTAATATTCTTATAAAATGGTTAGTAAAGCCCTTATAGAATGGTTAGTAAAGTCAGAATATCATTATCACTTCAGAAAGCTTTCATTAAGATTGCCACTTATTGAATAGCCCCTGCTTTCCCAGTAACCCTGGTAACTGGAGTTGTTGGATAATTCAATACGGTTTATCCATTTTATCCATTTGTAACCCCATTTACTCTCGGCTACCAGCTGTAAGGGAAATCCCCTCTCCGGGGGAAGAGTAGCATTGTTCATCTGGTAAGCCATTATTATCTGGTTGTTCTGGAGATATTCCAGGGGAAAAGAGGTGGAATAACCATCAACAGCATAAAAGATAACCGTGTTTGCCGGGGGTAATGGCTGGGCTTCATTAAGGATATCTTTCACCAGAACGCCCTGCCATAGTATGTTCACACTCCACCCTTCCACACAGTCCAGTTTAACCACTTTCTGATAGTTCTGGAAACTCTTGACCTGGTCGTAAGTATAATTACGGGGGTGGGCCACCAGTCCATCTACTTCCAGATGGTAACTGTTAATATCCACATACTGGGGACCTTTAATGGAGTTTTCACGAAAATCGCTGGCTGAAGATAATTCTTGGCCTTGATACTCTGTTACTTCTACCGAACTTAGGGGGATAGTAGAGTTAGGGAGGATATCCAGGCTGATGACCGTGGCCACTACCATGATAATAACTATGGCCGCCAGGGCAATGTACTGTTTTATCATCCCTTTCCCCCTCTGGAATTTGGAAATTCCAGTTTAATAGTTTTTTTTTTTAAAATCTACTTTTGACTGTAAGTCTGGGTTACTGGTAAATTACGCAGCCATCCCAGGTCACTCTGATATAACTGCCTAATATCTTTGATTCCTAATTGTATCATGGCCAGTCTTTCAATTCCCAGGCCAAAGGCAGCTACTGGTGTTTCTATGCCCAGTGGTTCCAGTACTTCGGGACGGAACATTCCCGATCCTCCTAGTTCAATCCAGCTTTCCTTCTCTGGAAGGTAAATCTCACATTCGGTGGATAGATAGGTGTATGGGAAGTAGGCTGGACGGAATCGGACTTCAAAGCCCATTTGCTGGTAGAATTCTTTGATTATTCCCAGGAGGTTCTTGAAGTTTATTTCCTCGGCAGCTACAATACCCTCTACCTGGTGGAATTCAGGGAGGTGCTTGTAGGTTATGGTTTCCCTGCGGAAAACACGGCCCACTGAGAACATCTTGAGGGGTGGTTCGTTTTCTGCAAGATAACGGGCTGATACACAGGTGGTGTGGGTTCTAAGCACGGATTGGCGGGCTACATCCACGTCCCAGTGGTAGCCCCATCCTTCACTGCCGGTGGCACCACCATCTTCATGAACCTGACTTACCCTTCCCACCATATCCTCGGAGGGTAAGTCAGTGGTTAGAGGTGATTTAACATAGAAAGTATCCTGCATTTCCCTGGCAGCATGGTCCTGGGGTTGGAAGAGGCAGTCGAAGTTCCAGAAAGCTGATTCTAAGATGGTGCCCCTGGTCTCCATGAAGCCCAGGTTCAGGAATATGCGCCGGATCTCCTGTATGGTGCGCTGCAGGGGGTGCATCTTACCGGGGAATATGAGGGGATGCTCCGCCTGGATATCGTAACCACGGTAGTGTAAGTCCTTCCAGGAATCAGTTTTAAGCTGCTGGTGGGTAAGTTGGGTGGCTTCCTCCCGTATCTTGAAACCATGTTCCAGTATTTCTTCACCCTTCTTAGTCGCAGTGAGGGTGTAACTTGAATTTTTATTTAAATTAATAAGTCCTTTCCTTTTTTTAAGTAGTTTGAAGCCTTCATTTAGGGAATTGGATAAACCGCCCAGGGTGAGTATTTTGGTGGAATCCATGATGGTCTTGAGGAGCACTTCATCAATACCTGGCTTTTCCAGGGCTTTCTCTCCCTCAGAGGTTATGGTAACGTTACCTTTATCCAAGACTGCCCATCCTTTCTTCATAATCCATCCAATGGCTATTTTAACCTCGGAAGGGTCAATACCTGATTTTTGGGCCAGATCCTTCATGTGGATGGTGTGGTTCTGGTGCAGTGCTTCCAGGATCTTCCTTTCGGGTAATCCATCCTGGGCGTAGGTGGCTCCCGAAGGACCGAGGCTCAGCACTTCCTCTACATCACGTTCTATTTCTATGATTCCCTTGGATTCCAGTGCCCCCGCAGCACTCATAACCTGTTTTATATCTAAATCAGTACTTCGAGCCACATCTTCTGGTATGGCCTGTCCTCCTGCTTCCCCTACTGCCTTCAGGACTTTCTTTTCGTAGAGGTGCATTTCATTGATGATCTTATCTAACATTTTGAACCTCGAATTTAGTTGATACAATGGATGAATTTCATTTATTTTAAGAATTCATTATTTTTGGGTCATTTTTATAAGGAATTATTCCCCAGGTTACTGGTTAAGGATGATTTAATTTAATATTTAGGGTAACTAAGAATCATTTCAAGGGTAACTAAGAATCATTTCAATATTCTCATACCCGGAAACTTCAACCAGAATACCCTTTTATTTATTTCCTAACTTGGTTTTATAGTCATGGTAGCCATCAAGATAGGAAACCATAATGGAGGAAGCAGTGAAATCTGCGGTGGTGCCGGGGTTTAAACCACGGTCAATTAATTCCTGGTCGAATTTTTCCACCACTGCCCTTCCCTCACTGGTCAATATTCCCCCTTGATCCAGTATATGCTGGGCCTGTTCTGATACTTCCTGTGCCTTTTTATCTCCAAATTTGCGGCTGATGAGGGTGTCTGGTACCCGGGACAGTATGGTGAGGAAGGTCTGTACTGTGGCCTGGTTGAGCTGGTATTCTGATTTAACCTCTTTAAATATGGGATACCCCACATTGAAGGTGACCGGCATTTTATGGGTGAGTTCGTAGGACAGTTTATCCCAGGGGGCAGAGATCTCCAGTACATCGAACATGTTTACCCCGTCATCACGTAGTTTCTGGAGGGAACTTTCTGCAGCCACATCCAGTTCCTCCTGTTCACCCATTCCCCCTGCATCCGCAATATTTATGGACTTATACAGGTTAACAGCATCTTCAGGGGTGGTTGACTTTATTATTTGGTCAACTTTATCCCGGAAAGTATCCCAGTTAACCGTATCCTCCTCAGACATTCCCGCTACCACAGATAGGGGGGTGGTTAGCATCACGATCCCTAAGTTGGTGTTGTTGGCCACCCAGTGGTCAGTTTCAGTCACGGCCTCCAGGATCAGTTCGCCCAGCCCGATTTTTTCCCATTTATCCGGGGTATCCCTATATTTAAGTCCTCGTTTTGCTGCTTTGATCATGGTCTCTCCAATGGCTATTCCACTGAGGAGAAAATCTTCAAATACCATGTCCGGGAAGTTCTGGGTGCGGTGCACATTACCGGGTTTTGGATGTCCGCTCACCTCCAGTACTGAGGCTATCTGGGCGCATTTAGAAACATAACTGGATTCCAATTTATTTCCCCCAATCAGCAGATGGTGTCCAGTTTACCTTCCAGGAAGTCTGGTGCAAAGTGGGATATGATAAGATCTGCACCGGCCCGTTTAATGGATAACAGGGACTCGTATATGGCCTCGTTGGTGAGATATTGTGCTTCAATCCCTGCCCGAAGCATGGAGTACTCACCACTCACTTGGTAAGCAGCGGTGGGCATTCTAAATTCTTCTTTAACCCTCTGGATCACATCTAAATAGGCCATGGCTGGTTTAACCATTATAATATCTGCCCCTTCATCTAAATCCAGTTCCACTTCCAGCAGGGCTTCTTCCACATTGGCCGGGCTCATCTGGTGGGTTTTACGGTCACCAAAGGAGGGTGATGAACAAACTGCATCACGGAATGGTGCGTAGAAACTGGATGCATATTTAGCAGCGTAGGACATAATCAGGGTATCCTGGAATCCTCCGTCATCAAGCATTTCACGAATAACCCCCACCCGGCCGTCCATCATGTCGGATGGTGCCACTATGTCCGCCCCTGCTTCCGCATGGCTCAGGGCAGTTTTGGCCAGTAAACGCAGGCTTTCGTCGTTTAGGATCTTCCCGTTTTCCACTATTCCACAGTGGCCGTGGGTGGTGTACTGGCAGAGACAGACATCGGTGATGACCACCAAATCGGTTTCTTTTTTCAGGCGATGTACAGCCTGCTGTACTATTCCCTCATCAGAGTAGGCTGATGTTCCCAGTTCATCCTTCTCCTCAGGCATTCCAAACAACAGGACAGATTCCAGGCCCAATTTTTCCAGACGTTTGGCTTCATCAATGGCATCTTCCAGACTGTAACGATACTGGCCAGGCATGGTGTCAATGTGTTCTCCAGCTCCCTCTTCCAGTTCCTCCTTGATGAAAAGGGGATAAATAAAGTCTTCTGCCTGAAGGGTTGTTTCACTCAGTATCTTCCTTATTTGAGGGGTCTTTCTTAGTCTACGCATTCGACGAGTTGGGAAGTTCATTTAAGTCACCATAATCCTTTAATATTTAAATAATAATCTTCTAATCATTAAATAATTATTCAAAATTAACTGAAAAATTCACTTATTATATTCTTCACCTCTACTTTCTTTATTTATAACATCAATTATTAAACTTCTCCGGGTTTATGCAACTTTTTGGTATGGATACTGCAAAATATTAATAAAACTTCTCATAAATTTTATATAAGGGGGTAGGAATGACTCATCTGGAAATACTTCTGGTGGAAGATGATGTGGAGGAAACATCATCCCTTAAACAGCTTTTAGAATCTTTCGGTTATTCAGTACCTCATGTTGTCGGTTGTGGTAAGACGTCAATCACCATGGCTAGGGAAACAAAGCCCGATCTTATTTTAATGGATATAAAATCCTCTGATAATGGTATTGCCTCTGATGAATGTATTAAAACCCAGAGGGAAATAAAACAACTTGATCTGCCCGCAGTATTTTTAGCTCCATCTACCTCCTATGCTGATGAGTTTCGCCAGAAAACTAAGTCCACTGATCCAGTTAGTTACATTACCAAGTCCTATGATGATTTTGAACTTAAACACGTCATTGAACTCACGGTTTATAAAAATGACTTAGTTAAAGAATTTGAAACATCTGAAAATTATTATGAAGCTATTTTTGAGCACACTGGAGCGGCAACAGTAATTATTGAAGAGGATACCACAATTTCCCTGGCTAATTCTGAGTTTGAAAAGTTGAGTGGCTACTCCCGGGAAGAAATTGAGGGTAAAAAGAGCTGGACAGAATTCATCCCTGAAGCGGATCAGGAGAAGATGAAGGAGTACCATCGCCTCCGGCGGATTGATCCAACCTTAGCACCATTGACCTACGATTTCAGATTTGTGGACCGGGAGGGAGTGGTAAAAAACATTCATTTGGACATCGGCATGATACCGGGTACCCAGAAGAGTGTGGGGTCTCTCCTGGATATAACTGAACTGAAACAATTCCAGGAGGCCCTGGCTAAAAGTGAAAAAAAATTCCGCAGTGCACTGGATAACATGATGGAAGGATGTCAAATCATTGGTTATGATTGGACTTACCTCTACGTCAACGATGCAGTGAGTCGTCAGGGCCATTTTAATAAAGAGGAACTTTTAGGCCACACCATGATGGAGATGTATCCTGGTATTGAGGATACAGAGTTATTTGCTGTTTTGAGGCGTTGTATGGGGGAGCGAGTTTCTGATCACTTCGATAACAAGTTCATCTATCCTGATGGAAAAACTGCCTGGTTCGAGCTCAGTATTCATCCGGTGAGCGAGGGGATATTCATTCTTTCCATAGATATCACCGAGCGAATGAAGACACAGGAAGAAATAATGATTAAAAACACCCTTTTAGAGGAAAAAATTAAAAAAGAACAGGAAAGGTTGCAACGTAAGGGATAAATCCCGCATAGTGGTTGGTTAATTCCCGCATAGTGGTCGGTTAATCCTCAAACATTGGTCTGTTAAATTAACTTTTTAAGAGGACATTCGATGCCGTATGGCTTTTTTTGATAGTATCTTTTGGCATGTTCCACTATAAGGGCATGATATTCCTGGTAAACCGGAACATTTGGGCTTAAATTATCTTGAAACAGTTTTTTCAGAGACATATAACTAATTTTATCTTCCACTACTCCCAGATGGCTGAAGATTCGTTTGGTGTAAGTGTCAATCACAAATTCCGGTTGTTTATAGGCGTATAAAAGTATGGAATCTGCAGTTTCATTCCCCACACCCTTTACCCTTAAAATTTCCTTTCTAGTGGGAATTTCACCATCTAAGGCCAGGAAAAACCGGGTAATGTTCAACAGATACATGGATTTCTGGTTTAAGAATCCTGCCGGGCGAACTGCTTCTTTTAGGGTATCATCATCAAGGGATAGTAGTTTATCTGGATCCAGAACATTTAACTTTTTAAGATTTCCCAGTGCTTTCTCTGCGGATGTCCAGGCAGTGTTCTGGGTTAAAATGGCTCCCAAAATGATTTCGTATTGCTGTTTCCGGGTTTGGGGTAAATCATAATTCAGTGGATGGTATCCCTTGGTAGCCCCGGTTTTATCTGGATTTTCTGTTTCCAGATCCATCAATGGCCACCAACCCTGTGGACCGTAAAGATGGTAGAGTTTTTCATAGATTTTGCCAAATAATGATCTCTTCATGGATAAAACCCGGTTTAAAATAATTGCTAATTGATCATTAGATTTAATGATCCTACTCTTAACATTTTGGTTCATGTTTTTATTGAATTTCTGTCTTTAATTTATTGAATCTCTGTCTTTAACCTAACACCTTACCAATTTCCCATAGGATAGAAGAAGTATGTAATGGCTCTTGTCCACAATACAATAATGGCTGCCGATAGATGTGCAAGTGGTAAGGCAATAAGGGGATTTATTTATGTGCAAGTGATTAATAGAATATTAGGAGCCATAATAATGATAATTAATTGTGATAAGTGTCTTTTAAGAAGATGGGAATCTTCGGATCTTTCCAGTCTGGTGGTCAATGCCCACAACCCCCGAGTTGCGGCTAACATGAGGGATGGTTTCCCCTATCCTTACACCCCGGAACATGGTAAAGATTGGATCACTGTAGCCCGCAGCGATGATCCCTTGCATAACTTTGCCATCACCATAGATAACCAGGCAGTAGGGGGCATAGGACTTGCTCTGGGTGAAGATATTGAAAGAATATCTGCTGAACTGGGTTACTGGTTAGGTGAAAATTACTGGGGAAAAGGTATCACCTCTTCGGCCATAAAAGGAATTTTAAGATATGGATTTGATGATTTAGGATTGGAAAGGATTTTTGCCAAGCCCTTTGAACACAACACTGCATCCCGGAGAATACTGGAGAAAAATGATTTCAAACTGGAAGGTATTTTAAGAAAAAGTGTTATTAAAGGCGGCAAAATCTATAACCAGGCCTTATATGCCAAAACAAAACAATGATGTTATAAGTGATATAATGATGGAACGGGCACGATTTATCAGAGAAGATGAACTGGAACAGTTGTTATCCTTGTACGAATATCTAATTCCCGAAGACCCACAACTAACCATAAATACAACTTTAAAGGACCATTGGAAGAAAATAATCACTGACGAGAACATTTTTTATCTGGTTGTTGAAGAAGAGGGAAGAATAGTTTCATCCTGTAACCTCACCATCATTAAGAATCTCACTCGTTCAGCAAGACCCTACAGTCTCATAGAGAACGTGGTAACCCATCCAGATTACCGGAATAAAGGATATGGGACTGCAGTTTTAAAGAAAGCCATGGAAATAGCTCGGGAGAAAAACTGCTACAAGGTAATGTTGCTAACCAGTAAGAAGGATGAAAAAACACTCAAATTTTATGAGAATGCCGGGTTTGACCGGGGAGAAAAAACAGGATTCATATTCCGGATGGACTGAGGGAATGCAATAAATTTTTGCTTGGTTTTATTCCAATAATAACTTAAATAGCTATAAAACCATAATTCTATGTATCTCATCACCCACATTTAATTAATTTATTTCAATCCAAATTTAATTAAAGATTTTAGGAAGTGTATTCATGGCCGGAAACACCACAGGTAATTTATTCAAGGTAACCACCTTCGGGTCCAGCCACGGCACTGCACTGGGAGCAGTGATTGATGGTTGCCCGGCAGGTTTAAAACTATCAGCTGAGGATATACAGAGGGAACTGGATCGCCGGAGGCCAGGAACCAGTAAAATCACCACTTCCCGGGGAGAAACTGACCAGGTAGAAGTTCTCTCCGGAATATTTGAAGGTAAAACTGATGGAACTCCAATTGCTGCCGTGGTGTACAATAAAGATGCTGATTCATCGGCCTATGAACCATTCCGGAACAAACCCCGACCCGGCCACGGTGATTACACTTGGACCGCCAAGTACGGTACCTACGACTACCGTGGAGGTGGCAGGGGCAGTGGCCGAAACACCATCGGGCACGTGATAGGGGGAGCAGTGGCTAAAAAGCTCCTGAAAGAACTGGATATTCAAGTGGTGGCCCATGTAACTCAAGTGGCTGATGTGAAAGCCCAACACGTGGCTTACAGTCGCCTCGCAGAGTACGTCGGGCAGAATCAGGTGCACTGCGCTGACCAAAAGGCCGCCCAACTCATGGAAAAGAAGATACTTGAAGCCAAGGAAAAGGGAGATTCCCTGGGAGGTGTGGTGGAAACCATAGCCTTCAATGTCCCTGCGGGACTGGGAGAACCGGTTTTTGATAAACTCGACGCTGATCTGGCCCGGGCACTGATGGGAATCGGAGCAGTTAAGGGTGTGGAAATTGGATTCGGCTTCCAGCTGGCAGAGGCAACGGCCAGTACCACCAATGATGAGTACTACCTGGAAGGAGAGCAGATCAAAACCACCACCAACACAGCTGGGGGTATTGTTGGAGGAATATCCAATGGTATGCCCATTGTAGCCCGAATGGCAGTCAAACCCACACCATCCATCAGCAGTGTGCAAAAAACAGTGGACCTGGAGAAGATGGAAGAAACTGAAATCCAGATAAAAGGCCGACACGACCCCTGTATCTGTCCACGGGTAACCCCAGTGGCCGAAGCAGCGGTGGCCATGGTCCTGGTAGACCACCTGATGAGATCTGGATTTATCAACCCGCGGCATGTCTGATATGCATGTTACGGGCATTATTTCTTTTTTTGAGCTTTTTAGATCCTTTTTTATTAATCTTCATTCGTTGGGATTGTAATCTTTAATACTTTTAATTGAAATCCCTATTTTTTTAATAGATTACGTTATATTCAATCGTTTTTCACTGGTGTTTTGGTACATTTGACCATTTGCCGTAGTTTCTGGCATTTGCGACTTTTACAGGAGTCTTTTTCTTCGTGCCAGGAATAATGTTTGCAGCTTTCATACTGGCAGTGATTGTGCTCCCGGCATATGACTCGGTTTTGGTTTAACTTTACTCTCATCTAAAAAATCACCATAAATCAAACTTTTAGATTAATTAACACAGAATAAGAAAGTGAAGCCTCGGGGGGGATTTGAACCCCCGACCACGAGATTACGAGTCACGCGCTCTACCAGACTGAGCCACCGAGGCACTTGAGAACTATTATTTTATATAGAATTTCATTCTTTTTATATAGAATTTTATTCTTTACCCAATAATTTCATTCATCTCATTATTTTAAACTTTGGCTGGGTTGGCCATAATCTTGAATTATTAATATTCATCCAGGGTTTGCTGTTGGGGGCGGAATTTGTCCAGATCTATTACCATTCCATCCTGAGCAGCTATGGTTTCCACACCGGTGGCTCTGGTAATTTTTTCAGCCTCTTCCCGGGGGTGGTCAGTAATGAGTTTCATTCCCAGGTGGGTCATAATAGCTAGTTTAGGGGAAGTCTCCTCCAGCAGTTCCTGGAATTCATCAGCACAAAGATGTCCCCGGATCTTCTCATTCCCGGGCCTTATAACACTGGCAATTAAGACATCGGCATTCTGATGGTACTGGTGAAGCTCGGGGAAGTAGGCAGTATCCGAGGTGTAGGATAGGGTGAATCCATCCCATTCCAGGCGGAAACCAATATTTTTGGGATCACCGTGCCTGGTGGGTGTGGCCGTAACCTGAATATCACCTACTCTCCGTTTGTCTCCGGCTTCCATTACTTCCACCTGTGATTTGGAGAGGTGATATTCAGATATGCAGGGCCCCCATCTCTGGTACCCCTTAATCACACTCTGGCTACCGATTACCAGTCCTTTTTTCCGGGTCATTCCCCGGGTCATGGCCTCTATTAAGACCTCAGCATCGCTATAGTGGTCGGTGTGGGAGTGTGATACCAGGATTCCGTGAAGTTTAAGGGGGTTTACACCGAACTGGTAACTCCTTACCAGAGCCCCCGGGCCCGGATCCAGGTGCAGGTTTTTACCATCAATACCGTCGATTCTAAACCCGCCGGTCATCCTGCGCTGGGTTATGGTAGCGAAAGCGTCCGCCACCACTTCCTAAAAAGGTTAGCTTCATAGTATTCACCTTGATTTATGATACAGTTAAATATATGCACCTATTTTAATTATTCATTCCCCGTATTTAACTCTATTTATCTGATTTGCAGAGTATGATTTCACAAGTTAGGGGGGTTTTACTCTTTTTTACACACAGATTCTCCTCTTCAATAACCACCAGGTCTCCCAGACTCAGGGGTGAAGGTTCATCCATTTTCATTACTATGGTTCCCCCTTCTCGGGAGAGGACATTCCACTGCATGTCCAGTGCTTCCACACCCGGTGCCAGGATGACTTCCACTTCATTTCCTTCCACCTTACGTACTTTACCCACTTCACCCTGGGTCAGAATCCGTGAGGTCATCTGGATGTCTCTTCTCTGCTCCAGCATCTGGGTTTTCAGTTCTTCGCGCCATTTCTCCAGTTCCTTAACATCCTTAATTATGGTGGTTCGCAGGAGTTCCATGGCCTGTTTATGGTCTAATCGGGGGTGAACCATGTAAATATCAAACTGAGAACTCACCGAAGGTGTGGAGTGGGCCACGTCTTCCATAATTCTCTGGAATATTTTAGAAACTTCGTTTAAACTGGTCTGAGATTTCCAGTACTTCTGTAGGTGTTTGTTGGCAATTTCCTTGGTTAACTTGTTCCCAAAAACCACGATTGAACTCTGGCCGCTTTTCACATTTTTGATCTCGGATCCCGAAAGTTCCACCTGATGGTAGCCACTGCTGGTTCCATATATCCTTTTACGCCTGGTTTCAGTGGTGGTTCGAAGTTTAACCTCTCCCACCAGCACGTCACCCAGGTTACGTACTTTTTCCACACTGTCGGTTATTTTAAGGTTTATGTCCAGCTGGCTTGCCCTCTGGAGGAGTTCTTCGGTGGTTTTTATTTTACCACTGTACATCTCCTCTTCCAAGACTTCTCTCTGTTCTTTGTCTCCTAAAAAACCTATACTGCGCTTGTCACCGGCCATTACACAGCCTTTACTTCCAACGTAAGTTATAATCAGGCTCATTAAATCACCAATAATAGTTGTTTATCATGATACGGCTAGAATGATATTAAATTCAGTATGATCAACTCTCAATAAAAATCCATGGGTTCCTGGCCCTATCAGATTTTCATGGTGCAAGTATTTAATATATTAATATTTAATACCATAATAATTCTATTAATATCGATTTTAGGGGGGTGGTCTTGTCAAAAACAATATCTTGAAGATAATCATCATGGGGATAATTTTTTTAACAGTTTTAACCTCGGGTTGTATTAGATTTTCCACAACAGAAACTAAAACATTTTCTAACGGTAATATGAGCTTTAGTTATCCCGATAATTTTATGGACATTACCGAACCGGAGAATAATAACTCTAGTTCAAGTTGTCAGGGCATAGTTAAGCTTGGAAACAATAATCTGATGAATATGCAACTAATACAGGTGGATAAAAATACCGGGGAAAGTTCACCTGCCATAGCAAGAGATAATGGTGTCTTAAAAGTTAAAAATATGTCTACAGGCGAGGTATTATCTATAGCTACTGAAACTAATTCTAATGGTATTCTGGTAGAAAAAAGCACATATAAACAGGAACAGCCAGTTTTTGGCATATTGATATATAATGATATGTTCTTTAAAATTGATGGGGTTCTATATGCAATTTCAGTCTATGGGCCTGATTCAAATGAACCGCAAATCACCAAAACAGCTAATATTGTATTCCAATCAATAAAATAACTTTATTTTTTTTATTTTTCACCATATGATTCTATATTAAATAGAAAAATTACACAACAAAAAATCAGGGATAATACCATGAACTTCATAAAAATTATTTTATATCTGGTAGGAGTTTATTTAATTCTGGGAGGTTTAGCAAGTTTTTTAAAGACATTATCTATTTTAGACGTGTTTGGTATCTTTATAGGGTTCATACCTTTAATAATTGGTTTTTATTGGGAAGATCTTAAAAATTTTAATTTTAAAGCTATGTGGGGCATTTTATTATTTCAATGGTTTATTCTATTCTATGTTTTCTTTAATCTTAGAAGTTTCAACTTTGGTGATGTTGCAACGGCCACTACTATTGCCATGGCAGCAACAGTATTCACTTTCGTGATTTGGATTAGAGTTAACCAGTCAGTCAAAAAAACACCAGAATATCATGTTGCGGATTCAACTTTCAAAATGTATGATTGGTGGCATGAAATTAACAGTACTAACGAGTCTGTGGAGTTCAGAAACTCAGTGAGTGACAATGAACCCCTTCTTGAAATGAATCTCCTCCTTAAACAATATACTAAGGCTTACGAGCTTGAATCAGAATACCAAAATTCAAAATCTTCAGTTAATAGAACTATTGTAGAAACTGAAAATAAGACTATTGAAGGAATAAATGTTAGATCCGTTAACTCTCAAGATACAAACAAGGATAAAACATTTTTAGATTACTATTTCCAAAAAAATGGAAAATATTATTCCATACACCTTGCAGGTTATACTAATCCTATAAAGGAGCTACATAATAAGAGAATAGAATTTACATTAGAATCAATAATTTCCACAATTAACTAGAAAATTTCTCTAGTGTGGATAGTGCTTGTGCTTTATGGTTGGTATGGTGGATTAGATTTAATCAAGGTAAAAAAAAGAATCACTGGTGAAATTATATCACGGTGATTATTCTTTTTTCATAAAGGGTACATTGAACTTGAATGTGCAGGAGTCGGCGCCATCGGCAATAGTGGTTCTTTTTTCAACTTTACCCTCCATACCGGTCCAGTCAAATGTTTGTTGCATCATGGATTGACAGTTAAGGCAGAAAATTGGTTTTTTCTTGGCATCCTCAATCCAGGGGCAATTTAGGAATTTGAAAAGGTGCACATGTCCTTTAGCATCGATTTTGGTTTGGATACCGAAACCAGCAAAGAATTTGGCCACCCAGTCCAGGTAGGCATTGTAAATACTTTCCAGATCATTTAAACCCTGTTCTTCAATGATATCGCCCAGTTCTCTTTCTAAACGGGGCCTCATATCTTCTTCTAGGCGGGATGCGAAGATTTTGAGGATGGTGTCTTTGATCTCCTCTTCAGATTGATCAGCGGTGGTGAGACTGGAGTTAAGAATGAAATCATAAAAATCAGCCAGAACCTGTTTTTTAACAACTTCGCTCTTTTTTTGATCTTCAGCATGTTTATACAGGGCCATTTCTATATTGGCATTTAGTTCGCTCTTTTTAAATGGCTTGATTATGTATCCGTAGGGTTCAGTCATACGGGCCCTTTCCAGGACTTCCTCGTCGGAATAGGCAGTCAAGTAGATTACCGGTATATCCAGCTGTTTGCGTATTTTAGCCGCAGCTTCAATACCATCCATATTTCCCTTAAGAACAATATCCATTAAAATCAGGTCAGGTTCTGTTTTTAAGGCTGTTCCAACGGCGTCCTCACCAGTGTAAACCGTGTCCACTACGTGATGACCCAGGTCTTCCAGTTTTTGTTTTATGCCCATGGCCACTATTGCTTCGTCTTCAACCACCAGTATCCGGGATTCGGTCATCAGATCCGCTCCTTATATTTGAGTTCCTTAAATTCAATTGTAAATTCTTTATTAGTTTTATTTAAAGTTATTTTTCCATCTAACTGCTGAACCAGGTTCAAAATCAATTTCATTCCCAGAGTATCAGTTTCAGCAACTTCAAAGTCTTCAGGGAATGGTTTTCCATTGTCCCTGATTTTTAAAATGTGGTTGTCCTCTTTTTTGGTTAATTCCAGGTGTATTTTTCCCTGGCCCTGGGGGAAGGCATGTTTAAGGGTGTTGGAGATGAGTTCATTTACAATGAGCCCCCCGGGTATTGCTGTTTCAATGTTCATTATAACCTCTTCTATATCCATCTCTATCCGTATCTGGTTGGGATCCACACCATAGGAATGGAAAAGGTCATCGATAAGGTTTTTCACATAGCTGGCAAAGTTGATGTTGGTTAAATCCTCGGATTGGTACAGGTTTTCATGTATCAGGGCAATGGAAAGTATCCGGTTTTGACTTTCCCGGTAGAGATCAATAACCTTCTGGTCTTTAATTTTAGATGACTGCAGACTCAGCAGGGTAGATACGATCTGCAGGTTATTTTTAACCCGGTGGTGAATTTCCCGGAGTAACAGTTCCTTTTCCTTTAAGGATCTCATTATTCTGTCTTCAGCCAGTTTACGTTCGGTTATGTCACGTCCCACTCCTACAAATGCTTCCAGTTCTCCTTGTTCATTCATTATAGCTTTATCTGCCCAGGCAATCCACCGCCAACCATTCATGGTTAGTAGGCGGTGCTCCAGGAACACTACGTAAGGGGGTCGGTGTAGTTTTTCCAGGGCTCTCTGGGTTTTTTTAAGGTCATCCTGGTGTACCAGGGGGAGGAAATTACTTCCCAGAATACTTTCCTCGGTACGTCCCAGAACCTCGCAGTAAGATGGACTGGCAAAGAGAACTTTTCCCTCGGGATCGAATTTAACTACCATGTCGGTCTGGTTTTCAACCAGGAGCCGGTATTTTTCTTCACTTTCTTTCAGGGCGTTTTCCATTCTTTTCTGATGGGTGAGGTCCCGACCAGTGGCGAAAATTATTCTATTATCACCCAGTTCTACCGGGGTGATGGTCAATTCTAGTATTTTAACTTCACCTTTGATCTTCAGGGGTAACTCCACTATTCTCCCGGCAGTCCAGTCTTTTAACTGCACGGGGCTTGCTTCGGGGAGTGTGAAGTGATGAATTTTCTGCTGGAGGAGTTCTTCTGGTTCTGCCTCCATAAAATCAAGTGTGGCCTGGTTGAAATCATTAAAACTCCCGTCTTCAGTAAACACTATAGTAGGGTTTTTGGTTTTTTCAAAAAGTGCCCGATATTTTTTTTCACTTTCCAGGAGTGCTTCCTGGGCTATTTTCTTCTCTAAATGTTCCTGAGCCTCAGTGAGGGCTCTTCGCACAGCGTATCCTAGTTTAGATAGGTTATGTTTTAGAACGTAGTCTGTTGCTCCTTTTTTAAGCATCTCTACTGCGAATTCTTCCCCAATCTTACCACTGACAAATATGAATGGCGTGGTGGGGGATTGTTCATGGGCTATTTTAAGTGCAGAGACTCCGTCGAACTGGGGTAGGGAATGGTCAGCCAGTATTATGTGGGGGTTCCATTTTTCCACTTCACTACGGTACTCCTCTTCCCGTTCAACACGATGACTGGTAAAATCAAAACCTTCTTTTCTAAGTTCCCTTTCTATCAGTTCGGCGTCCAAAGGAACATCTTCCAGGATCAAGACTTTAATCTCTTCTTCCATAAAATCACTGGGGAATTACTCATTAAGGTTACCACTAGTTGGATTATTCTAATAATTTGGTTAAGTTATATGATTAAAGGGTATGGAATCCTATTAATCATTAGGGGGATTGTTAATTAACATCCAGTAAAATCCGAGGGTGGATACTGCTTCGATGAAATCATCGAATTCTACGGGTTTGCTGACGTAACTATTTACTCCTAACTTGTAGCTTTCCACAATATCCCGGTCTTCCTGGGATGAAGTTAAAACAACCACGGGGATGCGGTTGGTTCGTTCATCAGCTTTGATCCGCTGCAGTACTTCCAGTCCATCTATTTTAGGCATTCTCAGATCTAATAATATGAGTTTTGGAAAGTTTTCCACATTTCGGTGGGCAAACTGACCTGTGGCAAATATAAAATCAAGGGCTTCTGCTCCGTCCTTTACCCATACTACCTGGTTGGCTAGATTTTTCCTTTTTAGTGCCCTCATGGTAAGCTCGGCATCGGTAGGGTTATCTTCCACCAGTAAAATATCAGCCTCTTCTAAATCCATTAAACACACCGTCCATTTGATTATTTATACTGTTTCATTTTGATTTACATTAAAATTTTTGGAATATTCTCACTTTTGTTTGGGCATATCTTTAGGGAGGGCGAAGAAGATGGTTGCACCTTCATCCACGGATCCTTCACCCCACACACGGCCTCCGTGCCGTCTAATAACCCTTTGTACTATGGAAAGTCCTACACCAGTTCCTTCGAACTCTTCTGGGCTGTGTAATCTCTGGAAAAGTCCGAATAATTTGTTGATGTATTTCATGTCAAAACCCGCACCATTATCTTTGACATAGTAAACCAGTTCCTTATCTTTTACTTCTCCCCCTACTTCAATTAGGGCTGGGTTTCGGCTACGGGTAAATTTTATGGCGTTTCCAATGAGGTTCTGGAATACTTGGCCCATCATGGCCCGGTCACCGTAGGCATGGGGCAGGTCACCCACAGTGAACTGGATATCCCTTCCTTCCACATCAGTCTGGAATTCCTGGTAAACACTGTTGGCCAGGGCAGTCATGTCCAGTTCATTGAGTTTCATTTCCTGGCGGCTGGCCCGGGATAATAACAGAATATCGTCAATGAGATGTCCCATTTTAGCGGTGTTGTCCCTTACAATGTTAAGGAGCCTTATCCCTTCTTCGTCCAGTTTGTCCTCATAATCCTCTACCAGTATGCGGGAAAAGCCGTCTATGGCTCTTAATGGAACTCTCAAATCGTGTGATACCGAATAAGCAAATGCTTCCAGTTCCTGATTAGCATCTTCCAGTTTATCAGTTTGAATTTTTAATTTCTGGTTTAATTCATTTAATTTTCTTATTTTTTCAATTCTTTCGGCGAGAATAGCTACCAGAACCACTACCACAATTAACATTAATAAACGGAAATAATCCTCACTGAGGGACATATTCAAAACATTGTATACGGGTTCTATGGCATATAAGAAAGTCAGCATCACCGCGTTGGAGACCATATTTTACCTCCTTTTTTTAATAAAATGTTAAGTGTTTTATGTTCTTTATTATACATGTAATTTACCCCTATTCACAACTTAATAAATATTCTCCATGTCCTAGGGATTATCCATCACAAATGAACTGGAATATCTTGTCCGAGGGATATTTTTAGAGTCATTATTCTCTAGGGGGGATTTGTAAAGATAACTGTTGATTATTGGGCTGTGATGGCTAAATTAAGGGGGTTTATAAATTTTTTAGGATATATTCAGTTGTTTTGATCTAGTTTTAATCATTTGTTATATTGGTATAACACCAAGTTAAAAAAATCAGTGATAAAACTTTTAATAATAAACCACTGGTAGATGTAAAAATAATATAGCTTAAGCTACGTTAACGATAAAACCAGATGATAGGGAACTGTTGTTTTAAGATATCTGATTAAGAAAATATAAAAAAATTAGAATAAAAAAAAGGGATCACTATTTTAAAAAAATGTAGAAATTAAATTTAAAAAAATTTATCCCGGTGAAAAGGGAAGAAGAAGTTATTTGGCCCGGTTATCGGAGCCAGACTCACTTAATTCTTCTCCTGATTTAACATCTGGATTCAAGGTTTCCCTTTCACTAACCAAATTTTTATCCGGGTTCAGGATGTCACTTAAGAATTTTCCAGTGTGGGAACCACTGGCGGCTATTTCTTCTGGTGTTCCCTGGGCAACAACTGTTCCACCACCATCACCACCTTCGGGTCCCAGATCAATGATGTGATCTGCGGTTTTGATAACATCCAGGTTGTGTTCAATAACTATTACCGTGTTTCCACCGTCACGCAATCTTTCCAGTACTTCCAGTAACTTTTTAATATCTGCAAAGTGTAATCCAGTGGTGGGTTCATCCAGAATGTACAGGGTGCGCCCCGTGCTCTGTCTGCTCAACTCCTTGGCCAGTTTCACCCTCTGGGCTTCTCCACCGGAGAGAGTGGTGGCGGGCTGTCCCAGTTTGATGTAACTTAAACCCACATCATCCAGGGTCTGCAGTTTCTTCTTTATACGGGGGATGTTCTCAAAGAACTCCAGAGCTTCTTCTACAGTCATGTCAAGGACTTCTGAAATGTTTTTACCCTTGTAGCGCACATCCAGAGTTTCCTTGTTATATCGTTTACCCTTACAAACCTCACAGGGAACGTAAACATCGGCCAAGAAGTGCATTTCAATTTTTATTATACCATCACCGGTACAGGCTTCACACCTTCCACCTTTAACATTGAAACTGAACCTTCCTGGTTTGTAGCCACGTTTTTTGGCAGTGGGTGTCTGGGCGAATATTTCCCGGATGTAGGTGAACACACCAGTGTAGGTGGCCGGATTGGAACGGGGTGTACGTCCAATAGGGGACTGATCAATGATAATGACTTTATTCACGTATTCTTTACCGGTTATATCGTCATGTTTACCAGGGTTCATGTGTTTATGGTTAAGAGTTCCATATAATCCCTTGTAGAGCACGTCGTTGATGAGGGTACTTTTCCCGGAACCAGAAACACCGGTGATGCAGGTGAAAACCCCCAGGGGGAATTCCACATCGATGTTTTTTAGGTTATGTTCCCGGGCACCCTTCACTGTTAGGTAGTTACCATTAGGAGGGGTACGTGATGAAGGTAGGGGTATGGTTTCCTGACGTGATAAGTAATGGCCGGTTATAGAATCAGGGTTTTCCATTATTTCCTGGGGAGTTCCAGTGGCGGTAATCCAGCCACCGTGTTCCCCGGCACCGGGACCAATGTCCACCACATAATCAGCGTGTAATATGGTGTCTTCATCGTGTTCTACCACAATGAGGGTGTTACCGATATCCCTCAACTTCTTAAGGGTTTCAATGAGGCGGTGGTTATCCCGTTGGTGCAGGCCAATACTGGGTTCATCCAAGATATACAGCACACCCACCAGCCCGGAACCGATCTGGGTGGCCAGGCGTATCCTCTGGGCCTCACCCCCAGATAAACTTCCTGAAGATCGGGCCAGGGTAATGTAGTCCAGACCTACATCCTTTAAAAACTTCAAACGTTCTTTTATCTCTTTCAAAACTTCCTGACCAATAAACTGTTCCCTTTTGGATAATTTTAATGATTCAAAGAAATCATAGGAACTTTTAATGGGCATCTCCACTACTTGGGGGATGGTCATACCACCCACAGTTACGCTACGGCTTTCGGGCCGCAGCCGGGTTCCGTTACAGGCCGGACATTTACGGTCACTCATGAAATGGCCCATATAACTGCGCATGTAGTTGGATTTGGTCTCCATGTAAATACGTTCCATACGCCGCACTACTCCTTCAAAATAGCGGTTAACACGGTGCAGGCGATTTTTTCGCTGGAAAACAAATTCCACTTTATCCGGTGAACCGTAGAGTATAATCTCCTGGTATTTGGTGGGTAGATCCTGGAAGGGGGTGTCCATGCTGAAACCGTAGTGGTCAGCTACTGCCTGTAACATCTGTCCGTAGTAGTTATCACGGTGTTTGGATTTACTCCAGGGCAGGATAGCTCCTTCATTTAAAGATAATGTCGGGTCAGGAACCACCAGATCAGCATCAATCTCCATTTTACTCCCCAACCCATTACACTCGGGGCAGGCCCCGTGGGGATTGTTAAAGGAGAACATCCGGGGGCTCATCTCCTCGAAGTTGATTCCACAGTCTGTGCAGGCAAAGTGTTCACTGTAGATCTTCTCGGTTACATCCTCACCACTACCATAAACTGCAATTAGGAGGCCTTCACCCAGTTCCAGGGCAGTTTCCACAGAATCTGCCAGACGGGTTTCAAAGTCACGATCGTATCTGATAACGAGCCGGTCCACCACCACTTCTATGCTGTGCTTGAAGTTTTTCTCCAGCTGGAACTCATGGTCCAGGCTGTGGACGTCCCCATCCACCCGCACCCGGACAAATCCCTTACGCCGAAGGTCTTCAAATATTTTCTGGTGTTCACCCTTCCTATCCCGGATTAATGGTGCTAAAATCTGTACCTTGGTTCCTTCTTCTTTTTGCAGAATACCGTCCACAATCTGGCCGGCGGTCTGCTGGCTAATGGGTTGACCACACTGGTGACAGTGGGGAGTCCCAATCCGGGCAAACAGGAGCCGGAGGTAATCGTATATTTCAGTCACAGTCCCCACAGTGGAACGGGGGTTCATTCGTGTTGTTTTCTGGTCAATAGATATGGCGGGTGACAGTCCTTCAATGTAATCCACTTCTGGCTTTTTCATCTGGCCCAGAAACTGCCGGGCATAGGCCGAGAGGGATTCCACGTAACGCCTCTGTCCTTCGGCATAGATGGTGTCAAAGGCCAGGGAGGACTTCCCAGAACCACTTAACCCGGTGATCACCACGAATTTGTCACGGGGAATCTCCAGGTCAATATTTTTAAGGTTGTGTTCCCGGGCCCCTTTAATTAAAATATTATCTTTCTTATTATTCATCAGTCTGAAACTCCTTCTAGACTTAAAACCGGTTAAACAGGTTTATTCTAAATTAATACGTTCAATATTCCATTTAAAAATCTAATTATTTGGAAACTCCTTCCAAAATCAGTATTTTGTCCCTGATGTTGGCTGCCTCTTCGAAATCCAGTCGACTGGCTGCTTTTTTCATTTCTTCCTTCAAATCTTTTATAAGCAGGCGAAGTTCGTCCTTGGGCATTTTTTCCACATCGTCACGCATTATAACCTCTTTTTTCTCGGGTTTTTCTTTCAGGGTACGTACTGTGCTGCGGGGAGTAATTCCGTGATCTTCATTGTACTTCAACTGTAATTTCCGTCGATGGTTGGTGATATCAACTGCGTTACGGACAGAATCAGTTATTTTATCGGCGTAGATAACCACCTGGCCCTCCACATTACGGGCAGCACGGCCAATGGTCTGTATCAGTGCTGGTTCTGAACGAAGGAATCCTTCCTTATCGGCATCCAGTATACCCACCAGACCCACTTCTGGAAGGTCTAAACCTTCCCGGAGTAGGTTAACCCCCACCAGGCAGTCGAATTCGCCTCGGCGCAGGTCATCGATGATATCGATCCTTTCCAGGGTGCTGATTTCAGAGTGGAGGTATCTCACCTTGATACCTGCCCGGGCATAGTAATCAGTAAGGTCTTCGGCCATGCGTTTGGTTAAGGTGGTTACCAGAACCCGTTGATTTTTCTGAGTTTTTTCCTGGATTTTGGTAAGTAAATGGTCTACCTGGCCCTGAACTGGTTTCAGTATAACTTTCGGGTCCACCAGGCCAGTGGGCCTTATGATCTGTTCCACCACCTGTTGGGACAGGTTCATTTCATACTTTCCAGGGGTGGCAGATACGTAGATCACCTGATTCTCTAGGCTTTCGAATTCCTCAAAATTCAGGGGCCGGTTTTCACGGGCCGATGGCAGTCGGAACCCGTAATCAACCAGAACATCTTTACGTGCCCGGTCACCAGCATACATACCCCTGATCTGGGGTACAGTAACGTGGGATTCATCAATAATAGTCAGATAATCATCGGGGAAGTAACGCAATAGGCTGTATGGGGTTTCACCCCACTTACGTCCGGAAATGTGCATACTGTAGTTTTCAATCCCCTGGCAGTACCCCATTTCCTTAAGCATTTCCAGGTCAAATCTGGTACGCTGCTCCAGGCGCTGGGCTTCTACTAATTTGTTTTCAGCTTCCAAAACACGTAACCTGTCTTCCAATTCTTCTTCAATTCCTTTTATGGCATTATCCATTTTTTTAGGAGAGGTAACGAAGTGTTTGGCGGGAAAAACTACGATTTTATCCATTTGACGGTTCATCTGGCCAGTTACATGGTCAATGAATGATAGGCCATCCACTTCATCACCGAAGAGTTCCACTCTGATGGCGGTTTTTCCCTGGGCTGGGAATATTTCTATCACATCTCCCCTTACCCTGAATTTTCCCCGGCTGAAGTCAATATCGTTTCTTTCATACTGCATTTCAACCAGTTTGGCGAGTATTTCCTCCCGTTCAACTTGTTGCCCCATTTCCAGTTGCAGTACCAGGTTTCCATAGTCTTCGGGTGCACCGATACCATAGATACAGGATACACTGGAGACCACAATAACGTCTTCCCGGCTAAGGAGAGACTGGGTGGTGCTATGCCTCATCATATCAATCTCTTCGTTGATAGATGCCTCTTTATCAATGTAGGTATCGCTCTGTGGCACGTAGGCTTCGGGCTGGTAATAATCGTAGTAACTGACGAAGTATTCCACGGCATTATTAGGAAACAGCTCTTTAAATTCCTCGTAGAGTTGAGCAGCCAGTGTTTTATTATGAGATATAACAAGAGTTGGTTTCTGTACTTCTTTGATTACATTGGCCATGGTGAAAGTCTTACCCGAGCCAGTAACCCCTAAAAGGGTTTGATGTTTCATTCCTTTGTTTATTCCACGGGATAAAGATTTAATAGCTTTAGGCTGGTCTCCTAATGCTTTATAATTTGATACAAGTTCAAATTTTCTCATTTATCAATCCTCTCTTGTAAAAACAAAAATATTAATTAATTTCATTGTCAGATCTAAAAACAGATTATATTATCCTATCCTAACTATGGTATATATATGCACTGATTTTATGAACAGTTCGGATCAGTGGGGCATACCTTAGGGGATCCCAGGGTACAATAAAATACGATAGAACTTCAGGGTGGGGTTAATCATCCACCGGATGGTTATGCCCGATGTATTAGTGGGGATCAAACATGTTAAACACCGTTAACCAAATTGGAAAAGCTTTAAGAAGAGCAGGGAGACTTGAAACCACACCTTTATGTATTTACGGTCAGAATGATGTTCCGGAAGATGCCAAACCACTGGTTTCCATTGATTCCTGCGCTGCCAAAGCCCTGTTAATAGCAGCCACCAGGAAAACCCCTCCCCTTTACCTGGGCCACGATGGCCTTAAGGGAGTGTGTATGGGGGGCATAACCTGGCTGGGGTTTGCCCGGAAAATATCACCTTATATTCGTTATTTTGTATCCACCGGCCATGAAAACTTCAGGGGAGGCATGGCCGAGCATCTAAAAGCCAGTCCCGAGATATTCGACAAATTCAGAGAATCAATTGGTCCGATAACTGTACCGGGTAAGTATCTGGTGATAAGATCCTGTGAAGACTTCCCCCCGGATGAAGAAGGTACTGACTTGGACCTTAGATCGGTATTATGTTTTGGAACTGGGCAGCAGATAAGAAACTTGTGCAGTTTAATTCACTTTAGAACAGAAAACCCATTCAACTCTATAATAGCTCCTTTTGGCCCGGCCTGTGCCACCATGGTCACTTATCCTGCCCACATGGCTGAAAAAACTCCGGAAGGCACGGCTTTTATAGGGCCACTGGATCCTACTGGCAACCGCTGGTTCCCGGAGGAGTACATGGCTCTGGGAATTCCCCTGGACCTGGCTCACTTGATGTACCAGGATCTGGAAGAGTCATTCATAGTTAAAAATCCCGATGTTGCGTATCCACAGGAAAGGGAGGATTTAATGCCAGAAAAATAGTTGGATTCTGCTATTTAAACCCGGTTTATGGGGTATTAAACCCCGGTCTCCATACCTATTTTAAACTGATTGACTAAAAAATGATCAAGACCACACACAGTTTACTTTTTAAGTGAATTATTTTTCAACTGATAACTAAAGAGGATTAGATTTTGTCGGCTACAATCAGCAACCCCAATGATTTACCAGAAAAACCGGGTGTTTACCTTTTTAAGGATGTTAAAGATGAGATTTTGTACGTTGGAAAGGCAAAATCCCTTAAAAAACGGGTTAAAAGTTACTTTAAAGAAGAAATTGAAGATCCCAAAACCCGGGTTTTAATGCGCCATTTTCACCACCTGGATTACTTGGTAACGGACACCGAAAAGGAAGCCCTTATTTTAGAATCTAACCTTATAAAAAAATATTTACCCCGATACAACATCCGCCTCAAGGATGATAAACGTTATCCCTACCTTCAGATAACTTCCGAAGACTATCCCCGCCTGCTAATCACCCGTTCTGTCCGCGAGGATGGTTCACATTATTACGGCCCTTTCACTGACGTAACCTCAGTTCGAAGCCTGTTAAAACTTTTAAAGCCCGTATTCCAGCTCAGAGATTGTAAACGTATGGATGGGCCCTGCCTCAATTATCAGATTGATCTGTGCCCGGCACCCTGCAGTGGTCAGGTTTCCCTGGAGGAGTACCATGAAAATGTGGGAAAGGTTAAAATGTTCCTGGAAGGTCGGCAAAAGGAGGTTATGAGCCTTTTACGGGAAGAGATGGACCAGGCAGCTAGAAACCATGACTTTGAAAAGGCAGTGGTTATTCGGGATCAGTTATTCTCCTTAGGGGAGGTAATGGAAAAACAGAAAATGGAATTCAACCGCAGCCTTGACCAGGATGTTATAGCCTCCTCTAATGATGGGGAAGTGGTGGTGGTAGTTGTCTTCCGAGTACGCCAGGGGAAGATCATGGGAAAAGAGGATTTTCTCATGGAAGGAGCCCAGGATTACTCCATCCCTGAGATATTAGCTGCTTTCATTAAACAGTTCTACTCTGGCCCCCGACAGGTGCCGGCAGAAATATTATTACCGGTGATGATCGAAGATAAGAATATTATTGAGAAGTGGCTGTCGGATAAAGTACAGGCAGGGAGCCCGGGTAAAGGGGATGAGGGGAACTACATTAATGTATCCTCTACTGGAAATGAGGATGGTCAACTGGAAAACCACGGAGTAGAAAAAGATGCGGCACTAATTCACCTGAGGGTGCCCGAGGAGGGATTAGAGCATCGTCTGGTTCAAATGGTTACCAAAAATGCCAGTATAATTTTAAACCACCATAAACAGGCCAGAGGAGCATTACTTGACCTTAAAACCTACTTGAAAATACCCAGAATTCCCCGTCGCATAGAGGCCTTTGACATATCTAATCTGGCAGGGGAGATGGCAGTTGCTTCCATGGTAGTATTTGAAGATGGTAAACCATCCAAAAACCAGTACCGCAAGTATAAACTGGAAACACCAGGTCCAGATGATTATGGTATGATGAGAGAAGTATTAACTCGACGGTATGAGAAATTAAAGAGTAAAGGTGAAACTCCTCCGGATTTAATAGTGGTCGATGGGGGTCGTGGCCAGTTAAACGTGGCCACTGAAGTCTTAGATTCATTGGATCTGAAAACAGGAGTAATAGGCTTGGCTAAAGAGTTTGAACAAGTATTCATCCCTGAAGTATCTATTCCGCTTATTTTACCGCCTAATTCACCTGCATTGCATATATTACAGTATGTGAGAGATGAGGCCCACCGTTTTGCTGTGAAGTACCATAAAAACCTCCGGGATAAAAGGCTTAAAAGTTCCCCCCTGGATGAAATCCCGGGCGTTGGACCCAAACGTAAAATGAACCTCCTTAGACATTTCGGTGACTTAAAATCAATTCAAAATGCAAGTGAGGATGAAATAGCAGATGTAAAGAGCATAGACACTAATTTAGCTCGTAGAATTTACTATCATCTTCATCAAGGGAAGGATTAATCATTTTTATCATTATACTGTGCTAATTAGGTATAAACAATAATAAATCTTATAAGGTTTAAAACATAATGTAACTTGCAATAACTGTGATATGAATGGGGAATGGCATGTCTGAAGTTAAAATCTTGATTGTTGAAGATGAAAGCATAGTGGCCATGGATATTAAACACCGTGCTGAAGGCCTTGGTTATGAAGTCACGGCCATAACACCATCGGGGGAAGAAGCCCTGGAGAATGTAGTCAGTAACCGGCCAGATTTAGTATTAATGGATATTGTTCTTAAGGGTGAAATGGATGGTATTGAGGCTGCCCAAAAAATAAGGGATGCCTATGATATTCCCGTAGTATATTTAACTGCTTATTCTGATGAGAGGACCTTGAAACGAGCCAAAATCACCGAACCATTCGGTTACATAATCAAACCATTTGAAGACCGTGAACTCCACAGTGCAGTGGAAGTAGCCCTCTACAAGCATCAAATGGAGAGTAAACTCAAGGAAAGTGAAAAATGGTTATCCACTACCCTGGAAAGTATTGGTGATGCCGTTATTGCCACGGATAAAGAGGGTAAAATCAAATTCATGAATCCAGTGGCCAGTAATTTAACAGGGTGGGGTCCAGATGAAGCCATTGGCCAAACACTGTCTCTGATCTTCAGGATTGTACACGAAGAAACTGGTGCACCAGTTGATGATCCGGTGGTGAAGGTGGTTGAAAATGATTCTATTATCGATTTACCACACCCGGTTTTATTGATCAACAAAAATGGCTCAGAAATACCTATTGATGATAGTAGTGCCCCTATTAAAGATGAAAATGGGGGTATAATTGGTGTGGCTCTGGTTTTCCGTGACGTTACCCAGCGTAGAAGGGAAGCCAAGGAAAGGGAAGAGTTACTTAAGGATAAAGCTCGGGGAGAGCTTTCCAGTTTCATGGTAAGTGCCCTACCAGTATTTGCATCTAACATACCTCCTCAGGTTAGGGATAATATCGCCCGCAGTTTTGCCGACCGGTTTGAGAAAAACATGAAGCCCCGTTTCCTGGAGGAAATGGAGAAATGCCGGATAAATAGGGGAGATGAAGCTTTAGCTGATTCTAAGATGTTATTCCAATGCTACCTCTCATGGATTGGTGAATTCATGTCCAACCTGGGAATTGGAACTGATAGTGAGGTTGAAGGCAGAAAAGGTCATTTGAATTTTGATAGCTGTCCCTGGGCAAGTGAAGGAACTGTTAGCCCTATATTTTGTTTAATTTGTCGGGTGATTGTTATACGCAGTTTCACCTGGACTTCCCTCCACGGACATGCTGAACAAAGCCAGTGCCTTCTGGAAGGTAATAATAAGTGTTCATTTGAATTTACACTTTCATGGGATGATAGTTAATTAAATCATGGGATGATATTAACTTAATAAAATAATTACAACCGATTAAATATGGATTTAATTGGGGGTTTAATCTTGGAACGAATCAAAACAGGAATAGACGGAATAGATCAGTTTACAGGTGGACTTCCCCGAGGGAAAAGTATCTTACTCACCGGAGACGCAGGTTCAGGAAAAACCATATTTGGATTACAATTTGCCCTAACCAGTAGCAAACAAAACCTTAAAACAGTTTATATTACCACAGAAGAAGATTCAGATGATCTTTTTACACAGGGAGAAACTTTTGGTTGGGATATAAAATCTTTCACCGACAACGGTATGTTACGGTTCATTGAACTGGCTGGTGTCCGGGCTCGGGTAACTGAAGCCGAGATCAGTATTGATGTGGGGGCGATGAAGGGTAATTTCTCCAAATTCCTCAAAGACCTCCCTGAAGACACAGAAACAGTGGTAATTGATAACATTGGAAGTTACACGGCCAAACTCACTCCTTACGAATTCAGGGACCGTTTTGACCTAATGGTATACGAATTGAAAAAACGCAACATAACGGCACTCATCATCCTGGATAGTGCAACCTCCCGTGAATTCAATGAAATAGCACTGTTCTCAGTTTACGGAGCCATAAAAGTTATGAAACGTGAAAATCCCTATACTGGCCGCCGGGAGAGGGTTATGGATATAGTGAAAATGAGAAGTACCAAAACGCCCACCCAGTTCATGACCTACGAGATCAACAACAATGGTATTGAGATTGTTTCGGGTGTGGAAAGTAGAGATTAGGCGTAATTTACTTTTGAAGTAATTAAGATTATTTCTTTAATACTGAGATTAATCTTTATTATTTTAATAGGATAATAAACATACGATAAAAATTCCCGTTAAAAATTAAATTATCTAATGGGATTCATCTTAACCTCTAAATACATTTTTTTTTTATTTTTGTTGTACATGAGTCATGGGTACATTGGGACTGTTAGTAGATGTATTGTTACTAGAATCGTTGATAACTGGATTATTGATAGTCTCTGTGCTTTCAGGGAGTGTAGTATTCTCTGTTTCTGGTTGGTTTATTATTTTGTTTAAAGCTACTCCTCCAATGATCAACAGAATAACAATTATGAATACTATTGGCTTGTTCATATGGTCTCCTTTAAATTTTTTATACTATTTAGATAGGAATTTATCTTTTATTAGTAATTTTAACGAATATTAAGGATTTAGTAAAATTTTAAAAAGGACGGAAAATGATACCTCTTTGATATATTGTTCCAGGTTTACCATGAATAAGAATATCTGATGAAAATATAAAATTTTAGAAGTGCTTAAATCCTTTTAAGCACAGCTAAAATTAGTTTAACGGCATTTTCTACATCCTTGATATTTACCACACTCACTGGGGTGTGGATGTATCGTGATGGTGGTGAAATTACTCCCGTGGGAATACCTTCTCTGGTGAGGTGAATGGCAGTGGCATCGGTGGTTCCTCCTTCACTGACCTCTATCTGGTATGGTATTTCCTCTTCCTCGGCAACCTGAATCAACAGTTCCTTAACCTGGGGGTGAGTGATAATTCCCCTTCCACTGGCATCGGTGAGTATGATACATGGTCCTTTACCTGCTTTGGCTGGGGCTTCTTCTTCCTTCATACCGGGATGGTCACCAGAGATAGTCACATCCAGGGCCAGAGCCATATCCGGATTGATACGGAAAGCAGCAGTTCTAGCTCCTTTGAGGCCCACTTCCTCCTGCACAGTTCCTACTCCGCAGATAGTGGCGTCGCTCCGGGCTCTTTTCATGACTTCCAGGAGAATGGCACAGCCCACACGGTTATCCATGGCATTTCCCATTACCAGATCATTTTTAAGTTCAGCAAATTTCTGTTTAATGGTGATGGGGTCTCCTACATTGATCATTTCCTCGGCATCTTCCTTACTGGAAGCACCGATATCAATGAACATGTTCTCGTATTCTACTGGTTTCTTCTTTTCAGCGGCCTTCATCCGGTGTGGAGGTTTACTTCCAATCACACCCAGTATCTTTTCACCATTACTGTGGATGTACACTTCCTGGTTAAGAAGCATCTGATCGTTGATTCCTCCCAGTTTGGAGAACTTGATGAATCCATTTTTATCTATATACCTTACTATAAGGCCGATTTCATCCATATGGGCGGCTAACATTACCTTTTTACCATCTGGTTTTCCTTTCTTGATGGCGATGAGGTTACCCATATTGTCCACGTCTAACTCATCCACAAATCCTTTTAACTCTTCCATCATTAAGTTGCGAACATTGTCTTCAAATCCAGATACTCCGGATGCATTGGATAGTTTTTCCAGTAACTGTTTCATATTTAAAACCTCTTAAATTAAAATAAAATGTAAGATCAGTTCTTAGAATCTGATTTTAATTGATTGGTTAAAATGATTTAATCAGAATTAAAACTCCGATTATTACCAGGATAATGGGTCCAGCCTGTTCCTGGAGGAAGCTAAGGGGTATGATTCCTAAATTTACACCGTACCATACTAAACCTATGGCTATAAAACATAAACTGAAGGCAATGCCCCATTTGTTAATGTTCCTTTTTTTCTTGAGTTTGTCTTTACTTATTCTAATATCCTCATTCAGTTCTTTATCCATTTGAAATCCTCTATTATTTTAAGTTAATGGGATTTTATTGACTATTTGAATTATTAAGCTAAGCTTATTGTATAATTATGTTTAGAAGTGTTTAAATTTAAATTCTGGATAATTTCATTTGAATCAATGTTCTTTAGTGGTGAATATCCCTGTGAAGTAAGAGAATTATACACTCCGGTCAAAGTTATGTTTTGAATTTGCGCATTTTTATTAGAAAGCTTGATGAGTAGAGTAATGTTTCCAGTTCCGCTCATTTCAATGGATTCAACACGTACTGGTAACATTCCAGGGGTGGTAACTGACAATGCAGTTGTGGCATTAGTAGCTCCTGACCTAGTTGCAGAGGATATACTGTTCTGTTCATTTTCATTACCTGCGTAAAATGCAACTGCGAGTACAATAAGCAGGACAAAGCCTAACATTAAGATATATTCTGCGGATAATTGTCCCTTTGAATCCATGATAACTCTTTCCCATTACTAGTTCTTCATTACATTTTATTAGTTTTAATTATTATAAATATAACTTCATCATTATTAATTATGTTTGAAATCTGTTTGTATTATTATATTGCATTTACTACATAATAAAAATCCCAATTTATAAATTTAGACACCATAAAACTTAATAATTATATGGCTATATAAAATAATTTATTATATATACACATTAATTGGAGATGGACACTCTGAGGCTATTCAATAGGGATTCAAGGGGAGTTGCATTATCATTAGACATATTGCTGGCCCTTATTCCAATTACCATATTACTTGGTTTAGTGGCTGCTGATATGGGCAATGTAATGTATGGTACTCAAGATATTATTTACAGAAGTTCCTTAGAACGTGTTTCCGCAGATACAGTTAATACTCTATTACAGACCTCAGGGGATCCTTATAACTGGGAGACTAATCCATCTAACTTGAAAGTGGTTGGGCTTGCCCAGTATGATCCTAACAACAAGAAACCAGTAGAATACACACTGTCTACTAAAAAGATGGCTCTTTTAAAAAGCTCTTTGGGGCAACAAGCCGTACAAAACGTTATGGGAGATCAGTATGGCTTTTACATTACTGTCAGTCCAACGAATTCGACTGACACCATTATTTGGAACCTTACCAGCACCGGAACCCCTAAAGAAAGTGCTAAAGATGTTGTTAAAATAGAAAGAAATGTTCTTTATAATGTGTTTGATAGTGAAGCAGTGGCATCCATTAAGAATGCTGGGCATGATAGTGGGAAACCTAGAGACTATTATTCTGAGCCATTCTTCACCAATCAATATGATCTGGAAATATATGACTACTATGTCCTTATTTTTAATAGAGGTGTAACGTCGGCTTCGGTTGATATCAATCAATATGAACTTATGAGTGAAAACGAGTTTAAAGGGTATGATAAGTATTCAAATTGGACCAAGATCATACCTGTTAACTATTTAAAAGCTGGAACAAATCCACAAGAAAACAAGTTAAAGTTGGAGCAAGTGGCCAGTAAACCAGGTACCAGAATGGATGCTTATGTAGTTAGGGTTCCTAAGGGAACTCTGCCGGGTACAATAACTGCTAATGATGCATTACCTAAAAGTTACCTATTCCAGTTTTATGCGTGGACAAAGTGATGTAAATGGATGAAAAAGGTTATATATTCACTGCAGATGCTACTCTAGCTTTGGTAGTGGTTATTGTGTTTGCTGCAACTCTAGTTACTTATACCATGCTTCCCATGTATATGGGTCAGGATCACCAGCATCTAGAAGCTTTAGCTGATAGTGCCTTGCAGGTTATGGAACAGGATGGAACACTTGATTATGCTTCTGTCACTGCAATCAGTAACTCATCTAATGCCACTGAAGCATCCCAGGAGATTTTAACCCAATCTATACAAACACTAATTCCAAATGGGATTGGATACAAGTTAACTATTAATCCTGGAACACCAGTATCTGTTGAGAGAAGTACTGGCACTAATACGAGTTATTTTTACACTAAAGATATTGTAACTAGGGTGAGGGTTATTTCCGGACCAAGAGAGGGTTGGTGGGGGAGGGCATGGTTTAAATCCGAGCCTGTTGAATTTACTAACCAAGAAATCAATCTAACCACCACTTCCTGGATTTTCCATAACTGGCTTACCAACTTTTCTCCATGGAGTGGGAGTGGTAATTTAAAGAACTACCCTTATTGGGGTAGGGGGAGCAGTGCTCAGGCCATTGATTTTAACATACCTTATGGGGCAGCTATACACGAAGCTAAGTATATACAAGGCTCTTCAAGCACCCGTTCTAGTAGTTGGGTGCCACAGGCTTCATTTGGTACAAACACGGTAATTAATGGTAATCCTGCCCTTGTTGCCAGTTCTAACCAGTTTACTTTTCTTAATCAGAGGGTTGGTTCCAATGAACGTATGTTCAATTACCAAGGAAATATACCCACCTCCTTATTGAATCCTGGTTTAAACAATTTTTACGTTAATTTTATTACAAATTCAAATTATAATTACAACATGCCTTGGTTTTCCATTCTCTCCACTTACACCACCAACATCACGGTTCCAGTTAATGTGAGCACAGACAAAATTCCCTTCCAGAATGCAGCTGGTTTGGCTGTGAATAGTTATACTGATCTGGGGGATGGAAATTATGGTTATGGGCGTATATATAACCTTGAAACAGGTCAGGTTACCAATCTTAATTATCTCCGGCAAATTAGCTGGAATGATATGCGCAACCATGACCATTCTTATTCAGATGGCATTCCCTTTGTCATAACCGGTGTGAATGGTGAAGCTGGATCTGCAGTTTGTGTTGTCCAAGACATTGCAGTATCTTCCACCAGTAACATCCTTGATGCTTATGTGGTGGTTAACAGTTGGGGGGCGGTAGATAATACCTTGGTAGAAGTGTGGGATAGTCAATCCAATGCTTGGAGGACGGTTTTCTGTTCTTTTGATGTGGATGGGGTAGATTACAGTGAAAGGGCTGATGGATACGGTAACCTCCCTGGAACTATATATATCGGAGATCAACTACGACAGGGAGCACAGAACAAGGTTAGAATAACCACGTGGGATAATGTACCTTCTTCCGATTATGACCTGGTTGGTCTGCAGGATTGTTATACTATGCTTTCCACCAGTGATTTCAAGATCAAATGGGACACTTATCCATTTAACAGTCATCAGGATAGTAGTCAAACTGAAACACAAACTGAGGCTTTTACCCTAACTGAGGACAGTCAGAAAGCAATGCTCTTTTTAGGGGCAGGATTAAACACTCGAAAAATCCGTATAGATTATGGTAACAATCAAGTATTATATGAGGACCAAGTTGTACCTTTCTCTCTGGATCTGGCGGCCTTGGATGCTAAGAAAGGATTCCATAAAATAACCACTTCAAACTCTACGGAAAGCAATTACTATCTTGTCCCAGGTAATTATCCTTTAAGAATTACAGTTACTGGGCCTGATAACGCATGGGAAGCTGGAGACTACCAGACATCGCGTACGGGTACTGCTGCCCTATTTTCGGGTACCCGGATTGCAGTAATCAATCCTCAAATCCAGAATGAATGGTCCGCGGGTATGGGTAGTACTCCTGAAGAAGCCATGCAAAATGCAACAGAGCGGTTGCTTCTAAAATATCCTAATGCTCAAGGTATACAAACTTCTGCTTTGTTTGCAGGTAACACTCCAAATGCAGTTACCGTTAGATTAGAATTATGGAAACAATAGGAAATGGATAAAATGGATGAAAAGGGTTATACAATTACTCCCATGGCATTTTTGCTTTTAATACCAGTAATAATATTTGCTGTGGCCTTTGGTGATATTGTAAACGAAATAAATCAGTATTCAACCATTACCATTGGAAGTGATGTTACTGGAGGAACTGTTTCATCTATTTATTCTGCTATAAAAGATGGTGCTGGTGATTCAGGGAGGTATGCGGCCTACAATGCCAGCCGAAAGGTAATTGATGATCAGGTTTTTCTAACTGACAGTAAAGATTACGTTAAGCAAATTGTAACTGATCAACTCAATGCCCATGTCATTGATGCCTGCAGCAAACTATCCCAGGAAACAGGTAGAACAATTTACATCAACAATGTTTTAATACCAACCAATACCACAAATACTACTTTCGATGCCACCTTTGAAAAGGAGGACATAGAAGTTACCCAAGTTGATCCCTATGGTAATGGGGATCCATTCGGTTATTATGTAGTGGTCAAATCAGGTGTCCCCATAAAAGTTGTACAGGAAGGTCAAGTCTATGAGGGGACTTTACCGGAAATAACAGGTTATGCTCCAATTATTGGTATTGAAGATCCTTATATCTGGATAAAAACTAGTTTCCGCAAGAGGGATGTTATTTATGATTATCCCCATTACGAAAAAAATTATTTAGGCAATGTAGACTACCACTTTGATGATAACATTACCATTACTGAAGTCCAGCATTTGTGGGATTGTCTAAATGGAACAGATAATCCACAAAATCTTTCTCTGCTACCACAGTACTTTCCGGATCCTGCAGGACTCAACTTCTTTGAAAGATTAGAAGGAAAACAAATTAGTGGAGAGAATAACGAAAGCCGTATGAGTACATTTATAATTGGTAACCCTTTAAGTGATGTATACCAGAGTAAAACCATCTCTGCCATCGATCACGAGTACTTTGCAGGGGTAACTGGTACCAGAATAACCATTAATGGAACCGTAACCTTCAATGATCCTGCGGGTAAGCCATTCTATCTTTCCTCGGCATACAAAAATTATTTTTCACTTTTAAGCAATTATGATATATGATCAAAATTAGGTGAATAAGTTGGATCTTGATAAAAAAGGACAGTTAAGTGCAGAATTATTATTCGTATCCCTGATTGCTCTGGTAATTATGGGAACCATGCTTTCACTCGTTGGAGGTGAACTCAACCAGTTAAACACTGCAGATATGGGTAAAGCCCGAACTCTGGGTGAAAAAATGGCAGGGGCCATTAATGCGGTCTATGTTAATGGAAATGGATACTCAGCTAATTTAACTCTTCCAGTTAATATAACTGATCCAGTAACTACCATTCGCACCAATGACACAACCGATTCAGTTGATGTTATTTATAATGGCAAAACAGTTAGTGTTAAGGTTATACCAAAAAATATTAACAATTTTGATATTAGCACCAGTAAAACAACCGATAGAGTAATAACCATAAAAAACGAAAATGGTGTTATAAAATTCCAAGGGTATTGATATGAATCTAGGTGAAGGTTGGGAAAAAAAATTACTTATTGTGGTTGCTGTTGTGGTTTTTATGTTGGTTGCGTATGCATACAACCCCTTTCAATCCAAAACAAATCAAACAGTTGTTAACGGTTCATATGTTCCCCCTACTACTCCCACCCCTGTGAGTCAGAATAGTGCGGTTTCAAATGAATCTAACAATTTATCCAATAATACTAATAATTCATTTTTAATCTCAGCAGAACAGGCTAAAAAAATAGCCATGAGGGATAATAGAGGTTTCACTGCTTCAGAACCAATGCAAGGAACTATTGTGGTCAACCAGACCACTATTGCAGTGTGGGTAATTACTCTTTCTAAATCTAGCCAATCTTCTAAAACTGTTTATGTTGATGTAAATACCGGGAAAATTATTGATGTAAATTGATAGTTCAGAATTTATTCAGTGATACTCAGAGATGAAAACATGGAAACCCTATTTGTAATCATAATGATCATACTATTTTTCCTGCTCATGGCTTTTGTATTCTCCGCTGCACTTCTCACACCATTGATCGGTAAAAAAAACTTTTTATTTGTCATTGCTTTGGGATTTGTGGTGGGTGTAATCGGTGGTGCATTCTTCATAGCCCCGGTCTACGATGATCTCCCGGATATGGCCCGGGCAGTTTACATGTCCACCAGTAACCAGCAGGAAACCATCACCCTGAACATTTCCACAGACAGTGACGTTAACAAGGCCATTGAAGATGTACGCAATATCCCCGGAGTTCAGAGTGTGGAAAGTGGAGAAATAACCGTTAAAACAACGGGTATTGGCAATGCTTGGAAGAGCAGTTTGGAGTCCCGTATAACCACCGCCAACACTAACATAACCTCAGGCAAAGTTATCTCCGGTGACACCATGATGGTGCAGTTAAAGCCAGGAAGTGACCCCACCCAGGTTATTAAACAGCTAAAAAGTTGGATGGTCTTAATTAGTGGTATAGACATTAAATACAGTATTGTCCAGGTTAAATTAGTGGTCGATGCATCTAAGGTGGATGAAGTGGTTAAGCAACTCCCGCAGGGAGAAGTGGTGGTAACTGAGATCAACGGACCCGTGGAAAAGGAGATCCAAAGCCTGAAAAACACACTCCCCGGTAAGAACAACATAATCCTATTCTGTGGATTCCTAGGGGTGCTGGTGGGATTAGTGGGAATGTTCATAGACACCATAACCCGGGGCATACGTGGCATCCGAGATCGCTTACGCCAGAAAGGTGATTAAACAGGCCCACTCAGGGTCTTCTTTTTTCACCACACTTCTTTAACCAACAGGATGTAGATTAATTTAATGTTTACCATACTGTAAAAGATCCCTTTGTTTTCAATATTTGAATTTTTTACATTTAGGATAATTTCACAAAGTTAATTTAAGCGATATTTAATAGAAGGTAATGATATGAAAGCAGCAGTACTTTTTTCCGGTGGTAAAGACAGCACTATGGCAGTTTACAAAGCTATGAAGGATGGTTGGACTGTAGAGTATTTACTCTCCATGCATTCTGAAAATCCCCACTCCTACATGTTCCATGTTCCCAACATACACCTCACCCAGTTACTTTCCCAGGCCATGGGGATACCCCTTATTCAGGCTGAAACCCCGGGAATGAAGGAAGAAGAACTGGAAGATCTCCGCAAAGCCCTATCTGAACTTAAAGATAAGGGTGTGGAGGCAATTTTCACCGGAGCTATTCATTCCCAGTACCAGAAATCCCGTATTGACCAGTTATGCCAGGAACTGGGACTGGAATCAATAGCACCACTATGGCACCGTGACCCTCAAGAATACATGGAGGAGATCATTGAACTGGGATTTGAAGTCGTTATCACCAGTGTGTCTGCAGAAGGACTGGATGAATCATGGTTGGGCAGGGTTATCACCAGAGAGTTACTGGAAGAATTAAGGGGACTCCATGAAAAGTATGGATTGCACCTAGCATTTGAAGGAGGAGAAGCAGAAACACTGGTAACTGATGGGCCCCTGTTTAAGAAAAAGCTTGAAATTTTAGACTCAGAAAAGGTATGGAATTTTGATAATGGACACCTAATAATTAAAGATGCACAACTGGTAGAAAAAGATTAAAAAAAAGGATTTTAAAAAGATTTAAAAAAAAATAGGATATCACCACTAATTTAAGGATAAAACTAAATTACATTAATCCTACTTTTTATCTTGTCCACACAACCAGCTGGCAAACTTTTCTACATTTTCAGTACTTATCTGAACTTCAATCTCTCCCAGGGGAGAAAGATCATCTTCTACAAGGTTAACCATACCCGCAAATGCGGCTTGCTTACTCAACTTCAACGTTATGACCTTTGACTCTTCACTCCATCCTTTGATGATCATTTTACGGGCAGTTTCTCTGATCTTTCTTTTTTCCAGGAATTCCTTAAAGGGAACGAGACAGGAAGTGTCTCCAGTGACAGTAACACTATTTTCGCCTATAACTATGTCCGCATAATTGAATACATTGGATAAAGTTTCTATGATCTTGTCAAGATCCTCCGTAGGATTGACTGTGGCTCTAGCAACTACTTTACAATTCATTTTTAAGAATACCCCTTACTGTGTTTTTTAGCTTCCCCTTAGCACCTTCGTTAACCACCATGAAATCTGCACTGGCAATTACATCACCAATACCAAATTTTAACTCCCTCTGATCTCTTTTAAGTGCTTCCCTGGTTTCGGCAGAGTCATCGGATCTCATTCTCTTCCGTAGGCGAAGGTAACGGGTTTCTGGTGCAGAATGTATGGCAATGACTTTAAAATCAGGGAAGTTATTTTTGAATATTTCTACCTCCCAGGGGCTGCGAATCCCTTCAATAAGAACCATAGAATGGTTAGAAGCTGTTGATTTAGGGGATGATGGATTTTTTTTAGAATCATGTTTTTCTTCAGGGGTTGAAAGGTTTTTAATGTATGTTACACACCTTTCGGCTATTACAAATTTACCAAACTCCTTCCGCAGATCTACAGCTACCTTTCCGGGTGATTCGTTCCTTTTATGGGCTTCGTCGCGGATAACATCTCCCATCCGCACCACATTCATTCCCAGGTTTTCCGCCACCCTGGAAACCACACTCTTACCTGATCCCGGCATTCCGGTAACACCAATTACCTTCATTTATTTACCATCCTTTTCCAGATACTGTGCAATTAGCTGCAGTGAACTGTCAATATTCCGTTGGTTATCAAATTCATGGACAATTGCTTCCAGTTCATCAATCCGACATCCCCTCAACTTGCTTATCTCTTCAATTATAAGGGGAATAGCTCGAACCACATTGTCCACAATAGTTATGGATGAAGTTTGAGCAGTTCGAGACAGAGGATTAAGATCAATAGTTATAACTGTCTTACCCAATGCCACCAGTGCTTCGGCCCGGTCTCCATCTTCCAGTGGAACCAGTATCACATCTGCCCGGTGCACACCTTCCGGGTGAGCCCTGGACCGTGGACCTTCCAATCCTTTTATAGGGAAGTAATCATCCTCTTCTTTACCCAGGATCTCCGTGGCCCCAGCCTTCTTTAAAACTTCCTCCACCTTCATCACCCTCTGTGGTGTGCGGTAGAATAAATTGATTTCCACCTTAGCCGGCAGGATCCGGGCTAGTTTCACCATATCCTCGGCAGCCAAAACAGCAGTGTTGCCATTAACTGATAAAACTGGATTTTCAGCCAGTAGAAGTGCAGCACTTGCTGCTTTAATGGAATTTAATGCGGGGAGGTTTGTTTTTTCGCCTAAAATATAGTCAAAGGCCTCACCCCTGCCATGGGCAATAAGAGCGGTGTCAGCCAGTATTCCTTCCTGGTAAGCCTTGGCCATTTTATCCCTTAAAAGAAGGGACTGGTAACGGGGATGATGGGGGGACATATCATGCATAATTAGTACTCCATTTATTCTATTCAGAATCCATTTTTTAAACCAATTAGTATTCTGTTTATGATTTAAAGATACAGTTAAAAAATGAATTTTTATATTTATTTGAGGGATTATATTTTATTAACGGTTCCTATGACGCGTATTGGTTTGTTTCCAGTGCTACTGAGAATCTTTTGTTCAGTCTTCAGTTTTACAGTGGCACCTTCTAATGCTCCATAATCGTTTTCAACCACGTATATATCTGGTTTCACATTGGAACGTATATCATACTCTACTTTTACATATGCCATTCGTTCCCCAGTTTCAATTATTACTCCATATGTGAAATCCCGATGGTAACGTATCCTGAAAATTAGATAAACCAAGGCTACGGCTATGATTGCAAATATTAATATGGTGAGGGAAGGAAAATAACTCAATGAAAATGCCATAACCAAATTATTGTTGGTGCCTACTATTACCAGAATAATACCCACGGCCAAATACATCAGGAAGAAATCTCGATAGGCCTGAAATTCTGAACCATACATAACTTTAACACGATTTTGAAGGATATAAATAATATAACCTGCTATTAATATTCCGAGAATTGCATAAATAATGACTGAAAAGAAGTTAAACAAATAAAGTACAGATAATATTATGAATCCTGCAGAAAGTAACTGGAGGCGAAATATTGTATCTTCCTTTTCCTTAGATGTGAAGGGGGTAGAAATTAGTAAGATATCAGATTCTGGGGGGGTTGTTTTATTATTGGAATGATGATTATTATCGGGGAGTGTTTCTATTAATTTATGTTCTTGTTTAGTAGAGTATTTTAAATTTTTATCAATTCCTACATTATTTTTAATTTCAGAAACATTTTCTTTTAGTTTTTTATCATCTATTCTTTCTTTTATACTTCCAATGTTCATGTTACGGATCATTTGGGGAATTTTGGGTATTGATATAATTACAGTCCCTATAAATGAAAAAAAATTTAGTATTATATCTCCTAATTTTTTGAACATATAATGTGCCTCAAAGTTTTAGGTTAAGAAAACTACTTGGATAGAGGTTCTATTTTCTTGGTTGGTAGGCCATTCGATCTTTGTCTGATGCCACCCTTTATTGGGATTTGGGTTTATGAAGGTTACATTGTAATCTACATTGGCGCTTATGGTTTTATTTTGTGATGAAAGAGCCAGAGTTTGATTAATGGTTTTACTACTATAATCAAAAATCAAATTCATATTTTGCGGCAAGTAAACATCAATTGTTCTTTTTGCACCGGGACCATTGGCATAAACTAAATTAACAGCGTTAGCCATGCTTTCTATAGCATTTTTCGTATCTGATGATCTAGAAACATCCATGGTAGAATTCACAGAACTACTCACCAGTGGTATGGTAACACTGGCCAGAATAATTAGGATCACTACAATTAGTAGCAAATACTCCACTGATGCTTGCCCTTTCTCTTCCATTTCAATCACTACACTTTTCTTAGTTATGAATATGACTAAGGATTAATATAAATATTGGTACTATTCCTGGTCCGAGTAACAAAACATTAGTGGGTCTGGTTTCAACTCGGGGCATCTTTTTGTTGTTCACAGGATCCAGATAAGTATCATCTGTATTATTTGAACTAGATCTCCAATGAATAGGGATATGATGAGTCCGATCAAAATTGAGGGGGCGAAAGGAACTCCTTTTTTAATCTTGAATTCATTTGGGATCTTATTTTCCTGCTTCAATTGTTTTAACAGGTTAATATCATCGTCAGTTAAGCCTGCCGCCAGGGTGCCCACCAGACGTTTACCTTTAGGGGCGGTGACTATGCTGGGGTCCCTTTTTTTAAAGGATTCCTTTACCTTTTGGGTGAAACTCTTATCATCCACAAAGATTTCATCATCATCCTGCTGGTACATATTGTAAGCAGGTATCATTCCTTCCCGGAGTTTATCCAGGGGAACATCATCCTGTAAAGCCTTTCTACTCACAGAAGTCAGGAGTTTCACCACGGTTTCAATGATAATAATGGAGACAAACAGGATAGCCATACTAACAATGGTTATCTGGAAGTTATAGAAAAGTGCAGCCACCGTGACCAGGGATACAACCACGGCCTTAACCTGATTGGGTAGTTTGGATATGAGCAGGGAGAGTAAGTAGATCAAGATTAAGGATATCAGTATAATCTGTAAATGTGTCTGTTGGGTAATAAACAGGGTTATGTTCACAGCAGAGGTTATTACCAGGGTCAATACGATATTTTTACGGTAGTTTTTAACTGGAGCTGTTAGTTCACCCACCAGATGTCGCTTATCTTTGGCTACAATGTAAATGACATAGATCAATAGGAAAGGCAGAATAGACAGGATACTGTTAATGATCACGGTTAAGGGAAAGGGATAAATTCCCAGAACTGGGAATGGCACCTGAAATAATTGATAGGATATCAGTAAGTGATTGAAGGGTAGAAGTGCGGCCAGGGCAGTGAAGAGTTTAACATCCCCTCCAGCCCAGGCACCCATTTTCCACAACAGGTAGCCCAGTGCAAATATTATCCCGGTAACCACGGCACAGACCACAATGATCCAGACTTCGCCCATTAAAAAGGCATAAATCCCATTCAAAACTAATCCAATAGCAATGAGGGGGAAAGTCAACTTATTGGGTATGATTCCACTTTTAAGATCAGAGTAGCTGGCGTACAGGCAGGCCACTATGGCCACCATAGCAGTGATCAGGGGGATATCAATGTACATTTGATTCCTCGGTTTTTATTCCCTTTAATTTCCTGATTTCTGCTTATGGTTTTCCAGTGCCGCCTTTAAAAATGATACAAAGATGGGGTGGGCACTGTTGGGCCTGGATTTGAATTCAGGGTGGAACTGACAACCTAAAAACCAGGGGTGATCCGCCAGTTCAATCATTTCCACCAGGAAATCATCGGGAGATGTTCCGGAAATAATCAATCCTTTTTCCTTTAAAACATCCCGGTAGTCGTTGTTTAATTCAAAACGATGGCGGTGTCGTTCACTGACTTCCTCCTGCTGGTAGGCTTCCTGAGCCATGGTATTCTCCTTTAATTTGCAGGGATAGGATCCCAGTCGCATGGTTCCCCCCATGTTTTTGATCTTCTTCTGCTCTTCCATTAGGTCGATCACGGGATATGGAGTCTCCTGGTCAAATTCAGTACTGTGGGCTCCTTCAAATCCATTAAGACGGGCGAATTCAATGACCATGCATTGCATACCCAGACATATACCAAAGAGGGGAACATTGTTCTCCAGGGAGTAGCGCACAGCTTCCAGTTTCCCGTTTATTCCCCTTTCACCAAATCCGCCAGGTATTAAAATAGAGTCAAGGTGGCTTAATTTATCTTCATCAATGTCATTTTCAGCCTGTATCCATTCAATGTTTACCTTTACTCCCAGATTGGCAGCAGCATGTTTTAATGATTCCCGAATGCTCATGTAGGCATCTTCTAGCTCCACGTACTTACCAATAATTCCCACACTGACTTGGTAGGCATCCTGTTTGAGGGATTCAACTACATGTTCCCATTCTGTCAGGTCCTGTTCTCCCGCATCTATCTTTATCCGGTTAATGATGTATTCCCCCACCTTTTCCTTATTTATTATGAGGGGAACTTCGTAGATGGACCCCACATCAGGGGTGTTAATCACTGCTTCCCTTTCCACGTCACAGAAGTGGGCTATCTTGTTTTTAAGTGGTTGATCAATTGATAATTCGGACCGGCATATGATCATGTCTGGAATTATACCGGTGCTCCGGAGTTCTTTGGTGCTGTGCTGAGTAGGTTTGGTTTTAAACTCACCAGCAGCCCGCAAGTAAGGTACGTAGGTCACATGGACGAACATCACATTGTCATGCCCTTCTTCGTTTCGGAGCTGTCTCAGGGCCTCCAGGAAGGGTTGGCTTTCAATGTCCCCTACTGTTCCTCCTACTTCTACCAGAATCACTTCTGCATTGCTCTGGTCGGCTATTTTTCGCACCATATCCTTTATTTTGTTGGTTATGTGGGGGATGATCTGCACACAGGAGCCCAGGTAATCTCCTTTTCGTTCGTGGTTAATAACCGAAGAATAAACTTTCCCGGTGGTAATGTTGGATTCACCGGAGAGATTCACATCTAGAAAACGTTCGTAATGCCCCAGGTCCAGGTCAGTTTCCATACCATCCTCAGTTACGAAAACCTCACCATGCTGATAGGGGTTTAAGGTACCGGAATCCCAGTTAAGATAGGGGTCAATCTTGATAGCAGTTACATCCACACCGTATGATCTTAAAATTCTACCAATAGAAGCCGCTGTTATTCCTTTTCCAATTGAACTTACTACACCACCAGTAACTACTATGTATTTAGACAGAAAAACCATCTCCTTAAAAAGATTTTAACATTATATTAACGTTGTAACATTGTAAACTTTCTTCTGAGCGTTAAATAAGTATAAATAAGTGATTTAACACTGCTAACAGGCTTTAATAGATTTATCTTTAGGTTCCCGGGAAAGGTTCACCTGTTGAAACTCTAATAGGAACATCTATGTATATGTAAATATCATTAAAAAACATTTGCGAAAAAGGCCATTGATCTTGGGATCAGTAGTAGACCCCTTTCAATTTTAGAACTTTATTTATTTTCTAAATCATTCAGGGGGAATATAAATGCAGTGTTTTCTCATGGGCTAGATATTCCCTACTATCATCCAGAGGTGATAACTCTTTCAAATTGTATTTCCTCTCCAGAGCTTTTAAAATAAGGTGATCTGCCAGGTGGGGATTTTTAGGCAATAACGGGCCGTGGAGATAGGTTCCAATGCAGTTGTTATAAACCATACCCTCCTCCTGGTCCTGGCCATTGTTACCATAACCCACCACCACTCGTCCCAGTGACTGGTGATCATGGTAGGTACGGCCACCGTGGTTTTCAAAGCCCACCAGTGTCTCGGGAGTAAGACCTAAATTGTTCTTTATAATTATGTTCCCAATGAGCCTTCCTCCTTCACTACGGGTATGGTAATCAAATATCCCCAAACCAGGAACATCATTTCCCTCGGCATCAATGTACTTCTCACCCAGTAACTGATATCCTCCACATATGGCCAGTACAGGGGCTCTATCTTCTATTAAATCACCCATTACATCAGTGTACTTTAGGAAGTGAGAGTAAACAATATTTTGCCCCCGATCTGAGCCTCCTCCAATGAAAAAGAGGTCACCGTCTTCCAGTGGCACCTCCTGGTTCATGCCAAAACCCACCACTTCCACCTTGATGCCCCTCCACTGGCATCGCTGGGTCAGACAGGTTACATTACCCAGATCACCGTAGAGATTCAAGAGATCCGGATACATATGATATATCTTCAATTCCATGATAATCCCCAATATTTCATTAAATGTGTTAAATCTTTAATTCAATTATTTCATATTATTCTGTAAAATCCTTCAGGATGCCAATTAAATCCGATATAATGTTATCGGCCCGGTAACTTCAAGTTCTTCAGGTATTCGCGGATCATGGACATCTTCTTACTGGAACCTTCCAGGCGTGCCAGTACCAGTTCACGGGCCTGAAACACGGCAGTGTAAGTGGGTAACAAGTAAACGATTTCCACATCTTCATTCAACACTTTCCCTATGGCCTGGTCCATGGCATCATCCACTTCCACCAGTTCCACAGGGACTCCGGCGTATTTAAGTCGCAGGGCAATATCTTCGGCCCGGCGGCCAGAACAGTAAATTTTTTTGATATTTTTCACATTACCCATCTTTTCCACTTCAGCATCCCATATCCAGGATACATCCTTCCCATCCGCGGGGTTGTCATTGAGTACAAATAGCATTGATTTTGTCCGTTCATCCAGTGACACGCTGTTTATGGTTTCACTGAGTCCAATGGGGTTCTTAACTAGGGCAATTTTTGTGATTTTCTCAGGGAACTGGAAATTCTCCATCCTGCCCAGATGGTACTCAAAGTGTTCAATGGAATGGGAAACCCGGTCCAGGGGTAAGCCCACCTCCAGAGCAGTGGTCAGTGCTGCACAACAGTTATAAGCATTGTAAATTCCCTCATACGGGAATTTTATGTCTTTTATCTTTTCATCTTTGTCCATAAACTGGTAATGGTACTGGTGGTCCTGGTAATCAATCCCGGTTATCTGATAGTCATACTCCGGATTGGAAAAACCACAATCTGGGCAATGGTATCCGCCCAGTTGTCCATAATTATAATAATCATAGTCCAGGTAGCTGCTACATGCCGGGCAGAATCGGGATTCCACAATTTTCTGTTGGGTGGTGCTTTGCTGGTTGTGGGCCACCCCATAGTAGATGTTCCTTTTATGGAGTTTTCGGAAATTGGAAACCAGAGGATCATCAGCGTTAAGTATTAACGTTGTATCCAATGGTTCCAAGGCTTCCAGTATGTCCTGAAATGCCTTTTCAATCTCACCGTATCGGTCCAACTGGTCCCGGAAGAAATTGGTTACCAGGACGTAATCTGGTTTCAAGTGTTGGGTAACTCTTTTAAACGAACCTTCATCCACTTCGAAGATTCCCCAATCGTATTCCTTCCTTCGGTCATGTAAAAAGGCACTAACCAGTCCCTGGGGCATGTTAGCTCCCCGTAAATTGGAAAGAACCCGGGTGTATTCCTCCCTTAAAATATGGTTGAGGAGGTTGTTGGTGGTGGTCTTACCGTTGGTACCGGTGATGATGATCTTGTTCTGGCAGCGTTCATCCACCAGTTTCAGGATATCCGGGTAGATAGTCATGGCTACCTTACCCGGCATGGCACTGGCACTGCTTTTAAGGATCCTTTGAAGAACGAACGAGGCTACATTGCCGGCGAAAACTGCTAGATAATATCGAAATCTGGAGTAACTTATACCTAATCCCACCTTTGATCTGTACTACTTGTTTTAACTCCTTTAAATAAAGGGTATTCTGATTTATTTTTATTTAACATTTTTTTAGTTATTAGTTTCCCTGTGAGCTATTCATTTTCTCCATTTTCACTGGATTTTGGAAAGTTAAGGAATAAATTCAAGAATTTATAACCTTCTATGATGTTTTTAGAACTTTCATTAAATGATTTTAAGATTGATGGTTCGTCGTACTTTTCAGTGGCATCGGCCCGGCAACCAGGAGTGTACATGGCATAGGGAATTGGATTAGAGGTGTGTGTTCGGATATTTATGGGTGTGGGATGGTCGGGTAGGACAGCCAGAGCATAATCATCCATGGATGGGAGTCCTTTTATCAATTTTCCCAGTATGCGTTGGTCAATGCGTTCTATGGCTTTTATTTTTTCATAAATATCACCAGCATGGCCTGCTTCATCCGGAGCTTCTACATGGATAAATATCAGGTCATGTTCTTCCAGAGCTTCCAGTGCATATTTAGCCTTACCACAGTAATCAGTATCATAAAACCCGGTAGCCCCGGGAACATGGATATTGGTCAGCCCCAGATAAGTTCCAATTCCTTTAATAAGATCCACACCCGTGATGGTGGCGCCCTTAAGGTTATATTTTTCTTTAAATAATGGTAACTGGGGTTGGGGGCCCTGTCCCCATAACCAGATCATGTTGCCTGGTTTTTTCCCATCTTCGATCCTTTTTTGGTTGGTGGGATGCTTTCCCAGCACATCGAAGGACTTATACATCAATTCATTCAATTTCTGTGCTAAATTGTTTAGAACCTCTCTATTTTCCACAGATTTATCTGCATCTTCACCAACTTTTAGAAGATGTTCCTGAATGGGTTCCCCCACCACATCATGGGGTGGTGTTGATTTAAGTTGAGATGCAGTTTTATCATTGTAAATAAATAAATGTCGGTAGCTGGTTCCCAAGTAAAATTTTCCGTAGCTATATAACCTTTGATTTAAGCTCTCAATGAGCTGGGCAGCCTCGATGGTGCTGATGTGCCCGGCATTGAAGTCAGCTAAAAGCCCATTTTCACAGGTGATGAAATTGCAACGGAATGCTATGTCATCTTTTTTCATTTTAGCTCCTATACTGGCTGCTTCCAGGGGGCCACGGCCAGTGTAGTACTTTTTGGGATCATAACCCATAATGGACAGGTTGGCCACATCAGATCCCGGTTCCATTCCTGGGGGGACAGTTTGCAGCATACCACAGGTCCCATTTTTAGCTAAAAAATCCATATTAGGGGTTTTAGCTTTTTGTAGTGGTGTTTTACCATCTAATTCATCTAATGGTTCATCTACCATTCCATCCCCAATAACCACAACGTATTTCATTAAATTTATCTCCTCTAATCAGTTGATCATTAATTGGCAAACATTCTCTTTAAGTAGTGGACATTTTAAATTTAATTTATTTTTGTAAGAGAAATAAAACTTCGTTAGTGTTTAATTGAACTTTCCAGTCACTACAAAAATAAAAATAATTCATAGGAAGGGAGAATTTTATTTCCTTACCTTCCAGACACTGATGATATCACTCAGTATGGCCGATGCAGTTTCTACTGATCCCGCACCCTTACCCACTACGGTTACCTCATCAGCCAGGTCGGTTTTGAGGGTGGCCAGGTTGAGGGTTCCCTCCACTGCCAGGGGAGATCCCTGACGCACCAGGCGGGGCGATACCTCCAGTGTATCTGGTGAAGCTTCACCAATGAGTTTAATTAACATTCCTTCCTTCTTAGCTAAGGCTATTGATTCGGCGGTTATCCTTGATATCCCCTCAACTTCCACATCTTTGAGGGTTGCCGGCAGGTTTAGAACAGAATTTGCCAGAATAACTATTTTACAGGCAGCATCAATACCTTCCACATCCTGGTAGGGATCTGTTTCTGCTATTCCCAGTTCTTGGGCTTCAGTAAGTGTCTGTTCGTATGATGATCCTTCATTGGCCATTCTGGATAGAATGTAATTGGTAGTCCCGTTTAGAATTCCGAAGATAGATTCAATATTGCATCCGGCCAGTGTTTCGTGGGCAAAATTAATGATGGGCATGGCTCCCCCAACTGATGCTTCGAATTTAAATTCCACACTGTTGGACTGTGCAGTGGTGGCCAGTTCCTGGAATGATAGGGCCAGGGGTCCCTTGTTGGATGTTACCACGTCTTTACCATTTTCCATGGCTTTGATCATGTGGCTGCGTGCTGGTTCGCCATCGTGTATATCAGTGGGGGTAACTTCCACCAGGCAGTCGAATTCTACTTCATCTAGAATGTTAATGCTCTCCACACCGGGCATACCGTATTCTGGGTAGGAAGAGATTTTACCGGTTTTTTCCTTGGTTTTGAGAAGTAATTCTTCGTCTAAACCATCCGGGTTTATGGCCGCTCCCGAACGATCACCCACTGCCACGATAGAGGGGGTGAGGTCATATTTTTTCTTTAAATAATCTTTTTTCACCGACAGGACCCGGGCCACGCCCTGTCCCACTGCTCCAAAACCTAAAATAATAATTTTCATGGGATCACCATTTATCTCTAGAATTTGCACTTTTCTAGAATTCATAATCATTTAAACTTCGTTGATAACCAGGAAGCCTTTCTGATCCCCAACTTCTTTGATACTTTTGAGTATTTTCTTTTTATGTCCAAAATCTGCTTCCATAACCATCTTGGTGGCTGAGTTCTTGGGATCATCAGACATTTTAAGATCCAGATCCGCCACCTTTACACCCTCCAGCTGGTTCAGGAGAGTTACTGTTTCCTTAACGTCCTCCTCCACAATATCCCCCACCAGAATAGTGGTGATCTGCTCCTTACGGAGAACACCATCCACTGCCATTATCTGAATATCTTTGGCTTCTAGGGCATCCATAACCATGTCCAGGGTTTCTTTATCCCCTTCTATGGTTATCTGTACTGGAACTGTTCCTCGTTCTGTTTTAACATCTCTCTGATGTATTACTGCCACTATGTTGGCCCCTAACCTCCCCATTGGTTCAAGAACTTCTAATAATTGTCCTGGAACATCTGGCAGATCTAAAACGAGATTAAATCTCATTTTACCCACTTTCCTTTCTCGGCTATAAGGTTACCCTCTTCATCCACATGGGCGTTACGCATAATTTTGGCAGAGTCCTTATCCTCAGCACAGTCTTCCCTGGATAGATTCACATTATCCACCATGTAATGGGTCTCTTCCAGTTCTGGTATGTTTTTCAGGGCATCAGAAAAGCTCTGGAGTATCTCTTCAGCCTCTTTTTCAATTTTCAACTTATTCACTCCTGACCTTTATATTAATAATAATCATGGATTTAACTGGTAATGAATTTGTATCAGGTTATTGGTATACACATTTGTATACATGGATTTAAATATCTATAAATTTAAAGGTTTTTTTCAGATTATCCATATATACCTGGTCTTTGAGAACCTTTTTCCTCAGGATTTTATGAATACCTGATCCATACTGGGCGGCCTTCTTGGGACGATTAACAATCTCCGGGGGCACACCCAACTCACGTGCTACTTCCCTTAAGATGCACTTACGCCGATTGTCCTCAGGACCATTTATCTTGTAATACATAGGTATATCCAGGGCCATATTTATAATTTGAAGATCCAGGTAAGGAACCCTTAACTCCACACTGTGGGCCATGGTTACTTTATCATCACGTTCCAGGTTCACATGGTAAAGGTTCTCCACATCCTCCTGGAGGTCTTCCTGGGCTTTTTCACCCTTCTCCTGATAGAAATCGAGGTAACGGTGGTATCCGGCAAAGAGTTCATCGGCGCCCTGACCAGAAAGTATCACCCTTTGGCCATGCTGGTGGGCCATCTCCGCTGCCAGATATGCAGTCATTCCCACCCCTAATTTCATAACATTCCACTCTTCTATAGCATTTAATACAGGGGGACTGTATTCTCTCACCACTTGTTCGTCAACTATTCTGGTGTGCAGAGGAAGCCCTATATCACAGGATACATTATGGGCAAAGAGCAGATCAGGGGAATCCTCACTACCCACCGCGTATAGATCAGTTTCAATCCCCAGATCCGCACATATCACCGCCAGAATAGTGCTATCCACTCCTCCTGAAAATAATATTCCCACTTTATCCAGGCCAAGGGTTCTTTTCTGAACAGATTCCTGGATATGATTCTTTAGACTTTCTTTGAGATATTTTTTTGAGGGGGGGGTTACTATTTCTGATCTACTAATGGAATGATTGTTTTTCCAAGATAACCTTCCAGGTAGTTCTACCAGTTCCTGATTATGTAACATGTATTTAGGTGGCAAACTGTGGGTTTCGTCTATTCCCACTGTCCACAATGCTTTTCTTTCAGAGGCAAAAGCAAAAATACCATCATTTTCTCCATAATAAAGTGGTTTCACTCCCAATGGGTCCCGAACAGCCACCAGGTCTTTACCATCGTAGGCACAGAATGCATAATCACCATCCAATCGTTCCACAACCTTGGGAATCGTTTGCGATAACGAACCATGGTAATAATGGGTGATGAGGCCTAAAACCACTTCTGAATCACTATCAGTTTCAAAATTGTAGTTTGATTCATTTTTAAGCCCAGAATATAGTTGGTAGTGATTATATATCTCGCCATTACAGACGAGAACAATTTTCCCCTTCCTTAACGGTTGTACAACTTCTGATCCCACAATAGATAGAAGATTATGTCCCAAGCCGAAATTTCCAGGAGGTACAGTAAGTTCTTCCAGATTTCCATGGGAAATTACACCATCCACGAAAACGCCGGATTTATCAGGTCCGCGGTGTTTAAGGGTTAATAGCATTCTGTACAGTTCATCCTGAACATTTTCGCCGATGATACCAGTTATTGCACACATAATTAGTAATTCCAGATTTTTTAAAGATTTATTTTAATTTCAAAGTAGTTTGATCCCTATCTCAGGTGACATTTAAAGTCAGGTGACAAAAAGTTCACACTGAATAAGATATGGTACTATAAAGGGGGATTATTTAATAATGTTTTGAATCCTTGATATTAAATTTAGGAATTATAGTTTAGAAATTATAGTTTAATTCTTAAATCAGTAAGATAATGTGTTATTCTTATTCAAAATAAAATTAAACCTTCAAAATATTTTTTCTCAAAATTTAAACCCTAAAATAAAAAAAATAAAAAAAGGGGAATTAATAGGTTTACCTTTGTTTGGACACACATATACCGGTGAAAATAGCCAATAAAGCCAGTAATATCCCACCAAGGGGAATCCCAGTAGTTTGCATTCCAATGGTTTTTCCAGACGAACCATAGTATTTGCCCGAACTGGTGTTAGGGTTTGTTGTAGATGGATTATCTGGATCAGATACTGAATAGGGTCGCACAGAAACACTGGCCCGGTTGTTATCCGGGTTGGGGTCGTAATAACCTGCGGCGTAAACTGGGTCGGGATCGGTAATCACGGCTTCAACTGTCATCTGCACGTTGGAAACCATGGCCTGCATTACCAAGTGCATAACTGCCAGGGTATTGGTGGCCATGTAACCTATACTCCATAAACCAGTAGTTGAATTAAAAGCACCATTAGAGTCATCGGAAACGTAACGAAGCCCGGCTGGTGCAGTGAAGTACACTTTCACATTAGGACTATCGTCCGGTCCGTAATTGTGTGCGGTCAAGGTAAATTCAACATAATCCAGATATTGGGGGTAGGCATTGTCCACGGTAATGGCAATTCCCAGGTCAGAAGATGGTGGTACAGTGATTGTGGTGTTAATTTCGTTGTTGGTGCTGTTTTGATCGTATTCAGTGGCAGTTACGTTAGCGATGTTGGTTATGGTAGTGTTGGATACGATTACCTGTGCCAGGATGTGTAGCACGGCATTTGCACCGTTGGCTAAGTTGCCAATGGTCCATAGGCCGGTGGTGGGATTGTAGGATCCGTTACTGTTGTCTGAAATGTAACGCAGGCCAGTAGGCAGCACATCGTGTGAAACCACACCAGTTGCATTGTCCGGTCCGTTGTTGTGTACAGTTATGGTGTAAGTGATGGTCTCTAAGTAATCTGGTGTAGAGTTATCCACGGTTTTGGTTATGGTTAGGTCGGATGCGGGTGGTACGGTGATGGTGGTGTTGGTCTGGTTGTTGGTGTCATTATGGTCGTAATTGGTTCCATTAACCGTAGCAATATTGGTAATCTGTGTGTTGGATACAATCACTTGGGCCAAAATGTTCAAAATAGCACTCGAACCATTGGTCAACGTTCCTATGTTCCATAAGCCAGTGTTGGGGTTGTAGGATCCATTACTGTTATCAAAGATGTATCGTAGTCCCGAGGGTAATATATCGGTTACATTTACGTTGATTGCACTGTCTGGTCCATTGTTGTGTACGGTTATGATATAGGTGATATTATCTAGATAGTGTGGTGTGGGATTATCCACGGTTTTGGTTATGGTTAGGTCGGATGCGGGTGGTACGGTGATGGTGGTGTTGGTCTGGTTGTTGGTGTTGTTATGGTCGTGGTTGGTTCCGGTTACATTGGCGATGTTGGTGATGGTGGTGTTGGACGTGATTACCTGTACCAGGATGTGTAGTATGGCGTTTGCACCGTTGCTCAGGGTACCAATTGTCCACAAACCAGTTAATGGATTGTAGGATCCATTCCCATCATCCCAGATGTACCTTAATCCGGAGGGAAGCATGTCTGTCACGTTAACTCCAGTAGCATCGTCAGGCCCACTATTATGCACGGTTAGGGTGTAGGTGATGTTTTCCAAGTATTGTGGTGTGGGGTTGTTTACGGTTTTGGTTATGGTTAGGTCGGATGCGGGTGGTACGGTGATGGTGGTGTTGGTCTGGTTGTTGGTGTCATTATGGTCGTAATTGGTTCCATTAACCGTAGCAATATTGGTAATCTGTGTGTTAGATGTAATGACTTGTGCCAGGATGTGTAGTATGGCGTTTGCACCGTTGGCTAAAGTTCCTATAGTCCATAAGCCAGTTGTGGGATTGTAGGATCCGTTACCATCATCAGAGACGTACCTTAATCCAGCAGGTAATAGATCCACAGATGTAACTCCAGTTGCGTTATCCGGGCCATTGTTGTGTATGGTTATGGTGTAGGTGATAGTGTCCAAATAGTGGGGAGCATGGTTGTCCACATCTTTGGTAACCTCCAGATCGGATGCGGGACCAACAGTTACCGTCACCGAGTCCTGATCATTACCTGGTTCTGGGTCCTGTTCTGTTCCGTTGATAAGGGCCATGTTGGTTAGGCTGGTATTTGATGCTGTAACTCGTGCCACAATATGTAACACCACACTTTCACCGTTAGCCAGATCACCAATGGTCCAAATACCAGTTGTCGGATTATATGAACCGTTAGAGTCGTCAGATGTCCATTCAAACCCTGCAGGTAACAGATCGTTCACCTGAACACTGGTAGCATCATCGGGCCCGTAGTTATGTGCAGTTAGGGTGAAAACCACTTCATCATGGTAGTTGGGATTAGAATTATTCACGGATTTATCTATTCCCAGGTCAGCGGTGCCGGCATCTAAACCACCCAAGGGTACAGTTGCTTCAGCTTCAGCATGACCTAGGGTTAGAGTCAGTAATTCATAGCCGGGTATAAGGTTCAGAAGCTCAATATTCAATGCATCCCCTGAAGCAAAAGCGTAGGTTCCATCAGGGGAAGTAATCTCGGTTTTATCCCCCAAGGCTATTCTGAGCACTCCCGGAAGTTGGACAACTCCAGTTATTCTAAGCTGGTTCAGAATACTTATCCCTAAAAGTCGAATGTCAGCTACACTCCAGTCATAGTGGGCAGTGGCACCTCCAGGTTCACCATTGGCAATGGCCGTTGCCTGGACATTAAAAGCTTCAATTTCCAGTAATCCGCCCAGAACTTCTATGTTAGCTGTGCTGCCAACACTGGATGAACTGGTTAAGGCCCCCGTAATGAAATCGGGGGTTATACTGCTGTTGGCATTGATCACTCCCAGATTTAGGAGCTGGATTAGATTCAACAGACTCAAATCCAGGGATATTACGCTGCTTCCTCCACTGGCTGCAGGGGGATAACTGGAATCGGCAACTCCAACTAAAGCCCCTAAATCAAGGCCCAGTAACTGTAGTAGGGCGGGTAAATTCTGGGGAAGTATCCCTCCAGTCACCACTCCCTGACCACCTGTGGAATTAACATTCAATAAACCTGCAAGCAGGTCACCGCTGAGCAGTCGAATCTCCAGTGGTATTCCCACACCCTCACTGTAGGGTATCACCTTACTATCAACCCATGCGTTCGACTTTCCGGCGTAAACATCCAGTAAAATTCCTGGAATTGCACCTACATTCAATACATAACTTGAAGCATTGCCACTGTAAGCTGGTAAAGCATATACTCGGAAGTCGGCAGTACCGTAAAGGTTGGGATCAGCAGGGTTGGTTGCATTGGGAGTTACCGTAATCTCTTTAAGATAAGATAAGTAACCGGTCCTGATCGCCGCCACCTTGAATACTGTTCCGGGATTGTTGAAATTTACCTGATAAGAGCCGTCAGCTCCAGTTATTGTTTCTGCCATAAGATTGTCACTGGTATCCCATACCCTGATGGTAACTCCACCTAATCCTGTATTGGAACCGCTTTCAATTACTGTTCCAGATATTATAGGGTCTACCATTGATGAATCACTGTTATTCTCGTCAAATCCTGCCGATGTATCTGATTGTATCCCAGAAATATCTGCAGAAGAATTTACAGGAGTATCACTAGAATCTGCAGCACTAACTGCACTGCAAAATATCACTGCTAAAATGATTGTCAGAAGAACTGCTCCTTGTTTTTCATACTTCACATTTGTCACCTCCTTTTTTGTTTCAAATGGAAATAACTGCTTTAATGCCGTTATTTCGGATGATAATGCATTTGAGTTTAAGATAAGTAAAATGGAGTTAGTTACTTTCAAATTTACATATCTGGTGCAACTCATAATACTAACTGAAGTATCATGCATATCATGTTTGAATAATATCCAATAGTATTTAAATATTATTATTTGAAAATAGTTTAAATCCTCATTAAGCTAATAGAATACAGATATATTTCCTTGATAAAACAATAATCTATTTTAAGATCTATATTTGCCAATAAATTAATTTATGGCCTGCTTAGTCTGATAATAAGCGTTTGAATTAAGAATTAAAAACCATTAAAAATCAAAGAAAATGTACATTTTTTAATACTTGACTTGGTGATTAATCATGAAATTTAATGTTAGTGTGGGGGATTAACCCTGTAAAAAGAAATACAATTAAATTTTTACGGTAATCTTTCATGTATTAATAATGATAGTAGGTAAAATCTTTAATATATTAATAATGATAAACGTAATCTCGGGACCGAACGTAAAAAACAATTTTCTTTGTATATAACAAAAATCGGATATAAAGACAAAAAAACAGGTATTTAAGAGAAAAAAATAGTAATCTTATTTCTATTTTTATAAAGGCGAAATATTCCCATAAAAATTTAAAAGTGACGCCTCAAATATCTCGGTTATTCTGCTAGGTGGGATGACATGCAGGCATCACAGTCAGTGGGCATTTTACCCTTTTCTTTGTGCAACTGACAGAGAATTTCATCAGTTTTCACTTTTCTACATATTTCGCAAACATGCGGTATTATGTCCCTTTGGTTGTACTTTTCTTCCACCAGGCCCTTGGCAAAGTCTTTTATGAGTTTCTGGGTCTCATCGTTAAATTTGATACCGTGTCCTCTTTTATCACTGATGTATTGAGAAACAGCCGGCTGGGTTATATCTAAAAGCTCAGAAATCTCCTTCTGTTTCATTCCTAGGTTCAGGAGTTCCTTGGCCAGTTCGGATCTGATGGTGGGGATAACGTACCACACTACTATTTCACACGGAGGTCTCATTTTAATCACTAATTCCCCTTATTCTAAAATCTTAATTTTATAAAATATTTCATTCATATATCCTTTTTTTGACAATTCTAATCAATTTATGAGTTTTAAATTCCTTATCTTATTGCACCTATCTTTACTTTAAAATGTAATGTCTTAAATGTGTGTATTATGATAATGGTGATTTTTAATATAAATCTATGTAAATTTAGTGATATTCTTATATCCCTGCTCCTTCTGAGAAAATTTCTTCCATCTCAGTTTTCCGATTTAATAAACCATTAGCTTTCATTACTTGAGATGTAATTCCCAGTTCTTTGATCTGGGCTTCCATTTCATTCTGACGTTTTAAAAGCAGGGTGATAACTTCGGCCACTGGATCCGGTAATTCTCCGTGATCTAGGTCAATGGCGCATTTACGCTGTTCCTGAACCACCCTTCCCGGTATACCCACGCAGGTTGAACCTGAGGGTACGGATTTTAGGACTACTGATCCAGCACCAATCTTAGATGCGTCTCCAATTTTAATGTTACCAATGATCTTAGCTCCCGAACCTATGACCACACCACTACCCACGGTGGGGTGTCTTTTTGTCTTCTCCAGACTGGTACCCCCCAGGACCACGCCCTGGTAAATCAGTACATCATCCCCCACTTCTGCGGTTTCACCAATAACCACTCCCATTCCATGATCTATAAACACCCTTCGACCAATGGTGGCACCGGGGTGTATTTCAATGCCGGTTAACAGGCGGCTGATGGCTGATGTGAATCGGCCTAAAAATAATAGTTTGTGGTTCCAGAACCAGCTGGCCAGTCGGTGCCACCAGATGGCGTGTAACCCCGGATAGCAGAAGAATATTTCCAGAGTGCTCCGGGCAGCAGGGTCCCGCATACGTACCATTTCCAAATCTTCACTTATCCTTTCAAACATTATTATTCTTCCTCCTGTTAGAGTTAAATTCTAAATCAGACGGGGTTTTAAAGAAAATATAAAATAACATTCAACACCGAAGTATTGAATGGATTATCTCCTTTCTTTAGACATTCTAATTTATATTTGAGGGATTGTGTCTTCATAGGTTTTGTAAATTTCTTCGAAAACCCATTCTACACTCAGGTACCGTTCACCTGTATCGGGGAGTATAACCACTATCTGTTTGCCTTTGTTTTCTTCACGCTGGGCCAGTTCCACTGCTGCTCTGGTGGCTGCTCCGGATGAAATACCTGCCAGAATTCCTTCTTCCCTGGCCAGTTTTAATAGGTATGCTCCGGCATCTTCGTCTTTGATGGGAATAACTTCATCAATAAGGTTGGCATCGTATACTTCGGGCACAAATCCTGCGCCAATTCCCTGTATTTTGTGAGGTCCTTTTTCTCCTCCAGATAAAACAGGCGATGTTGCTGGTTCGACTGCTATTGCTTTAATTTCCGGGTTTTTTCCCTTTAAAGCTTGTGCAAGACCGGTGATGGTTCCACCAGTGCCTACTCCACCTACAACAATATCCACTTTTCCATCGGTGTCTCTCCAGATTTCCTGGGCAGTGGTTTCCCTATGGATTTTCGGATTGGCTGGGTTTTTGAACTGCTGAGGCATTACTGCGTTTGGTATTTCTGCAGTCAGTTTTTCGGCTTTGGCCACTGCACCAGGCATTCCATCTGCTCCGGGTGTTAAGACTATTTCCGCACCGAAGGTGGCCAGAAGTTTCCTTCTTTCAATGGACATGGTGTCGGGAATGGTGAGTATTAATCGGTATCCTCGTGCTGCGGCTACAAATGCCAGGGCAATTCCAGTGTTCCCGCTGGTAGGTTCTATTAAAACTGAATCAGGTTTTATGGCTCCTATTTCTTCCCCATGTTCAATTAGTGCTACTCCAATTCTGTCTTTAACACTGCTGATTGGGTTGAATGACTCAAGTTTTACTAATATTTCTGCATCTAAACCTTCGCTTATTCTGTTTAACCTAACCAGGGGTGTATTCCCAATGGTTTCGGTTATATCGTTGGCAATTCCTCTATTTAATTCTGGTATTTTTACCATTGTTTCACCTTTTATTTTATATAACTCCACTTATATAACTATTGTTATAATACTACGCAGAGTAATTGTATAACTATTGTTATATAACAATTGTTAACAAATGATTTACTATAAATAGTTTTCTCTGGTTAATGGTTAGGGTATTTAAAGGTAGGTATGAAAGATATGATTAATACACGCAGTGGCCTCAAAATCAGTGTTTTTTCTCTTTTATAATTTCTGCAAGCTGTTTTAATGCATCTTCAATAAATGTGGGTGCTATGTAGGGATCTATTCTATTTTCCAAGAGTATGTCAATGGCCCCTGGACCAATCTGGCTGGCTATTACTACCTGGCAGTCAGATATTAATTTGACACTTTCTTCCATGGATAATTCACTGTGGCCTTCCGTGCTGCAAGCTGGTTTGTTTTCCCGTAATTCCATGAATTTATAGGTTCCATCATCATTTAACTTGAAGATCAAAAACTGTGAAGCCATTCCAAAGTGCTGGTTGATATATTTTCCATCTCCACTGGCAACTGCTACTTTTATAGACATTCTAAAACACCTTTATCATTGGTAAACTTTCGGGTTATGTTAATTAATCTATCCGATGTTCTCACTTTCAGGTAACTCCTGAATCCAAAGTTTTATATCTCTGTAGTTTTTAACAATAGTTATATAACAATAGTTATATAAGTAGTTGTACTTTTGGTGTAACTTAAAAAAATTGGAGGAAAAACATGCCTGAAATAAAATTTTTATCAAATCTAGCAGATATAACTGGAGAAAAATCTCTGATAATTGAATATGATGGTGAAGTATCCGGTTTGATTGACAGTGTGGACACTAAACTTAAAGGAAAAGACTTCAAAACCACCATCACTGATGATGCGGGCAAAGTAAAGGATTTCGTTAAAATACTCATCAACGGAAATGACATTAGAGGAACCGGTGGTCTGAGTTCCCCAGTAAAAGATGATGATGAAATAGTTATATTTCAGACTTTGGCCGGTGGTTAAATTTGAATATCGGGTATCTTTCCACTATCTATCACACTTCCTTTATTTTGAAAAGTCCTGATAATAAATTCCTTGACAATATAGGGTATGATATTAACTGGACTCTATTTGCCACAGGTCCAGCAATGATGGAGGCCTTTAAAACTGGTGAAATAGATCTGGGATATATAGGTCTCCCTCCAGTAATGATCGGGGTTGATAAAGGACTGAAACTCAAATGTGTGGCTGGAGGTCATGTGGAAGGTACCGTTATGATATCTGGAGATTCATTCTCTTCTTTTGATGATTTAAATAATTTAGATGATGTATTAAAACAGTTTGAAGGTAAAAATATTGGAACTCCTGCACAGGGTTCTATCCATGATGTTATAATACGAGACCTCATTCAGGATCGGGATATATCCATCATCAATTATCCCTGGGCGGATTTCATACCCAGTGTCATCCAGACTGGTGAAATAGCCGCAGGTCTGGGTACACCAGCACTGGCCACGGTTGCTTCTCGGGAGATAAATTCCAAACTGATAATTCCTCCCAGCAAATTGTGGCCCTACAATCCCAGTTACGGGGTTGTGGTTCGTGAAGAACTCATAAACCAAGATCCAGATTTTATAAAAAATTTTTTAACTGCCCATGAATCTGCCTGTAATTTTATACGTAATCAACCATATGATGCGGCAGAAGTAGCTTCTGGTGAGCTGGGTGGCATTGATGTGGAATTTATACTGGAAACATTCCAGATATCTCCCCGGTACTGTGCCAGTCTACCGGAAGAATACATAAAATCCACCCTGGATTTTGTCCCAGTTCTTGAAAAATTAGGATATCTGGAAAAGAAAATAAAAAAGGAAGATGTTTTCGAGTTGAAATTTATTCAAGAGGTTCATCCAGAACCGTCGCACTACTATCTTCCCTCTGATTTAGCTGATCCAGAGAACTGATTTCCTGATCAAAGAGGGTTAACTTATTGGCCAATCCCCGGAAGTAGGGTATGTACACTCGGTGAATGGTTAAACGGTTTGGATTGATATTTTTTTCTTCTAAAACTTTTTTTAATTGTTTGACTTTTTCTTTTAAGTGGGGATACATGAGATCGTCAGGGTACTCCCCTAAGAATATGCCGTCTGCACCATTTTCAAGGGCGTAAAGGATGTGTTTCATCATCAAACGATTAGATGATGGAACTTTGATTATCCGGATAGATTCGGGATAGGTTATTTTATTTATCCCCATATTATCCGCAGCCAGATATCCCACACTGTCCAGGAAGGTGAGTATTATACGTTCACCATCCTTTTTGTTTTTAAGAATACCAGATATGATACCGAATAATTTTTCATCAGCATTTCCCTGGATACTGATGGCTTCTTTTGGACATTGGGAAAGACAGATACCGCATCCCTTACAGGCAATGGGGTCAATGGCCAGGTTATCTTCCTGGATGTAGAATGCCTTGTATTTACAAGTATCCATACATTTTTTGCATAGATTACATCGGGAGGTGTCGATGGTAGCTACGAAGGGTTCCACCTCCAGATTACCATTCATCAGTTCTGCCACCTTGGCTGCGGCTGCATTGGCCTGGGAAACACTGTCGGTAATATCTTTAGGTCCCTGGGCAGTTCCACAAACGTAAACACCTTCCACATCGGTGGTGACTGGTTTTATTTTGGGGTGACTCTCTCTAATGAACAGGTCCTCAGTTAAACCCACGTTAAGTAATTCTGCAACCTCTTTGGTACCTGCGGAAGGTTCAATAGCCTCAGATAAAACAACCATGTCTGTTTCTATTTCTAGTGGAGTTTTTTCCAGACTTTCCTCTACCCGGACCACCAATGTTTCATTTTTCCAGGTAACCTCACCTGCCCGGCCCCTTATCAGTTTGATACCTTTATCCTGACCGTAACGCATGTACTTTTCATACATTCCTGGAGTTCTCATATCCGTGTAACAGATTATAACTTCGGTTTCAGGGTAGTAATGTTTTATAACGTTGGCATGCTTCATGGCCACCATACAGCATACCTTGGAACAGTATGGATTACCATCGGGCTTATCATCACGGGAGCCCACGCACTGTATCATCACCACTCTCTGGGGGACCTGGCCATTGGAGGGTCGCAGTAACTGCCCCTCGGTGGGACCATTCACACCGGTGATCCGTGCCAATTCCATCTGGGAAATCACATCCGGGAACCTCCCGTATCCGTATTCCGGTCTTTTTGACAGATCAAACCGGTTATGGCCCGTGGCTACAATTACCGATCCCACGTTAATGGGCAGGACTTCGGTTTCCATGGAAAAATCAATGGCATCCATTTTACATGTTTCCTGGCATGTTCCACAGCGGATGCAGTTTTCCTCGTCAATGTTATATACATCGGGAACTGCCTGGGGGAACGATTTGTAAATGGCTTTACGGATGGTCATATTTTCATTCCAGGAGTTGGGCACTTCCACGGGACAAACCTCGGCACAGCTTCCGCAGGCAATACAACGTTCTGCCTTCACAAAACCTGGTTTCTTTTCCACTATTAAATTGAAATTTCCTGCTCTTCGTTCAGCCCGTAAGAGTTTGGTTTTGGTTAAAATTTCTATATTTTTGTTTTCCACGGCCTCGTTTACCAGTGGGTTTAAAAGGCACATGGCACATTCTTCGGCCAGTTTCTCCGGAGAGAAGACCTTACCAATTTTGACCATGGATCCGCCTATGGTGGATCTTTCTTCAATGATCCTGGTTTTTATTCCCTGCCGGGCCAGTGAAAGGGCAGTGGTGATTCCGGATATACCCCCACCAATAACTGCCACACTCTTTTTAGTACGTCGCAGTAACGGGTCGATGGGTTCTGAACACTTTGCCTTTTCAATGGCTGCACTGGTTAAAGAAATGGCTTTGGCAGTGGCTTTTTCTTTATCAGAGTGTACCCAGGAGCACTGCTCACGGATGTTAGCCATCTGCATGAGGTAGGGGTTGAGGGGTTTGACATATTTCTGGAATGTTTTTTCATGGGTAATAGGTGAACATGCCGCCACTACCACCCGGTCAAGGTCTCTGTCGATAATGGAATCTCGGATGAGTTTTCGGCCATTTATTGAGCACAGGTTCTCGAATTCTTCCACTACTGTGGCATCTAAGGAGGAGTGGAGTTTTTCCATATCCACGTTATCTGAGATGTTACCACCGCAGCGGCACAGGAAAACACCTACCTTAAGGTTTTCCTTGGTAGGGGTTGAAGTAAAATCTTTTTCATTCAAATTAACCAATCTCCTTATCGGGCTTAATTCAATACTTGAAATATATGGATTTTTAAGTAATAATCAAGGGGATTTCTTTAGCAATTTATATTAAAGTCTAATTTTTCCTCAAATAATTTAGGAGGGATGAAATCAGTGATCCATCTTTATTTTACCATCTTCAACTGGAGTTTTAACCGGTTCAATCCCCAATTTTTTAAGTAAGGGTTCCACCGGAACAGTGTGGGTCTGGATACCCAAAACTCGGTAAGGATCTGCGCCCATGTTCAGGGCTAAGAACTGGGATATGTTCAGGTGGAATAGGTTGAATTTCACATCCTGTTTCTTTTCAATAACTGGCTGGTAACGGTCAAACTGCATCTGGCAGTTGGGGCACATATGGAGCATTATATCGGTCTGGTTCTCCTTAAGACTGAGAAGTTTTTCAGCAGTTACCTTGAGGGAAAGATCGTTGTTGGTGAAGCGCTGACGGAAACCAGCACCACAGGTGAGTCTCTTCTGATCGTACCAGCCCACAGTTTCAACACCACAGGAAGCAGCCAGTTCATCAAGGAGCATAGGCTGTCTTACACCGCCAATGGTATCTTCATAGTGTACTTTACAGTAGTGGCAGGCATGGTGGGTGGCAATGTTGAACTGGGAAAAATCAAGGTGGGGTGAATCTTTTAACAAGTCTTTTTTGTTGTAGAGGATTTCTGCAGCGTGGAAGATGTTCTTATGGGGGTCGATATCACCCTTATGATAGACCATTTTACCCAGACCCCCTTCTTCCAGGAGTCCGTTGATCTTTTCACGGGCTTCATCATTTTCATTCAGGATCTTGGCAGATTTCTTCAGGATAGCATAGCAGGTGGCACACATCACTGCTATGTTGGGATTACCTGAATCCCGGGCAACCCAAAAATTACGGGCAGCTAGGGCAGTGGTTGATAGCTGGTCGAAAAGATCGTAATAGTGTCCCAGCCCAGTGCAGCAGGACTGGCGCTGGTCACGATGGTACCCCACTCCCAGTTTATCAAAGAGGAAGGCGGTTGATGATTCCACACCAGGATACTCCACACTCACCAGACAGCTTTTAAATAACAGGATGTTTTTATCAGGTATTTTCTTCATGGGGATCCCCTTATTTTCTCCATTTTCCGGGTGAATCCAGTTATGTGGAGAATTTCGTTTATTTCTTCAATGGAATCTTCTGGCAGGGTCACTGGTCCCAGTCCCAGTTCCTTCCGCACATCATCCAGGTTCATTTTAAGATCAAGCCATTCCGGTCCAAAGTCCTGGACCAGCACATCGAAAAAAGCTGCAGGGATGGAACCTATCCCTATTTCCAGGAAGCTATCACCGTAAGTTAAGAATGCAGAAAGCCTATCAGTTTGTTTTCCTTCGTTAATTGCCTTCTGTCTCAGGATCTGGTTTACCACACTGGCGCTGTTGTTGGCCGGGCAAACACTGTTACAAGTGTAACAGTAGAAACAGTTCCATATATCATCATCGTAGATAACACTTTCATCTCCATCCAGTACTCTTTTAACCATTTCCCGGGGATTGTAATCACTGTAACGTGCTCCCGGGCATAGTGAAGTGCACATTCCGCACTGTATGCATTTAAAGAGTTCAAGAGAAGGAGAAGCTTTTAAATCGCCAATTACTTCTTTGGCAAGTTTAGAAGAATCTTCATTGAGTTTGAGAGTTCTCATTACCAAATTACCTCTTATGAGTTATATTACCTCTTCTTAAGTGATGGGCTTATTTACTCTTATAAATATAATCCATAATTTTTAATAATTACAAATCATTCTCGTCCTTAAAGATGTTAATTCTTTAGTTGAACAGTTTCCTGAATAATATTTTTAGCCAGTCTTTTGGACAGTGAGGTTATGGTTAATATGGGTGGCCGTCCTGGTGCCTGGGGTATAACACTGGCATCGGCGATGAAAAGATTTTTTATCCTAGTTTCCAGGGATCGATCAACTACTTTGCCCATGGCGGCAGTTCCCCCTGGATGTGCTCCTCTTAGGGGTGTAGCTACAATTGAAGAAGGATCCACACCGATCTCGGTGAGTATTTCCATAGCTTTATCATAACCTTCAGTTAATAGTTTCAGATCCCAACTGGTCAGGGGTTTGGTAATGGAACCATCATCATTCAGGGAACCATTGGCTTCATCGGCAATCTTAACCATTAAACCTACCACATCTTCATTGCGGGTATCGAAGCCCTTTTCTGTTATTAATGGGATGAGATGGCTTGAAAAGTGTGGTGATAGGAAGTAAGCTCCAAATTCAGATTTAATACCCATGGGTATCTCCTGATTCAGTTTAGCATCTTTTAGAAAGCCCCCCACGGTGATGAATAAATCTGTGAAGAGGCCTTCGCCCACTCCCTCGGTTAGTTGGCTATTTTTTAATATTTGTGGAGTGTTCAGTGCCCCTGCAGCCAGAATGATCCTATGGGCCTCGTAAGTTCTAATATTTCCTTGGTTATCAATGCCTTCTACTCCCCAACATTTTCCTTCACTGTGCAGGACTTTATTAACTGTAAATTCACGTACCAGTGTAGCACCCGCTTGCACAGCATCATTAACAAAGTCTGTGGCATCCCATTTTGCCCCACGTATGCACCCCTCAATACAGAGGCCACAGTTATTACATCGGGAGTAATCAATGAATTTGGGCATGGGTTCTACAAAGTAGCCCAGTTTTTCAGCAGCATCCCATATTTTGCGGGTTACAGGCCCAGTCCGTGTCTGGGGAAGTGGACCCACCTTCAGGTCACGGCTGGCTTCCATGAGTTCTTCAAAAAGTTCCAGATCATGGATCTTGAACTGGGCGGTGGGAGAGTTGGAGTAACAGGCGGTACAGGCGTAACAGGCATTGGCCAGTGAAACTGGAGTTGTTCCCCCCACACCTTCAATGTACATAAGTTCTCCAGGGTACTTGAGGAATTCGTATTCTGGAATTTTTACATCACCCTGGTTTAGAATAAGATCAGCAGTTTTTATCCCGGTGACTGCAGAACCAGAAGGTATAAAGCCTCCTTTTTCCAGCATTAAAACATCAAGACCCTTAATTGAAAGCTCACGTGCTACAGTTGATCCGCCTGCGCCTGTTCCCACTACAATAACATCGTAAATCATGATTTCACTTGAATAAAATCTTTTAAAATTTCATTAATTAATTTCTGTGGTAACTTTAAATTTTGAAAAAGATTGATTTATCAAATTAAATTGAATAACTCAGCTTTTACGATCTTCTATCACCATATCTAGATCCTTTAATCTACTTCGGATTTCATCAGAAAGTTCATATTCCTTTTTCTCACGCAATTTTTCCCGGACATCAGTGAGAATATCCACCAGATCATCAGTAACATCCTCATGGGATTTATTTAAAACAAATTCAAAACCTAAAATGTTACCAATTTCGTTTATAAATTCTTTAACATGGATTAATATCTTTTTTGAGATATTTAATTCGTTTATATCTCGGTTCATGTCCCTTATAAAGTCAAAAAGTAACGAAAGGGCGAAGGGAGTGTTAAAATCGTTGTCCATGGCTTCAATAAAATTTTTTCGGGCATCCTGAATTAATTCCTGGTGTTCTGTGTCTCTGGCACTGTTTTCGGGGATTTCACTTTCCAGAAGGCCTGCAATGGTTTCGGTAAGTTTGTATATTCTTTTAAGCCCATTCTGGGATTGCTCCAGTATTTCCTGACTGAAATCAATGGGGCTGCGGTAGTGGGTGGAGAGGACGAAGAAACGGAACACCTCTGGTGGATATTCTTTCAGCAAGTCTTTGATGGTGATAAAGTTACCCAGTGATTTGGACATTTTCTCACCCTTCACATTCAAAAAACCGGTGTGCATCCAGTAACGGACCATGGGTTTTTTCCCGGAAACTGATTCCATCTGGGCTATTTCGGCTTCATGATGGGGGAATATTAGATCCAGCCCACCTCCATGTATGTCGTACTGGGCTCCGAAGTATTCCTCAGTTATGGCTGTGTCTTCTATGTGCCATCCGGGTCGTCCTGTACCCCAGGGAGAATCCCAGTTAGGTTCATCGTCTTTCTTTTTCCACAGGGCGAAATCTCCGGGGTTACGCTTGCTGGTGTCGGGGTTGATGCGGTGAACATTAAGATCCTCAAGGTTGCGGTTAGAGAGTTTACCAAAGTCGGGGAACTTTGATTCATCGAAGTACACTCCATTTTCAGTTTCGTAGGCAAATCCTTTATTCCGGAGGGTTTCTATCTGGGCAATGATCTCCGGAAGGTGTTCTGTGGCCCGGGCGTAGAGATTTACATTTTCCACACCCAGTGTCTCCATATCTTCAATGTATTTATTTTCAAATTCTCGGGCTAGTTGAATGGGTTCTGTCCCGGTTTCAATGGCTCGTTTAATGATTTTATCATCCACATCAGTGATGTTTTGCAGGTAAAAAACACTGTAACCCCGGTATTTCAGGTAGCGGGCAATAACATCAAAGGAAATATAGGTCCGGGCGTGACCAATGTGTGAGTTATCGTAAACTGTTGGCCCGCAGACAAAGAGTTTTACCCGGTTTCCTTCGCGTGGTTTAAAAAGCTCTTTTTTACGGGTTAGAGTGTTGTATACTTTTATCATGTGATCACGTGATTGATACTTTAGATACTGTTTATGGTTATTAGCCTCTGATTGACTAAGTCTTATCTAATAATTGACTAGACTAATTAAGTCAATAATCGGGTAATTTAATAGATAGGGCTTTAGCTATTTCTTGTCAATAATAAAAGGCCGAGATTGGGATTTGAACCCAAGTATCGTGGTCTGCAGCCACGCACCTAGCCGCTCGGTCATCTCGGCAAAAAACGATTTTGGGATTTAGTTATTTTAGCAGTACTACCTAATGTTAACAATTGTTATATATAAAGGTTGTTATGAATTCACCAAACCAGTGCATTGAATTCCACTATCTTTATTGTAGCTTTAATTACGTTTATCAATTACCAAAACCAATTATAGCTATTGATTTTAAATTTTAAGGACTTATATTGAATAAAAATTGAATAAATATGTGGTGGTATCTATTCAATTTATTTGTAACTTATTCGACCTTTTTTCCGGCTTCAGGGCCAGGCTGTACCGAGTATATTTCAGTTAATTTAACCACTATGGCTGCTTTGGGATTAAGTTTGGTCATAACATTCTGAGCCCATTCCACCACTTCGTCGAAGATTTTACCGGACTCAAATATCTCAGCTTTACCCTTAAACTGGTATGGATTTTTCTGGGCATCCTTGGTCACAATGGCAACGTTAGGATTTTCTTCAATGTTCTGTCGGGTTTTGTTCATGTAGTTGTCTGCGATCAATATACTTCCGTTGTCAATGGGCCGGGCAAAGCCAATAGGGACCACATTAGGAATACCTTCGCTGCTGGCAGTGGCCAGAAATACTAAGTCTTTTTCTATAGCTTCCATCATTTCTTCAGTCATGCTCATGGTATCACCAAAATTTATATAACTATTGTTATAGGATATAAGTTATGTTATATAATATTAATTTTTCAGGTTGATTTAATTTACTCCTTAGGGGCGGGCGTGGTGTTCAATTTAAAAAAGTGGGTTGTTGATGTTTCTGGGGGGACAAAGTTTAAATAGTACCATAATATAACAATTGTTATATTTCTGGTGGTTATTTATTCATGTGATTCGCAACCAGAAGGCGAATAATTATTAAATATCATTAGAATATCGTCAAAACTCCATAATACATTAGAAATACAAAATAATTATCTTTAAAGTTATGGGGAAAAATGGAAATTTAAAAAAAATGGAGGAAACCAAATGACAGAAGAAAAAAAGAAGGAATATGGGTTAAGTACATTGGGGTTGCACGTAGGACAGGAAGAACCAGATCCTGCAACTGGAGCAAGGGCCGTACCCATATATCAAACAGCAGCCTACGTGTTTAACGATACAGAACATGCCGCCAATCTATTCGGTCTGAAAGAATTGGGTAACATATACACCCGTATTATGAACCCTACCAATGATGTGTTTGAGAAAAGAATAGCGGCCATTGAAGGAGGAAATTCAGCACTGGCCGTGGCATCAGGAATGGCTGCGATAACTTACTCTGTTCTCAACCTTAGTTTACCTGGTGATGAGATATTATCTGCAGACAACCTTTATGGTGGAACATATCAGCTTTTTAATTACACCCTCCCGGAGCTAGGTAGAAAAGTCAACTTTGTGGACTCCACCAAACCTGAAGAATTTGAAGATGCCATCACCCCTAAAACCAAGGCCATATTCGCTGAATCACTTGGAAACCCCAAACTGGATGTTCCTGATTTTGAACTGATATCTGAAATAGCCCATGAAGCAGGCATACCGGTAATAGTGGACAACACCAGTGCAGTAGGTCTGGTAAAACCCATAGAACACGGGGTGGATATCAGTGTACTGTCGGCAACTAAATTTATAGGAGGACACGGTACTTCCATTGGTGGAGTTATAGTAGATTCTGGTAATTTTGATTGGAATAACGGTAAATTCCCAGGATTCACTGAACCTGACCCTAGTTACCATGGATTAGTATATTGGGATGCATTTGGAGATTTTCCCGGATTAGGAAATGTGGCTTACACTTTCAGAGCAAGAGTAAGATTACTGCGTGACCTGGGAGCTCAAGTAAGTCCATTCAATAGTTTCTTATTCCTGCAGGGTCTGGAAACACTGGATCTAAGGGTGAAACAGCATTCACGAAACGCACTGGAAGTTGCCCAATTTTTGAAAGACCATTCCCAGGTTAACTGGGTTAGTTACCCTGGACTTGAAGATGACCCCACACATGAAGGCGCTTCTAAATATCTTAAAAACGGATATGGTGCACTTTTAGGTTTTGGTGTTAAAGGAGGTCTGGAAGCAGGTAAACAGTTCATAGAAAACGTGGAATTATTATCCCATCTGGCTAATATCGGTGATGCCAAGAGCCTGGTCATACATCCCGCATCTACGACTCACCAGCAACTGAGCCCAGAGGAACAGGCCGCCACCGGAGTAACCCCTGACTTCATAAGATTGTCAATTGGACTGGAGAATGTGGAAGATATCATTGCGGATATTGATCAGTCTTTATCACGCATCCAAGTCTAAATTTCAGTGATATGTGAATTGGTAGTCTACCACTGCAAACTTTCTGGGACAAAAAAATGAATAGAAAAAACCATATAATTACAGTTACACCAAAATGTGGGATAAAAAATGAAAAAAGAATCTGTTGGTGTTGTAGAAACTAAATACTACAACTTATCAGAAGAATTAAAATTAGAGAGTGGAGACAGGTTAAAGGATGTTACCATAGCCTATGAAACCTATGGTACATTGAACAAGCAAAAAAGTAACGCTATCTTGGTCTGTCATGCTCTCTCTGGAGATGCCCATGTGGCAGGATGGCATGAAGGAGACCGGAAACCTGGCTGGTGGGACAACATAATTGGCCCCGGTAAATGCCTGGATACTGACCGCTATTTCGTCATCTGCTCCAATGTAATAGGAGGATGCCAGGGATCGACCGGACCCTCATCCACCAACCCCGAAACTGGGAAACCATACGCATTAAAATTCCCAATCATTACCATAAAGGACATGGTAAAAGCCCAGAAAAAATTGATAGATCACCTGGAAATTAAACAATTATTCTCAGTGGTGGGTGGATCAATGGGTGGAATGCAGGTCCTCCAGTGGTGTGTATCTTACCCGGACATGGTTAGATCAGCCATACCCATCGCCACCACATCTTACTCTTCACCCCAACAAATTGCCTTCAACGAAGTGGGAAGAAGAGCCATCATCAGTGACCCCCACTGGAATGAGGGTAACTACTACACTGGGGAATTCCCGGACAATGGCCTGGCACTGGCCCGTATGATCGGACACATAACCTACCTCAGCAATGAATCAATGTACGAAAAATTTGGAAGGAGACTCCAGGATAAGGAAGAGTACGGTTTCGACTTTTCCACGGACTTTGAAGTGGAAAGTTACCTCCATTACCAGGGAAACACCTTCACCAAACGATTCGATGCCAATTCTTACCTCTATATCTCTAAAGCTATAGACTACTTTGACCTCACAGAAAACGGAACATTATCCTTATCAGAGGCATTTAAAGATGTTAAAGCCAGGGTACTGGTGATATCAGTTGATTCAGACTGGCTTTACACGCCAGCAGAGTCCAAAGAAATAGTAATGGCCCTGACTGCCAACGAAGTAGAGGTCAGTTACTGTCAGATCAAATCCAGCTATGGTCATGATGCCTTCTTACTGGAGATCGGACAGCTCAGCTACATTATCAACGGATTTTACAGTGAAACCCTGGTGGTGGATGTGATGACCCTCAACGCCGCTACCGTAACTGAAGATTCCAGTATTGAAGAAGCAGCAGAGTTAATGCTGGATGAAAAAGTCACCCATCTGCCAGTAGTTTCCGAAGAGGGAAAAATGTTGGGAATTGTCACTGCATGGGACATTTCCAAGGCTGTAGCCTTAAAATACGACAAACTTGATGAAATTATGACTCGTGATGTTATCACCGCCTTGCCACAGGATCCTATTGAATCTGCTGCCATAAAAATGAGAAAACACAACATATCATCTCTTCCAGTGGTCAATGATCAGGGTAGGGTTCTGGGTCTCATCACCACTGACCACATAAGCACCCTCATTGCGGGGGACAAATATTAAGAATTTTAAAAATCATAAAAATAATAGATTATAAAAAAATTCAGGATTATTTCACAGCACAATAAAAAAAATAAAGGTGATAAAATGAGTTATATGGATCATTCGGCCACGTCGCCAGTTAATCCCGAGGTATTAAAAGAAATGTTACCATATTTCACAGAATCCTTCGGTAACGCCTCTACTTTGTATGCTCTGGGGCGGGAAGCCAGAACTGCCATGGAAAAGGCACGTGAACAGGTAGCATCATTAATCGGCGCCCAGCCAGAAGAGGTGTACTTCACCAGTGGAGGCACAGAATCAGATAACATAGCAATAAAGGGAACTGCCAGCAAACTGAAAAACAAGGGTAACCACATCATAACTAGTGATATAGAACATCCTGCAGTGGAAGAAACCTGTAAATACTTGGAAAAAAATGGATACCAGGTTACTTACCTGCCAGTGGGTGAAGAAGGCATAGTGAAAGTTTCTGATGTGGAAGCAGCAATCACTCCGGAAACTATTTTGATTACGGTGATGCATGCTAACAATGAAATCGGCACTATCCAACCAATAAAAGAGATTGGTGCACTGGCCCGGGAAAAGGGAATCTATTTCCATACTGATGCCGTGCAAAGTGTGGGTAAGATTCCAGTTAATGTGGGGGACATGAACGTGGATATGTTATCCATATCTGCCCATAAACTATACGGACCGAAAGGAATCGGGGCATTATATATTCGTAAAGGAGTCCGAATTGACCCATTACTCCATGGTGGAGGTCATGAGAGAGGTATGCGCCCGGGAACAGAAAACATTCCCGGAATTGTAGGTTTGGGTAAGGCCTGCCAGATAGCCGAGGATAATCTGGAAAAGAACATGGAATACGTATCATCATTACGAGACAGGTTAATACAAGGAGTCCTGGGAAAAATCGAACAATCGTACCTCAACGGCCATCCCACTAAACGACTCCCTAACAATGCCAACTTCCGCTTTAGTAGTATTGAAGGGGAATCACTGGTACTGCAATTGGACGCCAAAGGAATCAATGCATCCACTGGTTCAGCATGTTCATCCAAGAAACTGGAACCATCCCATGTTTTAATGGCCATAGGGCTTAAGGAAGTGGATGCCCATGGATCACTGCGCATAAGTCTGGGCACAGAAAACACCCCCCAAGATATTGATTACACCATCGATGCAATTAACGAAGTAGTTGAAAGATTAAGGAGTATGTCTCCGCTCTGGTGTGCAGCACCCCCAGAAGATGAATAAAAAAAGATTAAAGCAGGTGATATGACATGTATAGCGAAAAGGTAATGGACCATTTTTCTAACCCCCGTAATGTTGGTGAAATAGAAGATGCCAGTGGAGTGGGAACCGAAGGAAACCCGGTGTGTGGTGACCTGATGACCATCTACATCAAAGTAGAAGATGATGTTATAACTGATATAAAATTCAAAACATTCGGTTGTGGGGCTGCAATTGCCACTAGCAGTATGATAACCGAGATGGCCATGGGAAAAACCCTGGATGAAGCTCTGAAAATCACCAGAGATGATGTAGCCGAAGAATTGGAAGGACTCCCACCGGTGAAGATGCACTGTTCCAATTTAGCTGCTGATGCCTTAAGGGCGGCCATCGCCGATTACAAAATGAAACAGGCTGAAAAAGAGGTTGAAAATTCTTCTGAGGATAAATCCTCAGAATAATTATTATTTCATTTTAAACCTCAAAATAATATTATTTTATTTTAAAAATCCGATGATGAACGTCTAAAGGATACTACCATTTTCCATGACTAACCTTTCCCCCCACCCTAAACAGGTTTACTTGGATCATTCTGCCACATCCCCTCTTGACCCTGAGGTGTGGAATGCAATGGAACCTTATTTTAGCGATTCTTTTGGAAACGCTTCTACTCTTTATTCCCTTGGGCGAAAAGCTAGAACTGCCATGGTAAAGGCACGTGAACAGGTAGCATCTTTAATAGGTGCTCAACCCAATGAAATTTACTTCACCAGTGGAGGCACAGAATCAGACAACATAGCCATTAAAGGTATCTCCCGGCACCTGAAAAGCAAGGGAAACCATATTATAACTTCTTCCATTGAACATCCCGCTGTTTTAGAAACCTGTAAACATCTGGAAAAAGAGGGATTCAGAGTAACATTTTTACCGGTGAATGAGGAGGGAATAGTTTCCTTAAGGGATTTAAAAGATGTAATCACCCCTGAAACTATTCTGATCACGGTGATGCACGCCAACAATGAAATCGGCACTATCCAACCAATAAAAGAGATTGGTGCACTGGCCCGGGAAAAGGGTATTTATTTCCATACTGATGCTGTGCAGAGTGTGGGTAAGATTCCAGTTAATGTGGGGGACATGAACGTGGACCTGCTGTCTATATCTGCCCATAAACTATACGGACCGAAAGGAGTAGGAGTCCTTTACATCCGAAGAGGGGTTCAAATTGACCCATTACTCCATGGGGGAGGTCATGAGAGAGGCATGCGTCCCGGAACAGAAAACATTCCCGGAATTGTAGGTTTGGGTAAGGCCTGCCAGATCGCCGAAGAAAACCTGGACCATAACCAGGAATATATCACCCAATTAAGGGATCATCTTATCAAGGGAGTTCTGGAAGCAGTTGATGATGTACAGTTGAATGGCCATCCTATTAAACGATTACCAGGTAATGCGCACTTCAGTTTTAAAAAAATTAGGGGAGAACCATTAACTTTCTTAATGGATGCCAAGGGGGTGGATGTTTCCACTGGTTCAGCCTGTTCCACCAAGAAAGTGGAACCATCTCATGTCCTCCGGGCAATGGGTTTGGATGAGGAAGCGGCCAATGGCTCACTCCGGGTAACACTGGGAAAGGAAAATACTCCAGAAGATGTTGATTTAGCTATCAAAAACATTAAATTAGCAGTGGAAAAACTCAGAATCCCGGCCAGTGTCCAGGGAATGACGGAAATAGTTCCCATAGAACGTTACAATGCTTCGTTTGCCCCTGAAAAATCATTTAAAACCTTTAATCCGCCTTCAACTCCAGGGTTAACTCCCGGGGATGATGAGATTGTGGTTGATGAACAGGTAAACCTAATTATTAATGAAAAATTCCGAAGGAGTTTCTCCATAAGCCCGGATGCCCTGGAAGAATTTACCACGGGTTATCTACTCGGCGAAGGCCTGGTGAAAAGTATTAATGGCATAAAAAAGATAAAAATCAATAGTCTGGACATTAACGTGGAGATAGACCTCACTGACTTTGATATAAAGGATCTGGTGGTTGGTTCAGACTGTTTCGGTGGATGGAGGCGCAAAATCGAAACCATAAACCGGGTGGAATCCGAATTTACATTATCCCCTGATGATATTTTCCAGGCCATTGATGAGTTAAGGGATGAAGCCCGGGTCTGGCAGAACACCGGAGGCACTCATGTTGCGGGCCTGGTTTACCAGGATAAATTCATCACCCGTGAGGATGTAAGCCGCCACGTTGCCGCAGATAAGGTAATAGGTGCTGCCGCACTGGTAAAGGTTGACTTTTCCCAGAGTTTCATGGTTTACAGTGGCCGGATGCCCGCAGACATGATGATAAAACTGGCCCGGGTGGGAATTCCCATTATAGCCTCCAATGCAGCTCCCACATCATCTGGTTACTCTGTGGCCTTTAAGGCAGGAATAACCATGATTGGATTTTTAAGAGGGAGTCGATTTAATATTTACACTAATCCTCAGCGGGTATCGCTGGAATGAATCCTTTTTTGGTTCTTTAAAACAAGTTCAATCTTCAAAAACCATGAATATTAAACCATAAATATTATTCACGATATCATTTTTAAAACAGTTCGATTTATATATAATGTATTTCGTATATTTAACCATCCCTGTTACCAATGTTTTAAGATTATCCTCCAGTTTCATGGAGGTATTATGGAGATTTTTCGATTTAAATGGGAATTATATTTCGTTAATGACTTAAAAACGACTTAAAACTAATATACAAGGAAAGGGGATGAACTCGAAAACTGGTGATTAATTAACATTCAGGTGGTGATTTGATGGATCCCAACCAGGAAAATGCAATGATAATATTGAAGGCAATGGTGGAAGGAAGTAGGAGAAGGGGTAATGGTGATGTCATAAAAAGATTAACCAACCTTAGTTTTGATGAAATTAACAGTGCTGTGCCCTGTCTTGAAGATATGGGGCTGGTGCAGACCTTCCCTGGAAGGAAAAAGTTAAGGTATGATTTTTTCAATGTGACTCTGGCCCCTGCGGGTTACCAGTACTACCATGATCATTTTGGAAAAATAGCGGTTATTGAATAAGTTTTTAAATAGAATAATCAGCTTATTCATTTTTTCTTATTTCAGGTTAAAACTCCATTCCACATACTTTAATTTATTTTTAGTTCATTTTAATGTGAAATACCATAAAAAAAGAAATTAATTGTATTATCTAACTTCATATTATCCAAATCTCTTTTTCAAAGCTAATATGACTGCCACCATATCCTCTGGGGACATACAATTCAGAGCATCCTCTAATTCATCCCATAACATTCCCTTAAAGTTATCCACAAAATTTTCAACTTCACTTTCGCTCATGCATGTTTCAGCCATGGTAAAATCCCCCTCTTAATTCATTGTTCATTTCTTTTAATTCCTTGTTTACTATCTTCTGTTGGGGAAATTATTTATTATTTGGGGAGGTTATAATCAAAGATAAGAAAATTGGCAAAGATAAGAAAAGTGGGCAGACTAAATAAATTTGTAATTTAAAATCATATTAAATAAATCAAAAATGAATTAATCCCTTAAATGACATTATAACTCCCAAAAATTTTTAATAATCTAAATATTCTAAATAATTTAAATTATCCTTCAAGTCTTCGAATAGCTTCATCAAAAAGTATAATAGATTTTTTAAGAATCAGATTAACTGAGTAATTGCATTTTGAACTTAAGTGGATGGAATTTTGGGCTTTACCTGGGGATCTAATTAGTGTCAGTGGATAGTTGCGGCAGACTTGGGGTCGGAAAGTGTATATTGCGCATTTATTGCTGTCGGGGTCAATGAATTTGCAGGGGTGGCTGTCCCTTATTTCGAAATGTTGGGGGAACTCTTTGTTGCGAATGATTTCCTTCTCCAGATCTGAGTTGAAGGTAAGTAACAGGTTGAGTTCATCTTTATGAATGAAAACAGATTCAGATTCCCGGCAGCATCTTCCACAGACAGTACACCATTCTTCATGTTCCATGGCTAATTCATAGTTTGATGGACCATTTAATGTATCTAAACCCATTATGTCTGCCAGTTGTATGATCTGCTTAAGGTCCCCTTTAGTAACCCCTAATTTCTTGTACTTTTTAACACTTCTTTTCTTTTTCAATCTATTGAATACTGCTTTTTCCAGGAGTTCAACCTCTTCAGTGGTATTCATTCCATGGTCATCAGATTCCAATGATCTGGTTCTGAGGATTTCAAACAGTTCTTGATCAATTAAAAGATCTCTTAACATGTCCCTGTACTCATTTTTTCTTATTAGGTCCTGATGGTTGCTCAAAAATATTTTAAGATGATTAATGAGTGGGTTTCTAATTTAATAGATAATCTAAATCTTATCACCTATTCGAATCTTTGAAAGTAATTTTAAATTCTGTACCCGGGTTATTATCCAGATTAATACTTCCATCTATCTGTTTGGTTAAACTGTTTATCATTTGCAGCCCCAGTGAGTTAGTGTTTCTAAAATCTATCTTTTCTGGAAATCCTACACCATTATCCCGCACGATCATTTCGCATAGACCACCATTTTTACGGAGATCTATCTGGACTTTACCATTTCGGCCATTGGGGAAGGCATGTTTAAAACAGTTGGTAATAAGTTCGTTGGAGATTAAACCTAAGGGTATTGCATTGTTAATATCCATTTTTATGTTTTCTACATCCATTTCTAGTTCTATAAGCTCTTTCTGTGTGGCGTAGGTATGTAAAAGCTCGGCGGATAATGTTTGTAAGTAATCGCCGAAATCGATGAGTTTAAGATCAGTGGACAGATACAATCTTTCATGGATAAGGGCCATGGACCGGGCACGGCTCTGACTTTCCTTGAATATTTCCCGGGATTTCTCATCTTCCAAGTACCCGGCCTGAAGATTCAACAGGCTGTAGATAATCATTAGATTATTTTTAACCCGGTGATGAATCTCTTTCAGGAGTATTTCCTTTTCTGCCAGAGAGGTTTTTATTTCCTTCCTCAACTGAAGGTTTTTTTTCCAGTGTTCCAGTATCTTTTCCGGAGTTTTTCCACTGAGAAATTCATGAGGAGGGATGTAATAGAAGTTTTCATAGATTTCAGTGCCAATAATGGCTAAAGGGTGGGTTTCTAGTATTTCCATTAAGATTTCAGGGTCAAAAATCCGGGCATCATATTGGCAAATAGCCAGACATTCGTTTTTTGGAAAAAAGTTGTTCAATTTTGCTTCGTATTCAATGAGACGTTCTGATCCGGGGAAACCTCTTAGTGTCCAGGACATTTCACCAGTAACGCGCAGGGCATTATAACCTTCTTTTAGGGCCTTTCCTGTCTCATCCGAAAGCATTTTGATCATCTTATCTGGATCAAAAACACCGTCTTTCATATACGAGTCAGTTACGTTCAGAATAGATAGTTGCCCATTATGGAGGAACTGGTCAGCGTCTACTCCATCGTCCTTAAGGTAATTAAGAACAGTTTCTGCGGTGTTTTCATCGACAATGTACAACACCTTTTCGTTATTTTCAAGTCCTAATCGTAAATATGGGGTGATAACACTTTTGTGTTCTTCATCAGTCTCATAAATACAGCAAAGATGATTTCCTGGTTTAAGGTCTTCAATTTTATATAATTGACGTCCTTTTTTCATTTTCGCACGACCGAAGACATGGAAGACATGAAAAAAATAATTTTCCTTATGTCAATATTTACTTCACCCTATAATCGTAAAAAGTTATCGCTTACTAAAATAATAGGTGCCCATAAACTAAATATAAATTAAAAAAAATGGTTAGTGGTTCTAGCCCCCTTAATGTATTATAATTTAGGGGTTTATCACTTTATTTAATATATTTAAGTGATTTTAAGTAAGTAATATTAAAAGGGGGGTTAATTACCATCCCCTTTCCTGCAAACGCTCATTTTCAGGTATTTCGCTTATTTCCAGGCCGGGCATGGCATTTCCCAGATCTCGGCTAACTTCAGCAATTATTTCTGGGTTTTTGTAGTTGTGGGTGGCTTCCACTATGGCGTTGGCTACCAGTGTGGGATTTTCTGATTTGAAAATTCCACTGCCCACAAATACTCCGTCTGCCCCGAGTTGCATCATCATGGCGGAATCAGCAGGAGTGGCCACTCCACCAGCAGCAAAGTTTACCACTGGTAGCCTTCCCTGTTTCTGTGCCTCTTTCACTAGTTCCAGGGGCGCTTCCAGTGTTCTGGCCACGCTCCAAAGTTCCTCTTCGGTTTTATTGGCGAGTTCCCGGATGGTTCCCTGGATCACCCGCATGTGACGGACAGCTTCCACCACGTTACCGGTACCTGCCTCTCCCTTGGTACGGATCATGGCGGCACCTTCATCAATCCTGCGGAGAGCTTCTCCTAGATTCCGTGCTCCGCAGACAAATGGTATGGTAAATAACTTTTTGTTTATATGGTATTTTTCATCGGCAGGAGTTAGGACTTCGCTCTCATCGATCATGTCCACTCCCAGGGTTTCCAGGACCTGGGCCTCTACAAAGTGGCCGATTCTGGCCTTGGCCATCACCGGGATACTCACGGCATCTATGATCTCCAGGACCTTGGAGGGATCGGCCATCCGGGCCACTCCACCGGCAGCCCGGATATCAGCGGGGACCTTTTCCAGGGCCATAACTGATACTGCACCAGCATCCTCAGCAATAACTGCCTGTTCAGCGTTAACAACATCCATAATCACTCCGCCTTTAGTCATTTTGGCGAAGCCCTTTTTCAGTACTTCAGTTCCATGCAACATTATTAATTCTCCTTTATTCACGCTAGATATATTTTTTTTGACTATAATTTCTTTTTTACAAAGATTAATCGTTTATTTACTTACAATACACATTAAAGTGTATTAAAATTTTTTAATAAGCCCAAATAGGGATTAAAAAGTTAAGGTAGAAATAGGATTAAATAGGATGGGGGGAATGTTTATTTAGATTTTAATGTATTGACATTTCAAGTAATAGAAAATTCAAAGGATCCTGATTTTATCTCCAGTTTTAACCTTTCCTCCAGTGATAGCCCGGGCGAAGATACCTTCCCTGGGCATTATACAGTCTCCTGCCTGTTGGTAGATGGCACAGCGGTTGTGGCATTCTTTACCGATCTGGGTAACTTCCAGTATGGTTTCATTCCCCACCTGGATCCGGCTACCAAGGGGAATGGTGACCAGTTCTATGCCAATGGTGGTGATGTTTTCGGCAAAATCACCGGGATGCACATCCAGCCCCAGGTCCTTCATCTTATCAATACTCTCCTGGGCCAGGAGACTAACCTGTCGGTGAGTTAGGGAGCTGCTATGAGCATCACCCATCAGTCCATGATTCTCTTTAACCACACCTTCCTGGATGTTAATTTTACGGGTCTGCTTTTGGGGACTGGTACATACCGCAACAATTCGACCGGATTCTGTTTTATTTGTGTTGTTCATGGTTAATCTGTCGGTTATCATGGTTAATTTACGAAGATAACTGGGCGGATAGGGGATGGGTCTTTATTTAGACCCTTTTACTTTCCCTTTCTCACCTGCTGCAGTTACCAAATCTTTTTTCAATTTTTCAACGGCCACCTCAGCCACTCTTTCACCCGAAAGAAGCATTCCTCCAAAGGTGGGTCCCATACGGGGACTTCCGTAGGTGGTGGCCACTGCCATTCCCGTTACCAGGAGTCCCGGGTAAACCTCTTTGGTGTTTTCCACAATGGCATCCTCTGATTTTTCCACCCACATTCCCTGGAAACCAGCTGTATTCACGGTTCCCCTTTCTTCCAATGATTTAACAACCACGGCGTCGTGTCCTGTAGCGTCA
>JADHEF010000092.1_pt1 | contig 104134 bp, 91 predicted proteins | sample 8952391 | NCBI WGS metagenome assembly JADHEF01 (sample SAMN16124439, study PRJNA663245) | bioreactor sludge metagenome | isolation source: sludge (nitrite) | place: India:Bengaluru | collected 2019-02-28
TAGATGGTCGGGACGGCGGGATTCGAACCCGCGACCCCTTGAACCCCATTCAAGTACGCTACCAGGCTGCGCCACGTCCCGACCCTGGACGAAAACGACGGGGACTCAGGCTTCTTCGCGGGAAAGGAGGCTTGCGATCTCCTTCAGTTCCGCGAGGGCCATCGCCACCCGGGGGTCCGGGGATTGTGCCATCGGAGCCGGGGCAGGGTCAATCGCGCGGACGGCGGGAACGGCCTTCGCAGGCGGGGCGTCGTCGAGGTCGACGGCGGACGCCGGTCTCTCGTCGAGCTCGAGGGGGATCGACGGCTCGGGCGACGAGGCGACGGCGTGCGTCACGAGCGAGGGCGTCTCGGAGAGCTCGAGGTCGGGCTCGGGAGAGGGGGCCGGCGGCTCGGGCGACGGCGCCACCTTCGCGCGGCGACGGCGCGTCGCCGTCGATTCGCTCGGCTCCGCCGCCGGGGCCGTGAGGACGAGCGGCTCGGGCTCGGCGGCCGCGGGCTCCCCTTCCTTCAGCTCGGCGTCGAGGCGCTTCTTCGCGCCGGCGATCGTGTAGCCCTCGTCGTAGAGGAGCTTCTTGATCCGCTCGATGATCTTCAGCTCGACGCCAGTGTAGAGGCGGGGCCCGGTCGCCCCCTTCGGGGCGGAGAGGACGGGGAACTCGCTCTCCCAGTACCGGAGGACGTAGGGCTGGACGTCCGCCAGACGGCAGACCTCCGCCACCTTGTAGCGGGCTCCCGCGGCCGACTTCGTCTCGCTCACGCCGTGCGTTTCCTCCTGGGACCGGGCCCGAGTCTAATGCAACGGGCTACTCGCCCTTGCGGACGACGAACTTCAGGGGGACGCCCGCGAGGTCCCACTTCTCCCGCAGCCGGTTCTGGAGGAAGCGCTCGAAGGCGAAGTGGAGCGGCTCGTCCCGGTCGGAGAAGAGCCGGATGAGGGGCGGCTCGGACGCGATCTGGACGGCGTAGCGGATCTTCAGCTCGCGCCCGGAGCGCCCCTTCGGGAGCTGGGCCTCGAAGGCCTTCTTCAGGACGCGGTTCAGCTCCCCCGTCGGGAGCTTCAGCGTCGAGCGGCGGGCGACGGCGTCGGCCTCGGGGAGGATCTTCGACACCCCTTCCCCGGTCTTCGCGGAGACGGTGAGGAACGCGGCGCCGCGCGTGAAGACGAAGCGGCGGCGGACGTCGTCGCGGAGCGTCTTCTGGGCGACGGGGTCGTCCGCGAGGAGGTCCCACTTGTTCGCGACGAGGACGAGGCTTCGCCGCGCCTCCTCGGCGTAGCCGGCGATCGTGGCGTCCTGCGAGGTGATCCCCTCGGACGCGTCGAAAATGACGACGGCGATCCGGGCGCGCTCCATCGCCTTGCGCGCGGCGACGACCGAAAGGAGCTCGGCCGAGTCGGACGTCTTCCCCTTCCGCCGGATGCCCGCGGTGTCGACGAGGCGGTAGCTCTTGCCGGCGCGGACGAGCTCCACGTCGACGGGGTTGCGGGTGGTGCCGGCGATCTCCGAGACCATGACCCGCTCGGCGCCGACGATCCGGTTGACGATCGAGGACTTGCCGACGTTCGGGCGGCCGACGATCGCGATGGGAAGCCCCTCGACGCGCGTCTCGGGGTCGAGGTCCTCCGGGAGGCGAGCCTCGAGCGCCTCGAGGAGCTCGTCGCTCCCGATGCCGTGGACGGCCGAGACGCCGAAGACGTCCTCGAAGCCGAGGCGGTACCCCTGCTCCACGCCGGCATCGGCCTCCTTGCGGTCGACCTTGTTCCAGGCGACGACGACCGGCTTGCCGAGCGCGCGGAGGCGGCCGGCGATCCGTTCGTCCTCGGGGAGGACGCCGTCGGAGCCGTCGAGGACGAGGACGAGGAGGTCGGCGTCCACGACGGCGTCGAGCGCCTTCTCGCTCGTCCAGGCGGCGAAGCCGCCGGCCGCGTCGAGGTCGAGCCCGCCGGTGTCGACGAGCCGCCAGCGGCGCCCCGTCTCGCTGACGAGGTCGAGGGCGAAGGAGTCGCGCGTCATGCCGGGGCGGTCGTGGACGAGCGCCTTTCGGGTCCCGGAAAGGCGGTTGAAGAGGGCGGACTTGCCGACGTTCGGGCGGCCGACGAGGGCGACCGAGTACGCGCGCCCCCCGCGCGGAGCGTCCGTCACCTGCGCCTCCCTCGCGGAGCGCCGCGGGGAGGCTTCGTGCCCGCTCCGTCCTGGGCCGGCTTGCGGGCCGGCGCCTTTCGGCCGCCCCGGCCGCGACCGGCTCCCTCCTTCGGGGCGCCCCCGCCCGACCGCCGCGGCGCGGGCGCCGGCGTCCAGACGGGGGGCGCGACGCGGTCGTCGCGCCGGGCCGGCGGGACGCCGTGGAGCTGGAAGTCGAGGAGGCGCTTGTCGAAGTCGGCCCGGACGAGCTTCACGCGCAGGTGGTCGCCGAGGCGGAAGACGCGCCCGCTCGACTCGCCCACGAGGCGGTGCTCGACGTCTTCGTACCGGTACCAGTCGTCGCCGAGGGCGTCCATCGGGAGGAGGCCGTCGGCGTAGACGTCCTCGAGGGTGATGAAGAGGCCGAACGGGACGACGGCGGAGACGTAGGCCTCGAACTCCTCGCCGACCTTCTTCGAGAGGAAGACGAACTTCTTCCACGACTGCGCCTCGCGCTCGGCCGACTCGGCGCGCCGCTCGCGCTCGGAGCACTGGGCGGCGGCGTCGGAGAGCCAGCGCTCGCGGCTCTCGGCCTCGGACGCGGCCGGCGGGCGCTTCGCGGCGATCCACTCGCAGAGGGCGCGGTGGACGACGAGGTCCGGGTAGCGCCGGATCGGCGAGGTGAAGTGCGCGTAGTACGGCGCGGCGAGCGCGTAGTGGCCGCGGCACTCGGGCGCGTAGAGCGCCTTCTTCTGCGCGCGGAGGACGAGGTCGGAGACGAACCGCTCCTCGGGCTTCCCTTCGGCCTGGTCGAGGATCGACTGGAAGACGCCCGGGCTGACGGCGTCGTCGTCGGCCGGGACGTCGTAGCCGAGCGGCTCGAGGACGGCGCGCAGGTCGGCGAGCTTTCGCTCGTCGGGGCGGTCGTGGACCCGGTACATCGCCGGAGTCGGGACGAAGAGGAGGTGCTTCGCCACGGCCTCGTTGGCGGCGAGCATGAACTCCTCGACGAGGCGGTGCGCCTCGTTCCGGACGGCCCGGACGATGTCGACGACGTCTCCCTTCTCGCCGAGGATGAGGTCGGCGTCGGGGAGGTCGAAGTCGAGCGCGCCGCGGCCGCGGCGCATCCAGCGGAGGGCGAACGCCGCCTTGCGGGCGGCCAGGAGCATCGGCCTCACGCTCGCGGGGAGCTTCTCCTCTCCCGGCTCCTCGCCGGAGAAGAAGGCCGCGACGTCGGTGTAGGTGAGGCGCGCGCTCGAGCGGATGACGCTCCGGAAGAACTCCGCCTTCCGGGTCTCGCCCTTCTCGTCGAGCGTCAGGAGCGCCGTCACCGTCCGCCGTTCCTCGTGCGGGCGGAGGGAGCAGAGGTCGGTCGAGAGGCGCTCGGGGAGCATCGGGACGGCGCGGTCGGGGAAGTAGACGGAGGTGCCGCGCTCGAACGCCTCGGCGTCGAGGGCGGTGCCCGGCCTCACGTAGTGGGAGACGTCGGCGATGTGGACGCCGAGCCGGAAGCCGCCTCCCGGAAGCTCCTCGACGGAGATCGCGTCGTCGAAATCGCGGGCCGACTCGCCGTCGATCGTGACGGAGACCTCGCGCGTCAGGTCGCGGCGCGAGGCGCGCTCGGCCTCGCCGACGTCGCGGATCGCCCGCTTCGCGTCGTCGAGGACCGCCTTCGGGAACTCGCGGGGGATGCCCCACTTGCGGGCGACGACCTCCACGTCGACCCCCTCCTCGCCCGGGAAGCCGATCAGCTCGGTCACCTCGGCCTGCGCGAGCCGGTGCTCGTCGGGCCAGGTGGTGATCCGGGCGTCGACGTAGATGCCGTCGGGGGCGTCGAGGTCCATGCCGTCGGGGACCCGGAGGAGGGCGTCGATCTTCGTGTCGTACGGAACGAGGACGACGCCGTCGGGGCGGCGCTGGATGCGGCCGACGACGGTCTCCCGCCGCCTCACGAGGACCTTGACGACGACGCCGACCTCGGCCGGGCCGCGGTAGCCCGCGTGCCCCTTCGACTTCTCGACCCTCACGAGGACGAAGTCGCCGTCAAGCGCCGAGCCGCCACCTCCCCGGGCGATGGGGAGGTCGGGGACCCCCGGTCTCCCCGAGAGGAGCCAGGCGCGCCCCTCGCCCCGGAACGCGATCCGGCCCGCCTTCAGGTTCGTGAACTCGATGAGGGAGAGCTTCTCGCCGCGGGTGCGGACGACGAGGCCCTTGCGCTCGAGGGCGTCGACCTCGGCGCGGAGGGCCTCGAGGGAGGCCTCGTCGGCCGAGGGGCCGAGGAGCCCCTTCGCGAGGTCGCGGAACGAGAGGATGCGCTGGCCGCGCGGCGAGAGGGCCGCGAGGACGCGGTTGGCGGGGAGTTCGGGTGTCGGAGCGGTCACGATGTCCTTTCGGGGCGTCCCGCCAAGGCAGGCCTCCACCGCGCGAGGCGGGGAGGAGTGGTGCGAAAGGGGGGACTCGAACCCCCACGGCTTGTTAAGAGCCACAAGGTCCTGAGCCTTGCGCGTCTACCAGTTCCGCCACTTTCGCACGAGCGGGGAGCGGGAGGATACGATGCAGCGCGGGTGGCGTCAAACACGGGTGCCCCTCCGGAACGCGGCGTTCGCGCGCCGGGCGCGCTCACCCGGCGAGGTACTCCAGGGCGGCGTCGTCGTCCGGGAAGATCCGGATGAGGGTGTCGAGCCGCGTCAGCTTCAGGAGCGCGACGACGCGGTCCTTCGGGCGGACGATCGCCATCTTCCGCTTCCGCTCCTCGAAGCGCTGGAGGTAGCCGATCAGCTCGCCGAGGCCGGTGGAGTCGAGGGTGTCGATCTGCTCGAAGTCGAGGAGGACCGGCCCTTCGTCCTCCTCGAGCACCTTCTCGAGGAACTCGGAGAACTGGCGGGCGCTCTCGCCGAGCTTCACGACGCCCTGGATGCGGAGGACCGTCGTCCGGTCGCGGCGCTCGCGGAGGATGATCACGCGTGCCCCCCTCCGGCGCGCTCGCGCGCGGCGACGAAGCGCTCGATCCGCGTCCGGTCGCGCGCGGAGAGCTCGAGGAAGCGGAGGCCGAACACGGGGTGGAACGTCGAAGCCTCGTACGCCCGCCGCGCGACCTGGCCGCGGCTCCTCACGGAGGCGGGGTCGTCGGGGAGGTAGAACTCGACGTCGACGACGCGTCCGACGCTCAGCTCGGAGTCCACCTCCGCGAGGAGCCCGTTGACCGAGACGTTCAGCGTCTTTCCGTGGACCGTGACCCCCGCCTCCCGGACCTCGTGGACCCGGAGCATCGTGTTCACCTCGCGGCGCGCGGCGATCTCCGTCAGGCGCCGCGCCTTGTCGAGGAGCTCGCCCTCCGGGAACGGGGCGAGGAGGAAGTCGTTGATCCCGGAGACGAGGCACTCCTCGAGGTGCGTCGAGCCGGAAGGGACGACGACCATGATCGAGACCGACCTCCACCGCGGGACGGACCGGAGCTGCCGGGCGGCCCGGAGGCCTCCCTCGGGGCCGAACGCCTCGTCGAGGACGACGAGGTCGACGGTGGGGACGGAGGGGATGCCGTCCAGCGCCTCGAGGGTCCCGACGCGCGTGACGAGGTAGCCCCCCTGGTCGAGGACCTCCTCGGCCCGGGCGATCCACGCCGACCCCGGCCCCGCGAGGGCGACGTGCCGGATGCCGCCGGGAGACGTCACGCCGGGGTCCCCTTCTTCACGGTGACGGCCCCGGAGCAGACCCTCCGCCCCTCGCCGTCGGTGACCGTCCCCTGGAAGCGGACGATCGGGCCGAGGACGCCGGCGATCCGCACGTCGACGTCGAGCAGGTCGCCGCTCCGGGCCTCCCTGTCGAACTCGAAGTCGGAGACGCCGGCGAGGAAGCCGGTGCGGCCGATCCCGGGATCGCCTCCCTCGAGGAGGAGCGCCGCCTGCGCGACGACCTCGACGAGCGTGAGGGGCGGCAGGGCCTCCCCCGCCTCCGTTCGCCGCCCGTTCACGGTCACGAGCGCCCGGACCCGTCCCTCCGCGGGACCGCGCTTCTCCATGGTCCGCTCGACGAAGCGGAACGGGTACGCGTGCGGGAGGGGCTCGGGAACGGGAGTCACGCCGCCTTCGACCGGACGAACTCGCAGAGGGCGTCGACGGAGGCGAAGGCCTTGACCCCCACCTCCTCGTCCTGGACCTTGATGCCGAACTCCTTCTCGATGCCGAGAACGAGCTCGAGCGCGTCGATCGAGTCGAGCCCGAGGCCGCTCGGGTCGTCCCCGAAGAGGGGTGCGTCGTCCTTGATCGTCGCGGGGTCGATCTCCAGCTTCAGCTGCCGGACGATCAGCGACTTGACGCGCCCCTTCAGCTCTTCAACCTGCTCCATTCCGCCTCCTTCCGGGCGATGGCCGGGAGTATATCGAGCGCGGCGCCCCGCGGGACGCGCGCCTCTCAGCCGACGAAGCCGCCGTCGACGCGGATCGTCTGGCCGGAGAGGTACGCCGCGCCGTCGGAGCAGAGGAACGCCACGAGCGGGGCGACGTCCTCCGGGACTCCGAAGCGCCGGACGGGGATCCGCTTCGTGAAGTCCTCGCGGGCTTCCTTCGAAAGGAACGAGATCATCTCCGTCTCCACGAAGCCGGGCGCCACGCAGTTGACGGTGACTCCGTAGGGTCCGACCTCGGCGGCGAGCGACTTCGTGAAGGCGACGAGCGCCCCCTTCGCCGCGGCGTAGTTCGTCTGGCCGGCCGAGCCCATGAGCGCCGCGAGGGAGGAGATGTTCACGATGCGCCCCCAGCGGCGCCGGAGCATCCCGCGGACGACGGCCTTCGTCGACCGGAACGCCCCCCCGAGCGACGTGTCGATCACCTCGTCCCAGTGCGCCTCCGGCATGAGCGCGAAGAGGCCGTTGCGAAGGGTCGCCGCGTTGTTCACGAGGACGTCGACCCCCCCCCGCTCCGCGTCGAGGCGGTCCGCGACGGCCACGATCTCGTCCCGGGAGGTCGCGTCGGCCTTCGCGGCCTCGGCGCTCCCTCCGCTCTCGGCGATCCTGCGGACCGTCTCGGCCGCCCCGGTCTCGTCGGAGCGGTAGGTGACGAGGACGTGGAGCCCGTCGGCCGCGAGACGCTCGGCGATCGCCCGCCCGATCCCGCGCGACCCGCCGGTCACCCAGGCGACCTTCTGCCTCTCGGTCACGCGACCTCCTCGCCGGCCGCGGGCCGGGCGGCGACCCGGAGGGCCGGCGCGCCGAGGGCCGAGGCGAAACGCGCGATCCCGGCGGGGTCCTCGAGGACGTCGGCCCGCGAGCTCCGGAGCGTCCAGCGGTGCATCTTCGAGAGGAGGTCGCCCGGTCCCACCTCGACGAACCGGGTCTCGCCGGCCGAGGCCATCGCCAGGAGGACGTCGACCCAGCGGGACGTCCGGGCGATCTGGCTCGAGAGGACCAGGCGGGCCTCCTCCTCGCTCCGGACGACGCGGCCGAGCATCGGGGCGTAGAGCGCGGCCCGGCCGGGCCAGGTGAGGCGGATCCGTTTCGCGACGAACTCCGCGAGCTCGACGGCCACCGGCTCGAGCGTCGGAGAGTGCATCGGCCAGCCGAGCGGGAGCGCCTCGGCCTTGAGGGCGTGCATCGCGAGGTGGTCGAGCGCGCGGAGCACCGGCTCGCGCCGCCCCGTGAGGACGACCTGCTGGGCGGCGTTGACGTTGCCGATCGCCAACTCGTGCGGGTCCCGCGTCAGGCGCGCGAGCTCGGACGCGACCTCCAGCTCGGGGAGGCCGATGACGAACCCCATCGCCCCCGCGGGCGCCTTCTCCCGAAGGAGCCGCTCCGCCTCGAGGAGGACGTCGAGCGCCGCCCAGCGGTCGAGGACGCCGGCGCCGACGTAGGCGGCGTAGGTCCCGAGGCTGTATCCGGCGCAGGCCGACGGGTGAAGGCCGTGCTCGTCGGCGAGGACGTCGAGCGCGGCGACGGAGACGGCGAAGACGCCGACCTGCGCGGGGAGGTCGGCGTGGAGGTCGGACCGCCCCTCGCCGAAGAACGTCGCCTCGAGGTCGACGCCGCTCCGTTCCGACACCTGGCCGAAGAAGGAGGCGACGCGCGGGAACGAGGCGGCGAGAGCCTCGCCCATGCCCGCCTTTTCCGAGAGCTGACCCGGGAGGAGGGCCGCGAACCGCCTCACGCCGCGACCCCGCGGGTCCGGCTGAAGGACGGAAACGCCTCGGCGAGCGAGGCCGAGCGGTGCCGGGCGAGGAGGCGCGCGAGCCTCGGGACGACCCGGCTCCGGCCTCCGAAGTGGACGAGGCGCGCGACGGGCGGGAGCTCCATCGGCGGATGCGCTTCGTCGACCTCCCACGGGTGGATGTAGAGGACGGGGCTCTCCCCGCGATCCAGCGCCTCGTCGATCACCCGGGAGATCCGGCCCTCCCGCGAGAGCCGGGAGGTCCAGCCCCCGCCGATCATCGCCGGCTGCCCGAAGAACGTCCCGACGAGCGGAGGGACCTCCAGGAGCTCGCCGGCCCGGGTCGGAAGGACCGTGGGCCGGAGTGGGTTCCCGATGTCGCCGATCGGCGGGACGGCGAGCAGGGACGAGTCGATCCGGAAGCCCTCCTCGACGAGCGTCGCGAGGTGCGGGCAGGCCGTGGAGCGGAACGACCACTCGGGAGCGCGGAAGGCCGTGACGGGCGCCCCGGCGGCGTCCTCGAGGGACGCGCGGGCGGCCCGCAGGTCGGCCCGGAACTCGTCCGCGCTCAGCTCGTTCGCGCGGCGGTGGAGGTCGCCGTGGCAGCCGATCTCGTGCCCTGCTCCGGCGATCCTCCGGACGAGGTCCGGGTACCGGCGGGCCACCCAGCCGAGGACGAAGAACGTGGCGCGGGAGCGGCTCTCATCGAGCAGGGAGAGGATCCGCTCCGTGGACGGGACGACGCGGGAGGGAAACGAGTCCCAGCTCTCCGGGCGGTCGTACGTCGCGTGTCCGCAGACGTGGAACCACTCTTCCACGTCGACGGTCAGGACGAGCCGGGGTACGGACATGGCGGCGGATTATGGATTATGGGCCCGCGGCGCCTCAGGAAGCGTCGGAGCCCGTCGTCTTGAAGTGGACCGAGAGCCAGGCGGTGACCCACGTGTCCCGGAAGGGCCGGTAGTGCCGCTGGCCGGTCGAGTAGATGGACCGGACCGGCACGACGGCGAACTTCCGGAGGAGCGGGGCGGCCTTGATGAGCATCTCGTTCTCGATGGCGTAGCAGTTCGCGGTGAGGCGGAGCCGGCGAAGGAGCGCGGTCGAGACGACCCGGTAGCCCGACTGGCCGTCCTCGACCGGGAGCCCGGTCATGCGCGAGAGGACCTTGTCCCCGGTCTCGTTGGCGCGGCGGTTCTTCGCAGGCATCCCCTGCGGGTCCGAGAGGCGCGAGCCGATCACGAAGTCGGCCCCGAGGCGCGCGGCGTCGAGGAGGGCCGGGAGGTCGTCGGGGTCGTGCTGGCCGTCCCCGTCGACGAAGGCGACGTGGGTCCACTCCCCGGCGAGGAGGAGCCCGAGCCCCTCCCGGAGCGCGCGCCCCTTACCACCGTTCGCCTCGCGGCGGTGAACTTTCGCTCCGGCCCCACGAGCGACCTCGGACGTGAGATCCTCGCTCCCGTCGTCGACGACGAGCACCTCCGGTACGTGCCGGAGGAGGCCTCTCACAACGTCGCCGACCCACGTTTCGCACCGAAACGCGGGGACGAGCGCGGCGGGCCGGAACGGGCTTTCCGTGGTTGACGATCCCCGCAACTTTGTGAAAATTAGCACGAGCGCCTCATGGGCACATCTGACGCCTTCCTCCCCATCCTCCTCATGTTCACGGCGGCCGCGATTCTCGGGGCCGCCCTCCTGTTCCTGAACGGGGTGATGGGCCGCAAGGTCCGGACCCTCCGCAAGCTCGGCCCGTACGAGAGCGGCCTGCCGCTCCTGGACGACAGCCGAAAGCGGATATCCGTCAAGTTCTTCATCGTCGCGATGGTCTTCATCCTCTTCGACGTGGAGACGGGATTCCTCTGGCCATGGGCCACCGTCCTCGACGAGGGCGGGTGGGTCGTCTTCTGGCCGATGATCCTGTTCCTCGCCGTCCTGGCCCTCGCGGACGCCTACCTCTGGAAGAAGGGAGCGTTCGACTGGGAATGAGCGGCGGCCCGAGCACCCCCGTGGACATCCTCCCCGGCCAGCCCCCCGTGGGCGAGCACGGGGCCCTCTCCTGCGGAAAGGAGCTCGCGTTCTCGGCGAAGGCCGAGGAGCGGCTCCAGAAGCTCCTGACCCGGTACCCGACGAAGCAGGCCGCCCTCCTCCCGACGCTCTGGATCGCGCAGGAGGAGTGGGGCTGGATCTCGCGCGAGGCGGTCGACTACGTCGCCGCCCGGCTCGGGCTCGCCTCGGCGTTCGTCTGGGGCGTCGTGACGTTCTACACGATGTACAACCGGGCCCCCGTCGGGAAGCACCTCATCCAGGTCTGCACGTCGATCTCCTGCCACCTGAACGGCGCGGAGGAGGTCTTCCACGAGTGCCGGAAGAAGCTCGGCGGCCTGAAGCCGGGCGAGACCTCGGCCGACGGGAAGTTCACCGTCGTCGAGGTGGAGTGCCTCGCGCAGTGCGACAAGGCGCCCGCCGTCATGGTGAACGGCGACGACCACGAGCGGATCACCCTCGACAAACTCGACGCCTTCCTCGCCGAGCTGAAATGAGCGAATTCGTTCCCGTCCTCTCCGCCCGCGTCGGGAAGAAGAACTCCCGCGCGCTCGAAACCTACGTCGCCGACGGCGGCTACGCCTCCTGGAAGAAGGTCCTCGCCGGCTCCTCGACGGGCGCGTGGACGCCGGCGAAGGTGACCGACGTCGTCAAGGCCTCGGGCCTCCGGGGCCGGGGCGGCGCCGGCTTCCCCACCGGGATGAAGTGGACGTTCGTCCCGCCGAAGGAGAAGAGGGGCGACAAGCCCGTCTACCTCCTCTGCAACGCCGACGAGTCGGAGCCGGGGACGTTCAAGGACCGGGTCCTCATCGAGCAGGACCCCCACCAGCTCCTCGAGGGGATGATGCTCGCGAGCTTCGCGCTCGACGTGAAGCACGCCTACATCTACATCCGCGGCGAGATGGTCCACGGCGCCGAGATCCTGAACGCGGCCATCGACGAGGCCTACGCGGCCGGCTTCCTCGGGACGAACGTCCTCGGGAGCGGCCTCGACCTCGACGTCACGGTCCACCGCGGGGCCGGGGCCTACATCTGCGGCGAGGAGACGGCGCTCATCGAGAGCCTCGAGGGGAAGCGCGGCCACCCGCGCATCAAGCCCCCCTTCCCCGCCGTCTCGGGTGTCTGGAACGCGCCGACCGTCGTCAACAACGTCGAGACGCTCTGCTGCGTGAAGCACATCGTCGACCGCGGCGCCGACTGGTTCAAGGGGATCGGCCGGAACGACCGCAACACCGGGCCGAAGCTCTACTGCGTGTCGGGCCACGTGAACAGGCCGGGCGTCTACGAGGCGCCGATGGGGATCCTCTTCAAGGACCTCCTCGCGATGTGCGGCGGGATGCGCGAGGGGCGGAAGGTGAAGGCCGTCATCCCGGGCGGCTCCTCCGCGCCGATGCTGACGGGCGAGGAGATCATGGACGTCCCGATGGACTTCGACGGCGTCGCCGCCGCGAAGTCGATGCTCGGCTCGGCGGCCGTCATCGTCATGGACGAGACGACGGACATCCCGAAGGCCGTGGCGAACATCGCGAAGTTCTACGCGCACGAGTCGTGCGGGCAGTGCACCCCCTGCCGCGAGGGGTGCCCCTGGCTTCTCAAGATGCTGAAGCGGATCGTGAACGGACAGGGGAAGAAGGCCGACCTCGAGATGCTCCTCCAGGTCTCCGGCCAGATGGGGAACGGCATGACGATCTGCGTCTTCGCCGACGCGGCGATCGCCCCCGTCCTCTCCTCGATCCCGCGGTTCCGCGAGGAGTTCGAGGCGTACGTCGCGAAGTCCGCGGCGCCCGGCTTCGAGGTGCCCGCCCCGGACCAGATCACCTCGAAGCTCGCCGAGCGGATGGCGGAAGGGATGCACTCCTGATGGCGAAGGTCACCGTCGACGGACGGACCGTCGAGGTCCCCGACAGCACGAACGTCCTCGAGGCGTGCCGGGCGGCCGGGGTCGACGTCCCTCACTTCTGCTACCACCCGCGCCTCTCGGTCGTCGGCCAGTGCCGGATGTGCATGGTCGAGATCGACGGGGTGCCGAAGATCCAGGCGTCCTGCACGGTCCCCGTGCGCGACGGCATGGTCGTCCACGCGAGCTCGGAGAAGGCCCTCGCCGCCCGCAACGCGACGATGGAGTTCCTCCTGATCAACCACCCGCTCGACTGCCCCATCTGCGACCAGGCGGGCGAGTGCAAGCTGCAGGACAACGCCGTCGCGGCCGGCCTCCCGGTCTCGCGGACGGCCGAGCCCCGGAGGCAGTTCCCCGGCTACGACCGGACGAGCATCGGCCCGCACGTCATCGCCGACATGACGCGCTGCATCCAGTGCACGCGCTGCATCCGGTTCTGCCAGGAGATCGCCGGGACCGGCGAGCTGACGTTCATCGAGCGGGGCGGCCACACGATCGTCTGGACCCACGAGGGGAAGGAGCTCGCGAACGACTGGTCGGGCTGCGCGACGGACGTCTGCCCGGTCGGCGCCCTGACGACGAAGGAGTTCCGGTTCCGCAAGCGGGTCTGGTGGCTCGACAAGGCCCGCTCGGTCTGCGACGGCTGCGAGATAGGCTGCAACGTCTCGATCGAGCACCGCGACCGGATCGTCTACCGCTTCCTCCCCCGCGTGAACCTGAACGTGAACGACTTCTGGATGTGCGACTACGGCCGCTTCCGGGCCGAGGAGCTGAACGGGAACGACTTCACGAGGCCCGTCCTCCGGGCCGGCGGGAGCTCCCGCGAGACGAACTGGGGCGAGGCGCTCGACGCGGTGAAGGCCGCCGTCGACGCGGCGGTCGCGAAGGACCCGGCTTCCGTCCTCGTCCTCGGCTCGGCCCGGCTCGCGACCGAGGAGAGCTGGCTCCTGGCGCAGCTCTTCAAGGGGACCGTCGGCGCCCCGCAGGTCGAGTTCCACCCCGACCTCGGCCCGGAACGGAGGATCAAGAACCCGACGGTCCCCGGCGGGTGGCTCGTCGGGAAGGAGGCCGCGCCGAACTCGCGCGGCGCCGAGGCCGCGGGCGTCGCCCGCGCGGGCAAGGGCTCCGCGCTCGCCCGCCTCCTCGACGGCTCGTACACCCCCGAGGTCCTCTACGTCGCCGACGCCGGGTTCACTTCCCGGACGGCCGACCCCGAGTTCGTGAAGGCCCTCCGCCGCGCGAAGAGGCTGATCGTCCACGGGCGGCGGACGAACCCGCTCACGGAGGCGGCCGACGCCCTCCTCCCGGTGGCGAGCCTCGCCGGCAAGGAGGGGACGTTCGTGAACGTCCTCGGGCTCGTCCAGCGGTTCCAGCTCGCCATCGTCCCGCCGCCGATCGTGAGGACCGACCTCGAGGTCCTCCTCCACCTCGGGAAGAGGTGGGGCGTCTTCGACACGAAGTGGACGGCGAAGGACGTCTTCACGCGGATGCGCGACGCCGTGCCCGGCTACACCGGCCTCGAGTGGGACTCGCCCGCGCTCGTCGGGACCGAGCCCCCCGTCTCCCCCGTCTCCGCCTACGACGCGCTCCTCGAGCGCCGCCTCGAGAACCCGGCCGAGGTCCTCGCGCTCGCAGCCGAAGCCGCCGGAGCCGCTCCGGCCGGAGGGGAGAAGTGAGCGACGCCACCTTCGCCCTCGTCGCCATCGGAGCGAAGATCCTCTTCGTCTGGGTCATCGCGCTCGCCACGATCCTCCCGAACCTCGTCTGGGCGGAGCGGCGGGTCGCCGGGATGATCCAGGACCGCCCCGGCCCGAACCGGGTCGGCCCCTTCGGCCTCTTCCAGATCATCGCGGACGGCACGAAGTTCTTCATGAAGGAGAGCGTGACGCCGCTCTACGTCGACAAGCTCCTCTACAACCTCGCGCCCTGGATCACCCTGATGCCCGGGCTCGTGACGTTCGCCGTCATCCCCTTCGGGGCGACGCTCCCCGTCACGATCGGCGGGGTGACGCGGCAGGTGCCGCTCGTCATCGCCGACGTGAACATCGGGATCCTCTACATCTTCGCGTTCACCGGCCTCGGCATCTACGGCATCGTCCTCGCCGGCTGGTCGGCGAACAACAAGTACTCGCTGATGGGAGGCCTCCGCGCCTCGGCCCAGATCATCAGCTACGAGCTCGCGATGGGCTTCGCCGCGGCGGGCGTCTTCCTCGCCGCCGGGACGCTCCGCCTCTCCGGCGTCGTCGAATGGCAGCAGCAGCACGTCTGGAACGTCGTCCCGCAGTTCGTCGGCTTCCTCGTCTTCCTGGTCGCCGCGTTCGCCGAGACGAACCGCCTCCCCTTCGACCTCGCCGAGGCCGAGGAGGAGCTCGCGGGCGGCTTCCACGCCGAGTACTCGTCGTTCAAGTTCGGCATGTTCTTCATGGGCGAGTACGCGAACCTGATCGCCGCGTCGGCCCTCCTGGCGACGCTCTACTTCGGGGGCTGGTCCCTCCCGGGCGTCGCCTTCACCGGGGTCTGGGGCGCGCTCGCCTCCGTCGCGGTCTTCTTCGCGAAGACGATCGGATTCATCTTCCTCTTCCTCTGGGTCCGCTGGACCTTCCCCCGTTTCCGCTACGACCAGCTGATGGACCTCGGCTGGAAGTTCCTCCTGCCGCTCTCCTTCTTCCACCTGATCGCCGTCGCGGCGTTCGTCGCCGCGAAGTGAGGGGCTGAAGCCGATGTCGCTCGAGCTCGTCGTCTTCGCGATCGCCTCGGGGCTCGCGATCGTCTCCGCCCTCGCCGTCGTCGTCGTGAAGAAGCCCGTGAGGAGCGTGATCTCCCTCGTCGTGACGTTCTTCGCCCTGGCGATCCTCTCGGTCCTCCTGGCGGCGCCCTTCATCGCCGCGATCCAGGTCATCGTCTACGCCGGGGCGATCCTCGTCCTCTTCCTCTTCGTCGTCATGCTCCTGAACCTGACGAACGAGGCCGCGTCGAAGGACCGCCGCCCGATCCAGCGGCTCCTCGGCCTCGTCTCGGTCGTCGCGCTCGGCGGGCTCCTCCTCGGCGTCACCCTCCGGGCCGGGGCGCCGCCCGTGCCGGCCGCCGGCGGCCTCATCCCGGCGAAGGACGAGATCCCGATCCTCGGGAGGCTCCTCTTCTCCGACTACCTGCTCGCGTTCGAGGCGCTCTCGGTGCTGCTCCTGCTGGCGGCCGTCGGCGCGCTCGTCCTCTCCAAGCGGAGGTTCGACTGAGATGGAGGGCGCCGCGATGAACGCCGTCGTCCCGATGACCGTCCCCCTGAACGCCTTCCTGGCCGTCGGGACGATCCTCTTCGTCATCGGGCTCGCCGGGGTGCTCCTGAAGAGGAACGCCCTCTCGATGTTCCTCTCGATCGAGCTGATGATGAACGCCGTGAACCTCCTCTTCCTGGCCTACGCCCGGATGCGGGGGGACGCGTCGGGGCAGATGGTCGTCTTCTTCGTCATCGCCGTCGCGGCCGCCGAGGCCGCGGTCGGGCTCGCGATCTTCGTCGCGCTCTTCCGGGCGAAGCGGACGATCGACGTCGACGAGATCGCTTCGCTGAAGTGGTGAGGACGAGGACGCGATGAATCTCCCCCTCTGGCTCATCCCCGCGCTCCCCCTCGCCGGTTTCCTCCTGAACGGTTCCGTCGCCCTCTTCTCGGGCTGGCGACGGGCCCGGAAGGCGACCGCCGCGTGGCGCGAGGCCCATCCCGACGACCACGGGCACGGCGGCCACGACGGGCACGGCGGCCACGCCGACGACGGGCACGAGGCCCACGCCCACGACGACCACGGACGCCACGGCCCCTTCCTCCCGTACGGCGAGAGGCTCTTCTACGGCGTCGTCGGCGTCCTCTCGGTCGGCCTCGCGACGCTCGTCGCCTTCGCGAACGTCGTCCCCTACGTCGCGGCTTCGCTCGCGACCGAGGGGGGCGTCGGCCCCGTCGTCCAGACCGTCTGGAAGTGGATGGCCGCGGGCCACGTGTCGGTCGACATGGCGTTCCGGCTCGACCCGCTGTCGGCGATGATGGTGTCGTTCGTCACCTTCGTCGCCCTCCTGATCCACGTCTTCAGCGTCGGCTACATGCAGGACGAGGAAGGGTACGGCCGCTACTTCGCCTACCTCAACCTCTTCATGTTCGCGATGCTGACGCTGATCCTCGCGGACAGCCTCATCGTCCTCTTCATCGGCTGGGAGGGGGTCGGGCTCTGCTCCTACCTCCTGATCGGCTACTACTACGACAAGGACTTCGCCCACGCGGCGGGCAAGAAGGCGTTCGTCACGAACCGGATCGGCGACTTCGGGATGGTCCTCGGGATCTTCGGGATCCTCACCCTCTTCGGCACGGCGGACTTCTCGTTCGTCGAGATGGCGAAGGCCGGCGCGGTGAACGGGACGGCCTCGATCACGGTCTACGCCGTCTGCCTCCTCCTCTTCCTCGGCGCCGTCGGGAAGAGCGCCCAGGTGCCGCTCTACGTCTGGCTCCCCGACGCGATGGCCGGCCCGACTCCGGTCTCCGCCCTCATCCACGCCGCGACGATGGTGACCGCGGGGGTCTACCTCGTCGCACGCTGCTCCGCCGTCTTCGTCCTGGCGCCCGACGCCCTCACGCTCGTCGCGTGGGTCGGCGCCGGGACGGCCGTCTTCGCGGCCACGATCGGCCTCGCCCAGAACGACATCAAGAAGGTCCTCGCCTACTCCACCGTCTCGCAGCTCGGCTACATGTTCCTCGCCTGCGGGGTCGGCGCGTTCGGCGTCGGGATGTTCCACGTCTTCACCCACGCCTTCTTCAAGGCCTGCCTCTTCCTCGGCTCGGGGTCGGTCATCATGGCGATGCACCACGAGCAGGACATGCGGGCCATGGGCGGCCTCGGACGGAAGGTGCCGCGCACCTACCTGACGATGATGGTCGCCACCGTCGCGATCGCCGGGATCCCGCCGCTCGCCGGCTTCTTCTCGAAGGACCAGATCCTCGGCGCCGCGTTCGCGGGAGGACACCCGGTCCTCTTCGGAATCGGGCTCTTCACGGCCGGCATGACGGCGTTCTACATGTTCCGCCTCGCCCGGATGACGTTCTACGGCGAGTTCCGCGGCAGCGCCGAGGCGGAGAAGCACGTCCACGAGTCGCCGGCGACGATGACGATCCCGCTCGTCGTCCTCGCGGCCGGATCGCTCCTCGTCGGCTTCCTCGGCGTCCCCGAGGCGCTCGGCGGGTCGAACCGCTTCGTCTCGTTCCTGGCGCCGTCGCTCGCGACGGCCCACCCGCACCACCTCTCCCACGCGACGGAGTACGTCCTCATGGCGCTCTCGGTCGCCGTCGCCGCGGCCGGCATCCTGCTGGCGTGGCGCTGGTACGGGCAGAAGGGGGCGACCCCCGAGGTCCCGAGCGCCGCCGCGCAGGCCTTCTCCGAGAAGACCGGATCCCTCGGCCGCCTCGTCGAGAACCGCTGGTTCGTCGACGAGGGGATCGAGGCGGCGGTGCTGAACCCCTTCCGGAAGATCGGGACCTTCCTCTGGCGCGGCTTCGATTCGCTCGTCATCGACGGGATCGTCAACGCGTCGGCCTTCCTCGTGGAGCTGACGGGCGACCTCGTCCGCTTCTTCACGACGGGCAACGTCCGAAACTACGCGCTGAGCTTCACGCTCGGCGTCCTCGTACTCGCGCTCTACGTCTTCCTGCGGTAGGAGAGCATGCTCGACTCCAGCACCCCCATCCAGTGGCTCGGGGCCGACATCCTGACGACGCTCGTCTTCCTGCCGTCGCTCGGGGCTCTGCTCCTCCTCCTCCTGCCGAACGAGGCGAAGAACGCGGTCCGGGCCGTGGCGCTCGTCGCGAGCGGCGCGACGTTCGCCCTCTCGGTCCTCGTCCTCCAGAGGTTCAACCCGGCGATCGCCGGGCTGGAGGCGTTCCGCCCGCTCCTCGTCGACCGGCCGTGGATCCCCCGGTTCGGAATCCGCTACCTCCTCGGCGTCGACGGCCTCTCGCTGATCCTCGTCGTCCTGACGACGCTCCTGACGCTCTGCGTCCTGGTCTTCTCGTTCGGCCAGACGATCCCGAAGCTCCGCGGCTACGTCGCGGCCTTCCTCGTCCTCGAGACGGGGATGATCGGGAGCCTCGTCGCGCTCGACGCGGTCCTCTTCTACGTCTTCTGGGAAGTGATGCTCGTCCCGATGTACTTCATCATCGGGATCTGGGGCGGCAAGCGTCGCATCTACGCGACGATGAAGTTCGTCCTCTTCACGCTCGCCGGCTCGCTCCTGATGTTCGTCGGGATCCTCTTCGCCTCGGGCGTCCACGCGAAGGCGACCGGCATCCTGACGTTCTCCCTCCTCGAGTGGATCCCCGCCGCCTCCGCCGGCGCCTGGGGGCTGACGGCGAGCCAGGAGGCGCTGCTCTTCTGGGCCTTCGCCCTCGCGTTCCTCGTGAAGGTGCCCCTCTGGCCGCTCCACACCTGGCTCCCCGACGCCCACGTCGAGGCGCCGACCGGCGGCTCGATCATCCTCGCCGGCGTCCTCCTGAAGCTCGGGACGTACGGCCTCCTCCGCTTCGCGATCCCCCTCTTCCCCGGAGCGGCCACTCGCTTCACGCCCCTGATCGCCGTCCTCGCGCTGATCGGCGTCGTCTACGGGGCCTGGGTCGCCGCGGCGCAGAAGGACATGAAGAAGCTGGTGGCCTACTCCTCCGTGAGCCACCTGGCGCTCGTCGTCCTCGGGATCTTCGCGGGGAACGTCACGGCCGTCTCCGGCGCCGTGATGCAGATGGTGGGGCACGGCCTCACGACGGGCCTCCTCTTCCTCCTCGTCGGCGTCCTCTACGAGAGGCGCCACACGCGAGAGATGGCCGACTACGGCGGCGTCGCCTCCCAGGTCCCCGTGACGACGACGCTCTTCGTGATCGCGATGCTCGGGTCGGTCGGACTGCCCGGCCTGAACGGCTTCGTCGGGGAGTTCCTGATCCTCGCGGGAGTCTTCAAGGCGAACGTGTGGTGGGCCGCGGTCGCCGCGACGGGGCTCATCCTCGGCGCGATCTACCTCCTGACGCTCACGCAGAAGGTCTTCTGGGGGCCGAACCGGGTCGAGGCGAACCTCGGCCTGACCGACATCAACGGCTGGGAGCTCGCCGGCGCGATGCCCATGATCGTCCTCGTCGTCGTCCTCGGGGTCTGGCCCCAGCCGGTCCTCGACCTCGTCCGCAACTCCGTCGAGACGGTCGTCCAGATCGCGGCCGTCCGGATGGTCCCGTGACGTCCGCCGCCGAGAGGAGCTGCTGAACGTGCCCGGCTTCCTTCACGTCACCGCCGCCGACGTCTCCGCCGTCGGCCCCGAGGTCTTCCTCTGCGTCGTCGGAATCGCGCTCGTCCTCCTGGACGCCTTCGCGAGGAGCCTCCGCCCCTCCTTCCCCTACCTCACCCTCGGCGGCATCGCCGTGGCGAACTTCCTGGGCGGCTACCCGACCGGGAGCGCCTTCGCCGGGGCGATCGAGACCTCCGAGCTGACCCGCTTCGTCGACCTCCTCGCGCTCGCAGCCGTCGCGCTCGCCACGCTCGGCGGAGGAGCGCTCCTCGCCCGCGACCGGAAGAACCAGGGGGAGTTCTACGCGCTCCTCCTCTGGTCCGCCGCGGGGCTGATGCTGATGGTGAAGGGAGACGACCTCCTCGTCGTCTTCCTCGGCCTCGAGCTGATGTCGATCGCGCTCTACGTCCTCGCCGCCTGGTACCGGGAGGTCGCCGAGGCGACCGAGGCGGGGATGAAGTACTTCCTCATGGGGGCGCTCGCCTCGACGTTCCTCCTCTTCGGCGTGGCGACGGTCTACGGCCGCCTCGGCTCGACCCGCCTGACGACGCTGAAGGGGGCGCTCGCCTCCGGCGAGGGCTTCTCCGACCCGATGCTCCAGATCGGGCTCCTCGCGATCCTCGCGGCCCTCGCGTTCAAGATCGCGCTCGTCCCGTTCCACGCCTGGGCGCCCGACGTCTACCAGGGGATGACGACCCCGGCCGTCGCCTTCCTCTCGACGGCCCCGAAGGCCGCCGCCGTCGTCGTCGCGGTGAAGGTCCTCGGGACGCTCGCTCCGTCCGGCCTCGGCGAGCCGTGGCGGCCCCTCCTCGCCCTCCTGGCGATCCTGTCGATCCTCTTCGGGAACGTCGTCGCCCTGGCGCAGCGCGACCTGAAGCGGATGCTCGCCTACTCGGGCATCGCGCAGATGGGCTACGTCGCGATCGGCCTCGCCACGTTCGACGGCGCCGCGTTCGAGGGGATCCTCGTCTTCCTCGCCGGCTACCTCGCGACGAACATCGCGGCGTTCCTCGCGGTGGCCGCTCTCTCGAACGGCGAGAAAGAGGCCCACCCGCTCGCCGACCTCGCCGGCATGGGGCGGAACCGGCCGTTCGCGGCCACGGTCCTGACGCTCGCGATGCTCTCCCTCACGGGCCTCCCGCCGACGGTCGGCTTCATCGGGAAGCTCCTCGTCTTCCGCGCCGCGATCGACGCCGGGCTGATGACGCTCGCGCTCGTCGGCATCTTCGGGAGCCTCGTCTCCGCGGGGTACTACCTCCGCGTCGTCTACTTCCTCTGGATGAAGGAGCCGAGCCGCGAGGTGGCGGCGCCCGAGGAGGACGTCCTCTCCGGGGCGGCCTACATCCTCGTCTCGGCGGCGATGCTCTACCTGGGCGTCTTCCCGAGGTTCCTCCTCGACCTCGCCCGGGTCGCCGCCCGGTCCCTCCCCTACTGACCGGCGATGCGCGCGGGGTCCGACGTCGCGGGAGCGCCCCGGAGGGCCCTCCCGTGACGCCGGTCTCGCGGCCCGGACGGGAGCACCTCCCGGAGGCGGCGGTCCTCAGGCTCTCGCTCCTCCTCCGGAGCCTCGCACGCCTCGAGGAGGACGGCACCGACACGGTCTCCTCGCAGGCGCTCGCGCAGCGTTTCGGCATGAACGCGGCGCAGATCCGGAAGGACCTCGCGAACTTCGGGGAGTTCGGTGTGCGCGGCCTCGGCTACCGGGTCGCGGACCTTCGGGCGCGCCTCGCCTCGATCCTCGGGCTCGACCGGACGCGCGTCGTCGTGGTCGTCGGCGCGGGGCACCTCGGACAGGCGCTCGCGGACTCCGGGAGCTTCAACGGAGCGTCGTTCCGGGTCGCCGCCCTCTTCGACGTCGACGAACGGGTCGTCGGCGGCCGGTCGAGGACCGGCGTCCCGATCCTCCACGCCGAGACCCTCCCGAGCTCGGTCGCGTCGTTCGGGGCGGAGATCGGCGTGATCGCCGTCCCGGCGGAGTCGGCGGCCGCCGCCGCGGCGGACCTGGCCGCCGCAGGCGTGAAGGGAATCCTGAACTTCGCCCCGGCGTCCGTCGGCCCGTTCGCGTCGGCGACGGTGAAGAACGTCGACCTGACGCTCTGCCTCGAGTCGCTCGCCGTCCGCCTCTCGGCGGCCGGCTGACGCGGCGGGGCGGCGTCTCCGCCGCCTCGCCGCTCCCGGCTCACGCCTCGAGCGCGACCTTCTTCGCCCGGGAGAAGGCCTCCGCCCGGGTCGAGTCGTTCGGCCGGTCGTCCGAGATCTGGCCGTCGCGGATCCGGATGATCCGCTTCGCGTGCGCCGCGATGTCCTCCTCGTGGGTGACGAGGACGATCGTGTTCCCCAGCTCGTTCAGCTCCCGGAAGAGCCTCATGATGTCCTCGCCCGTCTGCGAGTCGAGGTTCCCCGTCGGCTCGTCGGCCAGGAGGATCGAGGGGTTCGTCACGAGGGCCCGCGCGATCGCCACGCGCTGGCGCTGCCCGCCGGAGAGCTCGTTCGGGTTGTGGTGCGCGCGATCCGTCAGCCCGACGTGCTCGAGCGCCTTCTCGGCCTTGTCGCGGCGCTCCTTCCGGGCGAGGCCCGCGTAGACGAGAGGGAGCTCGACCTGCTGGAGCGCGTTCGTCCGTGGGAGGAGGTTGAACGTCTGGAAGACGAACCCGATCTCCTTGTTCCGGATCCGCGCGAGGGCGTCGTCGTCGAGGTCCTGGACGAGGTGGCCGTTCAGGAGGTAGCTCCCTCCCGTCGGCGTGTCGAGGCAGCCGATGAGGTTCATCAGCGTCGACTTCCCCGAGCCCGAGGGACCCATGATGGCCACGTACTCGCCACGGCCGATGGTGAACGTGACCCCCCGGAGGGCGCGGACCTTCTCCTCGCCCACCACGTAGGTCTTCTCGATCTCCCGCATCTCGATCAGCGTCGACACGGCGTCACCCCAGGAACGCGGCCGCGAGGGCCGACTTGCCGAGCACGTAGAGGGCCCAGAGGACGATCGGAACGGCCGTTCCCGCCGCCGGCGGCATCGACGGCAGCTTCTTCATCCCGACGACGAGGAGGGCGAGCGCGGCGAGGCTGAAGAGGTCGATCGAGGAGGCGATCGACGCGAGGAACGCCGGGACGTCCGGAGGGAGGAAGGCCCCCACGTTCGACTTCAGGATCCGCTGCACCGAGAGCTGGGTCTCCGAGGCGTCCGGGAGCGACATCAGGAGCGGGATCGAGACGAGCAGCCCGACGACGTTCGGCAGGTTCGCGTGGGCCCACACGGCCGTCGCCTGTCCGAAGCGGGCGTCCGAGCCCGACGCTCGCGCCCCGCCCCACAGGAGGAGGGCGACGAGGAAGAACGTGGCCGCCGTGAACGGGAGCGCCCAGAGGACCGCCTTTGCCGGCGTCCTGTTGGACCGCGCGGCCATCTCGCGGATCTGCTCGTCCGAGATCGTCTGGCCCGTCTTCTCGGCCCTCTTCTCGAACATCTCCCGGAAGGAGCGCTCCATGTCGATCTTGGGCGTCGAGACGAGGACGATGACGGCGATCCCGGCGATCCAGAGGAGGAACGGGAGCCACCAGGTCGGGCGACGGACGAGCCCCGCGAACGTCGCCGCGGGGCTCGCGAAGGTGCCGGCGAGAGCGCCGACGGGAGAAGGGCCCTCGGGCGGGCCCGCCGGCGACGCGGGGGCGCCGCCGGCCTCGGTCTCGGTCACGGCCGGGCCTCGTCCTCGACGGGCGTCCGCTCGAGCGCCACCGGCATCCCGCTCAGCTCGACGCCCTTCGTCGGGAGGAGGTCCCCGACCGCCTTGTGCCAGGCGGTGAGGGCCTTCAAGTGCCCCGCGACGGCGAGGAGCTCGTTCGACCGGGCCGAGGTCAGGTCGTTCTGGACCTGGGCGACGGTGAACGAGGTCGTCATCCCGTTGTCGAACTTCTTCCTCTCGGCGTCGAGGTTCCGCTCGGCCAGCTCGCGCGCCTTGCGGGCCGCGGCCACGGAGCGGACCGCGGTGTCGACGTTCCGCGCCGCGGCGCGGACCTCGACGGCGAGGTTCTGCTTGAGGAGCGCGAGGTTCGTCTTCGCGAGCTCGAGCTCCGTCGCGGCGACCGCGGCATTCGACCTCGCCGTCCGGTTGAAGACCGGGACCGAGAAGCTCAGCCCGAGCGTCCAGTTCGGGAAGTCGGCGCCCCGCACCTGGTAGATGGCGTCGGAGTAGCTCGAGCCGGGCCGGACCGACTCCTGGTTGAAACCGACGCCCGAGAGCCCGTAGGTGCCCTTCGCGTCGAGGCGCGGCCGAAGCTCGTCCCGGTTCCAGGCGAGGTTCACCTTCCGCGACTCGATCGAGTTGAGGGCCTGCTTCACCTCGGGCCGCAGCTCCAGCGCGGAGCGGATGCCCGACTCGACGTCGAGAGCGACGTTCTCCTGCGGCGGAGCGTCCACCGGGACGATCGGGCGGGCCCAGGAGGCGAGGTCGGTCAGGTTCAGGAGGCGCTTGAGCTGGTCCTGCGCCGCGCCGATCTGCCCCTCGGCCAGGATGATCTCCTGCTCGCGCTGGGCGATCGTCACCTCGGTCTGGACGATCTCGATCGGGGCGAGGGCGCCGACGTCGATCTTGATCTGGGTGATCCGGTTGAAGTCCTTCGCGCGGTCGAGGGCTTCCTTCTTCGAGTCGAGGTTGCCGAGGGCGTAGGAGAGGTCCCAGTAGGCGTTCTCGACCGCCTGGACGACCTCCTGGACGCTCGCCACGAAGTCCCAGGCGGACGCGTCACGGGCGAGGCGGCTCTGCACGATGAGGCGCGTGTTCACGCCCTTTCCGAAGCCGCGCAGGATCGGCTGCGTGAGGGACGCCGTCAGCCCGGCGGAGAACGTCGGGTTGATCTCGACGTAGCCCGGGATCGAGGTGTTCGTCGGCGAGTCGGAGCGCGTCCCGCCGAACCCGAGGCTGTACCGGGTGCCGTACGCCGTGAGGCCTCCGATCCCGAGGTCGAAGCTCTGGGTCTTCGAGACGTCCGACTGGAAGCTGCGTGTCTGGGGCGACTTCCGCGAGCTCGTCTCGACCGACGCCGTGAGCTCGGGGTCGAAGATCCCCTCGGCGGCCCCGAGCCCGAACGCGGAGCGCTCGTAGGTGAGCGACGCGACGTCGAGGTCGAGGGTGTTCCGGAGCGCGAGCTCGATCGCCTGGGAGAGAGTCAGCTCGACCTTCTCCGCCTCGGGGAGCGGCTGCGGCTGCCTCTTTCCGCTCTCGATCGGCACGGTGACGCGCGTCCCAGCGTCGCTGCCGAGGGCGGCGCCGCTCCAGAACGGCGCGAGGGCGAGGAGCGCGGCCGCGGCCGCGCGGCGCGGGAAGCGGCGCTCCCGTTCGTCGATTCTCAAGGCGTCCTCCTTGCCAGGTGTATCCACGCCAATCCCTTACGAAGAAGGGGGGAAAAAGTTTCCCGCGGCGGCCGGCTCCGGATCGTGACACGAATATCGATGCCCGCCCGGACCCGGGACGATCGTCTCCTCCGGGAGCTCCGTCCGGCACCGCTCCGACGCGCGCGGACAGCGGGGATGGAAGGGACATCCGGGGGGCGGGCCGGCCGGGGACGCCGGCTCTCCGGCGAGGCGACGCCGCTCGGCGTCCCCGGGCGTCGACCCGCTCCCGAGGCCGGGCCGGGAGGCGAGAAGCAGGGCGGTGTAGGGATGTCTCGGCGAGCCGAGGACCTCGGCGGTCGGCCCCTCCTCGACGATCCGGCCGAGGTACATGACGGCCGTCCGCGTCGCGACGTGCCCGACGACGCCGAGGTCGTGCCCGACGAAGAGGTACGCGGGGCGGGACGGCGTCGTGACCTGGAGGTCGAGGAGGAGGTTCAGAACCTGCGCCCGGACCGAGACGTCGAGCGCCGAGACGGGCTCGTCCAGGACGACGAGCTTCGGCGCCGTTGCGAGCGCGCGGGCGATGGCGACCCGCTGCCGCTGGCCGGTGGAGAGCTCGCCGGGCCGGACGAGACGCGCCTCGAGGGGAAGGCCGACGGCTTCGAGGAGCTCGGCCACGCGGGCGCGCCGACCGAGAGCGTCGCCGATTCCGTGGATCGCGAGCGGCTCGCCCACGATGGAGCCGACGCTCATGCGGGGGTTCAGCGAGCGCCCCGGGTCCTGGAAGACGACGCCGACGTCTCTCCGCGCGCGCCGGAGCGCGGGCAGCGGAAGGGCGAGCCAGTCGCGCCCGTCGAAGGCGATCCGGCCCCGGTCCGGCGCGAGCAGGCGGAGGACGAGCCGGGCCGTCGTGCTCTTCCCCGAGCCCGACTCGCCGACGAGCGCGAGCGTCTCGCCGGCGGCGAGGTCGAAGGAGACGTCCACGACCGCATGGACCTCCCTTCGGCTCCGGCCCGGGAGCAGAGCCCGCGGCGGCCGGAACGCCCTGGCGAGCCCCCGGACGGAGAGGAGCGGGGCCGATCGCTCGACGGGCGCCGTCACGCGCCTCTCCGTCCGACGAGGTGACACGCGGCCCGGCCTCCCGCGACGGGCGTCAATCGGGGTCTCTCGCCCTCGCAGCGGTCGAAGACGACCGGGCAGCGGGGCGCGAAGCGGCAGCCCGGTGGCCACGCTCCCGGCACGGCCGCCGAGCCTTCGATCGCCCGCAAGGGCCGGCGTTCCGCTCCCCTCCCCGCCATCGGGCGCGAGGCGAGGAGGGCCTTCGTGTACGGGTGCGCGGGCGAGTCGAGGAGCCGGGAGACCGGCCCTTCCTCGACGATCTCCCCGGCGTACATGACGAGGGCGCGGTCGGCGGCCTCCGCGACGACGTCGAGGTCGTGCGTGACGAGGAGGACGGCGAGGCCGAGCTCGTCCCGAAGGCGGCGAAGGAGATCGAGGAGCTGGGCCTGGATCGTGACGTCGAGCGCCGTCGTCGGCTCGTCGGCGACGAGCAGGCGGGGCCCGCCGCCCAGCGCGAGCGCGACCATGGCCCGCTGCCGCATCCCTCCCGACATCCGGTGAGGGAGGTCTTCCATCCGGGACTCCGGATCCGGGAGCGACACCCGCGAGAGCCACGAGATCGCCTCGCGGCGCGCCTCGTCGCGGGAAAGGCCCCGGTGGCGCCGGAGGACGGCGACGAGCTCGGAACCGATCGTCCGGACGGGATCGAGCGCCTCGCCCGGCTCCTGGAAGACGAAGCCGATCCCTCCTCCGCGGAGACGGCGAAGCTCCGCAGGGGCGAGGCTCGCCACGTCCCGGCCCTCGAAGACGACCTCGCCCGCCGTCCGGCGGCCCGGTTCCGGGACGAGGTCGAGGAGGGAGAGCGCGGTCACCGTCTTCCCCGAGCCCGACTCGCCGACCAGGGCGACGATCTCGCCGCGGGCGACGTCGAACGAGATTCCGTCGACGACGAGGGTCTCCCCGAAGGCGATCGAGAGGGAACGGACGGTGAGGAGCGGGGCTTCGCCCGGGCCGGCAGCTCCGTCGCGCGTCATCGGAGCCCCGATGATACCGGCGCGCCGGCCCTCTCCGTTCGAGTCCGGCCCCACAACGGTTCCGGGTCGCAGGGCCACGCCGAAGACGAAGCTCGGACGGCGGGCACCGTCAGGGGGCGACGATCGGACGCAGCTCCTTGATCCGGGCGGGGACGTCGCGATAGTTCGCGTTGGCGCTGAAGATCTCGAGGTAGGTCCGGTAGGCGCCCTCGGCGTCGCCGATCTGCTCGAGGACCCCGGCCAGGGCGTACTGGAGGCCGAGCCGGTCGTCGTCCTTGATGCCGACGGTGTCGAGGCCCTTGCGGTACCACTTCACCGCGAGCTGCGGGAGGCCCTTCTCGAGGAAGCAGAGGCCGAGCATCGCGCAGCACTCCACGGCGTGGAGCGGGTCCTTCGCCGCGAGCTGGAACTCGCCGATGGCCTCGTCGGTGAGTCCCATCTCCTTGTAGGCGATCCCGAGGTTGTAGTGGGTCTCGTAGTCCTCGGGAGAGAGCTGCTGCTCGACGCCCTTCTTGAAGTCGCGGAAGATCTCCTCGAGCGAGACCTCCCGGCCCTCTTCCGTCGGCGCCGTCTCCCCTTCCTTCCGGAGCTCGGTGTGCAGCTCGTCGGCGAAGTTGAAGAACTCCTGCTCGTCCGAGAAGAGTCCCGACTCGTCGAGGGCGGGCGCCCCCTCCGGGACGACCGGGATCGGTCCGGAAGGCTGGTTCGACTCGCGGACCATGTCCTCCGTGAGAGACCGGCCGAGCTCGGCGTCCAGGACCGAGTCGAGGTCGTCGGAGAGGAGGTCGTGGAGGGACGCCCGGGACGCCTCCGTGCCTCCGCGGCCGCCCTCGAGGCGCACGCGGCGGAGGGCGAGGTCCGGGTTGCCCGGGAATCGCCCCTCCAGACCCTGGAGCCGTTCCGCGGCGTCCACGACCATTCCCTGGTCGAGGCAGAAGTCGAGCTCGGAAAGCTCCTCCTCCGAAGGACCTGCCGGGATCTCGGCGAGCTCCCCCGCCGGCTCTGCAGGACCCTCGATCTCCGCGAGCTCGACGGGCGCCGGCGGAATCTGCGCGAAGGCGAAGCCGGGCTCCTCGGCGGGAGTCTCTTCGAGGACCGTGACGTCCGTTTCGAGCGCCGCGTTCTCGGCCACCGGCTCTGCGGTGGAGGCGGTGTCCGCGATGAGCTCGGCGCCGATCGGCTCTTCGACTCTGGTGACTTCGGGCGTGTCGGTCGCCTCGGGAACCGCCGGTTCGACGCTCCCGGCCTCGTCCTCCGGAACGACCGCGGGAGGGTGGGGCCTCTTCCCCAGCGACCGCAGCAGGTCGTCCGGCAGGACGACGTCGGCCCGGCTCGCCCTGGAGGCCTTCGCCTTCGGCTTCTCCTTCTTCCCGAGGAGGTCCAGCTCGACGTCCTCGGGCCGGACCGCACGGACCTTCTCCGTCGCCGGGCGCGCCGGCCGGTCCAGGCCGAGGAGCGCCTCCGCGGAGAGCCTCGTCCGCGGAGCGGAGGCGGGCCGTCGCTCGGCCGCGGCCTCCGGAGCCTCCTCCGTCTCCGGAGGCGCGAGGGGCGCCGCGACGGAGGTCGCGGCCTCGGCGGGAGCCTCGACCGGCTCTTCCGGCAGAGCGACCTCGGAAGGTGCCGAAACCTCCGGGAGCGGAAGGGGTGCCGCCTCGGCGATCGGCTCCTCGGCTTCGAGCGGCTCGGCGAAGAAACGGTCTCCGGAGGGAGGCGGCACGGTCGTGAAGGCCGTTCCGGCCTCGAACGAATCCGCTTCGTCGACGGACGACACTTCCAGAGCCGCCGGCTCGCCCGTCGAGGACGCGGCGTCGGCGACCGCCGGAGAAGCAGGCTCGGCGTCCGTCGGGAGGCCGACGTCCATGGGAACCCGCACGGGCCCGGAGAGGATTTCCGTGAGGGGCTCGTCGAGTGCCGCGAGAGGGAGCGGGACCGCTGCGGCGCCGACCGCTTCGAGGTCTTCGCTTTCCTCGAGGGACGGTTCGGCGGCCTCGCCGGCCGGAGAAGGCCGCAGGTCCGGCCCGCCTTCGTCCTCGCCTGCGCCGGAAAGCGCCTCGGCCGGCGCTTCGACGACGACGGCGGGCAGCTCCGCGACGGGACGGAGGGGCTCTCCGAGGAGCCCTTCCAGCCCTCGGATCCGGTCGTCCCGGCCCACCGCCTCGTAGGCCTCCGCGAGGACGATTCCGTGGGCCCGGGCGGCCGCGCGGTTCCCCTGCTCGAGCGTGATCTCGAAGAGCCGCTCCCGGACCTTCAGGTTACCGGGCGCCTTTTCGATCCACGGGACGAGCTGGTCGAACGCCTTCTCGAGGAGGCCGTAACGGCGGAAGACGTCTGCCTCGACGAGGGCGTCCTCGACGGCGGCGTCCGGAGTGATCGTCCCCGAGGCCGGTCCCCAGGAGAGCGGTCCGCCGAGGTCGACCGCGGACGGAGCCGTGCCCGCCTCGGGCATCGGCCAGGAGGGTGCGCCCGAGAGCACGTCCCCGAACGTCGGAGGCGGAAAATCGGGGTCGGCGTCGATCGCGGACGCTCCGAATCCGCTCGGCGCTTCGAGCGGGACGTCGAACTCGCGAGGAGCGGGAAGCCCGGAGACCGGGGTCGCATGATGGACCTGAGCGCTCGACCGGAGGTCTCCGATCGCTTCGCGCGTTCCGGAGCGCTCTCCTCGGCTCTCCGCGGCCGACTGGCGAGCCTCGAAGGCTTCGAGCGCCTCCGCGGCGGAAAGCGTCCCCCAGGCCGGTTCGTCGCCCGGCGAATCGGCTTCGATCTCGGGGAATCGGGAAGGCGCCGGGAGGCCACGGGGAGGCGTCGGAGGCGCCGCCTCTTCCGCCGCCGGGACCTCCTCCCCCGCCAGCTCGGCGTCGTCGAGATCGAACTCGAACTCGGACGCGGAGTCGGGGGCGGGGACGAGCGGCTCCGGGAGCGACGGCGGAACCTCTGCCGGCGCGCCCGGGCGCCGCTCCGGCAGGTCGAATCCCGAGAGCGTGACCTCGAGGTTCCGCTCCATCGTCGGCGGCGGGACACGGGGTGGCGAGGGCGGCAGGATGCCGGCTTTCGCCTCGAGCTGCGTGAGGCGGGCCCGGAACTCCGAGTTGTCGGGCTGAACCCGGGCGCAGACACGCAGGAGGTCCGCCGCCTCGACGAGCATCCCCTTCTTCCGGTAGAGCTCGGCGAGAGCGGACCGGAAGGGCAGCGCCGTCATCTCGTCGCCGGAGCCCGCCGCGAGGTCGACGATCTTCCGGACGATCTCCTCGTTGTCCGGCGCGGCCCGCGCGATCGGGACGAGGAGGGCGAGCGCCTTCTTCGTCTCGCCGCGCCGGACCGACGCGTCCGCGAGCGGCAGCGCCGCGCTCCAGGCGAGGTCGGGCCGCCGGCCCTTCAGCTGGATCCGGACCGCGGCGGAGAGGACCTCCTCGTTCTCGGGCTCGACCGCGCGCGCCTTGTCCGAGTAGCTGCGCGCCTCGGCCATGTCGTTCGCCGCGAGCGCCGCCTCGGCGGCGAGGAGGAAGAGCGGGACGGAGCGCGGGCTCGCCTCGAGCCCCTTGCGGAGCACGGACCGGGCCTGCTCGACGGAGTTGATCGACAGGAGCAGCGGGACGAGGGTCCGGAGGATGTCGACGTTGTCCGGCGCGAGCTTGAGCGCCTTCTCGTAGACGCGGATCGACTCCTCGTTGGCGCCGCGCTCGGAGAGCGCCGCCGCGACCACCGCGTACTCCTGGAGCGCTTCGGGAAGCCGCTTGGCCTGGGTGAAGAGGTCGGCGAGGCGGACGTGGAGCTGCAGGTTCTGCGGCTCGATCGCGACCATCTTCTGGTAGATCCCGACCGCTCCCTGGAGGTTGTCCTGCTTCAGGAGGTAGTCGGCGAGGACCTGGTAGTTGCTCTTCGCCTCCATCCAGAGCTGCTGCTTGACGTAGAGCTCCGCGAGCTTCTCGTAGATGTCGAGGCGGGCCGGGTCGAGCTTGTTGATCTTCTTGTACATCGCGATGCCGCGGACGTAGAAGCCGTCCCGGGCGTAGTGCTCGGCGATGCGCAGGAAGAAGGGGATCGACTCGTCGTTTCGTCCGAGCCGGACGAAGAGGTCGCCGACCTTGTTCAGGACGTTGATGTCGTTCGGGGTCTCTTCGAGGACCTTCAGGTAGTCCTTGAGCGCGGCATCGACCTTTCCCTTCAGCAGGGACTTCTCGGCAGAAGCGATCAGCGATTCGCGCTTGCTGGCCACGGCTGATCTTCGCCCGATTCCTCAGGCCACCGCAACGGTGGATGCGGAGCGGTCGCGCGAAAGGACCCCGGTGAACGTGAGCCGGTGGTCGGGCGAAGGTCCGTGACGGCGGAGCGCCTCGAGGTGCGCGGCGCTGCCGTAGCCCTTGTGCGCGGCGAAGCCGTACCACGGGTGCCGCTGGTCGAGCGCACGAAGCTCGGCGTCCCGAGCCGTCTTCGCGAGGACCGAGGCCGCACAGATGCAGGCGACCGTGGCGTCGCCCTTCACGACGGCGCGCTGAGGGAGGCCGAGCTCGGGGATCGGGAACCCGTCCACCAGGACCAGGTCCGGCGCCCCTCCGGCGAGCTCCGCGAGCGCCCGCCGCATCGCGAGGAACGAGGCGGCGGCGATCCCGAGCGCGTCGATCTCTGCCGCCGAGGCCGCGCCGACGCCCCAGGCCTCCGCGCAGGCGCGGATCCGCGGGGCGAGCGCCTCGCGGACGGAGGGCGAGAGGGCCTTCGAATCGTCGAGACCGCGCAGGAGAAGGCCGGCGGGGAGGATGACCGCGGCCGCGTGGACGGGGCCGGCCAGGGCACCCCGGCCCGCTTCGTCGACCCCTGCGATACGCCGCGCCCCGCTCGCACGCGCAGCCTCCTCGGCCGCGAGGAGGGCCCGGAGGCGGGCATCCTCGTCCGAAAGGAGGGAGGAACGCCCGTCGCCCCGCTCGCGCGTGGCGACGCGGGGCGACGAAGGCGGAGAGCCCGGGCGACGGTCCATCCCTCTCCTCGTCCGGCGGGCGCGCGAACGCTCCGCCCGGGGGCTTCACGCCCCCGAAGGTTCAGGCGTCCCGCTTCTCGGCGATACGGGCGGCCTTGCCGCGGAGCTTCCTGAGGTAGTAGAGCTTGGCGCGGCGGACGACGCCGTGGCGCTCCACCTCGATCTTCTCCAGGACCGGGGAGTGGACCGGGAACGTCCGCTCCACGCCGATCCCCTGGGAGATCTTGCGCACCGTGAAGGTCTCCCGGACCCCGCCGCCCTTGCGGGCGATGACGAGACCGTTGAAGACCTGGATCCGCTCCTTCTCCCCCTCGCGCACCTTGACGTGCACCTTCACGGTGTCGCCGGGGGCGAACGGCGGAATGTCACCGCGCAGAGACTGGCGTTCCGCCTCGAGCAGCTTGTCCATTTCGAGGAACCTCCGAAGACGTCTTGGTCACCCCGGCGGAAGAGGACACGTATCCCCCTCCCGGACGACCAGATCGCGGATTCTACGGAGTCCGGCCTCGCCGGGCAACCCGGTCGAGGAGCTCGCGGTCCTCCGGCGTTCGGGGGACGAAGCGATCGAGCAGGTCCGGGCGATGGCGCGCCGTCTGCTCGAACTGCTGCTCCCGACGCCAGCGCCGGATCCTCTCGTGATGACCGGACAGGAGCGGCTCGGGGACGGCGAGCCCCCGGAACTCGCGCGGGCGGGTGTAGTGGGGGTGGTCCAGGAGCCCGTCCTCGAAGCTGTCGAGCCGGACGCTGTCCTCCTCCCCGACGACCCCCGGCACGAACCGCGAGACCGCTTCGAGGAGCGCCAGGGCCGCGGCCTCCCCTCCCGAGAGGACGAAGTCTCCCAGCGAGACCTCCTCGTCGACGAGGCCCGACTCGCGCACACGTTCGTCGATCCCCTCGTACCGGCCGCAGACGAGGACCAGGCGCGGTCGCAGCGCGAGCTCGCGTGCGAGCGCCGCGTCGAGGCGCCGCCCTCGCGGAGACAGGACGACGACGTGAGGCACGGCGGCTCCCTCCTCGGCCCCGAGCGCCTCGAGGGCGGCGACGAGCGGGGGCGCCGAGAGGACCATCCCGGGTCCCCCGCCGAACGCCTCGTCGTCGACCTTCCGGTGCGGGTCCTCACTGAAGGGGCGGAGGTCGACGACCCGCACCTCGAGGAGGCCGTCCTCGATCGCCTTGCCGACGAGAGCCTCTCCGAGGGGAGAGGCGAAGTACCCGGGAAAGATCGTGACGAGGTCGAACCTCATTCGTCGAGGAGCCCCGGCGGAGGGTCGAGGACCACGAGCTTCCCCGCGACGTCGACCGAGACGACGATCGGCTCGACGAACGGCACGTCGCGCTCGCCGCCGGGCGTGCGGACCGAGAGGAGGCTTCTCCCGCCGACCTCCGCGAGGCCGGTCACGACGCCGAGATCTCGCCCCGCGCGGTCGACCGCACGGCAGCCTTCGACGTCGAAGTGGTAGACGTACCCCTCGGGCCGCGGGACCTCGTGGCCCGCCGGGACGGCGACGTCGATCCCCCGGAGGGCCTCCGCCTCGGTCCGCGTCCCGACGCCCTCGAAGCCGATCAGGAGACGCTCTCCCGCGGGCCGCACCGTCGAGACGACGAGCTCCCGCCGGGCCGTCCCGGCCGTCCCGGTCGCGACCAGGACGAGCCCGGGGACGAAACGTTCCGGGAAGTCGGAGAGGACCTCGACGCTCATCTCGCCGCGAAGGCCGTGGGGCCGCGCGAGGCGTCCGACGACGACGAGGTCCTCCGCTGCCACGGCCGGCCCGGCGCCCGTCAGACCTTCGGCCGGGCGAGGAGCTTGCCGACCGTCCCGGACGCGGTGGCGCCCTTGGCGATCCAGGCGTTCGCCTTGTCGACGTCGAGCTCGAGGAGCGGCGGGTTCTTCGTCGGGTCGTAGTAGCCGAGCTCCTCGATGACCATGGCGGTCGGGGTGCGGCGGCTGTCGGAGACGACGATTCGGTACGCCGGGGCGTTCGTGCCGCCCGTGCGGCGGAGTCGGATCTTCAGCATCGGTTTCCTTTCGGCGCGGTGTCCAGGGCCTGCCGGATCAGAAGCGCATCCGGGAGGCGCCCTTCATCATCTTCTTCATCTCGAGATACTGCTTGAGCAGCTGGTTGATGTCCTGGACCGACGTGCCCGAGCCTCGGGCCACGCGGAGCTTCCGGCTCCCGTTGAGCAGCTTCGGGTCGTTCCGCTCCGCGGCCGTCATCGAGTCGATCATCGCCTCGAGGTGCTTCGTCGCGTCGTCCTCGATCTGGAGGTCGCGGAGCTGCTTGAACGGCCCCACCTTCGGAAGGTGCCCGACGAGCGTCGAGAGCGGGCCGAGGCGCTTGAGCTGGCGGAAGTGGTCCCTCAGGTCGTCGAGCGTGAACTCGTTCTTCCGGAGACGCTCCACGGCCTTCTGGGCCGCCTTCTGGTCGGCCTCCGACGAGACCTTCTCGATGAGCGTCATCACGTCGCCCATCCCGAGGATCCGGGACGCGGCGCGGTCGGGATGGAACGGCTCGAGGTCGGCGGTCTTCTCGCCGATGCCGGCGAACTTGATCGGCTTGCCGACGACGGTCGAGAGCGAGAGCGCGGCGCCGCCACGGGCGTCGCCGTCGAGCTTCGTGAGGATGACGCCGGTCAACGGCAGGCGTTCGGAGAACGCCCGGGCCGAGGTGACGGCGTCCTGCCCGGTCATCGCGTCCGCGACGAAGAGGACCTCGTCGGGATCGCAGACCTCTCGGATCCGGGCGACCTCGTCCATGAGCGCGTCGTCGACGTGGAGGCGCCCGGCCGTGTCGACGATCGCCACGTCCCAGCCGAAAAGCTTCGCCTCCTTGACCGCCGCCTTCACCCGGGCCACGGCGTCGGTCTCCCCCTTCGGGTCGAAGCACGGGAGGCCGTTCTCCTTCCCGAGCGTCCGGAGCTGTTCCGTGGCGGCGGGTCGGTAGACGTCGGCCGGGACCAGGAGGACCTGCTTGCCGAGCTTCTTCTTCAGATGGAGGGCGAGCTTCGCGGCGGTGGTCGTCTTGCCCGAGCCCTGGAGGCCGACGAGGAGGATGACCGACGGGCGCCTCTTCAGGACGAGGTTCGCCGTCGTCCCGCCGAGGAGCGCGACGAGTTCCGCCTGGACGATCTTCAGGACCTGCTGCGCCGGCGCGAAGGCGGTCAGCACCTCCTGGCCGACGGCCTTCTCCCGGACGCGCTGGGAGAAGCCCTTGACGACGTCCAGGTGGACGTCCGCCTCGAGGAGTCCGGTCCGGATCTCCTTGAGAGCCTCGTCGACGTGGAACTCCGTCAGGTGACCCTCACCCCGGAGCCCCTTCATCACGCGTTGCAGACGGTCGGACAGTGAGTCGAACATCGCCCGAAGGCGCGGAGTCTACGTGCCGCTGCCGGGGTGGTCAAACGTCGAGGTCCTTCCGCGCGAGCGACGAGATCCGTCTCGGTCCCGCCGGGGTCTCGCCGCGATCCTCCCCCACACTTTTCCCCTTGACAGGCGCTCGAATTCCCCTAATCTCCTCTCGAAGCTCGGGCGAGGAAACTCGTCGACGGTATTTGTGTGTAACGCGGGGGTCGACACCGCCAACCACGAAAGGCCGTCCCGGCAGCCGAGCCGGTTCGAGACTCGAAGCGCCGATTACGCACTGAGAACTTCACCGGATCCCTGATCGCTGACGTGCAGCGAAAATCGACCCCGGGATAAGAAAGAAGGAGTCACCATGAAGAAGATCCTTTCCGTCGTCGCCCTCATCGCCATCTCCGCCTCCCTCGTCGCCTGCGGCGGCGAGAAGAAGGAAGCGGCCCCCGCCGAGGCCCCCGCCGTCGTCGAGGAGCCCGCCCCGGCCACCGAGGCCGCCCCCGCCACGACGGAGGCCGCCCCGGCCACGACCGAGGCCGCCCCGGCCACGACCGAGGCCGCCCCGGCCCCGACGACCGAGGCCGCCCCGGCCCCGGCGAAGTAAGCCACTCTTTTCCGGTACTTCGGAAACGCCCCGCGCGAGCGGGGCGTTTCTCTTTTTCGTCTCCGCCGGGAGACGATCCGCTGGCAGGACGATTGCACGATCCGGATCGGCCGAGAGGCCGGAGGTCAGCATGAGCCGCACCGCCACGTTCGCCACAGCCGCCGCTTTCGCCGTCGCCGCACTCGCTGCCGCGCCCGCGCCGGCGGACACGATCGCCACGACGAGCGCCTTCCTTCCCGCCGTGAACATCGACGGCGCGACGGGAACGTTCCTCACCGACGTCTGGATCTTCAATCCGGAGCCGACGCTCGAGAACGACGTGACGCTGTACTTCACGCCGGCCGGCGTCGACGGCTCGCAACTCCAGGGCTTCCGGATCGATCCCCCGCTCGCCCCGCGCGAGTCGGTCGCTCTGAAGGACATCCTGAAGAACTACTTCGGCAAGACGAAGACGTTCGGGCTCCTCGAGGTGCGGGGAAGCTATCCGATCATGGTGACGAGCAACACCTACAACGTCGCGGGAGCGATTCCGGGCACCTACGGGCAGTACTCCCCCGGCCAGCCCAAACGTAACGCGCTCGCGTTCGAGGACTCCATCTACGGGAACCTCTACATCAACGGCCTCACGAACGATCCGGCGCTCCGCACGAATGCCGTCGTCATGAACCCGAGCGGCCGGAGGCTCGAGGCCGGCGTGCAGCTCGTCGACGCGATGGGGACCGTCTACGGTACGAGGATCTACGAGGTGGAGCCTTACTCCCTCCACCAGATCAACGACGTCTTCGGCTCCGAGTTCCGCTCGTTCAACCCGCCGGCCGGCGGCCCCTGGCGCCTGAACCTCTTCGTCAACCTCGACAACGAAGCCCTCATCCTCGGCTACGCGACCGTCACCGACAAGCGGACGGGCGACCCGTACCTGATCCCCGCCGAAGCCATGAGGCCGTGACGCGGGCGCTCCTCGTCGACCTCGGGAAAGTCCTCGTCGCGTTCGACCACGGGGTCACGTGCGAGCGGATGTCGGAGGCGACCGGCGTGCCCGCCGGCCGCCTCCGCGGCGTCCTCTTCGGGGAGCTCGAAGGGGACTTCGACCGGGGACGGCTGACGCCCGCCGCGTTCTTCCGAGCCTGCGAGGCGCGGCTCGCGCTCTCCCCCGTCCCGGACGAGGCCTGGATCGGGGCCTGGCGCGACATCTTCACGCCGCTGCCGGAGGCGATCGCGGCTCTCGGCCGCGTCCGACCGGGCGTCCGCCGCGTCCTGGTGTCGAACACGAACTCTCTCCACTGGGAGGGGGTCCTCGCGGTCTTTCGCCCCGAAGAGCTGCTCGACGAGGTCGTCCTCTCGTTCCGCGTCGGGGCCGCGAAGCCGGACCCGGCGTTCTGGGAAGCCGCCCTCGCGGCCGCGGGCTGCGGGCCCGACGAATGCGTCTACGCCGACGATCGCCCCGAGCTCGTGGCCGCCGCGTCCGCCCTCGGAATCCCCGGCTTCGTCGTGGACGGCCCCGAGTCCCTCAGGCGTGGTCTCGCCCGATACGAGCTGCTCGTTCCGCCCACCACCGTCTCCGGGAATTCCCCGGCGGCGACCGACGTTCCGAGACGCTGACATGACGAGTCTTCCCCGTCGCGCGCCCCGCCTTCTCGCCATCGCCCTCCTCGCCGTCCTGCCGACGGCCGCCTGCAGCCGTCCGGAATCACCCGCCGGGACGACGTCCGCATCCGGGGGCGGAATCGCGTTCTCGAGCGGAGGCTTCGACGCGGCCCTCGCCCGGGCGCAGGCCGAGAAGCGCCTGCTCCTCGTGGACGTCTACACGGACTGGTGCGGTTGGTGCAAGAAGCTCGACCGCGAGGTCTTCGCGGACGGCCGCGTCGGCGCCGCCGCGAAGGACCTCGTCGCCGTGAAGGTGAACGCCGAGAAGGGGGGGGAGGAGATCGCCCGCCGCTACCGCGTCCGCGGCTACCCGACGATCCTCTTCCTCGACGGCGCCGGAAGCGTCGTCGAGCGGATCGACGGCTACGTCGACGCGGACGAGATGGTGAAGATCGTCTCGGCCCTCCCGAAGGGCTGACGATTCCTCCGGATCCTCCGTACGAGCCCCTCTCCCGAGGCCTCGCCGCGTTCCGGGAGGGACGCTGGTTCGAGGCTCACGAGGAGTGGGAGGGAGCCTGGAAGACCGCGGTCGATCCGGACCGCCGGCGCCTTCAGGGGCTGATCCAGGTCGCGGCCACGGCGCTTCACCTCGAGGCGGGAAGGCGCGCCCCGGCGGAGCGGCTCCTCGCGCGGGCGCTCTCGAAGCTCGAGGACGTCCCGGACGACGTCGGCGGGCTCCCCGCGCGACGAATCCGCGACGGCGCGGTCCGGGTGGCGACCGTGCTCGCCACCGGCGAGGACCTTCGAGCCGCCCTCGACGGCCTCAGACGTCTTCGGACGTGAGGAACGGAACGAGAGGCGGCGGCAGGACGCCGAACGATCGCGACGCCGCCGTGGCGACCAGCGTCCCGTCCGGCCCCCGCTCCGCCGCCCCGAAGACGCCGGGCCGGCCGGCCCCGACCGCCGAGAGCGCCGCCGCGAGCCGGGAAGGAATCGCGAGAGACGGCGCCCGGCCTTCGAGGACCGCCCGGACGACGCGGGCATAGGCCGCGGCGATCCGGGCCGGACTCCGTTCGGCGCCCCAGGCCGCCGCCGCCGCCGCGCGGGCGCGGCGTTTCCCCGCATCCCGGACGAGCTCTCCGAGAACGGCGGCGATCGTCTCCACCTCGCCGGTACCGATCGGGATCTTCGCCGCGAAGGAATCGGGCAGCTCGCGGAACCACCCGACGTCGCTGACGACGACCGGGAGGCCCGTCCCGGCGAGCCGGCAGACCGCCCCGGAGGTCTCCCCGACCGTCGGAAACCGGAGGTTCACCGAGACGTCCGCCGCGCGGGCGAGCCGCCAGAAGTCCTCCTCCGGGAGGTAGCCGGTGAACCGGACGTCGTCCGCGAGCCCGTGCTCCCGGACGATCTCGCGCAGCGGATCGTCGTCGGCGACGGCGCCTCCGACGACGAGGAAGGGCCTCTCCCCCGGCGGCAGGAGCGCGAGCCCTTCGAGGAGCCTGCCGATCCGCTTGGCGGGCGTGACGATGCCGAGAGTCGCCGCGACGACGCGGTCCCGAGGGAGGTCCAGCGCGGCCCGCGCGGCCGCTCGGTCGTGCTCGGGGGCCGGCGCGACGAGGTGCGGGACCTCGAAGACGGGCGCCCGGACGCTTCGCCGCAGGAGCGCGCCGCGCACCAGGCTCGAGTGGACGACGACCGCGGCGGCGTCGCCGACGACGCCGAGCGACATCGGCCAGTCCCACGGCGCCAGGTCCCAGACGGGGACCCGCTCCCCCGCCCGCGCCCTGTCGCCGAGCGCGCGGCCCTTCGCTCCGTGCGACCGCTCGAGCTCCCGCGCGTAGTCCTCCACGCGCGCCGCGTCGAGGTAGCCCGCGGCGAAGAGGTGGTGGAGCGAGAAGTCGTGGAGGACCAGGATCGCCGGCACCCTCCCCGCGTTCTCCCGGAGCGCCTCGACCGACGGAAGGTGGAGCGGGTCGTTCCCGACCTGCAGGAGGACGGCGGCGTGGCCGGCCCGAAAGGCGGCTGAGGCCTCGGACGGGGCGTAGGTCTCGAGCGCCACCTCCCCGCGCAGCGCCGCGAGGAGGTCGGCCGAATAGTCCGCGATGCCCGAACGAACGGGCGGGAGAGGGCTGACGAAGCCGAGCGGCGCGACGGTCACCCGAGCCCGCCCGCGCGCAGGAGAGATGAGACGACCGCGTCCCAGGAGATGCCCCGGACCGCGTCGTACCCGCGCTCCCCCATCCGCCGCGCCGTCTCCGGCGCCGCGAGGAGCGCGGCGGCCGCCTCGCCGACGGCGGCGCCGCTCGGCGGCGCGACGCGCCCCGTCTCGCCGTCGACGACGAACTCGAGCGGCCCTCCGGAGTCGGTGCACGTGACGACCGGCTTCTTCGAGAGGAACGCCTCGAGCGCGATGTACCCGTAGTCCTCGTCGGCCGGCGTGAAGAGGACGGCGCCGCAGCCGGCGTAGAGCGCGAGGAGCTCGTCGTCGGAGACGGCCCCCCGGAAGTCGACGTCGGCGCCGGTCCGGGCGGCCACCTTCCGAAGGCGATCCTCGTCGGGGCCGGAGCCCGCGATCACGAGCCGGAAGCCCCCGGCCGCCGCGCCCTCGATCGCGAGGTCCATCCGCTTCCACGGGTCGAGGCGGCCGACGACGAGAGCCCAGCGGCCCGGGCCTTCGTCGCGGTAGCGCCCCGCGAGCGGCGGCGGATGGTAGAGCGCCTCGGCCTCGATGCCGTTGAAGCGCATCAGGCGGTCGGCGGTGTTCCGCGCGTTCGTGAAGACCTTCCGCGCCTCGCCGAGTCCCGTCGCGTCGGCCTCGGCGATCAGCTCCCTCCAGCGCGTGTCCTCCGGCCCCGGGCCGAAATCGCTCTGCTCGGTCCCGAAGCGGTCGTACGCCTGGCGGAACTGGTGGATCAGCCAGACGACCTTGTTCGGGTGCCGGACGAGGTACGAAGGGAACTTCATCGGGACGACGAGGTCCACTCTCGTCCCGTCGGCCTCCGTGACGTCGACGAGCCGCCACGCCGCGGCGGAGAGGAGGATCTCCTCCCGCGGGTACCACTTGAACGGGAGCTGGACGAGGTCGACGCGATGTCCGCGGGCCCGCAGCTCCCGGACGAGGCCGGCGGCGTGGCGCTCGGCGCCTCCCGAGGCGAACGGGACCTGGGCCGTGCAGACGAGGACGTTCGCCACCTACTTCACCCCGGTGACCGCGACGTCCTGCGGCGCGAAGACGAGCCGCGCCAGGGCGGCGACGAGGGAGTCGGACGGCTCGACGCCGCCACCCGACTCCTCCCGCGGGACGGGCGACCGATAGGCGATGGTGACGTTCCGCAGGCCGCAGGCCTCCATCAGGCGCCCGAGCGACGGGGCCGGAACGGGCCGGACGTGCGTGAGGTCCATCCAGAACCACTTCATCGCATAGACCGATTCCGCGTTCACCGTCTCCAGGAGGAGACGCCCGCCCGGGGCGAGGCGCGAGACGGCGAGCTCGACGAACGGCAGGAGCGCGTCGGCCGGAAGGTGCTCGACGACCTGGTAGGCCGTCACCCCCCCGAGGGAATCGACCGCGCGCCCCCGGAGCCAGCCGAACAGGTCGGCTTCGTCGACCGCAAGCCCCTTCTCGCGGCAGCGCGCGATCATCACCGGGTTCGTGTCGCAGCCGATGCCGGTCAGCCCGCGCGCGCGGAGCGCCTCGAGGAACTCTCCCCGTCCGCAGCCGAGATCGGCGATCGGGAGCCGGCTCCCGGCGAAGAGGGCGACGTCCCCGTCCTGCCGGCGCCGGATCTCCGACTCCGCTCCCCGGAAAGCCCTCTCGAAGTCCGCGTAGAGGCCCGCGGAGATCGGGTCCGACGCGGACCGCGACTCCGGACCGGACACCGCCTCCCCGTCCGGCGCGACGAGAGGCGAGCCGCTCCGGAGCTCCGTCCGGAGCGTCGTCCACTCGAGACGCGCCGCCCGCAGGTCCTCGGAGGCGTGCGAGAGGTCCGCCTGGAGCTTCTCGAGCCGTGCCTCCGCCGCGTCGAGGCGCGCCGTCGACTCTTCGAGACGTCCGCGGACACCGTCGGAGCGGCTCTCGAGGAGGTCGATCCGCGCCTGGCTTCCCGTCACCTCTCGGCCGAGCGCCTCCCGGGCGCCGGCCTCCGCCGCGACCCGCGACACCAGGTCCCGGAGAACCGATTCCTTCTCGCCGAGCGAGGTGAAGAGGCTGGTTCGGACCTCCTCGAGCCGTCCCTCCTGCGCGTCCGCCCGCTCGAAAAACGCGCGCCCGCGCTCGTCGAGCTCCGCGCGGGTCTCCTGCTGGACCTTCGCGAGCGCGCCGAGCGCCCCTTCGATCTCGAGGAGAGCCGTCCGCAGCGCCTCGTGAAGCGCCGAGTTGAAGACGCCCTGGTCGCGCGTGACGATCCGGAGGGCGCGAAGGACGAGCGCCTTCAGGCTCCGGAACGGGGCGTCCGCCGGCAGGACCGGCTGGGCGAAGCGCGAGGCGTTCTCGAGGATGCTGCGGGGGCCCGCGAGGCTCGGGACGCCCTGGGGCAACGGCCCGTGCCCGGGACGTGCGGAGGGAGGAGCGTTCGGCCCGGGTGTCGCGAGCGCGGCGAGCTGCGCGGCGAGCTCGCGCGCGAGGCCCGCCGCGTCGCCGCGTCGGTCGTTCGTCATCCGCCTTATATTACGGCCCACCCATGCGCCGCGACGTCCTGCTCCTCCTGTCCGCCGCCGCCCTCCTCGGCCCCCTCGCGTGCGACTCGGCACGGCCGCCGGCCGCCGACGTGACCACGGCCCCTTCGCCCGCCGGGCAGGACGCGCCGGCACGCCGAATGGACCCGTGGGAAGGGGTTCTCTCCCCGCTCCAGTGGCCGGGCGAGCGGCATCTCGCGAACGTCCGCCAGCTCACGTTCGGCGGGGAGAACGCCGAGGCGTACTGGTCGGCCGACGGCCGGAAGCTCGTCTTCCAGGCCACCCGCCCCCCCTTCCGCTGCGACCAGATCTTCGTGGTCGACGCGGAAGATCCGGGCGAGCCCCGCCTCGTCTCGACCGGCAAGGGGCGCACGACCTGCGCGTACTGGTTCCCGGACGGGGAACGGATTCTCTTCTCCTCGACCCACCTCGGCGGCGGACCGCTCTGCCCGCCCCCGCCCGACATGTCCTCGGGCTACGTCTGGAGCGTGAACCCGGACTACGAGATCTTCAGCGCCCGCCCGGACGGGTCCGGGCTCCGGCGCCTCACGGCCAGCGCCGGCTACGACGCCGAGGCGACGATCTCGACCGACGGCCGGAAGATCGTCTTCACCTCTACGCGGGACGGGGACCTCGAGCTCTACTCGATGAACGCCGACGGGAACGACGTCCGCCGGCTGACGCGGTCGCCCGGGTACGACGGCGGAGCGTTCTTCAGCGACGACGGCGAGTGGATCGTCTATCGCGCCTCGCGCCCCGCGACGCCGCAGCTCGTCGAGGAGTTCCAGTCTCTCCTTCGCCGGCACCTGGTCCGGCCGAGCCGCCTCGAGATCCGGATGATGCGCGCCGACGGCTCGGACGACCGGCAGGTGACGAGCCACGGCGTGGCGAGCTTCGCGCCGTTCTTCTTCCGGGGAGGGCACGACCGGATCCTCTTCGTGTCGAACCTGGCCGACCCCGGCGGCCGCAACTTCGACCTCTGGGCCGTCCGCTCCGACGGGACCGACCTCGAGCGGATCACCTACAACCCGACGTTCGACGGCTTCCCGATGTTTTCCCCTGACGGCCGGCGGCTCGCGTTCTGCTCGAACCGCCACAACGCGAAGCCCGGGGAGACGAACGTCTTCGTCGCCGACTGGGTCCCGTAGGGCCGCGTCAGGCCGCGGCCGGCTCGGCCCTCGGGCGAACCGCCTCCCGGAGGATCTCGAGGAGGGTCAGCGCGAAGGCGAGGACCATCGGTCCGATGAAGAGGCCGAGGATTCCGAACGCGGCGAGTCCCCCGAAGACGCCGAGGAAGACGACGAGCGTCGAGAGCTGAGTCCCGCCGCCGATCAGGATCGGCTTCAGGACGTTGTCGGCCAGCGTCGAGACGACGACGAGGCCCCAGATCGCGAGGAAGACCGCCATTCCGTGGCGCCCCTGGAGCCAGCAGGCGACGGCCCCCGGTCCCCAGACGAGCGCCGTGCCGCCGACCGGAAGGAGCGAGAGGACCGCCATCGCCGCGCCGGCGAGGACCGGAGAGGGGAGGCCCGCGATCGCCCAGCCGATGCCTCCCGTCGCGCCCTGGATGAGCGCACAGAGGAGCGAGCCCCGGAAGATCGACTGGAGCATCGCGCGAAGGGACGCGAAGACGGCGACCCGGCGGGTCTCCTCCAGCGGGACGAGGTCGAGGGCCGCGCGGGCCATCGCGCGTCCGTCGCGGAAGAGGAAGAAGAGGACGAAGAGCGTGACGAGGAACGAGACGACGGCGTCGAAGAGCCCCTTCACCACGCCGCCGGAGAAGCGCGCGAGGAGGCCTGAGACGCCGGCCGCCAGCTCTCCCGCCTTCGCCAGCAGCTCGGACTGCGTCAGACCCGTCCGGGATTCGACCCAGACGAGCGCGTTCGCGACCGCGGGGATCCGGAGGAGGTCCTCGAGCTCCGAGAGGTTCCGGGCCGCGAGCGCGGCCGAGGCCCGGCCGAACACGCCGATCGCCTCGTTCACCAGGACGCCGAGGAGGAAGCCGGCCGGCAGGAGGACGAGGAGGCCGATCCCCGTCGTCAGGATCGCCGCGGCGAGGTTCCGGCGGCGCGGCAGCCGACCCTCGAGGAACCGCCAGGGAGCGGCGAACGCGACCGCCAGGACGATCGCCCACGCGATGGCGGCGCCGAACGGGGCCAGGATCCGGACGGTCAGGGACGCGACGGCGAACGCGACGAGCGCGAAGACCGCCGTCGGGTAGAGGCGCGACGCGGGGGTGTCGGACATGACGTCTCCTCGGCCGGGAATCGCCGGAGATCATAGCGGCCCGTTGCTAGACTCGCCGCCGATGCCCGGTTTCCGCTCGCGCCGGTCGGGGCCCCGGTTCCCGGCCGCACCTCCGCCCGACGACCCCGTCGCCCTCTCCCGCGCGGCCGTTCGCGCGGCCCTCGACCGCGGCTTCGTCGCCGCGGGCGTGGTCGCGGGGAGCCGGGCCGAGGGCTGGGACGGTTTCCGAGACTTCCTCGACCGGGGGCGCCACGGCGGCATGGGCTGGCTCGTCCGCGACGCCGAGGCGCGCCGGACGGTCGAGTCGATCCTCCCCTACGCGAAGGCGGTCCTCTGCGTCGCCCGGGACGTGCCCGCGGGCGGTCCGGGAAGCGTCGCCCGCTACGCGCGCGGCGAGGACTACCACGACGTCGTCCGCCGCGAGCTGAAGGCCGTCGTCGCCGCGATCCGGCGCCTCTCCCCCGCTGGCGCCCACTTTCGCGTCTGCGTCGACACGGCCCCCGTCCTCGAGAGGGAATGGGCCGTGCGGGCCGGGCTCGGCTTCGTCGGGAAGAACGGGATGCTCATCGTCCCCGGGGTCGGCTCGCACGTCGTCCTCGGCGAGGTCCTGACCGACGTGGCCCTCGCGCCGACCGCCGCGTCCGTCGACCCGACCTGGGAGCGCTGCGGCGGCTGCGCCGCCTGCCTCGACGCGTGTCCGACGGCCGCGATCCTCGCGCCTCGCGTCGTCGACGCCCGCCTCTGCCTCTCGTACCTCACGATCGAGAAGCGGGGGCCGTTCACGCCTGAGGAGGCGTCGTGGCTCGGCGGACGCCTCTTCGGCTGCGACGATTGCCAGGACGCCTGCCCCTACAACGCCGACGCGCGCTTCCGCGAGCCGGTCTCGGAGCCTCCCGCCTCGCTCGACCCGGCCACCGCAGCCGCTCTCGACGACGAGGGCTTCGCGCGGACCTTCGCCCGCTCCGCGATCCGCCGCGCCACGGCGGAAGGGCTCCGGCGGAACGCTCGGGCGGCGCTCGAGGCGGCCCGGTGAGCGGGACCCTCCTCGTCGTCGCCGGGGCCGCCTTCCGCGCGGACCGCCTCCTCCTGACGCGGCGGCCCGCCGGCGGCGCTCACGCCGGCCTCTGGGAGCTGCCGGGCGGAAAGGTGGAGCCGGGCGAGACTCCCGAGGACGCGCTCGCTCGCGAGTGGAGGGAGGAGCTCGGCGTCGACGTCGACCGCGTCGAGCCCTGGGCCTTCTCCTCGGGCGCGCCGCACGGCCGCCACGTGACGCTCCTCGTCTTCCGCGTCCGGTCGATGCGGGGCGAGCCCGAGCCGATCGGCGTCGCCGAGGTGCGCTGGACCCGTCCGGACGAAGCGCTCTCCCTCCCGCTCCTTCCGGCCGACCGTTACCTCGTCGAGCGGCTCGCGAGAGGCGAGGAAGGTCTCCGGCCGGCCTTCCCGGACGGAGACGGCGGATGAACGACGTCCTCCTCCTCTGCCTGTTCGGACTCTGCATCGTCCTCTCCAGCTTCTTCTCGGGCTCGGAGACCGCGCTGACGACCCTCTCGGAAGCCGCCGTCTACCGGCTGAGAGAGAAGCGGCACCCGCAGGCGGCCCGCCTCGAGCGGCTCCGCGAGCGGCTCCCCCAGACGATCTCGACGCTCCTGATCGGGAACAACCTCGTGAACATCGCGGCCGGATCGATCGGCACGGTCCTCGCGATCGACGCCTTCGGCGCGCAGTGGGGCGTCGTCGCCGCGACGACCGTCACGACGCTCCTCCTCCTCGTCTTCGGAGAGGTGACGCCGAAGACGCTCGCGGCGCGGAACGCCGAACGCGTCGCCTGCTTCGCCGCGCCGGTCATCGAGCTCCTGATGGTGGTCTTCGCGCCGCTCGCCCGGCTCCTCTCGGCCGTCGCCGCCGTCCTCCTCCGTCCCTTCGGGGGGCGGACGACCGCCGCCTCCGACGTCACGGAGGAAGACGTGAAGAGCCTCATCTCGCTCTCCCACGAGCACGGCCAGCTGGAGCGGGAGGAGAAGGAGATCCTCCACGCGGTCCTGGAGTTCGGCGACCAGCCGGTCGTCGACGCGATGGTCCCGCGCGCGAAGATGGTCCTCCTCGCCGCCGACGCCAGCTTCGAGAAGGTCGAGGCGGTCGGGCGGGTCTGGCGCTACAGCCGGCTTCCGGTCTATCGCGACGGCCCCGAGGACATCGTCGGCATCCTTCACCTCAAGGACCTCTTCGACGTCACCGACGCCGAGGAGAAGAGCTTCAACCTCTCGCGCTTCCTCCGGCCGGCGATCTTCGTCCCCGAGCAGAAGAGGTCCGGCGACCTCTTCCGGGAAATGCGGCGGCGCCGGTTCCACATGGCCATCGTCGTCGACGAGCTCGGAGCGGTCTCGGGCCTCGTGACGCTCGAGGACCTGATCGAGCAGGTCCTCGGCGACATCGACGACGAGCACGACGAGGACGCCGCCCTCCCCGTCCTGGACGGGGCCTCGATCCTGATCGAGGGGTCCTACCCGGTCGCCTCGCTCGAGAAGGAGCTCGGCCTCCCGCTCGGGGAGACCGAGATGGAGACGGTGGCGGGTTTCCTCCTGAAGAAGTTCGGACGGATCCCGCGAACGGGCGCGCGGACGTGGCTCGGCGACGTGGAGTTCGTCGTCGAGCGCGCCTCGCCGCGCGCGATCGAGCGGATCCGGATCACGAGAAAGCCCCGCGCTCCCGAAGGAGCCGGGGACGAGAAGGTCTGACATGCCGAAGGTCGTCTTCCTCGACCAGGGCGTGCGCGGAGAGCTTCCCGAGGGGACGACGGCCCTCGAGGCCGCGAAGCTCCTCGGCGCGCGCCTCTCCTCGATCTGCGGGGGCGCCGGGACCTGCTCGACCTGCCGCGTCGAGTGCGTCGTGAACCCCCAGAACCTGTCCCCCGTCGAGCCGCTGGAGGTCGCCTACGACCTGGGGCCCGGCGTTCGCCTCGGCTGCCAGGCGCGGATCCTCGGAGACGTGGGCCTGCGGACCGTCCGGATCCCGAAGGCGGTGCTCGATTGAGCCGGCCGGCCGTGCGCCGCGCGCTCAAGCGCGCCGGCCTCTCGCCCGCGCCGAAGGAGTTCCTCGAGTCTCCCGGCGTCCCGCCGCCGCCCCGCGTGGCGCTCCCCGGCGAGGCCCCGGGCACCGAGAGCCCGATCGACTGGGCGGCGTTCTTCGGCCGCGTCGCGCCGGTCGAGCTCGAGATCGGGAGCGGCCGGGGACGCTTCCTGACCGACGCGGCCGCGGAGCGGCCCGGGACGTCGTTCCTCGGGGCGGAGATCGAGCTCGAGTACACGCGGATCGCGCAGGCGCGCGCGGAGAAGATGGGCCTCGGGAACGTGAGGTTCGCGCGGCTCGACGGGAAAGCGCTCGTCCTGCGGCGCGTTCCCGAGGCCTCCCTCGCGGCGATCCACGTCTTCTTCCCCGACCCCTGGCCGAAGAAGCGTCACGCGAAGAGGCGGCTCTTCTCGCCCGACTTCGCGCGCGCGGCGGCGGCGGCCCTCGTCCCGGAAGGGCTCCTCCGCGTGGCGACCGACAACCTCCCCTACTTCGACGCGATCCGGGAGGTCCTCGACGCCGAGCCGGGGCTCGAGAAGGTGCCCGGGAGCGAGAGCGGGTGGAGCTCCGGCACCGACTACGAGCGGAAGTACGAGAAGGAAGGGCGCCCGATGGCGCGAGGCATCTGGCGCCGGCCGCCGGGCCGCTGAAGCGCCGTCAGCCTCTCGGCGCGGACGGAGCGTCCGCGCCGGAGGCGGGCCTTTCCGCCGCACCGGCGTCCCGCGCGAGGAGCGCGGGCAGGTACTTGCGGAAGTAGTCGACGCCCGACACGAGCGCCATGACCGTCATGACGTAGAGCGCCGCGCGCCCCGTCATGCGCCAGAGCCCGATGTCGTCGAGCCGCGCCCCGAGGATCATCAGCGAGATCCCGACGACCTGCGCGGCCATCTTCCACTTCCCGAGCTTCGAGGCGGCGATCGTGATCTTCTCGCCCGCGGCGATCGCGCGCATCCCCGAGACCGCGAACTCCCGCCCCACGATGATGCAGACGGCCCACGCGTCGGCCTCCTGGAGGTCCACGAGCGAGATCAGCGCGGCCGAGACGAGGATCTTGTCGGCGATCGGGTCGAGCAGCATCCCGAGCGTCGTCACCTTCTTGTACTTCCGGGCGATCCAGCCGTCCAGGAAGTCCGTGAGCGCGGCGACGAGGAAGACGCCGAGCGCCACGTACTCCTTGGCCGGCATCCGCGTCAGGAGGATGACGACGAGGAGCGGCACGAGGAAGATTCGAAAGAGGGTGAGCGCGTTCGGGAGGTTCAGCACCGCCCCGCATTCTAGGAGACCATTCGGGCAAATGCTCCTCCCGGTCCGGTCCTCGCGGGGCCGGGCCTTGCCCTTCGGCTGCGTCCCGCCGAGAATCGGCGTCCCATGACCTCGCCCATCGTCTTCGGGACGGACGGCTGGCGCGGCCGCATCGGACGCGACCTGACCTTCGACTCCCTCTCCCGCGTCGTCGACGCGGTCGCCTCCTGGAACGTCTCGCCCGCGAACGTCGACCCCGGCGACGCTTCGATCCTCCCGCTCGTCCACGACACGCGGTTCCTCTCCCGCGAGCTCGCCGCGGAGAGCGCCGCGCTGCTCGCGCGGCGCGGCTTCCGGGTCCTCCTGACCGACCGCCCCGTCCCCACGCCGTGCGCCTCGTGGCACGTGAAGACCCGCGCGCTCCGGGGAGGCGTGGCGATCACCGCCTCGCACAACCCGCCCGAGTGGAACGGCGTCAAGTACAAGTCGTGGTTCGGAGGAAGCGCGACCGCGGAGGCCTACGCGGCCATCGCCGCGTGCGCCGATCGGCCCCTCCCCGACCGCCCCGGCGGCACGGTCGAGAAGGTCGACCTCCTCTCCCCGTACGCGGACGCGATCGCCGCCTGCGTCGACGTCGACGCGATTCGCCGATCGGGCCTCCGGGTCCTCTGGGACTCGATGCACGGCGCCTCGGGCGACCTCCTCGCCCGGATCCTCGGCGACGGGCACGCCGCCCGCGTCACGACGATCCGGTCCGAGGTGAACCCGTCCTTCGGCGGCGTCCACCCCGAACCGATCCCCGAGCACCTCGGCGCCTCCGTCTCCCGCCTCGCCGCGGAGCCGTTCGACGTCGCCCTCGCGAGCGACGGGGACGGCGACCGGCTCGGCGTCCTCGCCCCGGACGGAACGTTCGTCACGCCCCACCGCGTCCTCGCCCTCCTCGCGGAAAGCCTCGCGCGGCGGGGCCGGATCGCGGGCGGGATCGCGAAGACGTTCTCGACCTCCCTGCTCGTCGACCGCGTCGCGGCACGCCTCGGCGTCCCGCTCCACGTGACGCCGATCGGGTTCAAGTGGATCGCCGAGAAGATGCTCTCGGGCGAGGTCGGGATCGGCGGAGAGGAGTCCGGAGGGCTCGGCGTCTCGTTCTTCCTCCCCGAGCGCGACGGGGTCCTCTCCGGCCTCCTCCTCCTCGAGGCGATCGCCTGCTCGGGCGTCTCCTTCCGCGAGCTCCTCGCCCGCCAGGACCGGGAGCACGGCTCTTTCTCCTACGGACGGCGCGACGTGCGGCTCCCGATGCCCGTCCTCCGCACCTTCGTCGACGGGCTCTCGACCGCGCCGCCGTCCCGGCGCGCCGACGCAGCCGTCACCGGCGTCGAGACGATGGACGGTGTGAAGCTCCTTCTCGGCGGACGAGGCTGGCTCCTCCACCGCCTCTCCGGGACCGAGCCGATCCTGCGCGTCTACGCGGAGCACGAGGACCCGGGGGTGGTCGAGAAGCTCCTCGCCGAGACGACCGAAGCCCTCGAACGCGCGGCGCAGGGGCCGCCGGCCGCGGAGCTCCGGACCCGATAGGGACTCAGGCCTCGATCAGGACCCAGCCCGCGCCAGACACGGTCACGACCGGCCCGCCGCCCAGGTCGGCGAGCGGGTCGGACTCCTCGACGAGGTCGACGGTCAGCTCTCCTCCGTAGGCGAGGAGAGAGCGGCAGGAGAGCGTGAGCGGCGTCTCGGGCGAGACCTCGAGCCGGGCCGGCTCCGCCGAGACCGAGAAGGCGACGGCTCCCGTGCCGAAGAGCTTCACGAACGGGAGCGCGATCTGCCGGCGGAACTCGAACGCGGGGTCTTCCCGGTAGGTCAGCTGCGCGTCGAATCCGAAAAGGCGGGCCGGATCGGCCGAGAGGAACTCCCCGCGCAGGAACGCGAGGTGGAGCTTCCGCCTCGGGTCGACGAGGAGAACTCCGCCTGCTCCCGTCCCGCGGACGAAGAAGCGCGAGAGAGCTCCCGGAAGGCTCGCGTCCGCTTCGAGCTCCGCGACGCCGGTCCGTCCCGCGAGCGCGGTCCGCCGGACGAGGACTCCGCCCCGAAGGTCGACGGCGACGACTCCACCCGACCTCGGTGCGAAAGAGGGGCGCGGCCCCGGGGCCGATTCCGACGTGCCGACGGACGCCCGAACCGGGCCGGGGGGGACGACGGGAGCCACAGCGGGCGGAAGGGAAACGGCGCGCGGCGCCTCCGGGAGGGGCTGCGGCGTCTGGATGGGCTGAGTCGACGGCTCCCTGCGAGTCCGGGAGTCGTCGAACGCCTCCGGCTTCACCGAGGGGACGAACGCCCCGGGCTCCGCCGGGCCCGACGCCGCGCTTCGCGCGGTCCGCGTGATCGTGTCGTCGCCGTCGAAGCCCGCCTTGCGCTCGGAGCCCGCGGCCTCGAAGTGGCGATTCGCCTCGGCCAGGCGCCCCTCCCTCTGGAGCAGGAGGCCGACCGTGAGGTGCGCCTTCCGGTGCCCGGGGGCGAGCGCCAGGACGCGCTCGAGGGGCTCGCGCGCCTCCGCCCGGCCGGCCTTGAAGAGGATCAGTCCGAGGTTGAAGAGGAGCGGGACCGAATCGGCGTGGGAGACCAGGAGCCCCCGCGTGATCCTCTCGGCCTCGTCGAGGTGCCCGAGGTGGAACATGGCGAGCGCCAGGTTCGAGAGGACCTCCGGATCGGTCGCGCGGAAGCGGCGGGCCTCCTCGAACTCTCGGCGGGCGTCGTCGTGGAGGCCCTTCCGGAGGTCTTCCTTGCCCCTGTTCAGGTGGAGGAGGAAGAGGCCGTGGTCGAAGAAGGGTGCGGAACGCACCGGCTCGGAGCCGCGGCCGCTCATCGGCCCGCCGGCATGCGCCCGAGGAGCGGCGCCGACCGCCCGGCCGGCGACGGCTCGCCCTGGTTGGAGAGGACGAGGCCGTCCGACCCGCGATGGAGCTTCACCGGGGTCGACGGGACGGTCCGGGACGGCGCGATCGACTTCCCCTTGAACCCGCCCGAAAGGACGGGGAGCCCGGCGGCGCTTCCCCCATAGACCAGCATCGCCCGCCGCACGTACTCCTGCGTCTCCGGATAAGGGGGAACTCCCCGGTAGCGCTGGACCGCGCCCTCGCCCGCGTTGTAGGCGGCGAGGGTCCGGACGAGGTCTCCGTCGAACATCCCGAGCAGGTCGGAGAGGTAGGCGGTCCCGCCCCGGATGTTGTCGTGCGGGTCGAAGGAGTTGCGTACTCCGTACCGCCGGGCGGTTCCCGGCATGAGCTGCATCAGCCCCCGGGCCCCCTTCCGGGAGACGGCGCGAGGGTTGAAGTTCGACTCGATGAGCATGACGCTCTTGACGAGGCGCGGGTCCACCCTTTCGCGCTCGGCGTGGGTCCGGATGACGTCGTCGAACGCGGTCGCGGCGTCCCGCCGGGCCACGAGATAGGCGTCGGACGGGGCCCGCCCGCCGATCTTCCAGCCGCTGCCGATGCTGTTGAAGATCACCGCCCGGCCGTCCGCGCGGCGGATCATCTTCACGTCCGACAGCGCCTCGCCCGCGAAGACGAAGAGCCCCGCGGCGACACAGAGCACGGCCCGGCGCAGCATCTCCCGCGAAGTATACCGCCCGGCGGCAGGCTCAGGCCGATGCCGCGAGCTTCTCCTTCGCCCGCGCGACCCCGGCGGCGAGAGCCGCCTCGATCTGCTCCGGGTCCTTCCCGCCCGCCTGCGCCAGGTCGGGCTTCCCCCCTCCCCGGCCGCCCACGACGGGCGCCATCGCCTTCGCCAGGTCGTCCGCGGAGACGCGGGAGACGACGTCCGCCGTCACGGCGGCGAGGAGCGTCACCTTCCCGTCGGCGTCCGTGCCGAGGAGGACGACGCCGCTCTTCAGCTTCCCGCGGAACGTGTCGGCGAGGTTCCGGAGCTCGTTCGCCGGGAGGGACGGGACCCGGCGCGCGAGGACCTTCACCCCCGAGAGCTCGACGATGCCGTCCTCCTCGCCGCCGGCGGGGCCGCGGGCGCCGGAGGCGAGTTGGACCTTCAGCTTCGCGATCTCCTTCTCGCTCTCCTTCAGCCGCGCGAGGACCTCGCGCAGCTTCCCCGGGAGCTCCTCGGCCGGCACCTGGGCGGTCTCGGAGAGCTCGGAGAGGAGGTGCTCGTCGCGCGTGAGGCGCTCGACGGCCCCGAGCGAGGTGATCGCCTCGATCCGCCGGACGCCGGCCGCGAGACCGCGGTCGGAGAGGACCTTGAAGGCGCCGATCTCGCCCGTGCGCGTCACGTGGCAGCCGCCGCAGAGCTCCGTCGAGAAGCCGGGGACGTCGACGACGCGGACCCGCTCGCCGTACTTCTCCCCGAAGAACATCATCGCGCCCTTCGCCTTCGCCTCGTCCATGGAAGTGACTTCCTTCGTGACGGGCGTGTCGCGGAGGACCTGCTCGTTGACGAGGCGCTCGATCTCGGCGATCTCGTCGGGCGTCGTGGCGCGCGTCGCGGCGTAATCGAAGCGGAGGCGGTCTGGGGCGACGAGCGAGCCCATCTGCCGGACCGATTCGCCGAGGACGTTCCGGAGCGCGGCGTGGAGGAGGTGCGTCCCGGTGTGGTTCGCCTGCGTCCGCCGGCGCGTCCACTCGGAGACCTCGAGGTCGAGCGCCGAGCCCTCCGCGAGCGTCCCCTCCTCGACCTTCACGTGGTGCTGGACGAAGCGGCCGCTGGCCGACTTCCTCGCCGAGGTGACGGAGGCGCGCCCTCCCGGCCACGTGACGGAGCCGGTGTCGGTCACCTGGCCGCCCCCTTCGGGGTAGAAGACGGTGCGGTCCGTGACGAGGAGCCCTTCCGCGCCGGCCCCGAGCGCGTCGACGCGACGAGGCGCGCCCCCCGCGACCGCGAAGATCCCGAGAGCCTTCGCCCCGGCGAGGCGCGTGAAGTCGTCCTCGGGATACCCGCGGAACGCGGTCTCCCACGACGGTTCGGCGAGCTCCTCGGAGAGGAGCGCCTCGTCGGCCTCGAACTTGGACGCCCCCTTCGACCGCTCCCGCGCCTCCTCGAGCTCCTTCTCGAAGCCGGCCCGGTCGACGGAGAGCCCCTCGTCCTGGGCGAGCTCCTCGATCAGCTCGAGCGGGATGCCGTACGTGTCGTAGAAGCGGAAGACGGCCTTGCCGGAGAGGCTCGTCTCCTCCTTCCGGCGCGCCTCGCTGATCGCCTCGCCCACGCGGTCGGCGCCGGCGGACATCGTCTTCGCGAAGCTCCGCTCCTCGGAGCGGACGAGCTCCTTCACCTCGCCCCTCAGGGTCTCGTGCTCCGCGCCGAAGTAGACCCCGTCGAAGACGGAGAAGACGGGCTCGACGAGCCCGCAGAGCTCGGAGCCCTCGATCCCGAGGCGGCGGCCGTAGCGCGCGGCGCGGCGGAGGATCCTGCGGAGGACGTAGCCGCGCCCCGTGTTCGCCGGCATGACGCCGTCGGCCATCAGCATCGTCGCGGCGCGAAGGTGGTCCGCGATGACGCGAAACGGGGCGTCCTCCTCGGCCATTCCGCCCCGGTAGCTCTTCCCCGAGATCGCCTCGATCCCCCGGATCAGAGGAGCGAAGAGGTCCGTGTCGAAGTTGTTGTTCTTCCCCGTCAGGAGGGCCGTGATCCGCTCGAGGCCCGCGCCCGTGTCGACGGACGGCTTCGGCAGCGGCGTCGTCCTCCCCTCGGAGTCCCTCTCGAACTGCATGAAGACGAGGTTCCAGATCTCCATGACACGGTCGCCCCGTCCGTTCGGCGTCTCGTCGCCCGGGACGTGCGGCCCCTGGTCGACGTGGAGCTCCGAGCAGGGGCCGCAGGGCCCCGTGTCGCCCATCGACCAGAAGTTGTCCTTCTCGCCGAAGCGGAGGATCCGCCCGGCCGGCAGGTAGCGCTGCCAGAGCTTCGCGGCCTCGTCGTCGTCGGTGTAGACGGTCGCCCAGAGCCGCTTCGGCTCGAAGCCGTACCTCTCGGTCACGAGCTCCCAGGCGAAGGCGATCGCCTCCTCCTTGAAGTAGTCGCCGAAGGAGAAGTTCCCGAGCATCTCGAAGAACGTGTGGTGGCGCGCCGTGTAGCCGACGTTGTCGAGATCGTTGTGCTTCCCGCCCGCCCTCACGCACTTCTGCGAGGAGGCGGCCCTCACGTACGGCCGGCTCTCCCGCCCGAGGAAGACGTCCTTGAACTGGTTCATCCCGGCGTTCGTGAAGAGGAGCGTCGGGTCCTCGGCGGGCACGAGCGAGGAGGAGGCGACACGGCGGTGTCCCTTCTCCTCGAAATAGGAAAGGAACGTCTCGCGGACCTTCCGGGAGGTCCAGTCAGAGGGAGTCGTCATCCGTGGGATCGCCTTTCTCTCGCAGCGCCTCGCGGACGGCCGCGGGGTCGAATCCGCGGCGCACGAGATGGTCGAAGAGTTTCCTCGACCTCGAAACGGGCGTCAAACCGCCCGGGAGGCCCCGCGCCTTCTTCTCGAGCGCGGCCTTCAGCCGTGCCGCTTCGCTCTCTCCTCCGAGGCCCGCGAGCGCCCGCGCCGTGTCCGCCTCGGCGACTCCGCGGGAGCGGAGCGCGGCCGAGACCCGACGGCCCCCCCGCCCGCGCGCCGCCTCGAACCGGGCGAGCTCGGCCGCCGTGGCGGCCTCGTCGAGGAGGCCCGCCGCGGCGAGGGAGTCGAGGGTCCGCGCCACCTCCGCGGCCTCGTGCCCGCCCCGCAGGAGCTTGCGCTCGAGCTCCCGCCGCGGGTGCGCGCGCCGCCCCAGGAACGCGAGCGCCGCCGTCCGGCAGTCGCGGCGCGGGCGGCGGCGCGCTTCGTCGCTCACGGCCGGACCTGCGTCCGGATCCGCCCTCGGGGCGCGACGGGCACTGTCGACGGCCTTCCGGAGGGACGCTAGGTCTGGTTCGAGAAGTCGAAGGGGGACTCCTCTCCCAGCGGGTTCATCTTGTCGGGCGCCTCGAGCGACGCGTCCATCTCCTCCTGCGAGAGGTCCGAGGTCGACTGCACGCCCTGGATGCGGAGCTTGAACTCGTTCGGGTTCGTCGAGCGGCGGATCGCCTCGTCGAGCGTGATGAGCCCCGACTTGTAGAGCTGGAAGAGCGACTGGTCGAACGTCTGCATCCCGTACTGCGACGTCCCCGCCTTGATGGCGTCGACGATGTACTTCGTCTTCTCCTTGTTCTCGATGCAGTCGCGGATGTAGTTCGTCGCGATCAGCACCTCGACGGCCGGGACGCGGCCCAGGCCGTCGGCCCGCGGGAGCAGGCGCATCGAGACGACGGCCTTGAGGACGGCCGAGAGCTGCAGGCGGATCTGCTTCTGCTGGTGCGGCGGGAAGACCGCGATGATTCGGTTGATCGTCTCCGTGGCGTCCATCGTGTGGAGCGTCGAGAGGACGAGGTGCCCCGTCTCGGCCGCCACGAGCGCGGTCTCGACCGTCTCGAAGTCGCGCATCTCGCCGACGAGGATGACGTCGGGGTCCTGGCGCAGCGAGGCCCGGAGCGCCGAGGAGAACGAGCGTGTATCGACCTCCAGCTCGCGCTGGTTGACGATCGACTTCTTGTCGCGGTGGAGGAACTCGACCGGGTCCTCGACCGTCATGATGTGCTCGGCCCGCGTCGAGTTGATGAAGTCGATCATCGCCGCGAGGCTCGTCGACTTGCCCGACCCGGTCGTCCCCGTCACGAGGATGAGCCCGCGCGTCTCTTCGCAGATCTTCTCGATGACGGGGGGCAGGAGGAGGTCGCGAACGGTCAGGATGCGGGCCGGGATGACGCGGCAGACGAGACCGACCGTGCCGCGCTGCTGGAAGATGTTGCAGCGGAAGCGGCCCAGACCCGGCACCGAGTAGGCGATGTCGATCTCGAAGTTGTTCTTGAACTTCTCTTTCTGGCGGGAGGACATGATCGAGAAGGCCATCGCGATCGTGTCTTCCTGCATCAGCCGCTTCATGTCGACGAGGGGGATCAGGTCGCCGTCCACCCGGATGATCGGGTGCGCGCCGACCTTCAGATGGAGGTCCGAGGCCTTGCGCTCGACCGCGATCTTGAGGAGGTCGTTGATGTGCATGCCCCAGGTCTCCTCTCTTCTACCCGTCCGCCGAAAGTCACTTAGTGTCTCGAGGATAGGCTCGCCGCCGGGCCCGGTCAACGGACGGACGGACGTTCCCGCGGGGTACCATCGTCCGATGCCGTTCGGTTCGGACAGGGTCGCCGCCGTCCTCCTCGCCGCCGGAGCCTCCCGGCGATTCGGGAGCCCGAAGATGCTGGTGGAGATCGATGGGGAGCCGCTCGTCCGCCGCGCGGCCCGGTCCTTCCTGGAGGCCGGCTTCGGCGAGGTCGCCGTCGTCCTCGCCCCCGGCGCGGACGATGTGGCCGCCGCCCTCGACGGCCTCGGCGTCCTCGCCGCGGTCAACCCCCGGCCGGAGAACGGGATGCTCTCCTCGGCACAGGCCGGGCTCTCGGCCCTCTCGTCCGGCTGCGGCCGGATCGCCCTCTCGCCGGCCGACCTTCCGGGCCTGACCGCCCCCGTCCTCCGCCGCGTCCTCGGGAACCTTCCGCCCCCGGCCGCGGGACAGGTCGCGGTTCCGGAGTGCGACGGCCGGAGAGGCCACCCGCTCGTCATTCCGGCGAGCCTCGTGCCGCGCGTCCTCTCCTGGGAGCCGGTCCGGCGCCTTTCCGACCTTCTCGCGGAGGAGGACGTCGAGGTCGTCGCCCTCGCCGGCTACGGACCTGAGGTCCTCCGGGACGTGGACGTGCCGTCCGACCTCGCCGCGGCCCTCCGATGACGATGCGCGCCGGCCCCCTTCGGGACCGGCGCGCACCGATCGGCCGCCGCTCCGGACGGCCCCGGGCGGGAGTCGCGGCTCAGACCGGCGTCAGCCAGCCGAACCGGTCGTCCACCTTCCCTTCGACGAGGTCGAAGAACGCCGCCTGGACCTTCGCCGTCAGCGGCCCCCTCCGCCCCGCCCCGACGACGATCCGGTCGACGGAGCGGATCGGGGTGATCTCGGCCGCCGTCCCCGTGAAGAAGAGCTCGTCGGCCGCGTAGAGCATCTCCCGCGGGAGGGCCCGCTCCTCCACCGGGATCCCCATCTCCGCGAAGAGCGTCAGGACGGAGGCGCGCGTGATGCCGGGAAGGGCGGAGTTCGCGAAGGGCGGGGTGTAGACCTTCCCCTTCCAGACGACGAAGAGGTTCTCGCCCGACCCCTCGGAGACGCGCCCCGTGTCGTCGAGCGCGATTCCCTCCTCGTAGCCGTTGACGAGCGCCTCCATCTTGATGAGCTGGCTGTTCGCGTAGTTCGCCGTCGACTTCGCCATGGCCGGCATCGTGTTCGCCGCGAGGCGGGTCCAGGAGGAGCAGCAGACGTCGACGCCCTTCTCCATCGCCTCGGGGCCGAGGTACTTCCCCCACGGGTAGCAGCCGATCATCACGTCGACCGGGTTCGGGAACGGGTTCACGCCGAGCATCCCGAATCCGCGGTAGGCGAGCGGACGGACGTAGCAGGCGTCGAAGCCGTTCGCCCGGATCGTCTCGAGAGTCGCCTCGCGCAGCTGCGGGAGCGTGAACGGGATCTCCATCCGATACATCTTCCCGGACCAGAAGAGGCGGTCGAGGTGCTCGTCGAGGCGGAAGACGGCCGGGCCGCGGGCCGTCCGGTAGCAGCGGATCCCCTCGAACACCCCCGAGCCGTAGTGGAGAGCGTGCGTGAAGACGTGGACTTTCGCGTCGGCGAAGTCGACGAGCTTCCCGTTCATCCAGATCTTCTTGACGTCCTCGAAGGCCATGGCTCCTCCTCGCGGGAATGATATCCGCGCGCGGGAGGCGTCCCGGCTCAGGCCGAGGTCGTGTCGACCAGGCGGACGAGCGCGGCGACCACGGCCGTCTCGAGGCGGAGGACGCGGCCGCCCAGGCCGAAGGGAACGGCCCCTGCGGCGTCGAGGAGCCGCTCCTCGGCATCGTCGAATCCCCCCTCGGGGCCGATGGCGACCGCGAGGTCGCCGGCCGGCAGCCCGTCCGTCCGGAGCGGCGAGGCACCCGGGCGAGCGACGAGGAGCCGGCCATGCCGGCCGTCGAGGAGCGCCGCGAGCGGCGCCGGCGTGCCGACGCCGGGAACGACGCTCCGGTCGCACTGCTTGACCGCTTCGGCCGCGATGCGGCGGAGCCTCTCGATCCGGGCGGCGGCCGCGGCGACGTGCGCTCGCTGGGAGCGCGCCGCCGCGACGAGCAGGAAGGCGGCGGCCCCGCACTCCGTCCCTTTCTCGACGGCCCACTCCACCCGGGCGATCTCGCCGACGCCGAGGAGGACGGCGACGCGCCGGGCGGGCTCCCCGCGCGGCGGAAGGAGCCCCGTGACGGAGGCCGTGCGGCCGGACGCCGACAGGAGCGCCGCCGCCCGGACCCCTCGGCCATCGAGGAGGACGACCTCCTCTCCCGGGCCGACGCGGGAGACCCGGAGATGGCGGGCCTCCTCGTCCGGCAGGGCGATCTCCCGGCCCGGCTCCAGCGGGGCGAACGGGACGAGGACCCGGGGCGGTGCGCTCACACCCGTTCCGAGAGCGTCCCGAGCCACTCCCCCTCCGAGGCGAGGCGGCGCGGGCGGAGGCCCGCGGCGGCGAGGAGGGCGAGGAACTCCTCCTCCCGCGCGGCGAGCTGGCCGGCGGTCACCAGCATCCCTCCGGACGGGAGGATCGCCGCGAGGCCGGGCAGGAGGGGCGCGACCTCCTCGTGGAGCATGTTCGCCACGACGAGGTCGAAGCGGGCGTGCGCGGCGAGGCTGGAGAGGACCCCCGCCCAGAAGCCGCAGCCGTAGATCCCGTTCCGGAGCGCGTTCCGGCGAGCCACGAACGGGGCGTCGAGGTCGAGGTCGAAGCCGGCCGCTCGTCGCGCCCCCGCGGCGCGCGCCGCGAGGGCGAGCGTCCCGGCGCCGGTCCCGACGTCGAGGACGGACCGGCCCGCCGGCTCCGCCTCGAGGAGGAGGCGGAGGGCCAGCCGCGTCGACTCGTGCGAGCCGGTCCCGAAGGCCCGCTCGGCGGGGAGCCGGAGCCGGCGACGCGGGCCGACGTCCTCGAGCGCGCGATCGTGCGGGTCGAGGACGAACCGGCCGACCGCCACCGGGCGCTGGAGCGCGGCCGCTTCGGCCACCCAGTCCCGCTCCGGCTCGATCTCCCGGGCGAGGACCTCGAGCCCGGCCGAGGCGAGGAGCTCCTCCGCCGCGCCGGCGTCCTCCTCCGACACCCAGACGGAGAGGCGTCCGGCCCGGACACTCCAGGACGCGAGGAGCTCGCCGAGCGATTCCTCGAGCTGCGGCTCGGAGGCGGGGTCGAGGTCGAGACGGATCGCGGCGGGCACGGCCGGCTCAGGAGGAGATGAAGTCCCGGAGCTTCTCGAGGAACCCCTTCTCCTCGCGCGTCGGCGAGCCGGGCTCCTCCTTCAGGACGTCCGCGAGCTTCTGGACCGCCTTGCGCTGCTCCGAGTTGAGCTTCTTCGGGACGCGGATCGTGACGACGACGTGCTGGTCCCCGCGGCCGCGGCCGTCGACCCGCGGGATCCCCTTTCCGCGCAGCGTGAACGCCCGACCGGCCCCGGTCCCCGGCGGGATCTCGAGCTCTTCCTCGCCGTGCGGCGTCGGCACGCGGCAGGCTCCGCCGAGGACCGCCGTCGGGTACGGCACGGCCCAGGTCAGGACGACGTCGTACCCCTCGCGCCGGAAGAGCTCGTGGGGCTTCACGCCGAGGACGACGTAGAGGTCGCCGGCGTGCCCGCCCGCGCGGCCGTGGTTCCCTTCGCCGGAGAGCCGGAGACGGGCGCCGCTGTCGACGCCGGCGGGGATCGCGATCGTCAGCGTCCGCTCGCGGAGCGTCCGTCCCTCGCCCCGGCAGTCGGGGCAGGGGTCCTTCAGCTTCTCGCCGGCCCCCTGGCACTCGGGGCAGGGGCGCTCCATCGCGAAGAAGCCCTGGCGGTACTGAACGCGGCCCCGGCCCCGGCAGACTCCGCAGGCGACGGCGCCGCTCCCCCCCTTCCCTCCGGTCCCGTGGCAGGTGTCGCAGCGCTCGAACCGCCGCATCGGGAGGCTCTTCTCGACTCCGAACGCCGCCTCCTCGAACGTGAGGGAGAGGTCGGCCCGAAGGTCCTCGCCGGGAGCCTGCCTCCCGCGTCGACCTCCGCCGCCGACGCCGAAGCCGAAGAAGTCGCCGAGGATGTCGGCGAAGTCGACGAACGCGTTCGGGTCGAAGCCGCCCGGCCCGCCCCGAAGCCCCTCGGCGCCGAAGCGGTCGTAACGCGAGCGCTTCTCGGCGTCGGACAGGACGGAATAGGCCTCCGCGGCTTCGCGGAACTTCTGCTCGGCCTCCTTGTCCCCCGGGTTCCGGTCCGGGTGGAACTTCAGCGCGAGCTTGCGGTAGGCGGACTTGATCTGGTCCGTCGAGGCGTCGCGGGCGACGCCGAGGACCTCGTAGAGGTCGCGGGAAGTCGTGCTCAACTCGGCCCTTTCGAGACTATTCCTTTTCGATCTTGTCGCCCTTGTAGAGCATCGCGGCGGTCAGCAGGCGCGAGACGCCCTGCATGTCGAGGAGCGCGTTGTCGATCTCGCCGCGCTCCTCGGACGTCAGGACCTCGCGGGAGTGCTCGAGCGTCCGCGCGATCCGGTCGCGCTCGTCCGCGCCCAGGAGCTTGCCGAACTCTCGGAAGACCCGCTCGTTGCCGGTGATCTGCCCCTCGAGCTTGTTCTTCAGCTGCCGGACGACCTTCCGCTTCTGGTCGGCCAGCTTGTTCTCCTCGGCCTCGTGGATGATCTGGTCGATCTCTCCCTGGGAGAGGCCGCCCGCCGGGTTGATCTGGACCCCCTGCGCGCGCCCGGTGGCCATGTCGCGGGCCGAGACGTTCACGATCCCCGAGGAGTCGATCGCGAACGTCACCTCGATCTGCGGCACGCCCCGAGCCGCCGGCGGAATGCCGACGAGGTCGAACTTGCCGAGCGACTTGTTCTCCCGCGCGATCTCCCGCTCGCCCTGCAGGACGTGGATCTCGACGACCGACTGGTTGTCGCTGACCGTCGTGAAGACCATCGAGTTCTTCGTCGGGATCGTCGAGTTGCGCTCGATGAGCTTGACGAAGATGCCGCCGTGCGTCTCGACGCCGAGGGAGAGCGGCGTGACGTCGAGGAGGACGACGTCCTTGATCTCCCCCTGAAGGACCCCGGCCTGGATCGCCGCGCCGACGGCGACGACCTCGTCGGGGTTGATCGACCGGTTCGGGGGCTTCCCGAAGATCGACTCGACCATCTCCTGAACCTTCGGCGTCCGGGTCTGTCCGCCGACGAGGATGACGTTGTCGATCTCGCCGGGCGTCAGGCCCGCCGCCTCGAGGGCGTTGCGGCAGGGGCCCGCGGTCCGCTCGATCAGCCCGGCGACGAGCGCCTCGAAGTGGTCACGGGTCAGCACCTTGTTGATGTGCTTCGGCCCGCCCGCGTCGGAGGCGATGAAAGGCAGGCCGATCGTCGTCTCCTGCGTCGTGGAGAGCTCGCACTTGGCCTTCTCGGCCGCCTCCTTGAGGCGCTGCAGCGCGAGCCGGTCCTGCCGCAGGTCGATTCCCGTCTGGAGGAGGAAGTCCGAGAGGAGCCAGTCCATCACGGCGCGGTCGAAGTCCTCGCCGCCGAGGTAGGTGTCCCCCGAGGTCGAGAGGACCTCGAACATCCCCTGGTCGATCTTCAGGATCGAGATGTCGAACGTCCCCCCGCCGAGGTCGTAGACGGCGATCGTCTCGTTCTTCTGGCCGCGCTCGAGGCCGTAGGCGAGCGACGCGGCCGTCGGCTCGTTGATGATCCGGAGCACCTCGAGGCCGGCGATCCGCCCCGCGTCGCGCGTGGCCTGGCGCTGGGAATCGTCGAAGTAGGCCGGGACGGTGATGATCGCCTCCCGGATCTCCTCCCCGACCGCCTCCTCGCAGAACTCCTTGATCTCGCGGAGGACGAAGGCGGCGATCTCCTCCGAGGCGTAGTCCCGATCGCGCACGCGGATCTTCACGTCCCCGTTCGGAGCGGCCACGATCGGGTAGGCGAGGTGCTCGCGCGCGTGGCGGATCTCGGCGTCGTCCCACTTGCGGCCGATCAGGCGCTTCACCGCGTAGATCGTCTGGGTCGGGTTCGTGATGGCCTGCCGCTTCGCGATCTGCCCGACGAGGCGCTCCCCGTCCTCGGTGAAGGCGACGATCGACGGCGTGGTCCGGGCCCCCTCGCGGTTCGAGACGACCTGCGGCGCGCCGAGCTCGATGACGGCCACGCACGAGTTCGTCGTACCGAGGTCGATGCCGATGACCTTGCCCACTCTCTACCTCCCGGTCCCGCGCACGCTCACGCCTCTCCGGCGGGCGCGGACGGGGCCGCCGAGACCTTCACCCGGGCGGCGCGAAGGAGCCTGTCGTTCAGGACGTACCCCTTCTGGAAGACCTGGACGACGGTCCCGTGAGGGACCGCGGCAGTCTCCTCCCTCATGATCGCCTCGTGGACCTGCGGGTCGAACGGCACGCCCTCGGCCTCCACCTCGACCACGCCGTGCTTCCGGAGGACCTCGGTGAGCTGGCGCGCGATCATCTCGACGCCGGTCCGGAAGTCGTCCGCTCCGGCCGACGGGGCGTGCTCCAGTGCGCGATCGAAGTTGTCGAGGACGCCGAGGAGGTCGAGCATGACCTCCGAGAGGGCGTAGCGCGTGTACTCGGCCTTCTCGCGCTCGTTCCGCTTCCGAAGGTTCTCGAAGTCCGCCACCTTCCGCAGGAGCGCCTCCCGGAGCCGACCGGCCTCCTCCTCGGCCCGGATCGCCCGCTCGCGCTCCTCGGCCAGGGAAGCCCGGACGGTTCCGGCGGGCGCCTCGTCCGCCTCGGGAGACGCCGGGGGCTCCTCGGCTGCCCGCGTCGCCTGAGGCGCCGCCCGATGCCGCTCCTCGACCGCGGCGACGGCCCGTTCGGCGGCCTCCAGCGCGCTCGCGACGTCGTCGCTCCCGCCGTCCTCGTCCAGGTAGACGACCTCGTCGTCCGGCGGGACGGGGCGTCCGTCGTACTCGGCCATCACACACCCTCCGAAAGGCGCTTCGTCACGTAGCGCCCGAGCTCCTCCACGAGCGGGACGACGCGAGGATATTCCATCCTCCTCGGGCCGATGACTCCGAGGGCGCCGAGGACCCGGTCGCCGCTCCAGTACGCCGTCACGACGACCGCCGTTCCCGTCTCCTCTGTGAAAGAGGAGTCCGATCCGATGAGGACCGCCGGATGTCCTCCCCCTGCGAGGCAGTCGGTGAGCAGGTCCACCAGGCGCGCTTCCTGCTCGAGCGCCCGGTACATCCTTCGGAGCGAGTCGACGTCCCGCTGGAACTCGGGCTTCTCGAGGATCGTGCCCGTCCCCTCTACGACGAGCGTCTCCCCTCCAGGCCGCTCCTCGGCGAAGGCCCGCCGCGCGAGCTCGAGGGCGCGAGCGATCTCGGCGTCGAAGCGGACCTTCTCCTCCTGCAGCGCGGCCAGGAGCAGCGCGCGGATCTCCAGGAGCGTCTTCCCGCCGTACTCGGCGGTGAGCCGGTTCGAGACGGACTGCAGCTCCTCGGGCGAGTAGTCGTCCCGCGTCTCGATGAGCCGGCTCCCGACGAGCCCTTCGCCCGAGACGGTCACGACGACGACCTTCCGTTCCGCCACCCGGGTGAAGTGGACCGATCGGAGGACGACGTGCGCCGAGTCGGGGGCCGCGACGACCGCGACCTCCCCCGTCAGCTCGGTCAGGACGCGGGAGGTGGCGTGGAGGAAGCGTTCGAGCTCGAACGAACCGGAACCGAGGCCGGTCTCGATCTTCGCCCTTTCGGCCAGGCCGGGCGGCCGCGAAGGCATCAGCTCCCGGACGTACGTCCGGTAGCCGAGGTCCGTCGGGACGCGCCCCGCCGACGCGTGAGGGTGGGTCAGGTACCCCAGCTCCTCGAGATCCGCCATCGCGCTCCGAAGCGAGGCCGACGAAAGCGCGAAGCCTCCCGTACCCGTGAGCTGGCGGGACGAGACGGGCGTGGCGCTCCGGATGTAGGCGCCGACCACCGACGCGAGCACCTCGCGGGACCTGTGGTCGAGCTGGCGAATGACGTCGCCCATCCCGTGAGATTCTCCTCCTGAGCTAACGTATGCAAGGCACGGCCCGGCGCCTCGGCCCGTAGACGAACGTCCGGAGCGTGCCCCCTGGCGTTGCGACATGATAGCAGTCGCCCCTCCGCTTTCTCCCGTCGTCGTCGGCCGCGGCCGGCTCGGTGCCGCACTCGTGGAAGCCCTTCGGCGGGCCGGCCTCGACCCGCGGAGCGCCGGAGGTCGGGAATCCCGCGAACGCCCGGAGCGCCTCCTCCCCCTGCTGCGGGGCGACGGCCGACCGCCGATCCTCCTTCTCGCGGTTCGAGACGACGCCCTCGCGCCTCTCGTCGCGAACCTCGCCGCCGTCGTCCCGGCGCCAGCGGCCGGGGCGGCCGCCCTCCACCTGTCGGGGGCCCTCGGCCCCGAGGTCCTACACCCCCTCGCCGCGCGCGGTTTCGCCACGGCGGCCTGCCACCCCCTCCAGACGTTCACGGGGTCCCCGGACGACGCCGCCCGCCTCGCGGGCTCGAGCTTCGCCGTCGAAGGCTCCGAGGCAGGGCGCGCGGCCGCGGAGGCTCTCGTCCGCGTCCTCGAAGGGCGACCGCTCTCTCTTCCGCCCGGCACCCGCCCGCTCTATCACTTCGCCGCGTCTCTCGGAGCGAACGGGCTGACGGGGCTCGTCGCAGCGGCGCGCGACGCGCTCGCGGCGACCGGCGTCGGCCCCGACGCCGCGCTCGCCGCCCTGGCGCCCCTTCTGCAGACCGCCCTGCACGAGGCCCTTCGCTCCGGGCCTGAAGCGGCCCTGACGGGGCCCGTCTCGCGCGGAGACGAAGCGACGCTCGAGCGTCACCGCCGCGCGCTGCTCGCCTGGGACGTCAGCCGGATCGCGCTCTTCGAAGCGCTGCTCGAGGAGCAGCGCCGGCTCGCCGTGCGGGGCGTCGCCGCTGCCGATGCTAAAATGCCCCGATCTGACTGAGGAGGCCGCCGGGCCCGCGACGGAGAGATGGTTTTCTTCAATTACGCCACCATGCAGATGGCCGCCAAGATCGTTTACTACGGTCCGGGTCTCTGCGGGAAGACGACCAACCTCCACGTCATCTACGGACGGACGGCTCCGACCGCCCGCGGCGAGATGGTCTCGCTCGAGACGGAGACCGACCGGACCCTCTTCTTCGATCTCCTCCCGATCGACGTCGGCGTCATCGGCGGCTTCAAGACCCGCCTCCAGCTCTACACGGTCCCCGGGCAGGTCTTCTACAACACGACCCGCAAGCTCGTCCTGAAGGGCGTCGACGGAATCGTCTTCGTGGCCGATTCCCAGCGGCCGATGCTCGAGCCGAACAAGGAGAGCTTCCGGAACCTCCGGGAGAATCTCGCCGAGATCGGCCTCGACGTCGGCGAGATCCCCCTCGTCCTCCAGTTCAACAAGCGGGATCTCTCCAACATCCTGACGGTCGACGAGCTCAACGCCGCTCTGAACCCAGACGGGAAGCTCGACTCCTTCGAGGCCTCCGCCGCGAACGGCACCGGCGTCTTCGAGACGCTCAAGGGGATCTCCAAGCTGACCCTCCGGGCCCTCCGCTCGAGGATGACCGGCGAGGCCCGACGTCCCACGGTCTACGCGAGCCCCGCGACGCCGGCCGCTCCCGTCGCCTCCGCGGAAACGCCCGCGCCCTCGTCGCCGCCGGGCGCCACGGTCCGGACCGCGCCGTCCTCTTCGGCCACCCTCGACCGTCTCGCGAAGTTCTCCGAGCTCGCGCGGGGCGGCGGGGCGACGCCGATCTCGGGCGAGGACAGGAGTCCCGCGGGAAGCGTCGAGCCGCTCTCGGGCGTCGCCTCGCCCGAGCCGCCCGCCAGGCCGTCCGTCGCCCGGCCGGCCGAAGAGCCCGCCGCGGAGATCAGCTTCGGAGAGTCGTCCGGCCCCGCTCCGACCTCCGACGAGCCGGCCGTCAAGCACGTGAAGGTCCGGTCCAACGTCGACATCCTCTCCGAGCTCGACAAGCTCCGGAAGCTGTCGACCCAGAAGGCGGCCGCCGGCTCGCCGTCGCGCCATGACACCGGCCACAAGGCGAGCGGCCCCTCCATCGACGACCTCCTCGCCTCGAACCTCAACCACAAGAAGGACGTCACCCGGTCCTTCGACCTCACCGTCCCGCGCCAGGTGCTGGGAAGGAGCCGACAGGTGACGATCGAGCTGAAGTTCTCCGACGGAGCCGGAAGCCCGCTGCCCACGGACAGCAGCTTCTCCATCGACCTCTCGACCCCGGCCGACCTCCAGAAGCTCCTGCTCTCCCTCCGGTTCAACGTCCAGGCGGAGTGACGCAGACAGTGACGACAGAGACGACCGACAGGGCCCGCACCCGAACCGCGAGCAGGGGGCGCGCCCTCGCCAGCGGCCTCCTCGTTTCTCTCCTCGGCGCCGGGTGCTCTTCGACCCCGGCTCCCGCCCCGACGACCACAGCGCCGTCCGTCGCCGCCGCCGCCGAGACCGCCTGCCCCCCCGCCGACGCGAGGCAGGAGGCGAGCGACCGGTTCCACCGTGGGAAGGCGCACGCGCTGGCCGGGGACACCTCCTGCGCCCGCCTCGAGTTCCAGGCCGCCCTCGACGGATTCCGTGAGGCGATGCGGCCCGGGAACGCCGGCGACCTGGCGTTCGCCGGTCAGCTCTGGGAGAGCGTCCGGCTCTACGAGACCATCCCGGCCGAGGACGAGGAGGAGCCCGTCGCCGGCGATCGGGACGGTCTCGTCGCACGCGAGGAAACGGCCCCGACGGCGGACGAGCTCGCCGTCGCCCGGCGGGAGATCGAGGAAGCGGGCGCGTCCGTCTCCTTCGACGTCCCCATCGTCGTGAACGAAGCGGTCCTCGACGCCGTCGCCTACTACCAGTTCCGCACCCCGAAGGCCTTCGCCGCGGCCCTCCAGAGGAGCGGCCGCTACCTCCCCTTGATGCGCTCCATCCTCCGCGAGAACGGCATCCCCGAGGACATCGTCTACCTCGCGATGATCGAGTCCGCATTCAAGTCGCAGGCCCATTCGCGCGCGGCGGCGAAGGGATACTGGCAGTTCATCGCCGGGACCGGGAAGCGATACGGCCTCCGGACGACCCGGGACCTCGACGAGCGGAGCGACCCCGTCAAGTCGACGCGCGCCGCCGCCGCCTACCTGCGCGACCTCTACGAGATGTTCGGCGACTGGTATCTCGCAATGGCCGCCTACAACGCGGGAGAGGGCCGGGTCCTGCGCGGCCTCCAGCGGACGGGCGCCCGGGACTACTGGGAGCTTCGCGAGGCCCGCGCGCTCCACCGCGAGACGCGCGACTACGTCCCCTTCTTCATCGCCTCGGCCCTGATCGCGAAAGACCCGAGCCGCTTCGGCTTCGACGTCGTCCCCGACCCCCCTCTGGAGTTCGACGTCGTCGAGGTCCCGCGTCCGGTCGCCCTCGCACGTGTCGCGCGGGAGATCGGGACGACGGTCGAGACCCTCCGCTCGCTGAACGGCGAGCTTCGCCGCCCGTCCACGCCACACGGCGTCGCCCGCTATCCGCTCCGCGTCCCGAAGGGGGCGGGCCCCGTCCTCGAGGCGCGGCTCGAGAGCATCCCCGCCGCACCGGAGGTCCGGGAGCGCCGGCTGAAGGTCCGGAAGGGGGAAACGCTCGCCCGCTTCGCGAAGAGGAACCACGTCACCGTCGCCGCGCTCCGGGAGGCGAACGGTCTCCGCCCGAACACGAAGCTGCGTGCCGGCCAGCTCCTCGTGATCCCGGGCCGGTACTCGCCCCCCCGCACTCCCCCGGCAGACCTCGCCGAGGCCGCCGACGCACCGGTCCTCCCCGAGATGGAGCGCGGCGTGATCCGCGCCCTTCCGACCCCTTCGGCCGCCGTCGTCGACGCCGCCGCGCTGGGGGCCGACCTCAGGGGGGTTTCCGTGGCCCCGCTCCCGTCCGCGACGCTCCCGGCCGCCGTCGAAATCCCCCGGGACGGGTTCGAGACCGAGCGCGTCGCGCCGCGCCCGTCCGAGAACCGCGCCGCGGCGCGGACGAAGCCCGCGGCCCGAAGAGCGAAGCACACCGTCCGCAGGGGCGAGACGCTCTTCCGCATCGCGAGCCGCTACGGAGTCACCGTCGACGCGCTTCGCCGGGCGAACCGGATCGGCCGGGGGCACGTGATCCGGCCCGGCCAGAAGCTCGCCGTCCCCACGGCCACGCGCTGACCGGGTCGAGATGAGCGTCGCGAGGGCCTGGAGCGCCGCCCTCGTCGGACTCGAGGCCCGCCCGGTCGTCGTCGAGGCGGCGCTCGGGCTCGGGCTGCCCGGCCTCACGATCGTCGGCCTCCCCGACGCCGCCGTCCGCGAGAGCCGGGAGCGGATCCGCTCCGCGCTCCGTCAGATCGGCCTCCCCCTTCCCGGCCGGAGCGTCGTCGTCAACCTCGCGCCCGCCGACCTCCCGAAGGCGGGGACGCTCTACGACATCGCCGTCGCGCTCGCCGTCCTCGCCGCCAACGGGGACGTCCCTCCCGAGGGGCTCGCCGAGCTGACGTTCGCGGGCGAGCTCGCCCTGGACGGCGAGGTCCGGCCCGTCCCCGGCGTCCTCTCGATCGCGGAGTCGGCCCGGGCCGAGGGGCGATCCCGGATCGTCGTCGCGCCCCAGAACGCCGCCGAGGCGGCCTCGGTCCCCGGCGTGGTCGTCCTTCCCGCCCCTCACCTCGGCGCAGTCGTCGCTCACGTCGCGGGCCGGGAGCTCCTTCAGCCCTTCGTTCCGACGGAGGAGCCTCCCGCGACGGAGCCGGACGATCCCGACCTGGCCGAGGTTCGCGGCCAGGCCGTCGCCCGCCGGGCCCTCGAGATCGCCGCCGCGGGCGGACACAACCTCCTCCTCTTCGGGCCGCCGGGCTCCGGCAAGACGATGCTCGCCCGCAGGCTTCCGGGAATCCTCCCGCCGCTGTCGCCGGAGGAGTCGCTGGAGACGACGCGGATCTGGAGCGCGGCGGGGCGTCTTCCGCCCGGTTCGGGGCTGCTCCGGACGCGCCCGTTCCGCTCCCCGCACCACGGTGCGTCGGCGCCTGCCCTGGCGGGAGGAGGTCCCGACCCGCGGCCCGGAGAGCTCTCCCTCGCCCACCACGGCGTCCTCTTCCTCGACGAGCTGCCGGAGTTCCGCCGGGACGCGCTCGAGGCGCTTCGCGAGCCCCTCGAGGAGGGCATCGTCCGCGTGACGCGCGCGAGCGGCAGCCGTTCCTTCCCCGCGCGCTTCCTCCTCGTGGCCGCGATGAACCCTTGCCCCTGTGGATTCCGGGGAGATCCTCGAAAAGAGTGCACTTGTTCCGAGCACGACCTGGCCCGCTATCGACGGAAGATCTCGGGCCCGCTCCTCGACCGGATCGACCTCCACGTCGAGGTGCCGGCGCTTCCCTCCGCCGACCTGGACTCCGGCATCCCGCCAGAATCTTCCTCCCGGGTCCGGACGCGAGTCCTCGCGGCGCGCGAGCGGCAGGCGGAGCGGACAGGCGACAGACGCCTGACGAACGCGGCGCTCACTCCCGGGCGCCTGAAGGCCACCGGAGCCGTCCTCCCGGAGGCCTCCGCGCTCCTCTCCCGGGCGATGGACCGGCTGGGCCTCTCCGCGCGCGGCCACCAACGGGTCCTTCGCGTCGCGAGGACGATCGCGGACCTCGAGGGCTGCTCCTCGACCGGTCCGGCGCACGTCGCCGAGGCGCTCCGATACCGGGCCGCGACGCCGGCACGGACCCACTGAACCACAGCAAGTCCTCCCCACTCAGAGACTTCGTCCCGGAAAACTTTCGCTTGACGGGAGACGTCGGGTCGATAGACTTCCGTGCGGCTCGTCACAAAGCCTGGGGGGCACGACCGGTCTCGGCTGACCCGGAGATTCCGTTGACGCGAAAGCAGCACACGATCATCGTCGTACCGCACGCGCGCGCGAGATTCCGCCAGTTCCAGGTGACGTCCCGGCTCCTCTGGAGTGTCGCGACGGCCGTATCCCTTTCGCTCCTCCTCGGGGTCGTCTTCGGGGTCCTCTGGCTGCAGTCCGTTCGGAAGAACCGGGAGGTGACGAGCCTCGTCGCCGAGAACCAGGACCTCCGCGGCCGCACGAAGAGCCTGAACGCGAAGCTCGAGTCGCTCGAGAAGGTCCTCGCCGAGTTCGAGGAGCGGACCCGCCGCCTCTCCATCGTCGCCGGCCTCTCCGGCTCCCCGGACCCGGGGACGGGCGGCGTCGGCGGCCTCACGGCGCTCCCGGCTGACGACGCTCGCCACACGGAGGCCGTCCTCGAAGAGGCCTCCCGCCGCGGGCTCCTCCTTTCCGGGCGACTCGGCGAAGTCGAGAGCCGGCTGTCGCTCCAGGCCGACCAGCTCGCTCTCACGCCCACGCTCGCGCCGTCTCTCGGTGTCCTGACCGCCGGATTCGGCCTCCGGGCCGACCCGTTCACCGGGCGCCCGGACTTCCACGCCGGCATCGACATCTCCTCGCCGAAGGGAAGCCGGATCGTCGCGCCCGCGAGCGGGACGGTGGTGCGGGTCGGCTGGGACCGGGGGTACGGCCGGGTCGTCGAGATCGCCCACGGCTTCGGGATCCGGACCCTCTTCGCCCACCTGGAGACCCCGCGCGTGGCCGAGGGCCAGCGCGTCCGCCGGGGAGACCTCGTCGGCCTCGTCGGCTCCACCGGGCGGTCGACCGGGCCGCACCTCCACTACGAGGTGCAGGTCGCCGGCAAGCCGGTCAACCCGCTCGACTACGTCCTGAACGCGTTCTGAGCCGGTCCGCTCGACGGCGGGCGACCTCGAGCCCCTCTGCTAGCATCCGGTGCTCGCGCCCCCGCCGGGCGCCCATGGACGGAAGATGATCATCGACAAGGCACTCTCCAAGATCTTCGGGACGAAGCACGACCGCGACATGAAGGCGCTCACGCCTCTCGTCGAGGAGATCGGCCGGCTGGAGCCCGAGCTCGCCCCGCTGCCCCTGGACGGTCTCCGCTCCCGTCTCGGCGAGATCCGGGAACGGGTCGAGTCCGAGCTCAAGGACCTCCCGGCCGACCTCGAGGCGCGCCGGGCGAAGACCCGGGCGGTCCTCGACCCGTTCCTCCCGCGCGTCTTCGCCCTCGTCCGCGAGGCGGGCAAGAGGACGATCGGCCAGCGCCACTACGACGTCCAGCTCCGAGGCGGGGCCGTCCTCCACCAGGGAAAGATCTCGGAGATGAGGACGGGCGAAGGGAAGACTCTCGTCGCGACGCTCCCCGTCACGCTGAACGCGATCGCCGGGAGAGGCGCGCACGTCGTCACCGTGAACGACTACCTCGCCCGGCGCGACGCGGAGTGGATGGGGCGGATCTACGGCGCCCTCGGCCTGACCGTCGGCTGCATCCAGCACGACCTCGACGACGCCGCGCGCCGCGAGGCCTACGCCTGCGACATCACCTACGGCACGAACAACGAGTTCGGCTTCGACTACCTGCGCGACAACATGAAGTTCGAGCTCACGCAGATGGTCCAGAGGCCCCACTTCTTCGCCCTGGTCGACGAGGTCGACTCGATCCTCATCGACGAGGCCCGGACGCCGCTCATCATCTCGGGCCCCTCCGAGGGGGACGTCGACATCTACTACCGGTGCGACCGGATCGTCCCGAAGCTCGTCCGGGGCGAGGAGATCAAGGACAAGTACGGCAACAAGACGACCACGGGCGACTTCCTCGTCGACGAGAAGGCGCACACGGCGGCCCTCACCGAGGAGGGCGTCGGGAAGTGCGAGCGGCTCCTCGGCGTCGAGAACCTCTACGACCCGACGAACATCGACGTCCTCCACGCCTGCCAGCAGGCCCTCCGGGCCCACTCCCTCTACAAGCGCGACGTGAACTACGTCGTGAAGGACGGGCAGGTCATCATCGTCGACGAGTTCACCGGGCGGCTGATGCCCGGGCGCCGCTGGTCCGACGGCCTCCACCAGGCCGTGGAGGCGAAGGAGGGGGTCAAGATCGAGCGCGAGAACCAGACCCTCGCGACGGTCACTCTCCAGAACTACTTCCGGATGTACGACAAGCTCGCCGGGATGACGGGCACCGCGGACACCGAGGCGGCCGAGTTCGACAAGATCTACAAGCTCGACGTCGTCGTCGTCCCGACGAACCGCGACATGGTCCGGAAGGACGAGCACGACGTCGTCTACCGGACGGAGCGCGAGAAGTTCGACGCCGTCGTCGAGGAGATCGTCGAGCTCCACGCGAAGAAGCAGCCCGTGCTCGTCGGGACGATCTCGATCGAGAAGTCCGAGCACCTCGGCCAGCTCCTGAAGAAGCGGGGGGTCCCGCACGTCGTCCTGAACGCGAAGTACCACGAGCAGGAGGCGACGATCGTCGCCCAGGCGGGCCAGCCCGGCCGCGTCACGATCGCCACGAACATGGCGGGCCGCGGAACCGACATCCTCCTCGGCGGCAACCCCGAGTTCCTCGCGCGGCAGAGGTGCAAGGGGAAGAGCGTCGAGGAGTACGAGGCGTTCCTCGAGGAGGCGAAGGCCGAGTGCGCCGCGGCGCACGAGGAGGTCATCGCGGCCGGCGGCCTCCACATCATCGGGACCGAGCGCCACGAGTCGCGCCGCATCGACAACCAGCTCCGCGGCCGCGCCGGCCGCCAGGGAGACCCCGGCTCCTCCCGCTTCTACCTCTCCCTCGAGGACGACCTGATGCGGATCTTCGGGTCCGACCGGCTCTCGGGCCTCATGAAGCGGCTCGGGATGGAGGAAGGGGTCCCGATCGAGCACCGCTGGGTGACGAAGTCGATCGAGCGCGCCCAGAAGCAGGTCGAGGCGAGGAACTTCGACACCCGCAAGCACCTCCTCGAGTACGACGACGTCATGAACAAGCAGCGGGAGGAGATCTACCGGCTCCGGAAGGAGATCCTCACCGGCGCGCTGTCGCACGCGTACGTCGTCGCCCTCGCCGAGGACGTCGCCGAGGACTTCGTCGACCGTCACTGCCCCGCCGGGAAGGACCATTCCGAGTGGGACTGGAAGGCCCTCACGTCGGTCCTCGGGGAGTCCTTCGGGATGTCGCCCGAGGAGGCCGGGCTCTCGCAGGACTCGGACAACAACGCGGCCCTGAAGGACAAGCTCAAGGCGGCGCTCCGGACCTACTACGAGCAGAAGACGGCCCGGCTCGGCGCCGACGTCATGAAGGACTTCGAGAAGTTCTTCATGCTCCAGACGGTCGACGCCCTCTGGAAGGACCACCTCCTCGCGCTCGACCACCTGAAGGAGGGGATCGGCCTCCGCGGCTACGGCCAGCGCGACCCCCTGGTCGAGTACAAGAAGGAATCGTTCCAGCTCTTCGAGGCGATGAAGGAGGCGATCGAGGAGCAGATCCTCCAGAACCTCTTCCGCTTCGAGGTCGTTCGGCCGGAAGAGGCCGAGGCCCGCTGGGCTCCCCCCACGTCCGCCGCTTCCGCCGCCCCGGCCGCCCCCGAGGACGGCGCGGCTCCCTCGGGAGGGGTCTCGGCGCCGGCGCTCTCGACGCGCGCCTCCGCCGAGCTCGAACGGAGGGCCCAGAGGCAGCGGAGGGAGATGTCCTTCCAGGGGACCTCCGACCCGACCTCGGGCGGGGATTTCCGGGTCGACACCGTCAAGTCGACCGGCCCGAAGGTCGGCCGGAACGACCCCTGCCCCTGCGGCTCCGGCAAGAAGTACAAGAAGTGCCACGGGGCCTCCTCGGCCGCCTGAACCGGATCCCGGTCTCCGCCCGACCCGTTCCGGGGCCGCTCCCAGCGGAGCGGCCCCGGACGTGCTATGAATCGGCATGCCGTCTTCCGCTCCCGGCATCCCCCTCGCCCTCACCTTCGACGACGTCCTCCTCGTCCCGTCGCGTTCGGAGGTCCACCCCTCGACCGTCGACCTGAAGACCCAGCTCACGGCCGACATCACCCTGAACGTCCCGGTGATCTCCGCCGCGATGGACACGGTCACCGAGGCCCCGCTCGCGATCGCCATCGCGCAGAACGGCGGCCTCGGGATCGTCCACAAGAACCTCTCCATCGCGAACCAGGCGGCCGAGGTCGACAAGGTGAAGCGCTCGGAGAGCGGGATGATCGTCGACCCCGTCACCTGCCGCGAAGACCAGAAGATCTCCGAGGCGCTCGACGTGATGGCCCGGTTCCGGATCTCCGGAGTGCCCGTCGTCGACGCCGCCGGCAAGCTGGCGGGGATCCTGACGAACCGGGACCTCCGGTTCGAGACCCGGATGGACCTGCCGATCTCGGCCCGGATGACGAAGGAGAACCTCGTCACCTGCGCGCCCGGGACGACTCTCGAGCAGGCCAAGCAGCTCCTCCACGAGCACCGGATCGAGAAGCTCCTCGTCGTCGACCGGGCCGGGAACCTCAAGGGCCTGATCACCGTCAAGGACATCCAGAAGCAGATCAAGTACCCGAACGCCTGTAAGGACTCGCTCGGCCGCCTCCGCGTCGGCGCGGCGGTCGGCGCGGGCGCCGACCTCGTCGACCGCGCCCGGGAGCTGATCGCCGCGAAGGTGGACGTCCTCTGCCTCGACTCCTCCCACGGCCACAGCGAAGGGGTCCTCCAGGCGCTGAAGATCCTGAAGAAGACGTTCCCGTCCACTCCCGTCATCGCCGGGAACGTCGGCACCGCGGAGGCGACGCGCGACCTCATCCGCCTCGGCGCCGACGCGGTGAAGATCGGGATCGGCCCCGGCTCGATCTGCACGACGCGCGTCGTCACGGGCGTCGGCGTCCCGCAGATCCACGCGATCCTCGAGTGCGTGAAGGGAAAGGGGAAGTCGAAGGTCCCCCTCATCGCCGACGGCGGGATCAAGTTCTCGGGCGACGTCACGAAGGCGCTCGCCTTCGGCGCCCAGTCCGTGATGATCGGCAGCCTCTTCGCCGGCACCGACGAGTCGCCCGGCGAGACCATCCTCTACCAGGGGCGCACGTTCAAGGCCTACCGCGGAATGGGCTCGCTCGGCGCGATGACGAAGGGGTCGGCCGACCGCTACTTCCAGAACGCCGGGGACGAGCCGCGCAAGATGGTGCCGGAGGGGATCGAGGGGATGGTGCCGCACAAGGGGTCGCTCTCCGTCCTCCTCGCGCAGATCGTCGGCGGCGTGAGGGCGGGAATGGGCCTCTCGGGCGCGCGGACGCTCCCCGACCTCCGGAAGAGGGCGAAGTTCGTTCGGATCACGTCGGCCGGGCTCAAGGAGAGCCACGTCCACGACGTCATCATCACGAAGGAGGCCCCGAACTACCGCCAGGAGCACTGACGCGACGTCCTCCCGGCGCGCCGCGCCCGGAGGACAGGACACTGCGTTACCGGGCCAGGATCTCCTTCACCGCCGCCTCCAGCTCCTTCTTCTGCGCCGCGAACCGGGCGCCCGTGGACGGTCCGTCGAAACCGGAGTGCGCCTTCACGATCCGGTGGCTCCGGTCGAGGAAGAGCGTCGTCGGGTAGCCCTTCCAGCCTTCCAGCGACGAGATCGGCGCCGAGGCCGCCGCCCCCTTCGTCGTGCCGGCGAAGAGGACCGGATACGTCAGGCCGTGGCGCTCGCGGAACCGGGCGATCTGGCGAAAGCTCCGCTCGGCGTCCTCGGTGTACTCGTAGGACAGGGCGACGACGGCAAGGCCCTTCCCCTTGAACTTCCGCCAGAGCTCCTCCAGGACCGGCGCCTCGTCGTGGCAGTTCGGGCACCAGGTCCCGGAGATCGTGACGAGGACCGGGCGGCCGGCGAATTCCGGGTCGTCGAGCGAGACCGTCTTCCCCGGCGCCGACGGATACGAGAACGAGACCCGCGCCCCCGGCTCCTTCGCCCGGACGAGCGAGCCGCCCCCCGGGAGCCAGGCCGCGGCACCGGCCGCATCGAGGCGCCGGGCGATCCATCGGACCGGCGTCCCGTTCCGGCTTCGGAACGTCCCCTCGAGGCGTCCCGCCCCCTCGGCCACCGCGTCGATCCGGTAGACGAAGACGCCGTCGAAGACCGTCAGGACGAGCGCCTGGCCGTCCCACGTCCCGTGCATCGGGCCGTAGTCGCCGGTCGGGCCGAGGAGCGTCCCCGTGGCGCGCCCTCCGTCCTGCCGGAACGTCGCGAGGAGACGCTGGGCCTTGTCGCCCTCCCCCATCTCGACGCCCCACTCGCCCGAGATCGCGGGAGATCCCTTCGGCGGCCTCGGGACCGGCGGCGCGGCGAGCGTCGCGCGGAACGGGAGCTCGATCTTCCCGGACGGGATCGCCCGCACGAACGTCCCCGCGAGGGAGGCCCCGACCGCGCGGGCGACCAGCCTCCCGTCGTAGTGGTCGAGCGCGAGCGTCAGCGTCTCCCCGTCCCACGAGACGGAGGTGAACCGGCTCTCCGAGGCGCCGTTGACGAGGGCGCCGGTCAGTCCGCCCCCCTTTGCCTCGACCTTCATGCCGAAGGCGACCTCGAGCCCGGGCACCGGCTCGAGCGTGGCGTGCCAGCGGCCGGTCGGAGGGGCGGGTTCGGCGCAAAGGAGCCGCGGGAGGAGGAGGACGGCCGCCGCGGTGGCGGTGCGGAGGGAAGCGCGCATCGACCGAGGTTAACCCGAGCCGCCCGCGGTGCGCGCCGGAAGGCCCCGGTCCCGCCTCCGTTCCCCCGGCGCGGCGGCGGGCAGGAAACGAAAAGGGGGCGCCGGAGCGCCCCCTTTGGAAGATCGCTTCTGTGCCGGGTGTCAGTCCATGCAGGCAATGATCTGGTCGCCGAACTCGCTGCACTTCACCTCGGCAGCCCCGTCCATGAGCCGGGCGAAGTCATAGGTGACCTTCTTCGCCGCGATCGCCCCGTCCATCCCCTTGATGACGAGGTCGGCCGCCTCGGTCCACCCCATGTAGCGGAGCATCATCTCGCCCGAGAGGACGACCGAGCCGGGGTTGACCTTGTCGAGGTCGGCGTACTTCGGAGCCGTGCCGTGCGTCGCCTCGAAGACGGCGTGGCCGGTGACGTAGTTCACGTTCCCGCCCGGCGCGATGCCGATGCCGCCGACCTGGGCCGCGAGGGCGTCGGAGAGGTAGTCGCCGTTCAGATTCAGCGTCGCGATGACGTCGAACTCCTCGGGGCGCGTCAGCACCTGCTGGAGCGTGATGTCGGCGATGGCGTCCTTGATCAGGACCTTCCCCGCCGCGAGCGCCGCCTTCTGCTCGGCGTCGGCCGCGGCTCCCCCGGAGTCCTTCTTCGTCCGCTCCCACTGGTCCCAGGTGTACGTCTCGCCCGCGAACTCCCGCTCGGCCAGCTCGTAGCCCCAGTTCCGAAACGCCCCCTCCGTGAACTTCATGATGTTGCCCTTGTGGACGATCGTGACGCTCTTCCGCTTGTTCTCGATGGCGTACCGGATCGCGGCGCGGACGAGGCGCTCGCTCCCCTCCTTCGAGACCGGCTTGAAGCCGATCGCCGCCGTCTCGGGGAAACGGATCTTCTTGTACATCGCCGGCCAGCCGGCCTTCAGGAACTCGAGCGCCTTCTTCGCGTCGTCGCTCCCCGACTCGAACTCGATCCCGGCGTAGATGTCCTCGGTGTTCTCCCGGAAGATGACCATGTCGACCTTCTCGGGGCGCTTCACCGGGGAGGGGACCCCCTTGTACCAGCGGACGGGCCGCAGGCAGACGTAGAGGTCGAGGAGCTGGCGCAGCGCGACGTTCAGAGACCGGATGCCGCCGCCGATCGGAGTCGTGAGCGGGCCCTTGATGCCGACCAGGTACTCCTGGAACGCCGCGACCGTCTCGTCGGGAAGCCACGTCCCGAGGTTGTCGTACGACTTCTGGCCCGCGAGGACCTCCATCCAGGCGATCTTCCGCTTCCCGCCGTAGGCCTTCGCGACCGCGGCGTCCAGGACGCGGACGGAGGCGCGCCAGATGTCGGGTCCCGTGCCGTCCCCCTCGATGAAGGGGACGACGGGATTCTCGGGAACGATCAGCTTCCCGTCGACGATCCGGATCTTCTCGCCGTTCGGCGGGGCGGGCATCTTCGAGTCGGACATCACGTACCTCCGGGGGGCGGATTCTAGCGGCGCTCTCGGAGCGCGACAAACCGCGAGGAGCTCGGGCTCTCGCTCAGGCGTCCGGCCGCCCGGGAAGGCGGCGCTCGGGCGGGTAGGGGTGGAGGTCGGGGATCTCGCCGGCGAGGTGGCGGCGCTTCATCTCGTTCCAGAAGCCCGGCACGAGGAGGTCGCCGTGAGATCCGGCGAAAAGGCGCCGGAGAGGCGCCGGAAATCCCATGAACGTCAGGAACTCCTCGGGAAAGACGTCGCGGGGACCGACGTAGAACGACGGCCCGTCGCCCCCCCCGTCCTCGTCCTGGTCCGGGAGCTCGCGGAAGTCGCAGTCGGTCACGGCGCAGAGCTCGTCGTAGTCGTAGAAGACGACCCGGCCGTGCCGCGTGACGCCGAAGTTCTTCACGAGGAGGTCCCCCGGGAAGACGTTCGTCGCGGCGAGGTCCCGCAGGGCCCGCCCGAAGTCGAGGACGGCCTCCCGGGCCCTCTCCCCCGGCGCCTCCCGGAGGAAGAGGTTCAGGGGCACGACCCGTCGCTCGGTGTAGAGGTGCCGGATGACGACGTCGCCGTCCCGGAGCGCGACGTTCTCGGCGCACTCGGCGAGCAGCTCCTCGAGGAGGGACGGCTCGAAGCGGTCCTTCTCGAACTCCAGGAGCTCGTACTCCTGGACGTCGACGAGGCGCCCGGCCCGGTCGTGCTCGAAGACGAACTGGTACCGCTCCTTCACCTGCTCGCGCGTCACGCTCTTGGCCGGGCCGAAGCGGTCGCGGATCACCTTGAAGACGACGTCGTAGCCGGGCATCGTGAAGACGGCCATCACCATCCCGCGCTCGCCCCGCGCCCGCTCGAACCGGTCGCCCGACCGCTCGAGGTGCCGCAGGAGGTCGCGGAAGAGCTCGGTCTTCCCGTGCTTGTTGTACCCGAGCGAGACGTAGAGCTCGGCCATCGGCTTGCGCGGGAGGATCGACTTCAGGAACCTCACGACCCCCGCCGGCGCCTCGACGTCGACGTGGAAGTACGAGCGGGTGAAGCTGAAGACGATCGAGACCTCGTCCTCGTCGAGGAGGACGGCGTCCACGACGACCCGTCCTCCCGGGTTCGCGAGGGCGAGGACGAGCGGCAGCGAGCGGAGGCCCTTGACGACGCGCCCGACGACGTACGCCCCCTTGCCGCGGTAGAAGACCGGCTCCAGCAGCTCCACGAAGTCGAAACCGGGCTCGCCCCACGCTCCGGCCACCGCCCGATCGACCTCCGCCGCCACCCGCCGCGCGTCGCGCGCCGGGTCCTCCCACGGAACGGCGAAGGAATAGTCGTCGAGCACCTCCTCGACGACCGTACCGGTCGAGAGCGCGCCGGGATAGGTCCTGACCGGCACCGCGCCCGGCGGAGGCAGGCCCGTGTCGCTCCCGAGGTGGACGAACTCCCTCTTCGGGTCGACGCCGACGGTCGTGAAGACCTTCCGCGTGACCGAGTTGAAGAACGTCTCCGCGAGCTCGAGGTCGCCGTGCCCGCGCATCAGCCACGAGTACTCTCGCTTCATCGCCGACCAGAGCTCGGGCGACCGGCGCTCCGCACCGAAGACCTCCGCGAGCGACCCGACGACGCGCCGGACGACGTTCGTATAGAGCGCGAGGCGCTCCGCCATGTCGTGCTGGACGCCGTGCCAGTCGGCCGCCTCGAAGTGGCGCGCCGAGCGGCGGGTGATCCTCCGGAAGCCGGAGCGATACCGCTCGAAGCCCCACTTGACGAGGATCGCCCCCTTGCGCGGGAGGAGGACGTCCGCGCTCGAAGCCCCACTTGACGAGGATCGCCCCCTTGCGCGGGAGGAGGACGTCCGCGGTCGTCATCGTCCCGCGAGGATACGGCAGCCGATCAGCTCCCGGCGTCTCCCGCCGGCCCCGAGGTCCACTTCAGCCCCGCGATCGCGATGACGAGGAGCGCCACGAAGAGCGCCCGTAGCGGAGGGAGCGGCTCGTCGAACAGCAGGATCCCGAAGATCACCGCGCCGAGCGCGCCGATCCCGACCCAGACGGCGTAGGCCGTTCCGATCGGGATCGACCGCGCCGCCCAGGAGAGGAGGACGACGCTCCCGCCCATCGAGGCGGCGACGAGGAGCGAAGGGAGCGGGCGGCGGAACCCGTCGGTGAACTTCAGGCCGACGGCCCACCCCACCTCGAGAAGGCCGGCCAGGACGAGGAAGAGCCAGGGCATGGAAGGCTCCTTTCCGCGTCGTCTTGTCCTGACCGGGTACGGCGCATCTCGTCCGGGCGACGCGGCCCGGGGCCGCGCGCGGCGCGGAACGTAGCATCGCGGCCCGGGGCGTTCAACTCCGCCCCGGGCCGCACAGGGAACCCGTCAGACCGCTCGACGGATCGCGAGGAATCCTGCGGCGCCGAGAGCGAGCGCGAGGATCGAGAGACCCAGGGCCGAGACGGTCGGCACGGCCGCAACGACGTCGGCATCGCGGACCGTCACCGCGGCGTCGTCCTGCACCGAGGCGCCGGCCGTGAAGGCGGCCGTGGCCGTGTTCGTCAGCGGGCCCGCGACCGAAGCGGTCACCGGGATCGTGATCGTGGCGACGGCCCCGGCGGCGAGGGACGGGATCGAGCAGGTGACGAGCTGCCCGACGACGCCGCAGCCGCCGGACGGGGCGATCGTCACCGACCCGACGGCAAGGCCGGCGGGGACGTCGTCGGTGACCTGGACCGCGGCGGCCGGCGCGCCGCCGGTGTTCGTCACCTCGATCTGGAAGGTGAACGGAGCGCCGAGGATCGGCGTCCCGAGCGAGGCCGTCTTCCGGATCGCGAGGACGGCCGGAGCCGCCTGAATCTGCGTCGTCACCGGGGGGCCGAAGATCGGGGCGATGCCCGTCCCTTCGATCGTGTAGGTGCCGTTCACGATGCTCCCGCTCTGCGCAGTGACCGCGACTGTGAACGACACCGTCTGGCCCGTGACCCCGGCGCCGAGGGAGCCGACGCTCCAGGTGACGATTCCGGCGCTCTCCGTCCCTCCGCCGGTTGCCGAGACGAACGTCGTTCCGGCGGGGAGCGTTTCGCGAATCACGACGCCGCTCGCCGCCGCCCCCCCCGAGTTCCCGTACGTGACCGTGTAGGTGAGCGGCGCGCCCGGCGCGACCGTCGCGGGCGCGCTCTTCCCGACCGTCAGGCCGGGCGCGAGGCCCGGAGGCAGGAACCGGACGGCGCCCGTCCCGCGGCCCCGGGTATCCGGCGGACCTGCCGAGCCGAGCTGGACGGCGAACGACGTCGCCCCGGCCGCCGTGAACGGAGCCCGGACGAACGCGGCCGGGAGCCTGGCTCCCGCACTGTTCCCGGTGAAGACCGCGAGCTGGCCGTCCGCGCTGATGCCGACGTCCTCGAAGCCGCCGGTACACGCCGCCGGAATCGGAAGCGCTTCCACGAGGGAACCCGACGTGAACGGGGCCGAGATCGCGAACGCCTGCAGGGGCGCGAAGACCGCCGCCACGAGAGCCTTCGTCCCGTCCGGCGTGATCTGGATCCCGTCGAGCCCAGCCGTGCCGGCGATCGTCAGGACGCTGCCGGTGGAGGCCGCCGAGAAGGGGGCCGTGAAGATCTCGACGACGGTCGTCAGCTTCGTGACGAGGAGGGTGTTCCCGTCGGGCGACACGGCGAGCGCGCCGCTGTTCCCGTTCCCGGAGACCGGGATCGTGAACGCGATGGACGAGTAGGGCGGGTCGAGGACCGAGATCCCGGCCGTCGTGTAGACGAACGCGCGGCCCGAGGGGGTGAAGCCGATCGCCTGGGTCTGGTAGGAGGCGACCTGGCCGGGCAGGGCGACGGTCGTGATCGTCGCCCCCGCCGCGAAGGGAGCCTGCAGGACGCTCAGCGTCGCCGAGCCGCCGCAGGCGAGGGCGTGCGCGAGGCCCGGCGCCACGGCGATGGTCCCCGTCCCGTTGTAGGCCGGCGAGGTCGTGATCGTCGAGACGAGCGACGCGGTCGAGATCTGGACGTTGAAGACTCGCCCCAGGTTGAAATCCGAGATGAGCGCGTTGTCCGACCCGAAGTAGGCCACCCCGTGCGGCCTCGCGTCGACGGGAAGGCCCGGAACGACCGTCTGCGCGGGCGTGGGCAGGGCCGTGTTCGGCGACGGCAGGACGACGGCCGTGTTCCCGTCGCTCTCCGTCCCGAAGATCGCCTGGCCATGAAGGGGCATCGCCCCGAGCACACCCACCACCAGGGCCGGCAGAAGCCGGCCGAAGAGACCCACTCGCATCTTTCCCCCCTTGCGAAAACCAGTGAAGTTAGCAATTCGCCGGTCTCTGCGCAAGGAGATTCTTGTCCGGCAGGAAGAAGGAACCCCCCGGAGTGTCCAGGGAGAAGCCACACCCGAATCCGACGGTTCGTGGAAGCGCCCGCCCCGATGCGGACTTCGCGCTAGCCGGGCGGATACCCGGTGATGTCGCGGATCTCGGCGTAGAGCGGCCGAAGCCGCTCGTACATCCGCCGGTAGACCCGGCGGTAGAGGCGATCGTAGAGGCCCGACGTCGACGGGTCGGGGACGAAGACGCGCCCGACGCGCGTCATCGAGGCGACCGCGGACTCGAACGTCGGGTGGAGCCCGAGGCCGACCGCGACGTCGATCGCGGCGCCGAGCCCCGAGGCCTCCGTGACGTGGGGCCGGGCCGCCGGCAGGCCGAAGACGTCCGCGGTGATCTGCATCGCCGCGTCGCTCTGCGCACCTCCGCCCGCGACGCGCAGCTCCGTGATCGGGACGCCGCTCCGCTTCTCGGAACGCTCCTTCCCCTCGCGAAGGGCGTAGGCGAGCCCCTCCAGGATCGCGCGGTAGAGGTGCGCGCGGGTGTGGACGTCGCCGAAGCCGATGACGGCCCCCTTCGCCTCGGGCCCGGGCCGCCTCACGCCGGGCGACCAGTAGGGCTGGAGGACGAGGCCCATGGAGCCGGGAGGGACCTTCGAGACGAGCTCGTCGAAGAGCGCCTCGGCGGGGAGCCCCTTCTCGCGCGCCTCCGCCTCCTCGAGCTGGCCGAACTGCTCCTTGAACCAGGTCACCATCCAGAAGCCGCGGTAGATCTGGATCTCGAGGCTGTAGGCGCCGGGAACGGCCGACGGGTAGGGCGGCAGGAGCGGGAGCGGCTCGACGTAGCGGCGGTGGGTCGTGTTGATCGTCGCGGTCGTTCCGTAGCTGAGGCAGGCGACGTGCGGCTCGAGGCATCCGGCTCCGAGGACCTCGCACGCCTTGTCGGCGGCGGCGGCGATCACCGGGAGCCCCTTCGGCAGGCCCGTCGCCTCCGCGGCGGCCGCGGACAGCTCGCCGAGGCGGCCTCCCGGCGGGACGAGCTCCGGCAGCTGCTCCCGGCGGACCGGCAGCGCTTCCCACTTCCAGTCGAGGCGCGACGCCCAGCGGAGCCTCCGGTAGTCGAACGGGACGTAGCCGACCTGCCCCCCGGTCGAATCGACGAAGCGACCCGTCAGCCGGTGCGCGAGGAAGCCGGAGAGAAACAGGTACCGCTCCGTCTTCCGCCACGTCTCCGGCTCGTGCCGAGCGAGCCAGTGCGCCTCGGCCTCCGCCTGGAAGTAGGCCACCGTCCCGGACATCCCGGAGAGGCGGAAGGCCGCCCCCCAGAGACCCCGGACGGGAGGGACGCCGTCCGTTCTCCGCTGGTCGAGCCAGACGATCGCCGGCCGGAGCGGCCTCCCCTGCGCGTCCGTCGCCACCATCGTCGCCCGCTGCGTCGTCACGGCGAGGCCGGCGATCGAGCCGGCAGAGACGTCCGGCTGCGCGAGGAGCCCCCGCGTCGCGGCGCAGACCGACCGCCAGTAGAGCTCCGGGTCCTGCTCGGCGAAGCCGGGAGGACCCGGGACGTACGGCTCGATCGGGACGCGGCTCCGCGCGAGGAGGTTCCCCGACAGGTCGAAGAGGAGGGCCCGGACGCTCTGCGTCCCGTGGTCGATCGCGAGGAGCCGCTCGCCGCTCACGCGCAGAGGGCGGCCGACGCCGCGGGCACCGAGTAGCTCGCGCGCCACCTCGCGAGGTAGTCCTGCTCTTCCATCCGCCAGCGCTCATCATCCCACGCGAGCTCCTCCCGGCAGATGGCTGCGACGCGCGGAAGGAGCGAGGCCCCGCCGTCCGGAAGGACGAGCCCGACCCGAACGCGGCGCAGGAGGAGGTCGTCGAGTCGGACGACCCGTTCCGCGCGCGCGGCGTACCGGATCTCCGCCCAGAGCCACGGAGTCCCCGCGACGGGCTCGAGCTCGCCGTCCCGCGCCCCTGCGACGACCGCCGCCGCCGCCGCGCCGTGCCGGCCCGCGAGGCGTCGCGCCGTCGCGGCCTCGAGGCCGGCCCCCTCCGGCGGAGGCGCGCCGGACGGACGGAAGACGCCGGCGTCGCACCGAGCGCGGGCGAACGCCGGAATCCGCTTCCTCAGCAGGCGGAGCGTCTCGACGGCGATGAGGCGGAACGTCGTCAGCTTCCCGCCGGTCACGGTGACGAGGCCCTCCTCGTCCCAGAGGACGTGCTCGCGGCTCTCCTCCGAGGGACGCGCCTTCCCCGTCCCGACGACCGGACGGACGCCCGCGAAGCTCGAGACCGCGTCCCGGACGGAGAGCGCGAGAGAGGGAAACGCGCTCCGCGCTCCCTCGAGGAGGTAGTCGACCTCGGGCACGGAAATGGACGGCTCGTCGTCGAGCGACCCGGGGTGGTCGAGGTCGGTCGTCCCGAGGAGCGTGAGGCCCTCCCACGGATAGGCGAAGAGGGGACGCGCGTCGACCGGGTGGCGGAACGTCACGGCCTGCGCCGTCGGGAATCGCCACTGCGGAAAAAGGAGATGGCTCCCCCGCAGGGGACGGATTCGCGGGCGGCCGCCCACCTCGGCGCGGAGGCGGTCGGCCCACGCGCCGGTGGCGTTCACGACGGCCGCGGCGTCGAGCGCGTGCTCCTCGCCTGTGCGGACGTCCCGGAGGAGCGCCCCCGCGACGCGGCCGCCGCGACGCGTGAGCCCCTCGCAACGGACGTAGTTCCGCGCGACCGCCCCCTCCTCTACGGCCTCCCGGAGGACCCGCAGGACGAGCCGCGCGTCGTCCGTCGCGGCGTCGGCGTACGCGAACGCGCCGGAGAGTCCCGGTCCGCCGACGTGGGGCGCGCGGAGGAGGAGCTCGTCGGGCGTCAGCCGGGCGTGCCGCCCCTCGCGCGCGAGGAGGTCGTAGAGCGCGAGGCCCGTACCGACGAGCGCCGGTCCCGGCTTCTCCCCGTCGCGGAGCGTGAAGAGGAAGCCGACCGGGTCGACGAGGCCGGGGGCCTCGTCGAGCAGCCGGTCCCGTTCTCGCACCGCCTCGCGCGTCAGCCGGAGGTTCCCCTCCGCGAGGTACCGAAGCCCTCCGTGAACGAGCTTGGAGGAGCGGCTCGAGGTGCCCGAGGCGAAGTCCCCCTGCTCGACCAGGACGACCGAGGCTCCGGCGCGCGCGGCCTCGAGCGCGATCCCGGCTCCCGTGATCCCGCCGCCGACGACGAGGAGGTCGGCCGACGCCGGGAGCCGGAGGCGATCCGTCGCGCTCGTCACGGCAGGAGCTTTCCGGGGTTCATCAGCCCCTGCGGGTCGAACGAGAGGAAGACGTCTCCGAGCGCGCGGAGACCGAGCTCCCCCTTCTCGGCCTCGAGCCAGGGGGCGTGGTCGGTCCCGACGCCGTGCTGGTGGGTGATCGTCCCGCCTCCCGCGACGATTGCCTCGGAGGCGGCGGTCTTCAGCGTGCGCCAGCGCGCGAGCGTCACGTCGGGGTCGGGATCGATCCGGAAGAGGTAGGTCGTGTAGAGGCTCGAGCCGTCGAGGTAGACGTGCGAGAGGTGGGTGAAGGCGTGGACGCGCTCTCCCTGGCCGGCGAGAGAGCCGCGCAGCGCCCCCTCGACCGAGGAGAGGAGCGCGGGGACGCGGCTCCAGGGCGCGGCCGTCTCGAGCGTGTCGACCGCCCAGCCCGCCTCCCAGAGCGAGTTCCGCAGGTACGGGGCCCGGAAGCGGTTGCGGTGCCACTCCCGGCCGAACGCCCGGCCGGCCACGACGCCGCCCCTCATGGCGAGCGCCCCGAGGACCTGCCGGCGGGTCTGCCGGACGAGGTTCTCGCCCCCGGAGACGCCGACGAGGAGGAGGCACTTCTCCTCCCGCGCCCCGCGGAAGGAGAGGTAGGTCTCGAGCGCTCGAATCAGGCGCGCGTGCCCCGCGAGGAGGAGCGTCGTCCGCGTCTCCTCCGGCGTCGAGAGGCGGAGCATCGAGAGCGGGAGGCGCATCGCGGCGATCTCCCTCACCGCGGCGACGGCCGACTCGAGGTCGGGGAGGAAGACGCCGTGGACCTCCTCGCGCGCCGGGAGCGGAGAGATGCGGACGGTCGCCTCCGTGATCACGCCGAGCCGCCCCTCGCTCCCGAGGACGAGCTCGCGCAGGTCGGGCCCGGCGGCGGAGGCGGGGAACGCCGGAAGGTCGAGGCGCCCCGACGGCGACTCGACGCGCCCCCCGGCGAAGAGCCTCTCGATCCTCCCGTAGCCGAGCGACTGCTGGCCGCTGGAGCGGGTCGCGATCCAGCCGCCGAGCGTCGAGAGCTCGAACGACTGCGGGAAGTGCCCGAGCGTGAGACCGCGCGCGCGCAGCTCCGCCTCGAGGTCGGGCCCCTTCACGCCCGCGCCGAACGTCGCCAGCCGGCTCGTCTCGTCGAGCGCGAGGAGCCGCGAGAGGCGAGAGAGGTCGACCGAGACGACCGGCTCGTCCGAGGCGACGGGGTTGACGTGTCCCGCCACGCTCGTCCCGCCGCCGTACGGCACGAGGCGGTACCCGGCCCGGCCGGCGCGGGCGAGGAGGTCGGCGACCTGCTCGCCGCTCTCGGGGAAGGCGACGGCGTCCGGGGTGACGCCGACCCTCCCGGACCGGAGCGCGACCCAGTCGGGGAGGCTCTGCCCCCGCGCGTGAAGGAGCCGATCCCACGGGTCGACGGAGAGGCCGTCCCCCGAGGGGAGGCGCGACGGCGGCACGGCGGCGAGCGCTTCCTCCGGCGTCGCGTCGCGCGGCGGAGCGCCGGGCCCGATCCACGCCGCGAGCGCCTCGACCGCCCGCGGAGGGATGGAGGAGGAGACCGTGTCGTCGCCCCAGCCGTTCCAGCGCCTCATCGCCTCCTCCCTCCCGCGAGCCGCGCCTCGATCGGCCGCCAGAGCCCGACGCTCCTCGTCATCACGTCCCGCGCGGCCGCGCCCGCGGCGTCCGGGTCCCCCGCTTCCGCCGCGGCGCGCAGGGCGCCGTAGAACTCCCGCGAGGCGGCGCGCGCCGCCGGGCGCTCGAAGTAGAGGAGGGCCATCCGGGCGAAGAGCTCCCGGAAGCCGTTCAGGATCAGGACGTAGACCGGGTTCCCGGAGGAGGTCGCGAGGAGGCGGTGGAGCCCCCAGTCGTAGCTCGTCCAGGAGTCCGGGTCGGTGCCGAGCGCGTCGGCGGCGCCGAGGTAGGCGGCGACGCGCGCCGGGGCGCGCCGCACCGCTTCCCGCGCGTAGGCCGGCGCCAGCACCTCCCGAACCTCGAGGAGCTGCCGCACGAAGCCCTTCGGCACCTCGCCGTGCTCGGCGAGCGCCGCGAGGACGTTCAGCCCCCCCTCGGACCAGACGTCGTTCACGCGCGTCGGCAGGCCGTGCCGCACGGAGACGAAGCCGTCCCGGTCGAGCTTCTTGAGCGCCTCGCGGAGCGTCGGGCGGGTCACGCCGAGCGCCGCCGCGAGCTCGCGCTCGGGAGGGAGCGACGAGCCCGGGGCGAAGCGCCCGGAGAGGAGCGCCGCCACGAGCTCGCGCTCGGCGTGCGCCCCGGGGCGCCGCGGCGCCGGCGCGACGCCGGAGGCGGCCCGCCGGCGGGCGTTTCCGGGAGAGGGGGGCTTACTGGTAAGAGGTCTGACCACATGGAGATGTTGGGACCGCCCGGCGCGTCCGTCAAGGGCTGCCGAAGCGCGGATGACGCCGGGCGCACAGTCGGGCCGAGAGTCGACGGCCGTCGCGAGCCGGGCTTCGGGAGCCCGGCCTCCGCGCGGCCCTCCCCCGGAGGCCGCGCCGGGGCGCCGCGGCCCGCGGGACCGGACGGCCCCCCCTCCCGCCCGGCCTCCCCGTATGATTCGGAGAGCGCCGCGAACGCCCCGGAAGGAGACGCATGACGCCCCCATCGCCCCTCGTCGACCTCCTGAAGCGCCACGAGACCGCCATCCTCGCGGAGACGTTCGACGGGATGACCCGCTGCCGCCTGACGCGCTACCAGGCGGCGGGCGACGAGGAGACGCGGCGCCGCCTCGCGAGGCTCTTCGCCCTCCTCCTCGACGCGGTGACCGAGAGGGACCTCGAGCCCGTCCTCGCCTACGCGCGGGAGATCGCGCGGCAGCGTTTCGGCGAAGGGGTCGGGCTCCAGGAGGTCCAGACGGCGATCAACATCCTCGAGGAGGCCGTCTGGCGGCGCGTCGTGAAGGAGGTCCGCCCCGACGGCCTCGCCGAGGCGCTCGGGCTCGTCAGCACCGTCCTCGGCGTCTGCAAGGACACGCTCGCCTCCTCCTACGTCGGACTCGCGACGCGGCGGCACGCCGGGACTCTCGACCTGACGGCCCTCTTCCGGGGGACGCAGAACCGCTTCTACCGGGGTTCGGAGGAGTAGCTCCCCCGCGGTCCCCGGCTCCTCAGCGCGCCACCTGAGGCAGGAGGGGCTCGAGGTACGGGAGGACGTTGGCCGCGAGGAGCCTCTGCCCGTCCGCGTTCGGGTGGATGCCGTCCTCGAGGTTCCTCTCCGGACGTCCCGCCACCCCCTCCAGGAGGAACGGGACGAGCGGGATGCCCGTCTCCTTCGCGACCCGCGGGAAGAGGTCTCCGAAGCCCCGCTGGTAGTCGGGACCGTGGCTCGTCGGGACGAGCATTCCGCAGAGGAGGACCTTCGCGCCGGCCTCCCGCGCCTTCGCGACGATCCCGCGGAGGTTCTTCTCCGTCTCCGCGAGCGGGAGGCCGCGGAGCCCGTCGTTCGCGCCGAGGGCCAGGACGAGGACGTCGGGGCGCTGGGTGAGGACCCACTCGGCGCGGCGCAGGCCGCCCGCGGTCGTGTCTCCCGAGACTCCGGCGTTCACGACGCGGACCGGCCTCCCCTTCCGCGCCAGCTCGGCGGCCACGACGGCCGGGTAGGCCTGGTCGACCGGGAGTCCGAGGCCCGCCGTCAGGCTGTCGCCGAGGAAGACGACCAGCGGCGCGTTCGCGGGCACGGCTCGTTCCGGGGCGGGAGCGTCTCCCGGGTCCGGCGAGCCGGACGCGTCGCGGGGCGCCGCCCCGGGGTTCGTCGGGACGAGGTCGCGCGCCGCGGCGGACCCCTCTTCCCGGGCCGCTCCGCATGCCGAGAGGACGAGCAGCGCGAGCGCCGCAGAGGCCAGGGAGAGCGAAACCGGACGCCTCACGGCGACGGAGTCTAAGGGAATGCGAGACTCCGCCCCGTGAGAACTCCCCTTCTCGAGCTTCGCGGCGTCACGAAGGAGCTTCCGTCCGGCGGGCGGACGCTCCGCATCCTCGACGCCATCGACCTCTCGATCGCCGCCGGCGAATTCGCCGCCATCCTCGGCCCCTCCGGCAGCGGGAAGTCGACCCTCCTCGGCCTCATGGCCGGGCTGGATCGGCCGACGCGCGGGGAGGTCCTCCTCGAGGGAGAGCCGATCCACGGGATGACCGAGGACCAGCTCGCGCTCCTCCGGCGGAGGAAGGTCGGCTTCGTCTTCCAGTCGTACCAGCTCCTCTCGAACCTGACGGCGCGGGAAAACGTCCTCCTCCCGCTCGAGCTGGTCGGAAACCCCGATGCCGGCGCGCGGGCGAAGGAGCTCCTCGCCGCCGTCGGGCTCGGCGAGCGCGGCCACCACTATCCCTCGCAGCTGTCGGGAGGCGAGCAGCAGAGGGTCGCGCTCGCCCGCGCGTTCGGGACGCGCCCCCCGCTCCTCCTCGCCGACGAGCCGACGGGGAACCTCGACAGCGCGACGGGCGCCTCGATCCTCGACTCCCTCGTGCGGCTCCGGAACGAGAGCGGGACGACGCTCGTCCTCGTCACCCACGATCCCGCCGTCGCCGCGCTCGCGGGCCGGCGCCTCCACCTCCGCGACGGGAGGATCGAACGGGACGAGACGGTCTCGTGAACGGAGGCCTCTTCTTCCGCCAGCTCGTTCGCGAGAGCCGGGGCTCCCGCGGGCGCCTCGCGTTCTTCGCCGCCTGCCTCGGCACGGGCGTCGCGGCCGTCGTCGCCGTGGCCGGCCTCTCCGGCGCGCTCGAGGAGAGCGTTCGCAGCCAGGCGCGCCCGCTCCTCGGCGCCGACCTCGCCGTCGAGTCGTTCCAGCCCTTCCCCGCCCCGGTCGAGAGCGCGATCGCCGCCCTTCCCGGGATGAGGACCCGGAGCGAGGAGCTCGTGACCGTCCTCTTCGAGCCGGGCTCCGCAGAGGCGGCCGAGGGCGCTCCGCCGCGCAGCCTCCTCGTCGAGCTGAAAGCGGTCGAGGCTCCTTATCCGCTCGCGGGCGAGCTCCGCCTCGATCCCGACCGGCCCCTCGCCGACCTCCTCCCGCCGGACGGCCTCGTCGCCCATCCCGACGTCCTCCGCCGGCTCGGGGTCGCCGTCGGAAGCGAGGTCTCGCTCGGAGGCGCCACGTTCCGCGTGACCGGGACGATCGCATCGGAGGCCGACCGCCTCGCGGGCTCGTTCCGGCTCGGCCCGCGCGTCTTCGTCTCGCGCTCCGGCCTCGGTCGGACCTCGCTCGCCGGCTTCGGGAGCCGCGTCACGAGGCGCATCCTCGTGAACTTCCCCGAGGGGACCGACGTGGCGGCCGCCCGCCGGAGCGTCGCGGCGCTCCGGGAGCGGCTCGACGAGGTCCCGGGGGTCCGCGTCGAAAGCTGGTTCGACGGCCAGCCCGAGCTCCGGGAGGCGATCCGGCGCACCTCCCGCTTCCTCGGCCTCGTCGCGCTCGCCTCGCTCCTCGTCGGCGGGGTCGGAGTCGCGCAGACCGTCCGCGCCTGGATCGCGAGCCGCCTCGACGCCCTCGCGATCCTCCGCTGCCTCGGCGTCACCTCGCGGGAGACGGTCCTCCTCTACGGGGTCCAGACGGCGGGCCTCGGCCTCGTCGGGAGCCTTCTCGGCGCCGTCGCGGGAATCGGTCTCGTCGCGGCCGTCGGGCACGCCTACTCCGACCTCCTCCCGCCCGGCGGTCTCGACCCGTGGCAGCCGGCGGCCCTCCTCCGGGGCCTCGGCCTGGGCCTCGGCGTGTCGATCCTCTTCGGCCTCCCGGCCCTCCTGGCGGTCCGGCGCGTCCCGCCCGTGCGCGTCTTCCGGCACGACGCCGAGCCGCTCCCCGCGTCGCGCGGCCTTCGGCTGGCCGCCGCCGTGCTCCTCCTCGCGGGGGTCGGCCTGACGGCGTGGGTCCAGTCGGGGCTCCCCCGCGTCGCTCTCTACTTTACGCTCGGCCTCGCCGCGTCGGCGCTCCTCCTCTTCCTCGCGGCGCACGGCCTGCTCCGGCTCGTCGCGCTCGTCCCGCGCGAACGGCTCCCGTTCGCGCTCCGAAGCGGCCTCTCCGCGCTCTCCCGCCCGGGAGCGGGGACCGTCGGCTCGATCCTCGCGCTCGGCCTCGGGACGCTCGTCGTCCTCCACATCGCCCTCGTCCAGCGGGACTTTTCCCGCCAGCTCGCGGCCGACCTGCCGAAGAACGCCCCGACCGCCTTCCTCCTCGACGTCCAGCCCGACCAGTGGCCCGGCGTCGCGGCGCTCCTCTCGGCGAACGGGGCGACTCGGACCCTCTCGGTCCCCGTCGTCACCGCGCGCCTCACCGCCGTCGACGGCACTCCGACCGCCGAGCTCGCGAAGCAGAGGCAGGGGGACGCGCGCCGGGAGCGCTGGGCGCTGACGCGCGAGCAGCGCCTCACCTACCTCTCCGAGCTCCCCGCGGACAACCGCGTGGTCGCGGGCGCGCTCTGGTCGGACCCCTCCGCGGCCGAGGTGAGCCTCGAGGAGGAGTTCGCGGGACGCATCGGGGCGAAGGTCGGAACGTGGCTCGACTTCGACGTCCAGGGCGTCCCGCTCCGCCTGAAGGTCACGAGCCTCCGCGCCGTCGACTGGAGGACGTTCGGGATCAACTTCTTCCTCGTCGTCGAGCCGGGCGTCCTCGAGCAGGCGCCGCAGCTGCGACTCGCGGCCGCGCGGCTGCCGAGCGCGCACGAGGGGAGGATCCAGGACCTCCTGGCGCGCGAGTATCCGAACGTCGTCCTGATCCGCACGCGGGAGGTCCTCGAGCGGGTCGCCGCGATCGCGACCCGCCTCGGGAAGGCCGTGAGGGTCCTGGGCGCCTTCTCCGTCCTGGCCGGGCTCGTCATCCTCGCCGGCTCGATCAGCGCCGCGTCCGCCCGGCGCGCGCGCGAAGCGGCGCTCCTGAAGGTCCTCGGCGTCACCCGCGGCGGCGTCGCGACGGCCCTCGCCGTCGAGTACGCGCTCGTCGGCCTCGTCGCCGGCCTCGTCGGCACGCTCGGCGCGACGGCCCTCGCCGGCTCGGTCCTCACGGCCGCGTTCGAGGTCTCTTTCCGCCCCTCTCCGCTCCTCCTCGCGGCCGCGCCCTTCGCGATCGCGCTCCTCGCGGCGGCCGCGGGCCTCGCCGTCAGCCTCCGGGCGCTCCAGGTCCGGCCGCTCGAGGTCCTTCGCGGAGAGTGAGCCGGCGGGCGGGCCGCGGCCGATTCCGGCCCCGGCCCGCCGGCCTCCGGGAGAGGTCAGGCCGGGATCGCCTCCTCGACCGTCGTCAGGTCGACGACGCCGAGGGCCCCGTAGAGCGCCGGGAGGACCTTCGCGGCCGGGTGGGCCCGCCGCAGCTCGGCGACCTTCTCGGTCCCGGCGCGGTAGGCCGGGAGGTACATCCGGCCGAGGAGCGGGTGGCGCCCCCAGGCGCCGGAGAGCTTGTCGGCCCGCTCCTCCGAGACGAGGAAGTCGTTCCGGAGGACCCGCGCGACGTCGTCCTTCGCCCAGCCCTCGTTCCAGGTGAGCCACGACGACTGGTTCTTCGCGTCGTCCTGGAGGAGCGCGAGAAGCATCCCCGCCTCCATCTCGCGGTCCGGCAGCTCCTCGGGCGAGAGGACCCCGTAGGCCATCAGGAGCGCGTTGTTCGCGATCCCCTCGAAGAGCGCCGCGGGCCGGGTATTCATCGTCAGGACCGACGCCTCGAAGCCGACGCCTCCGCGGACGTAGAGGTCCTGGAGGAACGCGAACGTCGTCACGTGCCCCGGGACGACCTCGTGGCTGACGAGCTGGGCGAACTCCGGCCGCGAGATCTGGAGCGAGGCGTTCAGCTCGTACGTCGCCTCGTACTCCGGCGAGCCGTCCGGCTTCCGCGCCCGTCCGAGGTAGTTCATCGAGCCGGAGAACCAGGCGTTCTCGATCGGGAGGAACGTCACGTTCGCGCGCGGGACGCTCGCGAGCTCCGGCGGGAGGTAGGGGACGACATTCCGGGCCGCGAGGGCGTCGAGCTCGGCGACGAGGCGGGCCGAGAGGGCCGGTATCTCCCCTTTCGGGACGATCCGCTCCGCTCGCCACGCGTCGACGGCCGCCAGCAGCCCCGGCCCGTCCGAGGAGGGGTGCCCGGCCGCCGCGAGGAGCTCGCGGACGCGCTCCCGCTTCTCGGTCGGATCGGACGGCGAGCCCGGCCGCCCCAGGATCGCGCGCATGCAGCGCTCGTACGGGACCGGCTCGCCCCGTCCCGCGACCTCGAGCGCGAGGTCGAGCATCACCTGGAAGCACGTGCCGAGCCCGTCGAGGTACCGCGCGCGGAGCCCTTCCCCGCGCCCCGCCTCGTCGCGGACGCGGGCGATGGCTCCGCGCACGTCGACGGCCGCGAGGTACGCGTCGAGGGCCGCGAGAGCCTCCGGCTTCGTCGACGCGCCGCCGAGCTCGCGGAGCCGGGCCGCCTCCGGCGCCGCGTAGGCGGCCGGAAGCGGCTCGTCCGAGAACCAGGAGTCGGCGATGAACCGGCCCACGCCGGACGGGTTCATCACGTCCCCGCCCCAGAGCGTGTCGAGGCCGAGGACGGCGGTCGCGACGGCCTGGTCGAGGGCGTCCACGGCCTACTCCTCTCCGTTCGTCCGGCGGGCGTCCCAGTACATGTAGGCCGCGAGGAGGACGTAGGCGCCGAGCGCGAGGAGCTCCGGCCCCATCCCCTCCGAGAACCCGAAGTTCCAGCCGAGGAGGGAGGGGATCCCCGTCCCGATCGCGCCCGCGACCTTCTCGTCGGTCGCCAGGAACTTGAAGACGGTCGCGACGACGCCCATCACGGCGCCTCCCGCGATGAACCCGGAGGCGATCAGGATGCCGCGCGAGTTGCGGGCGGCGGCGAGCTTCTCGTCCTTCCCGGCGCTCTTCGCCACGAGGTGCGCGATGAAGCCTCCGACGAGGAGCGGCGTGTTCAGCTCGAGCGGGATGTACATGCCGAGCGCGAACGCGAGCGCGGGGACGCCGATCATCTGCATCGAGATCGCGATGAGAGCCCCCGTGCCGTAGAGGAGCCACGGGACCGGCTCGGCCGACATGAGCGTCTTGATGACGGCGGCCATCGCGTTCGCCTGCGGCGCCGCGAGGACCTGCCCCGCCGGGTGGTCGGGCCCCGGCACGAAGCCGTAGACCTTGTTGAGGAGGAGGAGGACCGAGCCGACGGAGAGCGCCGCGACGATCGTCCCGAGGAACTTCGAGCGCTGCTGGACCGCGGGCGTCGCCCCGATCCAGTACCCCACCTTCAGGTCGGTGATGAGGCCGCCCGCCATCGAGAGCGCCGTGCAGACGACGCCGCCGATGAGGAGCGCCGCGAGCATCCCCGCGTTCCCCGAGAGGCCGGCCTTCACGAGGAAGAGGGACGTGAGGATGAGCGTCATGAGCGTCATCCCCGAGACGGGGTTCGTCCCGACCGTGGCGATCGCGCGCGCGGCGACCGACGTGAAGAGGAACGAGATGACGATGACGACGAGCAGCGCGATGAGCGACTGCATCCCGATGCTCGGGGAGGGGTCGAGGACGCCGAACCGGAAGAACGCCCAGGCGACGAGAGCCACGGCGACGAGGCCGCCGAGGATGACCTTCATCGGGAGGTCGCGGTCGGTCCGCTCCGCCTCTCCGGAGGCCGACTTCGCGCCGCCGAAGATCGCCTTGAAGGAGAACGCCTTCGCGATGACGCGCCAGCTCCGGAGGATTCCCAGGATCCCGGCCGCGGCGATGGCCCCGATGCCGATGAGCCGGACGTAGTTGCGGAAGACGGCCTCGGCGCCCATCGCGCCGACGAGCGTCCCGTCGGTGACCGGCGGGATCGCGGCCCCCGCCCCCGCGCCGAAGTGCGCGATGACCGGCACGAGGAGGAACCAGGAGAGGAACGACCCGGCGCAGATGACCGCCGAGTACTTCAGGCCGATGATGTAGCCGAGACCCATGACCGAGGAGAGGACGTCGATCTTGAAGACGATCTTCGACCTCTCGGCGACCTTGTCGAGGAGCCACACCGAGCGCGTCGTGAAGACCTCGGCGAAGGCCTGCAGGTGGAGGATCAGGAAGTCGAAGATCCCGCCGATCAGGGCGGCGGCCACGAGGACCTTCGCCTGCTTCCCTCCCGCCTCGCCCGCGACGAGGACCTCGGTCGTGGCCGTCGCCTCCGGGAAGGGGAACTCCCCGTGCATCTCCTTCACGAAGTGGCGCCGGAGCGGGACGAGGAAGACGATGCCGAGCGCGCCGCCGAGGAGCGAGACGAGGAAGAGCTTGAAGAGGTCGACCGGCAGCCCGAGGATGAAGAGCGCCGGGAGCGTGAAGATCGCGCCCGCGACGACGAGGCCCGAGGCGGCGCCGACCGACTGGACGATGACGTTCTCCAGCACGGTCGACCGGCGCTTGAAGGCGTAGCCGAGGCCGACCGCGAGGATGGCGATCGGGATCGCCGCCTCGAAGACCTGCCCGACCTTCAGGCCGAGGAACGCCGCGGCGGCGGAGAAGATCGCCGCCATGACGATGCCGAGCGTCACGGAGCGCGGCGTGAACTCCTGGATCGCGGAGTCGGCGGGGACGATCGGCTGGTAGGTCTCTCCCGGCTTCAGGGGGCGGTAGGCGTTCTCGGGGAGCGACTTCGACGAGGAGACTTCCATCATTCCTCCGTGGGGACCCCGCGCGCGGGGCGGCGGGCGTCGTTCGCGGGCGACCATGGAGTCTGATGGGAAACGGCCCGTCCGTCGAGCGACATCGTTCGCCCTCCCCCGCCGCTCCCCCCCGGACCCGGGGGTCGGCACCGGAAGCGGCCGGCGACCGTGCCTCCCCCGGGGCGCTCAGTCGGCCGCGAGGAGCGCCGCGATCGCCGCTTCGTACGGGACCGGCTCGGCCATCGCGCGGAACCGCTCCGGGACCCCGAAGACCGTCTCCCGCGTCCGGCCGTGCGGGTTCCGCTCGAAGACCTCGAGGACCTGCCGCCGGAGAAGGGGCGATGGGACCAGCCGGTCGAAGCGTGTCTCGAGCGAGGCGAGGAACGGCAGGACCGCGATCTTCCCGGGCCGCTGCGCCCTCATCTCGGCGAAGAGCCCCGCGATCGCCTCGAGGCGCGAGGTCGAGAGGAAGAAGTACGACCCGATCATGTCGACGACCTGCATCGGGAGCCAGAACGGCGCCTCGTCGGTGACCTTCTCGAAGTGGAAGACCGTCTGGAGGACGAGGTGCTCGACGAGCCGGGCGAGCGCCGGGACTCGGCCGCACGCCCCGCCCAGCGCGAGCAGCAGCTCCCGGGCGACGGCCGCGCCCCGCAGCTCGACGGCAGGCGTGCCGTAGAGGGCCGAGGAGTCGTACGTCCGGGCCGGCTCGAGGACGAGCTCGCCGTCGCGGAGCGCCACGCGCCCGGAGCTCGAGATGTTGCCGAGGTCGTGGCAGGCGAAGGCGACGCCGAAGGCCGCCCGCAGCGTCCCGGCGTCGGGCTCCGGCTCTCCCGTCTCCTCGGACCAGCGGCGGGCGTCCTTCCCGAGCGCGAACGGGTCGAGGCCCTCTCCGAGCGCTCCGAAGAGCGCCTCCACGCAGTCGCAGACGGCCGCGACGTGCCGCGCGTTGTGGTACGACGGCGGCCGGGCGACGCCAGGCACGAAGGCCTCGTGCGAGCGCGCCCAGACCTCGCCTTCGAACCGCTCGTGAGCGGCAACCGCGAGACGTCGGATCTCGGAGGTCAGCTCAGGGGTGCAGGGGACGAACGCTTCGCTCTCGGAAGGCGCCATCGGGCTCTCGACGGAATGTTAGCAGCGCCTCTCCGGAGACAGCGCCCCGTCTGCGCCGGGCGTCGTAGACTGGAACGTCCTCGCACGAGGGACCGGCGTGACCACCGACCTCGCTTACGAAGCGCTCCCCCGCCTTCTCGTGGCCGCTCTCGGCGGCCTCGCCGTCGGCGTCGAGCGCGAATGGTCGGCCCGCGCCGCCGGCGGCGTCCGCCGCTTCGCCGGCGTCCGGACGTTCCTCCTCATCGGCCTCGTCGCCGGGACCGCGGCCGCCGTCTCCGGCTCGGGCGCGGCCGAGGCAGGCCTTCTCCTCCTCGGCGCGATCGCGCTCCTCGTCGTCGCCTCGTTCACGGTCCACGCCCTCGCCGGCGACCTCGACGCCACGACGGAGGTCGCCGCGCTGGCCGTGCTCGGCGCCGGCTGGCTGTCGGGCTCCGGCCGGATCGTCCTCGGCAGCGCGCTGGCCGCCCTCACGGCCCTCGTCCTCGCGGAGAAGACGAAGATCCACGGCCTCGTCGAGAAGCTCCGCTCGGAGGAAGTCGGCGCGGGCGCGCACTTCGCCGTCCTCGCGCTCGTCGTCCTGCCGATCCTGCCGGCCGGACCGTTCGGTCCGTCGCCCGGCCTCCGCCCGCAGGAGCTCTGGGCGCTCGTCCTGATCGTCTCGGGGATCGGCTTCGTCGGTTACATCGCCGTCCGGTGGGCCGGGCCGTCCAAGGGGTGGGGGCTGGCCGGTCTCCTCGGAGGCCTCGTCTCCTCGACCGGCGTCACGCTCTCGTTCTCGCGCGAGAGTCGCAGCCCGGGCGCCGCCCAGGGCCCTCTCGCCGTTGGCGTCGTCGCGGCCTGCGCCCTCGTCCCGTTCCGCGTCGCGATCCTCGCCTCGCTCCTCAGCCCGGCGATCGGCCGGGAGGTCCTCCCGCTCCTCGCCCTCCCGATGGCTGCGGGCCTGGCGGCGATCTTCCTTCTGCGCCGCCGGCCGACCGAGCCCGCGACGGCGACCGGCCCCGGGAATCCGCTTCGGCTCGGCTCGGCCCTCCAGCTCACGGCCGCGTTCCAGGTCGTCCTCTACGCCGTCGACGCGGCACGGACCGCGTTCGGCTCCCAGGGCGTCCTTCTCTCCTCGGCCCTCGCGGGCCTTGCCACCGTCGACGCCCTCATCTACTCGATGTACAAGCTCGGCCAGGGACCGGCCGAGGCGTTCCTCGCGGCGCGCGCCCTCGCCGTCGGCGTCCTCGCGAACACGCTCCTGAAGCTCGCCCTCGCCGTCGCCCTCGGCGCCGGGCCCTACCGGCGACTCGCCGGCGCCGGGCTCGCGGCGCTCGCCGTCGCGTGCCTCGCCGGCCTCGTCCTCTTCTGAACCCCGCCTCACGCGGGCGTGCGATGCTTCGCCCTGCGCGCGGGGTCCGCCGAATCCCCGCCGAGAGGAGACGCGATGACCGACTCCCCCCTCACCCGGCGCGCCCTCATCGGGACGGCCGCCCTCGCCGGCGCGGCCGCGGTCCTGCCGGAGGGCCTGGCCGCCCCGGCGCCCGCCCCGCCGAGGCCGGCCGCGGCGGACGGCTTCCGCATCGTCACTTCCGGCAACGGCCTCGAGGCGGCGAAGACCGCCCGCGAGGCGCTCCTCGCGGGGACCGACCCGCTCGACGCGGCGATCGCGGGCGTGAACGTCGTGGAGCTCGACCCGGACGACGTCACCGTCGGGTACGGCGGCATCCCGAACGAGGACGGGGTCGTCGAGCTGGACGCCGCCGTCATGGACGGGCGGACGATGAAAGCCGGCGCCGTCGCCGCCCTCACCGGCGTGAAGACGCCGTCGAAAGTCGCGAAGCTCGTCATGGAGCGGACCGACCGCGTCTTCCTCGTCGGCGCCGGCGCCCGGCGCTTCGCGACCGCGCACGGATTCCCCGACGAGGAGCTCCTCACCGAGAAGACCCGGAAGATCTGGCTCTACTGGAAGGACCGCCTTTCGGACCTCGACGACTGGATCGAGGCCGCGAAGGACGCCGAAGACCCCGACGTGAAGGAGTTCGTCCGGAAGTATGGAAAGGGGATCTTCCGCCCCCAGGGGACGATCCACATGTCCGTCCGGTCCGCCTCGGGCGACCTCGTCGGCGTCACGACGACGTCGGGCCTCTTCTTCAAGATCCCCGGGCGCGTCGGCGACTCTCCGGTCGTCGGGGCCGGCCTCTACTCGGAGAACGGCGTCGGTTCGGCCGGGTCGACCGGGCGCGGCGAGGCGAACCTCCTCACCTGCGGCTCGCATACCGTCGTCGAGCACCTGCGCGACGGCCTCGCCCCGGAGGAAGCCTGCCTGAAGGCCCTCCGGCGCATCGCCGAGAAGACCCACCACGTCCCGCGCCACCGGGACGAGAAGGGGCGCCCCACGTTCAACGTCCAGTTCTACTGCGTCGACGCGGCCGGACGGACCGCGGGCGCCGCGATCTGGAGCGGGTCGAAGTACGTCGTCGGCGACGCGGAAGGCGTCCGGACCCTCGACTGCGCCTACCTCTACAAGCGGGACGCCTGACGGCGAATCCGCAGCCACGATCGAACCGCGGCGCCACTCGCGCCGCCCAGGAGACCGATGAGAAAGACCGCCCTCCCGACCGCCGCCCTCGCCCTCGCGCTTCTCGCGGGCGCCGATGCGGCCCCCGCCGCTCCGAAAGGTGCCGAGATGTCCCGTGACGTCCTGACGCTCCCGGCGACCGAGACGACCCTGCCGAACGGCCTGAAGGTGATCGTCGTCCCGACCGGCTTCCCGAACCTCGTCTCGCTGCAGATCCCGGTGAAGACCGGCTCGCGGAACGAGGTGGAGCCGGGCAAGTCGGGCTTCGCCCACTTCTTCGAGCACATGATGTTCCGCGGGACGAAGGCCTACCCGCCCGAGAAGTACCAGGCGATCCTGACGACGGCCGGGGCGAGCCAGAACGCCTACACGACCGACGACTACACGAACTACCACACGACGTTCGCGAAGGAGGACCTCGAGAAGGTCCTCGAGCTGGAGGCCGACCGCTTCCGGAACCTCGACTACCCCGAGGCGGCGTTCAAGACCGAGTCGCGCGCCGTCCTGGGCGAGTACAACAAGAACAGCGCGAACCCGATCTCGAAGCTCTTCGAGGCGATGCGCGACGCGGCCTTCACGACGCACACCTACAAGCACACGACGATGGGCTTCCTCCGGGACATCGAGGACATGCCCAACCAGTTCGCCTACTCGAGGCAGTTCTTCGACCGCTGGTACCGCCCCGAGTACACGACGATCATCGTCGCCGGCGACGTCGACCCGGCGAAAGTCCTCCCGCTCGTCGAGAAGTACTGGGGCCCCTGGACGCGCGGCTCCTGGTCCGTCGAGATCCCGCAGGAGCCGCCCCCGGCCGGGCCGAAGAGCGCCCACGTGGCGTGGCCGACGCCGACCCTCCCCTGGGTCGTCGTCTCCTTCCGCGGCCCCGCCTTCTCCACCACGGAGAAGGACTGGGCGGCGCTCGAGGTCCTGGCCGACCTCTCCTTCGGCCCGACGTCGGCCGTCTACAAGAAGCTCGTCGAGACCGAGCAGAAGGCCGACCAGCTCTTCGCGTACCTCCCCGCGAGCGCCGACCCGCAGCTCCTCACCGTCGCCGCGCGCGTCAAGAAGCTCGAGGACGCCGCCGCCGTGAGGGACGAGCTCCTCCGGACGTTCGCCGCGCTCCGGAGCGAGCCCGTCCCCGCCCGCCGGCTCGCCGACGCGCAGTCCCACGCCCGCTTCGCGCTCGTCCGGAGCCTCGACAACACCGAGGCGATCGCGTCGACGCTCGCGCAGTTCGTCCGCCACCGCCGCGAGTACGGCACGCTCAACGAGCTCTACCGCCTCTACGAGACGCTGACCCCCGAGGACCTCCGCGCCGCCGCCGGGAAGTACGTCGTCGACGCCGGCCTCGTCCAGACGACGCTCTCTCACGAGCCCCTCCCCGCTGCCGTCGCGGCGCTCCCGGCGCTCGCCACGCTCGCCCCGGCCGCGGTCGCCCCCGAGGGGCTCGCGGTCGTGGAGCGCCCCTCGTCCCTGCCGCAGGTCACGTTCAAGCTCCTCTTCTCGGCCGGCTCCGCACACGACCCGAAGGGGAAGGAGGGCCTCGCCGCGCTGACGGCCGCGATGGTCGCCGAGGCGGGCTCGAAGGAGGCCGGCATCGACGAGATCCGGAAGGCGCTCTTCCCGATGGCCGCCGGCCTCTCGGCCGGAGTCGACCGGGAGATGACCGTCTTCACCGGGAGCGTCCACCGCGACAACCTCGCCGCCTTCCTCGACGTCGCCCTCCCGCAGCTCCTCGAGCCCGGCTTCCGCGAGGAGGACTTCCGGCGGCTGAAGGACGCCCAGCGGAACGCCCTCGCGCAGGACCTGATCGCGAACAACGAGGAGGAGCTCGGCAAGGAGCGCCTCCAGGCCGTCGTCTTCGCCGGCACGCCCTACGCGCACCCGCCGCTCGGCACGCTCGCCGGGATCGACGCGATCGCTCTCGACGACGTGAAGACGTTCTGGAAGGCCGCCTACACGCGCGCGGCGCTCACCGTCGGCCTCGCCGGCGACCTCCCGGCCGACCTGAAGACGCGGCTCCTCGCGCGCCTCGGCGCCCTTCCCGCGGGTCCGGCCCTCCCGGCCCCCGCCGGCGTGAAGGGGCGCAGGCCCGCCGCGCTCGAGGTGGAGATCGTCCAGAAGGAGACCCGCGCCACCGCGATCTCCTTCGGCCTCCCGATCGAGGTGACGCGCTCCCACCCCGACTTCGCGGCCCTCTCCGTCTTCCGCGCGTTCCTCGGCGAGCACCGCAACTCGATGGCGCACCTCTACCAGAGGATCCGCGAGCTGCGCGGCATGAACTACGGCGACTACGCCTACGTCGAGGCGTTCCCGTACGGCATGTACGCCACGAGCCCCGCCCCGAACGTCGCACGCCGGGCCCAGCTCTTCGAGGTCTGGATCCGGCCGGTCGTCCCGGCCAACGGCCCGATGGCGCTGAAGATCGCGCTCCACGAGCTCGACCGGCTGATCCGCAAGGGGATCTCCGAGGCGGACTTCCGGAAGACCCGCGACTACCTGATGAAGAACGTCTACCTCCTCACGTCGACCCAGGGAGACGACCTCGGCGCGGCCCTCGACTCGAGGTGGTACGGCACCGGCGACCTGGTCCCCTACCTGCGCGAGCGGCTCGCGAAGCTGACCCGCGCCGACGTGAACCGGGCGATCCGGAAGCACCTCTCGGCCGAGACCCTCTCCGTCGTCATGATCACGAAGGACGCCGAGGGGCTGAAGAAGCAGCTCCTCTCCGCGGAGCCGTCCACGATCGCGTACGATGCTCCGAAACCCCCGGAGGTCCTCGCGGAGGACGCGGTCATCGGAGCCCGGAAGCTCGGTCTCGCGCCGGAGAGGGTCCGGATCACCCCGGTGGCCGAGGTCTTCGCCCGCTGAAAGGAGTGGAGATGCCCCCAGAGATCTTCTTCGTGGCCGTGGACGGCCGCCAGCTCGACGGCGAGCACGACATGAGCCAGGTCCGGCAGCTCTGCACGCAGTACGCCGGACGCCAGGTGATGGTCTGGAACGAGGCGCTCGGGTCGTGGACCGACCCGAAGACGCTTCCGTCGTTCCGCGTCGCGTCGGCGCCCGCCCCCGCTCCCGTCGCGGCGCCGGCCCCCGCTCCCGCCGCGGCGCCGGCCCCCGCTCCCGCGCCGTCGCCGGCTCCGCGCCATCCCGCCGCGGAAAGACCGTCCGCGGCCGCGGCTGCGATCGGCAGCTTCGTGGGTGACGACGCGAACGCGTTCAAGGGGCTCCTCGACTTCAAGTTCGAGACGCTCGTCGCCCCGAAGCTGATCCGGGTCCTCTACCTCGTCTTCGCCGCCCTCTGCGCCCTCGGGGCGCTCGGCGGAATCATCTCGGGCCTGAAGACGGTCGTCACCGGCTTCCGATTCGACTCCTTCTTCGTCATCGTCACCGGCCTCGTCATGACCGTCCTCGCGCCGGTCCTCGCCGTCGTCTACCTCTCGCTCATGCGGGTCGTCTTCGAAGGGGTGAAGGTGGCGTTCCTGGTGAAGGAGAAGCTCGAGAAGAACGGCTGATCCCCGGCGGGCCCCGTCCCGAAACCCCGGAAATCGGGATAGGGGGCGGCGGCAAGGGGCCGCCGCTCCCCTCCCACACCACCGGA
>JADHEF010000093.1_pt1 | contig 103532 bp, 108 predicted proteins | sample 8952391 | NCBI WGS metagenome assembly JADHEF01 (sample SAMN16124439, study PRJNA663245) | bioreactor sludge metagenome | isolation source: sludge (nitrite) | place: India:Bengaluru | collected 2019-02-28
GGGCATCGTTAACTTAAGATACAAAAGCTGTCCGGAAATGGCGGGTCAAGATCAGATGAACTTGGTTCACGTTGGCAGGTGCAGGTATCAAATAATGGTAACGTTACTGGTATTGCTCTAGCCGCTGATGAAAAAACATCAGTGTTTACCGTCATGGCAGATCGTTTTAGTATTATCAGTACTGACTCAGCTAAACAAAGTGATAAGGTATATCCGTTCGTAGTTCAGAATGGTAAGACTTTCATTAACTCAGCAGTTATAGCCACGGCCTCAATCAATGAAGCTATGATAAATGACCTTTCAGTATCGCGAGCGAAAATTCAGAACGCCGCTATAGATAATTTAAAGCTGGCAAATGGGGCAGTACGAAATATTCACATCATGGACGGCGTGATCGACTCAGCGAAGATCTCCCAACAGATACAAAGTACTAACTGGGATGGTGTGAATGGCTGGGCTATCAATAAAAATGGTAATGCCTGGTTTGGTAACGTTTCTGTACGCGGTAATATCCAGGCAACGTCTGGTGTACTGAATAACGTTACTATCAATGAAAACTGTAACATTCTTGGTACTCTAAGTGCTGCACGTATCGTTGGTGATATTTGTCGTCCTCAGTCTACGGGGCTTGCATCTAATCCATTTCTATTTGGTTCGCGTCAGGTATCTGGCGGTACGGTTGGACTAAATCCAGTGGCAAACCAACACTATGTAGCATTGCGTATTCGTGGTGAAGACTTCCCGCGTATTCTAGATAGTAATATGGTTATTAACCTTACGTCATATGAACGTCAATATTTCTATATTCGTATGGGTGGCGATGGTATTGCGATGACAAACTTACTGTACTGGGACTCTGGTAATGGTGGTGGTAAGCGTGATTGGCCTATTAATGGCGTCTATGTACCAGCCGTAGGACGTGGTAATTGGAATTACATTTATGTAATGTGTACTACTGGACGCAATAGTATTGCTGCACTAACAGTACCTGCATTACTTTCATCTTTCGTATATCGTGCAGGTGATCAGCCTTTATATAATGCTTAATACTAAATAGATTGGGTGGTACTAGTATCTTAGTACTGCTCATTACTATTGATATTATACTTTAAAAGGAACTGAAAATGGGTTTTGATGTTTTGGCTGCATTACTCTTTTCTGCTGGTGCACTATTATGGACAATATACCGTGATAAGTCTGAAGATACTGATGATTTAATGGATAGAGTAACATCTCTTGAATCTACTGTTTCTGGTCATACTACGGATATTGCCCGTTTAAATGTGGATCATGAAGACCTAGAAGCAACTACGCGAGTAATCCAAAACCAGATACATCAACTGGATTTGAAGATTGAACGTATTATCACAATTCTAGAACAACAGGAAAAAGAAAAGGGGCGATAAGCCCCTTTATTATTTCCACTTTAATTGATTATTCATATCATCGACACGTGATTTTGTCTGCTTATACCATAGTGAATCTTTTGATTCTCTACGTATACCATCACGATCACCAATCTTTGCCGCTGCAAGTAGTTTCTTAAATTTACTCGTACCAGCTAAACCCAACTGGAAGATCATAATTATTAGATAGTCCTCAATATCAGTAGGCAACGTACCCAGATTAAGTGTACGTAGTTCTGCTTTAGCCTTTTCGATATCATGAGCTAATAGAATGTCTGCTTCAATCGGTGTTAATCCATTACTGAAATCTTCACCTTTCTGTACTAAGTGACCGTACCCAATTGTAGGGTAGCCAAGTGAATCTTTGTACGTCCAAAATTTACCATTCTTATAGTACCCTTTATATTTTTGATAGTCTAATGAGCCTTCATATAGTCTCAATCTCTCTTTAATATCTGCCATTACTAAATATTCCTATAGTTAATTGTATATGGAATATTTATATGGATTGGAATAGTTATAACGAAAATGAATGGAATGTAGATGATATCAATTCTGGACAGTACGCCGCATTTGTTTACTTAATCACTTTTGATAACGGTGACTTTTATATTGGAGTAAAGCAGGTATATAAAGGAATTAAAGATATTAAGAAACTAAAAGACAGTACTAAAGAATCTAACTGGCGAGAATATACCAGTAGTAGTAAATCAGTTAATCAGATGATTGATGATGGATTAGATTATAAGAAATATCTACTTTGGTGTTTCCCTACTACTAATCAAGCCGCCTTAGTAGAAGCAACATTGATTGGTCTATTTGGTTCAAAAAGTAATTGTGTGAATAAAGCAGTTATGGTTAAGGCAAGAATACCAAATGATAACGGTGCAACGTTCCGTATCATTCAACAACTCATAGAGGAATTAAGTTAATGGGATGGAAGAGAGGCAATAGCCCTAGTGATATGAAGAAATTCATAAATGATAATTCACCAAAAATTGGTGAGCAGTTTAAGAAAGAACTTAGTGAACGTATGCGTACTGTAACTAAACAAATTCAACAACAGATTAATGTAGAATCGAAAGGTGGGGTAGTACCATATACTAATCGTGCAATGAAGTTTAACTTCTATAAACCAAATGGTTTTACTAGTATTAATCAGATTATAGTTATGCCAGATCAGGCAGACTACCTAAAGAACGTTATTGATCCTAACTATGTTCGTAAACATGAATACAAAGTGGTTCCATATAAAAATGCTAGGTTGACCAAGCAGGGAAACATATCACAATTAAAGAACAAGGATAAATACAAACGAGTGAAGAGTAAGAACGGGAAAGAGTATCTTATTGACACTTCCAAAAACTCTAGCAAACGCGATCCAGTAATGGCACGTAAGAAAAGGGTAGTTGGGTACTATGGAAGTGTAGGAAGAAAACCATTGTTTGATTTCTATGACGACACAGAAAAAAAAGTAATAAAACAACTACGAACATTACGCGGTACGTTTAACTACCGTTGGAGATAAAAATGAACTACTTAGAACAATTCCCATGTTATGACTATACAGTACTAGATAGCTTTGCTTTCCAAAGCATTCAACCAGTGAGTGTTACACTACCATATGATAAAGCACTATCAGGTAAGATGATTAAGAAACAAGTTAATAAGGCTAAAGGTGATTTAATTGCATTCAGTTTTGAATTGACTAAAACACCAAATGTTAATAATGGTGATGTATTAACAGTAGATCTAATCGATGGTAAAAGTACTGTAACCGTACTTACTTCTTTCCAGCAGGTATATAAAGGACACCGCGTAATGTCGTATATTTGCCAAAAGGAACTATAATGTTTAGCATTATCGCAGAACTAATATCTAAGGGGATGGACTTCTTTCTAAAGAAACAAACCATAGCTAAAGATGTACAAACTACTAATGCCGAAGGGCAGATTGAAGTAAACAAGGAAGAGATAGAAAAAGTATCATTTCATTGGCGTAATGCCCTTGGTTTCGTGATCACCCTAATCATTCTCTACAACTGGATTATCGTACCAGTACTAGACGCGTTTGGAATCGTCATGATCCAAGTGCCACTAGGTCAACTTATGCAAGTCTTGCTTATCATGGTTGGTGGTAGTTAACAGAAGCCCCATTACGGGGCTTTTTGGTTCCTAATGATATATTTCTTGTAAACCCATGAATGAAGCTGGTAATATTTTCCAGTTAATTATAATAATGGTTACTATTATGAACTTTTATAAAAAAATTGATGTGGTGATAAAATTTTTTAAGGTTAATTCAACATCTATTTTGTCTTTTTTATTGGGTGGTATATCTGTCCTTTGTTTTGTCAAAACTGATAAAGTGTCAGATTCTATTAGTGCATTAGCAAATGTTGTTATGGCATTTGCTGCAATACTTGGTTTGGTGTTTGCTAAAAAATGGAAACGTGATGCTACTAAAGATAAAGTGATTGAACGTAGCATTCAGATTTTATCTGTACATTTATTAGATATTAATAAGTATTATGTACCTGCTTTACATATTAACGTATTTCAATTTTGGTTTTCCTCATTTGTGGAAAAGGTGCCTACTACTTATAAATTTGTGCGTTCTATGAAAAAGATGGCAACTAACTATCTAGGGTCTATCGAAAAGGAAAGTGAAGTATATACTAAGTTCGTATCTGAGATAGAGTACATAAAACTTCTGTCATGGGATATTAAGAAAGAACATAGAGAAGTAGTTGATGCAATTCAATTAGCAATGAAAAACATCATCGCAAAGGATCAAGAGTTATTAGCTCTTATTAACACTATTTTCAGTATGTGGAACATAAGTGTGTATAATAGTGATGAAAGTAAAGCCTATACTGAGCTTCCACTTAATTTGTCGAACAGTCCTATAGTGCAAATGGCTATAAGTTTAATACCGGACATGGTCAGAGAAAGAGAGGATTTACACAAACTACTCGAAGATATGTTAAGTAAACAGTTGAATGTTTTCTCTTTCGTTGAGCAGGTCGAACACTAAAGTATGATTTCAGATATAGTTAAAGCCCCATTACGGGGCTTTTTTATTCTTGTACTCTTTAACTACTAACCAGACAAACATGAATATTATTATTAAGTATACTAAGGTGTCATGTTGATCAATCGTACGTGTATAAACACCTAGCCCTATAGCACTTAAACTAACAGCAATACTAGTACAAGTAAAAACATCTATAGTCTGCTTACCGATTTTAGCTAACTGCAATTTTCCTTTTACTACACCAAATCCTGCTGCAAGCGTATAGACTAGTGAAAGGTAACCAAGTGATTGTACCGCAGTAAAACCAAAATACGGACCTAATAGATAGAACACGAAAGCAACGAAAAGTGGTATGAAAGCCCAAAGATTCATAATTACCAATCCCAATCTACAGTAGTGTCTAATCCTCTTAGATTCGTATGTTCAGTACGGGTTGCCTGTAGAACAGTTTCACCAGTGGCTTTAGAAACGATATCAAATGACTCTATTTCAGTTTGTCCATGCGATCCCTTTGTTCTGAAGTTGGTTCGTACGTAATCGTACTGATCTCTTGGGTAATCACGTTCAAATTGTTCTTCTGTCATTCTTGTATCTCCAGTGTGTAGTCTCAAAATCATACCGCCAATTGTCAGAGTTACAACGCCTCGTAATGGTAGGATCTCATTCATCCATGAAGTGAATCCCATAGCCACCATAGCCACCATCACGCCCACTTGAGCAGTAGGCCAACAACAGAATTATTAGCAAGATTACGATGGTGTTTCCCACGTTCCGTTTATCTTTCACTGCGGATTCCTTCGGAGTGTTTCGCCGTATGTCTGTTACTATAGTCTAGTGGTATGCGTATGGATCTTTGACGGGGTAGGGGGATAAAGCTATGATTTCACTTAGATGTGCAGAAATTCATGCAGGGAACCCGAAGTATCCGATTGATATTCAGGCTGTCGCGCAGGCGGCAGCGAAGCACCGCGTGGCGCTGGAGATTAATAACTCCTCCTTTATTCACTCGCGTAAGGGCAGCGAAGCCAACTGTCGCGACGTGGCGGCCGCCGTGCGTGACGCGGGTGGCATGGTGGCGCTGGGATCAGACTCTCATACCGCGTTTACGCTGGGTGATTTCAGCGAGTGCCTGAAAGTGCTGAATGATGTTAACTTCCCGGAAGCGCAAATCCTGAACGTGACCCCACGCCGCATGCTCGATTTCCTCGAGTCGCGCGGAATGGAGCCGATTGCCGAATTTGCCGATCTTTAATTTTGTAATGGAATCATAAAAATGAACGAGTTTTCCATCCTCTGCCGCGTGCTGGGTACGCTCTATTATCGCCAGCCGCAAGACCCGCTGTTGGTTCCGCTCTTTACGTTAATTCGTGAAGGCAAACTGGCGCAGAACTGGCCGCTGGAACAGGATGATTTACTGGAACGTCTGCAAAAAAGCTGCGACATGCAGCAGATCGCGACGGACTACAATGCGCTGTTCGTCGGCGATGAGTGCCGCGTTTCGCCATACCGTTCAGCCTGGCAGGAAGGGGCAACAGAAGCGGAAGTCCGCGCGTTCCTCTCCACGCGCGGTATGCCGCTGAGCGATACGCCGGCCGATCATATCGGTACGCTGCTGCTGGCGGCGTCCTGGATCGAAGACAACGCTGGTGATGATGAGAACGACGCCATTGAAACCCTGTTCGAAACGTATCTGCTGCCGTGGGTCGGGACATTCCTGGGTAAAGTCGAAGCGCATGCCACCTCGCCATTCTGGAGAACGCTGGCCCCGCTGACCCGCGACGCTATCGCGGCAATGTGGGATGAGCTGGAAGAAGAAAACGAAGAGTGATTCAGATCACATAAATTCTGCAACTCAACATTGCAGCTTGCACGTAATGTGCTGCTGATCTCATTTCTATGGTGCGCTTCTGCTAAGATGCGCGCCATGAACATATTACTTTGTATCGCAATAACGACAGGTATTCTTTCCGGACTCTGGGGATGGGTTGCCGTGTCTCTCGGATTGCTCAGCTGGGCCGGGTTCCTCGGCTGTACCGCCTATTTCGCCTGTCCGCAGGGGGGCGTCAAAGGGCTCTTTATATCTGGCTGCACGCTGATGAGCGGTGTTATCTGGGCGCTGGTGATCGTGAAAGGCAGCGCGCTGGCACCGCATCTGGAAATCCTGGGATACGTCATGACGGGTGTCGTCGCCTTTTTAATGTGCATCCAGGCCAGGCATCTGCTGCTTTCATTTGTGCCGGGAACCTTTATGGGGGCATGTGCGACCTTTGCTGGGCAGGGGGACTGGAAGCTGGTGGTTCCCTCCCTGGCGCTGGGATTGCTGTTTGGCTATGCCATGAAAAACAGCGGTCTATGGCTGGCGTCGCGGCGGGAAAAAGCGCAAAACATCACGGCGGTGAGCGAATAAAAAAAAGGCGAGATAATCATCTCGCCTTTTTTATGCGCTTCCTGTCAGGATTCCGGAGGGACTGACATATCGCGGTATTTCACCAGAATCGGGTTCTGCACGTCTGCTTTGTTTTGCAGATCCCACAGCCCGCGGTCAATACCGTCGTTGATTAAGAAGATCACGCCGGTTTCAATGGCTGACATCAGACACATCATGACCGGCTCGTTAGAGGTGTAACCAATTTCACCCTCAAGCAAACGCTGGTAATCGATGAAGCGGAATACCCCTGCCTGAACTTCATAGGACAGTATGGTTTTGCTGGTGGTCACCGAAGAGAGCACTTCGCCTGTACTGACGTTGACCACACGCAGGTTAACGGCGATTTGGTCGAGCTGGTATTGGGTATCCGCACCGATACCGAAGTACCGCGCGCCCGCACCACCTGATTTAACGTTACTTTCGTAGCCAATAATCGATCCTTCAATCATCACGTTCGCTGCTGCCAGGGATTCCAGAGGCGTTCGGTTATTGGCCGCGACGGTACCATTTTCCTGTGCGGCGCGAATGATTTTCCGTTCATTCAACAGGTTCTGGAGACCCTGACGTTCCAGTGGAATAAACCAGTGCGAATCCTTGAGCGCGGTAACCAGCATCGCGGTGGCGCTTTGCGGCACGGCCGTGGAGAAGTTACTTGCCGGGTAAGGTTTAAATTGCCCGGTTTCATCCTGAATGTTGTATACGGAGACAAATATTTTCCCCGTTGGAGCAGGTAAATGCGTTAAATCACGATAACTCTGGGCCCGAGGCATTAATGTAGGTTTTGCAGCTTCTTTAGGTGGAGCAGTTAAACAACCGCTCAATAAGCACACTGCAACAAATATCAGGAAGCGCTGCATGATCGTTGTCCTTATTTAGCTATTGTTTAAAAGTCAGTTGAATTACTTTGTAGACCGGAAACCTGAATGGTGGAGATTCTTCCGGTTTTACGATCGGTTACGTTCAACTGAAGCTGTCCGTCCGTGTTGGCGATATCAACGATAAAGTCGTTGGTCACCATCCGGCCGGGTTTACCGGTATTAATGTTGGTCAGTAACCCACCTAAAATCTGCGACTGGATGGCCTGCGTGAAGTTGTCCAGTGCAGACGGGGTATCAATGCTAAAATCCTTTAAGCTCGGATCCTTATAGGAGTTTTGCGCCTGGGCTTCGTTCAGCAGGAACGCGCCGTTATTAGGGTTACCGCCAAAGTTAGGGTTACGGAACTGAAACGTCATGTTTCCGGCCCAGCTGATGGGTGTTATCAGCATTATCGAAACAACTGCATATGCAATACGCATGACAGCCTCCGCATATCGGTTCGCTAGAACTCGTCTTTTGCTAAATCGCTGGTGCTTAATAGGGCTTTATCTATTTGCAGGCGATTAATAGCGTCTTCTGATTGTTCCAGTGCTAAGACGACGTTTTTATCGAAGTCTATTTTGGTCGGGAATAAAAACGTTTGATAAATAACGTTCTGATTAGCCGTTATTGTTATCCAACTTCCCCATCGTGCACTGGGCCGCTCGTTGATTGTTATATTACCCGTGTAAGTACTGTCCCATTTGTCACTGAAGGCACGGTAAAAAGTGTGCCCGACCGATGAGACAGTGTGGTCTGTTAACAATCCGGGAACTTCGACCTCGACGGCCCTCAGATTCCCGGCAGCGAGCAGGAAACTCGCTGCGGCGATCCAACTCAACGTGCGCTTCATGTGATTAACGCCTGAGGTTATCGTTTGCCCACGAAACAGCCTGAGTTCGGTTTTTCACAGCTATCTTCTTGAAAAGATTATAAAGGTGCGTCTTTACCGTATTTTCGCTGATAAATAACGAACGGGCGATTTCAATATTTGAAGCACCAATGCGTAACTTGTTCAGGATCTCTTTCTCACGGTGCGTGAGCAGGGCTGACTCTGAGCTGTTATAGCGATAATTTCCGGAGTGCGTGATGAGATAGCTGGCAAGCTTTTGCGAAAAATAACACTCTCCGCGCAATATACCTTGCAGCCCCTCTACTACCCGGTCTTCTTCTTCCGTGACGTAGAACACGCCATTGATATGCGGCCAGCTTTCAATATCTCTGAAAGGATATTCATCAGGCGTATTCAACAATAGCACGCGGATATTATTGTTTTTCCTGCTTAAAATATCTTGCCAGTAATGGATAAGCTTTTTATCAGCTTCCATCATATCGAAAAGAATGATGCTGCCAGGTACAATATCATCAAAAGAACGTTGAATATTATGCAATTTCCCGTTCAGTGATAATGATTGCTTTAAATGTTGTAATAAAGCTGTCGCTTGCAAAGAAGGTTTTGTGATCAACAGTAATGTATGACCATGTAAACTATGGACTTCATTATACATGATGAAACCCCACTTTTTTTGGCACCTGGCAGCTGTCCTCCTGTTTAAAAGAGGACACCAGAAGTACTGACAGATGTTGCACTGCTGTGTGTAGAATCAGACCATAACCTCCACAGGGAGGTAAATATAAAACCAATTTCGTACATCTAATTTCAATCTAGCTTTTACGAAGTTTAAAGCAAGTGTTAAACATGTAACAGGATGTAAAAATCAATATTAATTTGTGAAATTCGGTTGTTTGTAATGGCAATAATTGATGAGAAAGTTGTACACATAAATAGAGGTGCACAGATTTTAAAAATCATACAAATATTTTTAATGTGTTGATTTTTAATATCATTTTTTATTTTTGTAAAGCGATAATTAAGTATTAGTTTCAGATAATTTCTAAGCCCACGAATGAGTGACTGTCTGGCTTAAGAAAAGAGGTTTCGTGTCATGCGTTGAGAAAAATGTTCTCCTGCCGTTACGTTTAAACAACCCGGGAGGAAGCGCGGACAGCCATCGTGTCGTTGTACAACCCTTCCGTAATACACCTTTAATAAAAAATATAAGCTTTCCTGATTAAAGTGATTTTTGAGGCAAATTACGACTTTGTGGTGAGCCGATAAATAAAAATAAGCCGCGTGGGTGAGATATTTAAAATGTTTCAGCGGACATACTCTTCACCGTAACGACGCGTTAACACAATACGAGTCGTTTTAACAAATAACATTGTTAAAGGGTTATGGCACGATTAAATAGCCAGGTCCAGGGTGACAACATGAAAAACGCATCGTTAATTATGATGTTTACATTACTGGGTGCGCCTGGGTTTGTAACCGCAGCGAATTCAGATTTGGCAAATTCTGAATATAACTTTGCGGTTAACGAATTAAGTCTTTCATCACTAAATCAGGCAGCCATTATTGGTCAACGGGGTGTTTTCAATAACGCTGAGGTTAGCCAGGAAGGTTCAAGACTCTTATCCATTGTATCCCAGGATGGGGTAGGTAACAGAGCGAGAGTTGATCAATCAGGGGGTTACAATATTGCCTGGATCGATCAGAGCGGTAACGCGAATGATGCAGGTATTACGCAAGATGGATACGGTAATAGCGCGAAAATTATCCAGAAAGGGTCGGGTAATAGAGCAAATATTACGCAGTACGGTACGCAGAAAACCGCAGTTGTAGTGCAGAAACAGTCGCAAATGGCGATTAACGTTATTCAACATTAGCGCGTTGGCGACGACTTTAATCAATCCGATGGGGGTTTACCATGAAATTTCTCAAAGTGGCAGCGCTTGCAGCAATCGTAGTTTCTGGTAGTGCTATGGCGGGTTCTATTAATCAGGGCGGCTGGGGTCATGGACATGGTCATGGCGGATACAGTGGCCCAAATTCCACCCTGAATATTTATCAGGACGGTGGCGGTAACTCAGCGGTAGCTCTGCAGACAGACGCCAGAAATTCTGTCCTGAATATTAGCCAGAAAGGTGGCGGTAACGGCGCTGACGTTGGTCAGGGTTCTGATGATAGTAAAATCAACCTGTCCCAGAAAGGTTTTGGCAACAGTGCGACACTTGATCAGTGGAACAGTAAAAAATCCGTTATGAACGTTAGCCAGTCCGGCGGCTTTAACGGTGCACTCGTAGACCAGACTGCTTCCAACTCGACTGTCAACGTGACCCAGATCGGTTTTGGTAACCACGCGACAGCTCATCAGTACTGATATTGAAATCTGTGCTACAAAAAAACAGGGCTGATGCCCTGTTTTTTTTCGGGAGTTCATCATGAATACCTTAATTCTCCTTGCCGCGCTTTCCAGCCAGATCACCTTCAAAACGTCACAGCAGGAAAATATGACCACCATTATTCCTCAGGTCACTCTGGCGCAGTCGTGTGATTGCCAGGTTCAGATTGTTTCTTTACGAGAAGGGCAGGGGGGGCAAAGTTCTTCCCGGCAGCAAAACACACTTTTTATACCCGCTAATCAGACGATTGATTTAATGCGCCTGAGTTTAAATATTAGCGCGGGAGACACGGTGAAAATCGTTGTCACCGTTTCAGACGGTAAATCGCTACATTTATCACAACAGTGGTCGCCAACGGAACGCTCGCTCTAAACATTCATGAAATCAATATGTTGAGAATATGGCGGGTCTGTACCGTTGAGCTATGCTGATATCACGGACCTGGTCGTTATGTTCCGTAACGTGAAACTTCGTTTGCCCTAATAAATGAAGCGCGTTTACCCCTCATGGACGATTTTCTTTGAGGAGTACCTATAATGAACAACTATTTTGCTCGACTCGTGGCAGGTCTGGGTCTGGTCGTTTCTGCTTTGAGTATCCCGGCTTATTCGGCCACGGTTGTTGACGGTGGCGTCATTCATTTCCGCGGTGCTATTGTTGCAGACCCCTGTGAAGTCGCCCCCCAGAAGCAACAGATTGCAATGTCATGTCCAAATAATAACCGTATGCAAACGCGTATGGTCAGCTATACAGAGGCGCTTAACGGGAAAGTGAGCGACTCAAACCTGGCAACGCTCAATATGAAATACCTTAATCCTGAAAAAACGCTCGCGGATGTCGAAATCCAGTATCGCTAGTGCGCGTTCTCGCGCCCTGCGGTGAAAGAGGATTTTTTCTGATAGTTTTTTCTCCCGGTCTCCTCTGCGATACACTTAAGAAAATGGCGGGTTGCAGAGGGGCTTTATGAAACCGCAAATTGAAATTATTCATGGCGATATTACGACAGTGCACGTCGACGTCATCGTCAATGCGGCCAATCCATCCCTGATGGGAGGGGGCGGCGTGGACGGGGCTATCCACCGGGCTGCCGGACCGCAGCTGCTGGAAGCCTGTAAAACCGTGCGCCAACAGCAGGGCGAATGTCCTCCCGGTCACGCGGTGATTACGCTGGCGGGCAATCTGCCTGCGAGAGCGGTAATTCACGCCGTAGGGCCTGTCTGGCATGGCGGGGATCAGCACGAAGCGAGTATTCTGGAAGAGGCTTACCGGAACTGTCTGCGACTGGCTGCCGACAATGGTTATAAAACGATGGCGTTTCCGGCCATCAGCACAGGCGTGTATGGTTACCCTAAGGCCGCTGCCGCAACGATTGCCGTAGAAACGGTTTACCGCTATTTGTCGTTAAAACCGCTGCCAGAGAAGGTGATTTTTGTCTGTTTCGACGACGACACCACGCATCTTTATCAGCGGCTTCTGACTCAGCGCAGACAAGAACTGGAGAGCTGATGCAAACGCGGCGCATCGGATGCGCCGCGTGATTTATGAGGCTTTTGCCTGTGGTTTTCCTGAAAAGAGGAAGCGCAGGAGCGGGATCCGCAGATGGATTTCGTAGAGTACGATTGCTACCCCTACAACAAACACCAGCCCGGTAAAGAACCCCAGCGTGTTGGAAGCGATGTGCGGTGTGATGTAAGCCCCGAAGAAAAGCGTCAACGGATGATGCACCAGATAGATAAACAGTGACGCATTAACGAAGTAGGTCACGCGACTGGACTTAAAGTTCAGCAAGCGGTGGCCCAGCGCGAATACCACGTTCACCATCCACAGCCCAAGCAGCATAGTGATCACGCTTTCCGTTTCATACATCCAGGCATCGCCGCTGCCGTAGCGCTGATTCAGCAGATAGGCCGCGAACGCGAGGCTTGCCCCCAGCGCGCACCACGGTGACGGGGTGACAAACAGCGATTTAAGCTTCGGATGAATAAAGGCCAGCGCGCCGATTAAAAAGAACGGAATGTAGAACAGGGACTGCATCACCACAAAATTAAATAACCCGTCGCTCAAAATCGGCGGGTAGACGATAAGCAGCGTTCGGCGCACGGCCGCATAGGCAATCCCCAACAGCAAGAAGAGCACTGACAATTTGCCCATCGTAACGTTGGCGAAGAAGGTGTCGGCTTTTGTACTCAGACGGTGGCGCAGGCGGCTGAAAATCAACAGGCTCACCGTTGTGAGCACCACCAGGACCAGCAGGAACCACAGGTGAGACACCAGCTCCCAGACCAGCGTATTGTACTTTTCATACAGCGACAGATTTGGCCAGTTCTCCGCTTTGCCTTTGACGTATTGCAACATAATGAACTGAGGCAGCGTCAGCAGTGGAATTGCGGTCAGCATGGGGATCCCCACGCGCTCTACGCGCACTTTCCACCAGCGCTTGAGCGGGTATCGCAGAAACAGCATGTAAGAAAAATAGCCGGATATGACGAAGAACACCTGCATACGGAAGGCGTGAATAAAGTCATTAAACAGCGTCAGCCACAAGGAGGGCATCTGGCTATTCACATGCCAGGTGTGGCTGGAGTAAATCAGTGAAATGTGAAAGGGGATCCCCAATAGCATCAGCCAGGCCCTGATCGAGTCGAGGAAATATTCACGTTCTGTTGGTGTTGTGCTCATATAACGTTGTGCATTCTCAGACTTTTCGTCTTATCCCTAAGACTCATAATGGTTACATTCGAAGCCAACCCTACACCAAGACCGACACCCTGTCTCCAGGATAAGCACGCAAAGTGAATAGCGGGTTCTTTCATTTGCTTAATCCATGAGCCAGCAGCTGAACAAAGCAGTGATAATGTTGTCGGATTGCCTGAGTTTCCATTAAAATGGATCGGATCGATATAAGCACACAAAGGGGGAAGTGCTTACTTATTATGAAACATAAACCACAGATGAAGAAAATGCGTTGGTTGGGTGCTGCAGTGGTGTTATCACTGTATACCTCATCGGCACTGGCCTTTAACATCGACGATGTCGTAAAACAGGCAAAATCGATGGCAGGCAAGAGCTACGAAGCGCCGAAAAGTAACTTGCCCTCCGTTTTCCGCGACATGAAGTATGCGGACTATCAGCAGATCCAGTTCAATCACGACAAAGCGTACTGGAGCAATATTAAAACCCCGTTCAAGCTTGAATTTTATCATCAGGGTATGTACTTCGACACGCCTGTTGCCATCAATGAAGTGACGGCAACCGCGGTACGTAAGATCAAGTACAGCCCGGATTACTTCAATTTTGGCAATGTGCAACACGACAAAGATACGGTGAAAGACCTGGGCTTCGCAGGCTTTAAGGTGCTTTACCCAATCAACAGCAAAGATAAAAACGACGAAATCGTCAGCATGCTTGGAGCCAGCTATTTCCGCGTCATTGGCGCGGGGCAGGTGTACGGGCTTTCTGCGCGCGGTCTGGCTATTGATACCGCGCTGCCATCAGGTGAAGAGTTCCCACGTTTCCGTGAGTTCTGGATTGAACGTCCAAAACCAACGGATAAGCGTCTGACCATTTATGCACTCCTGGATTCCCCGCGTGCAACCGGTGCCTATCGCTTTGTGATTATGCCGGGTCGTGACACGGTAGTTGACGTGCAGTCCAAGGTTTACCTGCGTGATAAAGTGGGCAAGCTGGGCGTTGCGCCGTTGACCAGTATGTTCCTGTTCGGGCCGAACCAGCCGTCACCGGCAACCAACTTCCGCCCGGAACTGCATGACTCCAACGGTCTGTCTATTCATGCCGGTAACGGTGAGTGGATCTGGCGTCCGCTGAATAACCCGAAACATCTGGCGGTTAGCAGCTTCGCAATGGAAAACCCGCAAGGTTTTGGCCTGCTGCAGCGTGGTCGTCAGTTCTCCCGCTTTGAAGATTTGGACGATCGCTATGACCAGCGTCCAAGCGCCTGGGTCACGCCAAACGGTGACTGGGGTAAAGGTAAGGTCGAGCTGGTAGAAATTCCAACCAACGACGAAACCAACGATAACATCGTCGCTTACTGGACGCCGGATCAGCTGCCGGAAGCCGGTAAAGAGATGAACTTCAAGTACACCATTACCTTCAGCCGCGACGAAGATAAGCTGCATGCGCCGGATAACGCGTATGTAATGCAGACTCGCCGCTCAACGGGTGATGTGAAGCAGTCTAATCTTATCCGTCAGCCTGACGGTACCGTGGCGTTTGTCGTGGACTTCACAGGCCAGGATATGAAGAAACTGTCACCGGACACCGCCGTTGCCGCTCAGGCCAGCATCGGTGATAACGGTGAAATCGTTGAGAATACCGTGCGTTACAACCCGGTAACCAAAGGCTGGCGTCTGACCCTGCGCGTGAAAGTGAAAGATCCGAAACAGACCACAGAAATGCGTGCTGCGCTGGTCAGTAACGATCAGCCGCTGAGTGAAACCTGGAGCTATCAGCTACCTGCCAATGAATAATACATCTGAATATATTGATGCCATGCCGCTGACGGATATCGAAAAAGCGGCACTGCCAAAGAGCGACATCCGCGCGGTTCACACCGCGCTGGATGGTGAACATCATACGTTTTCCCGTGATGATGATACGCCGCTTGGGTCAGTCAAGGCGCGTCTGGAGCAGGCCTGGCCGGACTCGCTGGCGGAAGGGCAGTTGATTAAAGACGATGAAGGACGCGATCAGCTTCAGGCGATGCCGAAGGCTACGCGTTCCTCTATGTTCCCCGATCCATGGCGCACCAACCCGGTGGGTCGCTTCTGGGATCGCCTGCGCGGGCGTGATGTGACGCCGCGCTATCTGTCGCGCCTGACGAAAGAAGAGCAGGCGTCCGAACAGAAATGGCGTACCGTCGGGACAATCCGTCGCTATATCCTGCTGCTTCTGACGCTTGCGCAGACGGTCGTCGCAACCTGGTACATGAAAACTATCCTGCCTTACCAGGGCTGGGCGTTTATCAATCCGACGGACATGATGGGCCAGGACCTCTGGGTCTCCTTCATGCAGCTGCTGCCGTATATCCTGCAGAGCGGCATTCTCCTGCTGTTCGCGGTCCTCTTCTGCTGGGTCTCGGCCGGTTTCTGGACCGCGCTGATGGGCTTCCTGCAGCTGCTCATGGGGCGTGACAAATACAGCATTTCAGCGTCAACGGTCGGGGATGAACCCCTCAATCCCGAGCACCGTACCGCGCTGATTATGCCTATCTGTAACGAAGACGTTGACCGCGTATTTGCGGGCCTGCGTGCGACCTGGGAGTCCGTGAAGGCGACCGGCAACGCAGAGCATTTCGACGTTTACATCCTGAGCGACAGCTACAACCCGGATATCTGCGTTGCGGAACAAAAAGCGTGGATGGAGCTGATTGCAGAAGTGCAGGGCGAAGGCCAGATCTTCTACCGCCGCCGTCGTCGTCGCGTGAAGCGTAAAAGCGGTAACATCGATGACTTCTGCCGTCGCTGGGGTAACCAGTACAGCTACATGGTGGTGCTGGATGCTGATTCCGTCATGAGCGGAGACTGCCTGAGCGGTCTGGTGCGCCTGATGGAAGCCAACCCTAACGCGGGTATCATTCAGTCTTCGCCAAAAGCGTCCGGTATGGACACGCTGTATGCGCGCTGCCAGCAGTTCGCCACCCGTGTTTACGGGCCGCTGTTTACGGCGGGTCTGCACTTCTGGCAGTTGGGTGAATCGCACTACTGGGGCCACAACGCCATTATCCGCGTGAAACCGTTCATTGAGCACTGTGCGCTGGCGCCGCTGCCGGGTGAGGGTTCGTTTGCCGGTTCTATTCTGTCGCACGACTTCGTAGAAGCGGCGCTGATGCGTCGTGCTGGCTGGGGCGTCTGGATTGCCTACGACCTGCCGGGATCGTACGAAGAGCTGCCGCCGAACCTTCTGGACGAGCTCAAGCGTGACCGCCGCTGGTGTCATGGTAACCTGATGAACTTCCGTCTGTTCCTGGTAAAAGGGATGCACCCGGTTCACCGAGCGGTATTCCTGACCGGCGTGATGTCCTATCTCTCTGCACCGCTGTGGTTTATGTTCCTGGCGCTGTCGACTGCCTTACAGGTGGTTCATGCCCTGACGGAGCCGCAATATTTCCTGCAACCGCGGCAGCTGTTCCCGGTGTGGCCGCAGTGGCGTCCGGAGCTGGCGATTGCGCTGTTTGCTTCCACCATGGTGCTGCTGTTCCTGCCTAAGCTGCTCAGTATCATTCTGATCTGGTGCAAAGGCTCGAAAGAGTACGGCGGTTTCTTCCGCGTAACCCTTTCACTGCTGCTGGAAGTGCTGTTCTCCGTCCTGCTGGCGCCGGTACGTATGCTGTTCCACACCGTGTTTGTGGTCAGTGCGTTCCTGGGCTGGGAAGTGGTCTGGAACTCACCGCAGCGTGATGATGACTCCACTCCGTGGGGTGAAGCCTTTATGCGCCATGGTTCTCAGCTGCTGCTGGGTCTGGTGTGGGCGGCCGGGATGGCCTGGCTGGATCTGCGCTTCCTGTTCTGGCTGGCGCCGATTGTCTTCTCGCTGATCCTGTCGCCGTTTGTGTCCGTGATTTCCAGCCGTTCAACGGTGGGGCTGCGAACCAAACGCTGGAAACTGTTCCTGATCCCGGAAGAGTATTCCCCGCCGCAGGTGCTGGTGGATACCGATCGTTACCTGGAACAGAACCGCAGTCGCTCGCTGGATGACGGCTTCATGCACGCCGTGTTTAACCCGTCATTCAACGCCCTGGCAACGGCAATGGCGACGGCGCGTCACCGCGCCAGCCAGGTGCTTGAGATTGCCCGCGATCGTCACGTTGAGCAGGCGCTTAATGAGACTCCGGAAAAACTCAACCGCGACCGTCGTCTGGTGCTGTTGAGCGACCCGGTGACAATGGCGCGTCTTCACTACCGCGTGTGGTCCGCTCCGGAGAAATACTCTTCGTGGGTGAATTACTATAAGGACGTGAAGCTGAACCCGCTCGCGCTGAAGGCGAAGTAAGTTGTTAAGAAGGGACGGGTAAGCGAATCGCCACCCGCCAGATAAAATACCGGCTTAATCGCCGGTATTTTTTTAGAGGTTAAAGATGAGAATAATCATCGTCGTTATGGTGGCATGCCTGCTCAGCGGCTGCGGCAGTATCATCAGTCGCACCATTCCAGGGCAAGGCCACGGAAATCAGTATTACCCGGGAGTGAAATGGGATCTTCGTGATTCCGCATGGCGCTACCTGACCGTGCTCGATCTGCCGTTCTCGCTGATTTTCGACACGCTGTTGCTGCCGATCGACGCCAGCCACGGCCCTTACGAATAGCGTAAATTAACGCTCGTCCCACTCATCGGCTGCGGTTTGACCTTCTTCCGTATCCAGCGGCGGCTCGAGCTGAAACTCACCCTCATCCCACTCGTGCAGGGTGTTCTCTTCCAGCCATTCCTGCCGAAGTTCGATTTCGTCATAGTCGCCATCAAAGACGGTCTGCGCACCTTCACCACTTAATATCGGCAAACATTCCCCTTCTTCACCTTCATCGGCAAAGAATTCGGCCTGCCACATAATATCTCCATCCTGCAGAACGTATTTTTGGATATTAAGCTGTTGCACGTCAGCATCTTCTTCTTCAACGCCGGGGTTGTCGGCGAGGAACTCTTCACGAGCGGCATCAATAGCTTCTTCCAGCGTGGCGTACATGGTCATTGGTGTCTCCCTGTTTTCCAGAAGGTTTCAGGGAAAGAATAGCTGAATATAAGATTCTGCAAGTATGAATGCGAAAATAAGCTGTCAGGCGTTCGTCTTATTCCGTTACGGGCCGCAGCGCGCGGGATAAACTGAACCATGAATAAATGGCATTGAACAAGACGACGCCCGCCGTCACGATAAAGACGGCGCGAAAACCGAAGCTGGCGGAGATCCCGGCTCCGAGCAGCGGTCCGGTGACGTTACCGATATCGCGGAATGACTGGTTATAGCTGAAAATACGCCCGGCAATCTGGTTCGTGGAGTTGTAAACCAGCAGGGTCTGTACGGCGGGAAGCAACGCGCCGTCGGCGGCTCCCAGCAAAAAGCGAAGTAAGCCCAGCTGCCACGGAGCCTGCACCATCGACATCGGGATAAGCAGCAGGACGGAGATCACCAGCGCGGAGATCAGGATTTTCTCCGGACCCACCCGGTCTCCCAGTTTACCCAGTCTCGGGGCGCTCAGCAGCGCCGCCACGCCGGGTACGGAGGCAATCAGCCCGCTGATGAACGCAATATTGCTGACGTTACCCGTCAGGTCGCGAACGTACAGCGTCAGAATAGGGGCAATCGACCCGGTAGCCACCTGGATAATCATTGTCGTCACGAACAGGCTCAGCACCAGTCTGGGATTTTTGAGCGAGGTCAGCACCTCTCTGGCGTGAAGCATCTCTTTTTTGGCGACAGGCGTGAAGTTTTCCCGGATACAGAGCAGGGTGACGATAAAGCACAGGAACAACACGCTGGCGGTGATAAAGAAGACCGGGCGCAGGCCGTAGTTATCCGCCAGTAATCCCCCGGCCAGCGGTCCAAGCAGAGCACCGCTCACGCCGCCGGTAGAGAGCGTCCCGAGCGCCCAACCGCTTTTATGGCGGGGAATTTGTGTGGCAATCAGGGCATTCGCGTTGGGAATAAATCCCCCCAGAAGGCCCAGCAGCGCGCGCAGGATCAGAAACTGCCAGACGTTCTGCGCCTCGCCCATCAGCGCCATGATAATGGCCATCCCCAGCGCCGAGCGCAGCAGCATGATTTTACGTCCCTTGCGGTCGGCAAGGCCGCCCCAGAAGGGTGAGGCCATCGCGGAAAAGAGAAACGTGATGCTGAATACCAGACCGGACCACATATTGAGCGCGCTGTAGCCCGTCACGCCAAGCTGTTCGACGTAGAGCGGCAGGAAGGGCATAACCAGGCTAAAGGCCGCGCCGGTAAGAAAACAGCCAAGCCACGCAACCGCGAGGTTACGCTTCCAGTTTATGGGGGCATCTGAGGGTGACATAACTATCCGCATAATGAGGTGCAGAGCACCTGAAGCATAAAGTAATAAGCCTGCTAATTATGCGCCTGGGTTATGATTGCCGCAATGACGAGGAGCTTTTAAAGCTAAAACGGCATGCGGCCCTGAGGACCGCATGAGGATTAATAGCGGGACGGCGTGCCTTGTGGCCGCGTTTTAAAACGGCGGTGCAGCCACATGTACTGCTCGGGCGCCAGCATGATGCACTTCTCCACAACGCTGTTCATCCAGCGTGCGGTGGTTTCCGCATCGTCGAGCGGCGGCGCAAGCTCCGGCTCCAGCATCATCAGCTCGTAGCCTGAACCATCCGGCTTACGGCGAGGGACGAAAGGCACGATGGCAGCTTTAGACATCCGCGCCAGCATCCAGGTACCGGTCGTTGTGGCGGCCTCTTCAACGGCGAAGAAGGGAACAAATACGCTGGCCTGTGGGCCATAGTCGTGGTCGGGGGCATACCAGACCACTTCGCCGGATTTCAGCGCGCGGATCATCCCCTTCAGATCCTTACGGTCGATCATGCTTTTGTTGGAGCGCATGCGGCCGTTGGTCTGGATTAAATCGATGACCGGGTTATCGTTAGGACGATAAACGCCAATGCCCGGCGCCTGCATGCCGAACATGCGCGCCCCGATTTCCAGCGTCAGGAAATGGACGCCGATCAGCAAAACGCCCGTCTGGTTGGCCTGAAGCGTATGCACCGGCTCCATGCCGGTTCCCGTCACCTCGCTCCAGCGGGCCATGCGTTTGTCCGGCCAGAACCACGCCATGCCGGTCTCCATAAGCCCCATCCCGACGGATTCGAAATTCTTCGCGACCATATCGTGACGCTCTGGCTCGCTCATCTGCGGAAAACAGAGCTCAAGATTGCGGTACGCAATTCTGGCGCGACGCTTCATAAACAGCTGTGCGAAACGGCCCAGAAATTTACCCAACCGAAAAATAACAGGGTAGGGAAGCTGTACCAGAAGCCATAAAAAGCCGATGCCAAGCCAGGTCAACCAATAGCGGGGATGCAAAAGGGCGGCAGTAAATGTTGGTAACTGGGTCATGTCTTTCCTGTGTTCAAACGTCCTGTTTTGCTAGTGTCTCATTTTTTGAGACATAGCCAAAATATCTGCTTTCGAAGCGTGCACGAATACAGCAATTGTTAAGGCTGATTAATCAGGGTGTGTGAAATGTAGCGTAAATTGTGTGGATGTAAATTGGTTTTGTTTGCTATATGATGCCGACCGATTTTTAATTCTCTCTAACGATTCCAGGACTGTACACCATGCCAGTGTTACACAACCGCGTGTCGAATGAGATGTTGAAAGCGCGTATGTTGGCTGAAACCGAACCGCGCACAACCATCTCTTTCTATAAATACTTCACGATCGACGATCCGCAGGCGACCCGCGATGCGCTTTATCAGGCGTTCACGGCGCTGAACGTCTTCGGCCGCGTCTACCTTGCCCGTGAAGGCATTAACGCGCAAATTAGCGTACCGGAAAGCAAAGTCAGCGCCTTCCGCGACGTGCTTTATCAGTTCGATCCGGCCCTCGACGGCTTGCGCCTGAACATTGCTCTGGACGATGACGGGAAATCCTTCTGGGTGCTGCGCATGAAGGTGCGTGAGCGCATCGTGGCGGACGGTATCGACGATCCCGAGTTTAACCCGGCGGATGTCGGTGAATATCTGAAGGCCGCGGAAGTGAATGCGATGCTGGACGATCCGGATGCCGTGTTCATTGATATGCGTAACCACTATGAGTACGAAGTGGGGCATTTCGAGAACGCGATGGAAATCCCGGCCGACACCTTCCGCGAGCAGCTGCCCAAAGCGGTTGAGATGATGCAGGAACATAAAGATAAAAAGATCGTTATGTACTGCACCGGCGGTATCCGCTGTGAGAAAGCCAGCGCGTGGATGAAGCACAACGGCTTTAATAAGGTCTGGCATATTGAAGGCGGCATTATCGAGTACGCCCGCCGCGCCCGCGAGCAGGGTTTACCGGTGCGCTTTATCGGGAAAAACTTTGTCTTTGACGAGCGTATGGGTGAGCGTATCTCGGAAGACGTTATTGCTCAGTGCCACCAGTGCGGCGCACCGTGCGATACCCACACCAACTGCAAAAACGACGGGTGTCATCTGCTGTTCATTCAGTGCCCGGCCTGTGCCGAGAAGTTTAACGGCTGCTGTAGCGAACTGTGCAGCGAAGAGAGCATCCTGCCGGAAGAAGAGCAGCGTCGCCGTCGCGCAGGACGTGAAAACGGCAACAAGATTTTCAATAAATCACGCGGCCGTCTGAATACCAAACTGGGTATCCCTGACCCGGAATGATAATAACGCCCGGCACGGCGAAAGCCTGCCGGGCGAATCTATTATGATTTCTGCTGTACACCTTCAACGGAAATAATCAGCTCAACGTCCTGAGACGCCGGGCCTAAATCCGTTGTGATATTAAAATCTTTCAGGTGAATTTTACCCGCCGCTTCAAAACCTGCGCGTTTACCGCCCCACGGATCGTCACCCTGACCCAGTAATTTAGCATCAAGCGTGACCGGTTTGGTTACGCCATTAAGCGTCAGGTTGCCGGTAATATTTAGCTTATCACCCTCTTTTTTCACTTCCGTAGAGGTGAAGGTCGCCTGCGGGAATTTCGCGACGTTGAGGAACTCCCCACTGCGCAGGTGTTTATCGCGCTCTGCGTGGTTCGTGTCGACGCTGTTCGTATTAATCGTCACATTGACTTTATCGGCCGCGGGATTTTTCTCGTCAAAAGTGAACGTGCCGTCAAAATCCTTAAAGGTGCCGTACAGCCAGCTGTAGCCCAGGTGCTGAATACGGAAATTGACGAAAGCGTGCTGGCCCTCTTTATCAATTTTATAATCCGCCGCCACGGCATTACCGGCGGTGAATAACAGAGAACCCAGGGCGATACCCAGCAGGTGTTTTTTCATTTTATGCTCCAGAGTCAACTGACGAGCGGCCAAGCATGCGCTTTAGCGTATCGTCTTTATCAATAAAATGGTGTTTGAGGGCGGCAAACCCGTGCAGCACGGAGAGGATCACCACGCTCCACGCAAGCCAGAGGTGAACGACCCCGGCGGTGTCAGCCTGAGCACCTGCATCGCTGAGCGTTGCCGGAACGTCAAAAAGGCCAAAGACGCTAATCGGCTTGCCGTCCGCCGTCGAGATAAGGTAGCCGCTAATCAGAATGGCGAAGAGCAGCGCATAGAGCGCGATATGCGCGGTGACTGCACTAACGCGGGTAAATTTGCTGTGAGACTTTGGCGCGGCGGGTGGCGGGGAAATATGTCGCCAGATTACGCGAAAAACCAGCCCCATCATCAGGAGAACGCCAATGCTTTTATGTAACTCCGGTGCCTGGTGATACCAGCCGTCATAATAGCTGAGCGTGACCATCCAGAGTCCAAGTCCAAACATACCGTAGACGGCAAGAGCAAATATCCAGTGCAAACCTATGGATATTATTCCGTAGCGCCGGGAGGAGTTACGCAATTGCATCAGAATGTCCATTTTCAAATTAACCGGAAAGTAAAAATGAACGGGAAGGCGGGATATTGCAACTGAAATAATTGTCTATTAATTTTTATTTTATTTATTTCAGCAATTTTGAAAAGGATCGCTAAAGCTAATTCAATCTCTTCGTGCAAGCGAAATGGTGAGCTTCAATAAAGATAAATTAACGTCAATTATTGTCAGTAAGGCTTTTCAGTAAAATACAATGTAAACAAAATCAATAATGGCCAGCAGCGCCCACAATAAGATGTAGAGCATGAAATGCTCGCGAATATTATTCATCAGAAAGTTAACGATCCTGCGCATAACGCCCCGTAATGCAGTGTGAATGAAACGGGCCCCGAAACCTCCGGAGCCCGTGGCGGATTATCCGTTAAAACGCGAGAGGGAGAAGGGCGTCAGATCAAACTGCGGTGCAATACCCTGGGCGAACTGCGCGGCGATCTCGCCCAGCACGGAAGCAAACTTAAAGCCGTGGCCGCTCAGCCCGGTAATCAGCAGGACGTTGTCATGCCCGGGCAGCGTATCAATGATAAAGTCTTCATCCGGGGTGTTGTCGTAGGTACAGGCCGCGCCATACAGCAAGCCGCCGACGCCCGGAAGAATAGTACGCAGGAACGTGAAGGCTTCTGAACCATCCTGCGGAAAGGCGCCGAAAGGCTTACGCTCTTCAGGGGTGGAGATAGCCTGGCCACCGTTGTGTTTACCGATTTTCAGCGCGTCTTTCTCGGAAGGGAAACCGTAGAACTGATCGCCATTCGGCAATTCGCCGGTGAAGGCCGGGAATTTATTCTGCGCGCTGTAGCGGCCATCCGACTGGAACCAGGAGAAGACCTTGCGCACAGGCTGGATCGGCAGTTCCGGCAGCAGGCGCGTGACCCAGGTTCCTGCGCTGACGAGCAGGCGGGACGCTGAATAGCCGCCGTCAATAGTCGTTACCGTGACGCCATCAGCGTCATGCGTGATGGCCTCCACCGGACAGTTAAACAGCTGCGCACAGCCGGCTTTCGCGGCAAGATCGATCCAGGTTTTGATCGCCGTTTCACAATGCAGCACGCCGGAGTGGGCTTCAAAGAGGCCGATGTAATCGTCCGGGACGGTAATTTCAGGCCAGCGCGCGGTAATGCCCGTCGCGTCCAGCTTCTCAACGTCCAGATTAAAGGCTTTCGCGCTGCGCTCGACGCCTGCGAGAAATTCAGACTGGGCCGGGCCCAGGTTGATAACGCCGGTACGTTCGAAAATGCGATCTTCGGTCTGTTTCGCCAGTTCGTCCCACAGCGTCTGGGCGCGAAGCACCAGCGGGACATAGCGCTCGCCTTCTCCATACGCATGGCGGATGAGGCGGGTATCGCCATGATGGCTACCCTCCGAATGAGGAGGGAGGTGGGCATCGATCATCAGGACCTTCAGACCTGCCTGTGTTGCGTAATAACCGGCAGCGGAACCCACGGAGCCGCTACCAATAATGATTAAGTCGTATCTCATATGCATCTCGTAACCTGATGTTTTGTTAGCAGAGTAATTAACAACGCGGGGTTAGACAAGGGAGAAATAAATAAGGCACCGCGAGGGTGCCTGTAGAGAGAAAAGTGGGCATAAGCTTAGTGCCGTTTATACTCATTTTCCTGATAGTCGCCAGATTCTATTTTTGCAATACCTGCCTCTAAAATAGAAATAAACTGACGGGCGACGTCTGTTGTTAGCCACAGCGTCTGTCCAACTTCCGCTTCTTCACGGTTGAGTTGATTCGGGGTCTGGTAGTGCAAACGCAGCATCAGCGCATCGTAGCTATCTACGGTACTGATATCCCAGCCAACCAGTGGATGGGTCTGGATCACTTCACTATTCTTTTCCATTATAACCCCCTTAATGCGTGTTAGAAGACAACGGCTTTGAGGTTCAATGCATGTTTTTCTGAAAGCATCTTCAGTATACCAAGTAATAAGGGTTCCAACGGGAAAAATAAACAGGTGGCAACACATTTTTCTGCTTTTTAGGATTGTTCGAACAATAAAACACCATCTCGTTCACGATTTTTAAAGAAGATGCCGAATTAATTTGAACTTGCAGGATTTTTAGACAAAAAAAAGCCGGGGCGACCCGGCAAAAAAACACAATGAGGGAGCAGTGTTAATCTGTGATAAACCAGTCGTCTGCGCTTTCCCACGTTTCCTGCAGGATTTCGCTGATGCGATCTTTATCTTCTTTCGCAGCACCAATGACGGAGAGGTTGTTCGCCGCGGCGTAACGCACCGTTACGGCACCCGCGTTGTCGGGAAAGGTGTTGTTAATACGGCGGGATAATTCGCCTGCCAGTGCATCAAGCGCGCCGGCAGGTAGAACAGTTGTTTTGGCTATGGTGACTTCAATACGCATAAATGCCCCCTGTGTAATATACTGTTTATTTATACAGGTATATTGTCGGTTTGACAACAAGGGGCATTGATTTTTTAACGTTTTACCGTCCAGTGAACGGTTTCGCCCGCCAGGAATGGGATCAGAGTGTCATCCGTCAGCGCAATGGACTCCTCAACGTGGCTCGCTTTACGCTCCAGTTCGATGAAGGTGTCGTTGACCGGCAGGCCGTAGAAGCGCGGGCCGTTAAGGGAGCAGAACGCTTCAAAATGTTCGAGCGCGTTCATCTCTTCAAAGACGGTCGCGTAGCTGGCCAGTGCCGTTGGGGCGTTGAAGCAGCCTGCACAGCCGCAGCTCGCCTCTTTGCGGTGGCGGGCGTGAGGTGCGGAATCGGTGCCGAGGAACGCGCGGGAGAACCCGCTGGCAACCAGCTCGCGCAGCGCCTGCTGGTGGATGTTGCGCTTGAGAATAGGCAGACAGTACAGGTGAGGACGTACCCCGCCCACCAGCATGTGGTTACGGTTAAACATCAGGTGCTGTGGCGTAATGGTGGCGGCGATAAGATCGTTGCCGTCACGCACATACTCTGCCGCGTCTTTGGTGGTGATATGCTCAAAGACCACTTTAAGCGCGGGCAGGCGCTGGCGCAGAGGCTCCATCACGGTCTCGATAAAGCGGGCTTCACGATCGAAGATGTCAATCTCGGCATGCGTGACTTCACCATGGACCAGCAGCGGCATGCCCAGTTTCTGCATACGTTCCAGAACCGGCATGATGGCATCAATGCTGGTGACGCCGTGGCTGGAGTTGGTGGTGGCATTTGCCGGGTAGAGTTTCGCCGCCGTAAATACGCCTTCGTTAAACCCGCGCTCCACTTCGTTCGGATCCAGCGAGTCGGTAAGATAGCAGGTCATCAGCGGGGTAAAATCGTGTCCCGCAGGAACGGCATCCAGGATGCGCTGGCGATAGGCAATCGCGGCATCGACGGTGGTGACTGGTGGCACCAGGTTAGGCATGACAATCGCGCGGCCATAAATTTCGCTGGTATAAGGCACGACGGTTTTCAGCATATCGCCATCACGCAGATGGATATGCCAGTCGTCAGGGCGGCGGATTTTAAGAACCTGGGGTTGTGCAGTCATGGAAGCTCCGGCTTGTCAGGAATCAGTCATAAGGATGGCTGTTTTTGCCGGACACAAATCATAAGCGGAAACGTTTTCGTTTGCACACTTTTCCGTAAAAAAAAGGGCGCCGCAGCGCCCTTCAGGTTAATCGGTGAAAGGAATGATAATTTCTCCCGGTTTCACCTCTATACCTTTTGCATATTTTTTCGCCAGAGCTTCACCCTTGCTTTTGTCTTCGCTTAAGACGTACGCGGGCTGCTGGTTAAAGTAATTTCGCAGCGACTGGTTCAGATAGGGCATCAGGGTTTGCAGAACCGGTGCCATCTTGTCCGGCGACACCTGCGCATCGACGACTTCCATCTCCTGCAGGAAAATTGCCCCTTTCTCTTTATTGAAAACAGGGAGTGCCTTCAGCTTGAGCTTGATGTTGGCTTTCTGATTGCCAAAGAGGGATGACATATCGAGATCCGCATCACCGGCCAGGGTGACTTTGTTTGGCTCTTCACGACCGATCTGGCTGGTCAGGTTCGTAAGGACGATATGCGCGTCCGCCAGCCCCGGCACGCCAATATCTTTAGAGAAATTGTTATGTTTTTCCAGCGCCTGATTAATTTCCTGTTCACTGACGGTATATTGCGTGAGCTGGTTACAGCCAACCAGCAGGCCGCTGACAACTAATGCCGCGGCAAAGACAATTTTCTTCATAGTGTTCCTCAACGAAAAATCGGCGCTTCTGTCCTGTTGCGCCAGTATGTCAGTGTGAATTGGCAGAAACCAGCAGAAAAAACTGAGAAGTGGGGCGGGAGGGGGCCCGTTGGTGCGGATGAATCCCACTCGATTTGCTACCAGAAGCATTAACACAGCCTTCAGATTAGTATAAAGATTACAGCGATGCCCTGGTTCGGCTGTAAATCGCCGAGGCGTTTCCGAAAGGCCGGGTCGAGGCGCAGAGATGCCCGACCCGATAGCCTGAAGGAATAAGCTGAGGACAAAATTGCCGGGAGCAATTTTGGACAGCGCCTGCGCTGGCCCTGAAAGGGTGAGCCCCAGGGATGGGGCGAGCAATCCGCGAAGCGGCGATTTACCGCCGGGAGCCCGGGTCGCCAGGGCGGTGGCGATTCAGCCGCCCTGGCACGTTCACAGGCCATGTCGTTACAGAGTAGCAAGAAACATAAAGTGAACGGAATGACCACCAGAGCCATATATTTCCCCTCACCCCAGCCCTCTCCCTAAAGGGAGAGTGAGTCATCAGTGCAGGCATTATTTTATGGGGATCTCTCAACCCCAATGGGGCGAGGAGATGGTTCAATGCTCGCCTCCCTCATCCCGCCCGAGGGAAAGGCTACGCGCCAGGCTCGAGCATCCCGCTCGCGCTGCGTTTCTGGCTGAACTGCCACCACAGGGCAAGGAGCGTCATAAAGCCCACCGCGCCGAGCATCATCCACGGGAGTTCGGGCTGGCTTAACGCTTTTCCGGCATCAAACAACCAGCCGCCACCGGCGTAACCTAATGCGCCGCCAAGCGCCAGCCCCAGCCGGCTGAAACCCATATAGCTGCCGCGCGCACGCGCATCCGCAAGCGAGGCGCTCAGCGTTTCACGGGCAGGCTCGGCGATGATTGAGCCAATATAGAACGTGCAAATCAGCGTAAACAGCTGCTGGAGAGAGTTCACCAGACCGATCGGCATCATGCTCAGCGTCATCAGGAGCAGCCCGGCCATCAGGCGATGCTCCAGACGAAAACGCCGCTCGCTCCAGCGGGCAATCGGATAAAGCAGCGTTAACGACAGGCAGGCTTCGATGGCGTACATCCATTTAACGGCTGCAGGCGTGCCCGCAATGTCGTTAACCATGATCGGCAGCATCAGCATGACCTGCACAGCCAGCATGTAATAGCCCGTCAGGGTCAACACATAGGTGACAAAACGCTTGTCGCGCAGGACGCGGGCAAGCCCTTCCCGGACCGGCGCTTTGACCGTCGACAGTTTCCAGGCGGGCAGGAACAGGCCATTGAACAGCGCGCACAGAATAAAGAGCACCGCCCCAGCCGCGCAGACCAGTCGGAAATCATACTGCAGCAGCCAGCTTCCCAGCAGGGCGCCGATAACCGCCCCGGCACTGTCCTGCATCATCAGAATCGAGAAGAAACGGCCGCGGTGCTGGGGGCGAATAAGCTTTACCACCAGCGCGGTGCGCGGCGGATCGAACAGCGTGCCGCCGATACCGGAGAGGAAACAGGAGAACCAGAGCAGCCAGGGCTCCTGGGCGACCGCCATCGTGGCAAAACCTGCCGCGCGCAGCAGCATACCGGTAACGATCATCGGTTTAGCGCCAAAGCGGTCGGCAATGGCCCCGCCAAAGACGCCCAGGCCCTGCTGGACAAACTGGCGTAACCCCAGGGCAATGCCAACCATTAATGCCGCCCAGCCCATTTGGTCGACAAAGCGGATCGATATCAATGGAAAAACGACAAAAAAGCCAAGCACGACCAGCATGTTATCGACGAGCAGGAAATATTTACCCAGGCTCCTGGCCTGTGATACGCGGGACATTTTCCCTCCAGGGAAAATAAGAAGGTGAGCACGCTAACATTCTGCGGTGTCGCCGCGTTTTTTCCCACCCCTGGGCGTGACAATATTTTTTTATCAAAAGGGTGCTTTGATAGAGAGTTCTCATCGAAAATAATGAAAAGAGGGCAAAATGGTATGTCACTGTTTTCACAGACGGCGCAGGCGCAGGTATAGTAAAGCTAATGGGTCAGCAGAAGTGACGGGAAGGAGTGGTATCGATGTTTGGCTATCGCAGTAATGTGCCAAAAGTGCGTCTGACAACGGACAGGCTGGTCGTTCGTCTGGTGCATGAGCGTGATGCCTGGCGTCTGGCGGATTATTACGCCGAGAATCGCCAGTTTTTAAAACCCTGGGAACCCGTTCGGGATGAGAGCCATTGTTACCCTTCCGGCTGGCAGGCGCGCCTCAGCATGATTACGGAATTTCACAAGCAGGGCAGCGCGTTTTATTTCGCGCTGCTGGATCCCGAAGAGAAAGAGATTATCGGGATCGCCAATTTTTCAAACGTGGTGCGCGGGTCGTTTCACGCCTGCTACCTTGGCTACTCCATCGGCCAGAAATGGCAGGGGCAGGGGCTGATGTACGAGGCGTTAACGGTGGCGATCCGCTATATGCAACGCACGCAGCATATCCATCGCATCATGGCGAACTATATGCCGCATAATCAGCGCAGCGGCAATTTGCTGGCGCGCTTAGGGTTCGAGAAAGAGGGTTACGCCAAAGACTATCTGCTGATAGACGGAGAGTGGCGCGACCACGTTCTGACGGCGTTAACCACCCGGGACTGGACCGCAGGTCGTTAAGGAGAAAAGATGAAGTATCAGCTAAACGGTACAGAAGCGCGCGTGATTGGGTGCTTACTCGAAAAACAGGTCACCACGCCGGAGCAGTATCCGCTCTCCGTCAACGCCGTGACCATGGCCTGCAACCAGAAGACCAACCGCGAGCCGGTGATGAACCTCAGCGAGCATGAGGTTCAGGACGTGCTGGATGCGCTGGTAAAACGCCACTATTTGCGCACCGTCAGCGGCTTCGGCAACCGCGTGACCAAATACGAACAGCGCTTCTGTAACTCCGAATTTGGCGACCTGAAGCTGAGCAGTGCGGAAGTGGCGGTCATCACCACGCTGTTGCTGCGCGGAGCGCAGACGCCGGGGGAACTGCGCACGCGCGCTTCCCGCATGCATGAGTTTAGCGATATGCAGGAAGTTGAGCAGACCCTGGAAGGGCTGGCTTCTCGCGAAGACGGCCCATACGTGGTGCGTCTGGCGCGCGAGCCGGGTAAACGAGAAAGCCGCTATATGCACCTGTTCAGCGGCGACGTCGATGTCGCTACCGTTACCGCGGAGAGCGACGCGGGATCCTCAGCAAGCAATGACACTCTTGCCGCGCGCGTAGAGGCGCTGGAAGACGAGGTCGCCGGGCTGAAACAGCGCCTGGATGCATTGCTGGCACATCTGGGAGACTGACGGTGAAAAAATTACGCGTTGGCGTGGTGGGGCTCGGCGGCATCGCGCAAAAAGCCTGGCTGCCTGTATTAGGTGCGGCGACGGACTGGACGCTGCAAGGGGCATGGTCACCCACCCGAGAAAAGGCAGAACGTATCTGCGAAACCTGGCGCATTCCGTATGCCGCCTCCCTGCAGGATCTGGCCCGCGAGTGTGATGCGGTCTTTGTGCATACCTCAACGGCAACCCACTATCAGGTGGTGAGCGAGCTGCTCAATTTGGGGGTTCACGTCTGCGTGGATAAGCCGTTGGCGGAAAATGTTCAGGATGCCGAACGGCTGATTGAGCTGGCCGCGCGCAAAAAACTGACGCTGATGGTGGGCTTCAACCGCCGCTTCGCGCCGCTTTACCAGCAGCTGAAGGCGCAGTCGGACACGCTCGCCTCGCTGCGGATGGATAAACACCGCACCGACAGCATTGGGCCAAACGATCTGCGCTTCACCCTTCTGGATGATTATCTGCACGTTGTGGATACGGCGCTGTGGCTGAGCAACGGCGAAGCGCTGCTGAAAAGCGGCACCCTGGTGACAAACGATCAGGGGCAGATGGTCTACGCGGAGCACCACTTCGGCGTTGAGCATCTTCAGATTACCACCAGCATGCACCGTCGTGCGGGAAGCCAGCGTGAATCCGTGCAGGCGGTGACCGAGGGCGCGCTGTACGACATTACGGACATGCGCGAATGGCGGGAAGAGAAGGGCAATGGCGTGGTGACGCTCCCGGCGCCAGGCTGGCAGAGCACCCTCGAGCAGCGCGGTTTCGCAGGATGCGCCCGTCACTTTATCACCTGCGTGCAAAATCAGACGGTTCCTGAAACGTCCGGCGAGCAGGCCATTCTGGCGCAGCGCATTGTGGAAAGGCTCTGGCGCGATGCCATGAGCGAATAACTCGCTGTAACATCTGCGGATAGTAATTCGTTGAAATCCGGTTAGACTAAGCGCCGCTTGTTGGCTTTGCCGGGTGGCGCTTACGCTAATCCGGCCTACAAATCCGTATGGTTCTGGAAATTCACGTTAATGAACTTATTAAAATCGCTGGCGGCCGTCAGCTCGATGACCATGTTTTCCCGCGTGCTGGGTTTTGCGCGCGACGCCATTGTGGCAAGGGTATTTGGTGCAGGAATGGCCACGGACGCCTTTTTCGTCGCGTTCAAATTGCCAAACCTGCTGCGTCGTATTTTTGCTGAAGGGGCGTTTTCCCAGGCATTCGTGCCTATTCTGGCGGAATATAAAAGCAAGCAGGGCGAAGACGCGACGCGCGTCTTTGTTTCTTATGTCTCCGGGCTGCTGACGCTGGCTTTGGCGGTGGTGACTGTACTCGGGATGCTGGCCGCGCCGTGGGTGATTATGGTGACCGCGCCCGGTTTTGCCGATACGGCCGACAAATTTGCGCTGACCTCGCAGCTGCTGCGTATTACTTTCCCCTATATTCTGCTCATCTCGCTGGCCTCGCTGGTGGGGGCTATCCTGAATACCTGGAACCGCTTCTCTGTCCCGGCGTTTGCGCCGACGTTTCTCAACGTCAGCATGATCGGTTTTGCCCTGTTCGCCGCGCCGCACTTTAACCCGCCGGTGCTGGCGCTGGCCTGGGCGGTTACCGTCGGCGGCGTGCTGCAGCTGGCGTACCAGCTGCCGCATCTGAAAAAAATCGGCATGCTGGTGCTGCCGCGCATCAATCTCAAAGATGCCGGGGCGATGCGCGTGATCAGGCAGATGGGGCCCGCTATTCTCGGCGTCTCCGTCAGCCAGATCTCGCTTATCATCAACACCATTTTTGCCTCTTTCCTCGTGTCCGGCTCGGTTTCCTGGATGTACTACGCTGACCGTCTGATGGAGTTCCCGTCCGGGGTGCTGGGCGTGGCGCTGGGGACCATCCTGCTGCCGTCGCTGTCGAAAAGCTTTGCCAGCGGCAATCATGATGAATATTGCCGCCTGATGGACTGGGGCTTACGTCTCTGCTTCCTGCTGGCCCTGCCGAGCGCGGTGGCGCTGGGTATTCTGGCCAAACCGCTGACGGTGTCGCTCTTCCAGTACGGGAAATTCACCGCCTTTGATGCCGCCATGACCCAGCGCGCGCTGATTGCCTACTCGGTCGGCTTGATGGGGCTGATCGTCGTCAAGGTGCTGGCGCCCGGGTTCTATTCGCGTCAGGACATCAAAACGCCGGTGAAAATTGCCATCGTGACGCTGATTATGACCCAGCTGATGAACCTGGCGTTTATTGGTCCGCTGAAGCATGCTGGCCTGTCGCTGTCTATTGGTCTGGCGGCCTGTCTGAATGCCGGGCTGTTGTACTGGCAGTTGCGCAAGCAGGATATCTTTACGCCGCAGCCGGGGTGGGGAAGTTTCCTGGTACGTCTGATCGTTGCGGTACTGGTGATGTCGGCGGCGCTTCTCGGCATGATGTACGTGATGCCGGAGTGGTCCCTCGGCACTATGCCTTATCGTCTGATGCGGCTGATGGCCGTGGTAGGCGTCGGGGTCGTGGCTTACTTTGCCACGCTCGCGGTGCTGGGGTTCAAAGTGAAAGAGTTTGCCCGCCGTACGGCATAAACGCCAAAAGGGGAGTTCACCTTATGGTGCTCCCCGCTGCATGATTTGTCGCCCAGGCGTCAAATCGAAATCTTTTTAACTCCCGCAATACGCGCAGTCGCTGTTTGACCATCCGCACCGTACAGTCCGGTTTCTTTATGCGGTTTCAATACCTCAAGCGCCTGCTGATTACGCTCAATCTGACCTTCCAGTAGCCAGCCGTTGTGCTGGTTAAGGTCGCGCAGGTGCTGGGTTTTTTCGGTAATGGTTTGCCAGCGCTCAATAATATCGTCATTGGCGCTACGCTTAGGATCCTGCTCAGCGCGGCGCTGTTGCTCCAGATAATCCAGCGTCGCCAGTAGCGAACTCTTATCTTCAGTAATACGCTGCAGCGCGCTGCCGTTGATGTGACCGGAAGAGAGATGCTGCTGTTCAGCGTCCATTACCGTTTTCAGGTCGTTAAGAACAACCGTCATTTGATCCAGTATTTCTGACAGTCGACTCATACGGTTAGTTACTCTGTAAGAAACTCTGTGCTTCCTGAATCAGGGCATCAGCAATCTTGCTGGTGTCCATTTTCAGCTCACCGTTACGAATAGCCGTTTTCAGCGCTTCAACACGTTCCATATTGATATCGTTGCTGCCTGGCTGCATCAGTTTTGCCTGCGCGTCGCTCAGGGTAACGCTGGTGCTGTTGGACGTTGACGGTTTTTCCAGACGCGTTTTCTGCGCAGGAGCGTCATTCGTTTCGCGAGGTTGTACAGCGCTTACCGGCTTCAGGGCTGATGTACGATCAATGCTCATAGTGTTGTCCTCATCGAGGGTTCGCGGCGTTTGCGCCTGACATCATCATTAGTGGAATATTTATCGGCACGCGCCGCGAAATCTTTAAAAAGATTATAGGTTAATCAGAATATTCCCATCAGAATCGACGGTTCCGCTCACCACCTGGCCTGAGGACATTCTGACGCGGGCGTTTTGCGCCACCGCGGCATTGTTTAACGCTTTCCCTTCACTGTTGATGCTAAAGCCATCTCCGTTGGCCACCACCATCACCTGTTGACCCGCTTTTACCCGCCATGACTGACGCAGCATTGAGAGCTGTATCGGCTGGCCGGGGGCGACATCGCGCAGGCTGACGGCGTCCTGAGCCTGGTTCATATCCAGCATGGTGCGTGGAGGCAGCTGATCCAGACGGCCGCGCTTTAACGTCACGCTGTTCGTCTGCAGCACGCTGCCGCGCGCAATGGGTACGGCGGCGACAACATAATTGCCCGTCGCCTGAACTGCAACCTGTAAATAGCGTTTTTCGTTCGCGCAGCGTGCCAGCACGTTCACATTTCCCCACAGCCGGGTGGTTCCCGTCACGCTGAATGACGGTTGGTCACAGGTCGGGTACAGATTCGGTGGGGTGCGCACGGTAACGTTAACCTCATCGCTAAAGCCCGCCAGCTTTTCAGCAAAAAAAGCCGTCAGCCGATCCTGTAAGCCTTCAGCCTGCACCAGAGGGCTAAACAGCAAGAAAGTTGCCACCAGGCCACGTTTTAACGTTTGCATCGCAAGTTCCACCGTTTCCAGAGTTGAATGAATTCTACCTGCAGTGGTTTTGCATCAACGCAATAAATAGCGACGCATTTTGCGCTTATTCCGTCGATAGGGGAGACCGGGTGAGATTTAAGCTGTGAACTGAAATTTTGCCATCAGCGGAGGAGACATGCTCGATAAACTCGACGCCGCGTTACGTTTTCAGCAGGAAGCGCTCAATTTACGCGCCCAGCGGCAGGAGATTTTAGCCGCCAACATCGCTAACGCCGATACCCCAGGGTTTCAGGCGCGCGATATTGATTTTTCCAGTGAACTCAAAAAGGTGATGGAGCGTGGACGTGCCGAAGGAACGGGTGTTGCACTTGCCATGACATCCTCTCGCCATATTCCTGCTCAGGCGATGACCGCGCCAGCGACCGATTTACTTTATCGCATTCCCGATCAGCCCTCACTCGACGGTAACACCGTGGATATGGACCGGGAGCGTACGCAGTTTGCCGATAACAGCCTGAAATACCAGACGGGCCTGACCGTACTCGGCGGACAAATCAAAGGCATGATGAACGTCCTGCAGGGGGGGAACTGATAGATGGCCTTGTTGAATATTTTTGATATTGCCGGTTCGGCGTTAACCGCGCAGTCCAAACGCCTGAACGTGGCTGCCAGTAACCTGGCGAACGCCGACAGCGTAACCGGACCAGACGGCCAGCCTTATCGTGCCAAACAGGTTGTCTTTCAGGTCGATGCTGCGCCGGGCGCGGCGACGGGCGGCGTGAAGGTGTCTGATGTGGTAGAGAGCCAGGCGCCGGACAGGCTGGTGTATGAGCCGGGTAACCCGCTCGCGGATGCCAGCGGATACGTGAAAATGCCAAACGTGGATGTGGTAGGTGAGATGGTGAACTCCATGTCGGCTTCTCGCAGCTACCAGGCCAACGTTGAAGTGCTGAATACCGTGAAGAGCATGATGCTCAAAACGCTCACTCTCGGCCAGTAAAGGAGACATGCATGTCCATCGCCGTAAATGTGAATGATCCTACGAACTCGGGTGTTAATAACACGAAGAGTACGACGGGTTCTAACTCCCTCACCGGGAGCAATGCCGCCGATCTTCAAGGCAGCTTTCTGACGCTGCTGGTGGCGCAGCTTAAGAACCAGGATCCCACCAACCCAATGCAGAACAACGAACTGACCACGCAGCTTGCGCAGATCAGCACCGTTAGCGGCATTGAGAAACTCAACACCACCCTCGGCTCCGTCTCCGGGCAGATTAACAGCGCCCAGTCTCTGCAGGCGGCAAGCCTGATTGGCCACGGGGTGATGATCCCGGGAACCACGATTCTGGCGGGCACCAGCACCACCGAAGGCAACACCACCACGACCACCACGCCGTTTGGCGTTGAGTTGCAGCAGGCGGCGGAGAAAGTTACCGCCACCATTACCGACAGCAACGGCACGGTCGTGCGCACTATTGATATCGGCGAGCTGAAGGCGGGCGTTCACACCTTTACGTGGGATGGCAGCCTGACCGACGGCACTAAAGCACCAAACGGTTCTTACAAAGTAGCGATCAGCGCCAGCAACGGGACAACCCAGCTGGTGGCGCAGCCGCTGCAGTTCGCGCTGGTCCAGGGCGTGATTAAAGGAAGCGACGGCAACAAACTGGATTTGGGAACCTCTGGTTCCACCACACTCGACGAAGTTCGGCAGATTATCTAAGCCTTAACACTTATCAGGAGTAAGTCATGGCCTTTTCTCAAGCGGTCAGCGGCCTGAATGCTGCGGCCACCAACCTGGACGTCATTGGCAACAACATCGCCAACTCCGCGACCTATGGTTTTAAATCCGGTTCTGCTTCATTTGCGGACATGTTTGCCGGTTCCAAAGTCGGCCTGGGCGTGAAAGTTGCGGGCATCACTCAGGACTTTACCGACGGCACCACCACCAACACCGGTCGTGGTCTGGACGTTGCTATCAGCCAGAACGGCTTCTTCCGTATGGTCGATTCCAACGGTTCTGTGTTCTACAGCCGTAACGGCCAGTTCAAGCTGGATGAAAACCGTACGCTGGTTAACATGCAGGGCATGCAGCTGACGGGCTACCCGGCAGCCGGAACGCCTCCAACCGTTCAGACCGGTGCGAACCCTCAGGCGATTACTATCCCGAACACCCTGATGGCGGCGAAATCAACCACCACCGCGACGCAGCAGATCAACCTGAACTCAACCGATCCTGTTCAAACTGCCCCGTTCGATGCGACCAACCCGGACACCTATAACAAAAAAGGGACCGTGACCGTATTCGACAGCCAGGGTAACGCCCACAACATGTACGTCTACTACGTGAAGACGGCCAACAATAAATGGGATCTTTACACTCAGGACGGCAGCGTTGCGGGTTCAACAGCGGCAAAAGCGGCGCAGATGAACTTTGATGCGAACGGTAACCTGGCGGGTGTCTACAACTACGACGCTGCGGGTGTACTGAGCGCAACGCCAAACGCCACGCCGGCCATTAACATCACCACGGGTTCTGTCAGCGGTGCGACGGCGGCGACCTTCTCCCTGAGCTTCCAGAACTCCATGCAGCAGAACACCGGTGCAAACAGCGTTGTGGCAACCAATCAGAACGGCTACAAGCCTGGCGACCTGGTGAGCTACCAGATCAACGACGATGGCACCGTGGTGGGAAGCTACTCTAACGAACAGTCTCAGGTTCTGGGGCAGATCGTGCTGGCAAACTTCGCCAACAACGAAGGCCTGAAATCGGAAGGCGACAACGTCTGGTCTGCCACACAGTCCTCCGGCGTGGCTCTGCTGGGTACCGCAGGCACCGGTAACTTCGGCAAGCTGACCAACGGCGCGCTGGAAGCCTCCAACGTGGATATGAGTAAAGAACTGGTGAACATGATCGTCGCACAGCGTAACTATCAGTCGAACGCGCAGACCATCAAAACCCAGGACCAGATCCTCAACACGCTGGTTAACCTGCGTTAAGCGGCTAACAGGAAAGCGCAATGGATCACGCAATATATACCGCGATGGGCGCGGCAAGTCAGACGCTCAATCAGCAGGCCGTTACCGCCAGCAACCTGGCAAACGCCTCTACGCCGGGCTTTCGCGCGCAGCTTAACGCGCTGCGCGCGGTGCCGGTTGAAGGGCTGTCCCTGCCGACCCGTACGCTGGTGACGGCATCAACCCCTGGCGCAGATATGACGCCAGGGCAGATGGACTACACCTCGCGCCCGCTGGACGTTGCCCTGCAGCAGGACGGCTGGCTGGCGGTGCAAACGGCCGACGGCAGCGAAGGCTATACCCGTAACGGCAATATCCAGGTGAGCGCGACGGGCCAGCTGACGATTCAGGGTCATCCGGTGATGGGGGAAGCGGGTCCGCTGACCGTTCCGGAAGGCTCTGAGCTGACTATCGCCGCGGACGGCACCATTTCGGCGCTGAACCCGGGCGATCCGGCCAACACCGTTGCACCCGTCGGACGTCTGAAGCTGGTTAAAGCGGAAGGCAAAGAGGTGCAGCGCGGCGACGACGGCATGTTTCGTCTGACCCAGACGGCGCAGGCGACGCGTGGTGCCACATTACAGGCCGATCCGAGCATCCGCGTGATGTCCGGCGTTCTGGAAGGCAGCAACGTCAAGCCGGTAGCCGCCATGAGCGACATGATTGCCAGCGCCCGTCGTTTTGAAATGCAGATGAAGATCATCAGCAGCGTGGATGAAAACGCGGGCAAAGCTAACCAACTTCTGGCTATGAGTTAACAGGACTCCTTATGATCAGTTCTTTATGGATCGCGAAAACTGGCCTGGACGCCCAGCAAACCAATATGGACGTGATTGCCAACAACCTGGCAAACGTGAGCACCAATGGTTTCAAGCGTCAGCGTGCCGTTTTCGAAGATTTGCTTTATCAAACCATCCGTCAGCCGGGCGCGCAGTCTTCTGAACAGACGACGCTGCCGTCGGGCCTGCAGATTGGTACCGGCGTTCGCCCGGTGGCTACCGAGCGTCTGCACAGCCAGGGCAATCTGTCTCAGACCAACAACAGTAAAGACGTGGCAATCAAAGGCCAGGGCTTCTTCCAGGTGCAGCTGCCTGACGGGACCTCTGCCTATACCCGCGACGGTTCGTTCCAGGTCGATCAGAACGGCCAGCTGGTGACGGCGGGCGGTTTCCAGGTTCAGCCTGCGATTACCATCCCGGCGAACGCCCTGAGCATCACCATCGGACGCGACGGTGTGGTCAGCGTGACCCAGCAGGGACAGGCCGCGCCGGTTCAGGTTGGGCAGCTCAACCTGACCACCTTCATGAACGATACCGGTCTGGAAAGCATTGGTGAGAACCTCTACACCGAAACGCAATCCTCCGGTACGCCGAATGAGAGCACCCCGGGCCTGAACGGCGCGGGTCTGCTGTACCAGGGTTATGTTGAAACGTCCAACGTGAACGTGGCGGAAGAGCTGGTGAATATGATCCAGGTCCAGCGCGCGTATGAAATTAACAGTAAAGCAGTGTCGACGACCGACCAGATGCTGCAGAAACTGACGCAACTCTAAGGTGTAGCCCGGTGCGGTAAACGCCGCACCGGCTCCCTGTTTTCGAAGATGAAGGCAATGCAAAAAAACGCGGCGTTTCGTTATCCGATACTGACTGTTCTGGCTGTCACCCTCAGCGGGTGTGCTTTGATCCCGTCTAAACCATTGGTCCAGGGTGCGACGACTGCCCAACCCGTTCCCGGCCCTGCGCCAGTGGTCAACGGCTCCATTTTCCAGACCGCGCAGCCGATTAATTACGGCTATCAGCCGCTGTTTGAAGATCGCCGCCCGCGTAACGTCGGCGATACATTGACCATTGTGCTGCAGGAAAACGTCAGCGCGAGCAAGAGCTCGTCGGCGAACGCCAGCCGCGATGGCAAAACGAATTTTGGCTTCGATACCGTCCCGCGCTACCTGCAGGGACTGTTCGGCAACGCGCGAGCAGATGTCGAGGCCTCTGGCGGCAATACCTTTAACGGTAAAGGCGGCGCGAACGCCAGCAACACCTTCAGCGGTACGCTGACGGTCACGGTTGACCAGGTTCTGGTTAACGGCAACTTGCACGTTGTGGGTGAAAAACAGATCGCCATCAACCAGGGCACTGAATTCATTCGCTTCTCGGGCGTGGTTAACCCTCGCACCATCAGCGGCACCAACACCGTTCCGTCCACCCAGGTGGCGGATGCGCGCATTGAGTACGTCGGTAACGGCTATATCAATGAAGCCCAAAATATGGGTTGGCTGCAGCGCTTCTTCCTTAATTTATCGCCGATGTAAGCGAGGTGACCCATGTTTAAATCGATCTTCGCCGTGGCGCTCGCGCTGGTGGCCACGTTTGCCCAGGCTGACCGTATTCGCGACCTCACCAGCGTTCAGGGCGTTCGTGAAAACTCCCTGATTGGCTACGGCCTGGTGGTTGGTCTGGATGGTACCGGTGACCAGACGACCCAGACGCCGTTCACCACCCAAAGCCTGAACAACATGCTTTCCCAACTCGGCATTACCGTGCCGGCGGGAACCAACATGCAGCTGAAAAACGTGGCCGCGGTAATGGTCACCGCGTCCTACCCGGCGTTTGCGCGTCAGGGGCAGACCATTGATGTGGTGGTCTCCTCAATGGGTAACGCCAAAAGCCTGCGCGGCGGTACGCTGCTGATGACCCCGCTGAAAGGCGTTGATAGCCAGGTGTATGCGCTGGCGCAGGGGAACATTCTGGTTGGCGGTGCGGGGGCATCCGCAGGCGGAAGCAGCGTGCAGGTGAACCAGCTGAACGGTGGACGTATCACCAACGGTGCAATCATTGAGCGTGAACTGCCGACCCAGTTTGGCGCGGGCAACACCATCAACCTGCAGCTTAATAATGAAGACTTCACGATGGCGCAGCAAATTGCCGATACCATCAACCGCAGCCGCGGCTACGGTAACGCAACGGCACTCGACGCGCGCACCGTGCAGATCCGAACCTCTACCGGCAGCAGCAACCAGGTGCGCATGCTGGCTGATATTCAGAATATGGAAGTTAACGTTCCGGTCCAGGATGCGAAAGTGATCATCAACTCCCGTACCGGCTCGGTGGTGATGAACCGGGAAGTGTCGCTGGACAGCTGTGCCGTGGCGCAGGGTAACCTCTCCGTGACGGTTAACCGCTCCGCGAACGTGAGCCAGCCGAACACGCCATTTGGCGGCGGTCAGACGGTGGTAACACCGCAAACGCAGATTGATATGCGCCAGAGCGGTGGGTCGCTGCAGAGCGTTCGCTCCAGCGCCAACCTGAATAGCGTAGTGCGTGCCCTGAACGCCCTGGGCGCAACGCCGATGGATCTGATGTCCATCCTGCAATCCATGCAAAGCGCGGGCTGCCTGCGCGCCAAACTGGAAATCATCTAATGCTGACCGATAGCAAACTGTTGACCAGTGCAGCCTGGGACGCCCAGTCGCTCAACGAACTGAAAACCAAAGCAGGCAAAGACCCGGCGGCGAACATCCGCCCGGTCGCCCGCCAGGTGGAAGGGATGTTTGTACAGATGATGCTGAAAAGCATGCGCGAAACCCTGCCGAAAGACGGGATGTTCAGCAGTGATTCAACGCGTCTCTACACCAGCATGTATGACCAGCAGATTGCGCAGCAGATGACCGCCGGTAAAGGCCTCGGTCTGGCTGACATGATTGTGAAACAGACCGAAGCCGCGCAGGGCATTCAGCCTCAGGAACAGACGCAGCAGGTGCCGATGAAGTTCGACCTGGAAACGGTGACCAGTTATCAGAACCAGGCTCTGACGCAAATGGTGCGTAAAGCGATGCCAAAAGCCACGGGCAGCGGCGATGAGCCGCTCTCCGGTGACAGCAAAGACTTCCTGGCGCAGCTTTCTCTGCCCGCGCGTCTCGCCAGCGAACAGAGCGGCGTGCCGCATCACCTGATTCTGGCGCAGGCCGCGCTGGAGTCGGGCTGGGGTCAGCGTCAGATCCGCAAGGAAAACGGCGATCCGAGCTTCAACATCTTCGGCGTGAAGGCCACCTCCAGCTGGAAGGGGCCAACAACGGAGATCACGACCACCGAATACGAGAACGGTGCGGCGGTGAAGGTCAAAGCAAAATTCCGCGTCTACAGTTCCTATCTGGAAGCATTGTCCGACTACGTTGGCCTGCTGAGCCGAAATCCGCGTTATACCGCCGTTACGCAGGCGGCGACGGCGGAGCAGGGCGCTCAGGCCTTACAAAACGCGGGCTACGCGACTGACCCGAACTATGCACGCAAGCTCACCAGCATGATCCAGCAGCTGAAATCCATGGGCGAGAAGGTCAGCAAAGCCTATAGCACAGATATTGAAAATCTGTTCTGAAAGTTCTCAAGTCCCGGTGGAGGTTGCCGATAACCTTCATCAGGACTCGTGTCTGAACGTATAAAAGGAACCCCCATGTCCAGTTTGATTAACAGCGCCATGAGTGGCCTCAGTGCCGCGCAGTCGGCACTCAATACCGTCAGTAATAATATTTCAAGCTATAACGTGGCAGGTTACACCCGCCAGACCACGGTGCTGGGCGCATCTAACAGCACGCTGACCGGCGGTGGCTGGGTGGGTAACGGGGTTTATGTCTCCGGTGTCCAGCGTGAGTATGACGCCTTCATCACCAACCAGCTGCGCGCCGCGCAGACGCAGAGCAGCGGTCTGACGACGCGCTATCAGCAGATGTCAAAAATTGACGATGTGCTCTCCGATACCACCAACTCGCTCTCCACCACCCTGCAGGATTTCTTCAAAAGCCTGCAAACCCTGGTGAGCAACGCGGAAGACCCGGCTGCACGTCAGACGGTGCTGGGTAAAGCGAGTGGTCTGGTCAATCAGTTTAAAACCAACGATCAGTATCTCCGTGACCAGGACGCGCAGGTTAATACCGCCATCTCAAGCAGCGTGTCTCAGATCAACAACTACGCGGCACAGATTGCGAATCTTAACGATCAGATCTCCCGTCTGACCGGCGTTGGCGCGGGCGCGTCACCTAACGATCTTCTGGACCAGCGCGATCAGCTCGTGACTGAACTGAACAAAATCGTGGGCGTGGAAGTCTCCGTGCAGGATAGCGGCACGTTTAATATCTCTCTCGGTAACGGTTACAGCCTGGTACAGGGCAGCAAAGCCAGCCAGCTGGCGGCCGTGAAGTCCAGCGCCGATCCGGCTCGTACCACTATCGCCTACGTCGATGACGTGTCGGGCAATATTGAGATCCCGGAGAAATTTATCACCACCGGTTCTTTAGGCGGTTTACTGACCTTCCGCACGGAAGATCTGGATAAAGCCCGTAACAGCCTGAACCAGATGGCGCTGGCCTTTGCCGACGCGATGAACACGCAGCATGAAGCCGGTTTTGATGCGAACGGTGATGCGGGCGGTAAGCTGTTCAACTTTGGTTCTCCGGCGGTCCTGTCCAACAGCAAGAACGGCGGTTCGGCCGTTGTTACGGCGTCTGTGGCGGACAGCAAACAGGTCCAGGCGACAGACTATAAGCTGCAGTTTAACGGCACTGACTGGACGGTCACCCGCTCGTCAGACAAAACCAGCTTTACGATGAGCCCGGATGCCAGCGGCAATCTGTCTTTTGATGGCCTTAACGTCAACGTGAGCGGCACGGCAAATACCAAAGACAGCTTTACCGTGAAGCCTGTTTCCAACGTCATCATGAACATGGATCTCGCGATCGGCGACGAGTCTAAACTGGCGATGGCATCTGTGCAGAACGGCGGCGAAAGTGACAACCGTAACGGCCAGAAACTGCTCGATCTGCAAAACGGCAAAGTGGTGGGTGGAAATAAAACCTTCAACGATGCGTATGCCTCTCTCGTCAGTACCGTCGGTAGCTCAACGGCGTCACTGAAGGTAAGCAGCCAGACGAAAGCCAACGTGGAAACGCAGTTAATCAAGCAGCAGCAGACCATCTCTGGGGTAAACCTCGACGAAGAGTATGGCAATTTGCAGCGTTATCAGCAGTATTACCTGGCCAATGCCCAGGTTCTACAAACTGCCAGTACGCTCTTCGATGCAATTATCAACATTCGTTAAGGTTGAGGTGAACAATGCGTATTAGCACCCAGATGATGTACGAGCAGAACATGCGTGGGATCACCGATTCCCAGAGCAGATGGCTGAGCTACGGTGAGCAGATGTCCACCGGCAAGCGCGTCAATCGTCCTTCGGACGATCCTATCGCCGCGTCGCAGGCCATCGTGCTGTCACAGTCTCAGTCGCAAAACAGCCAGTTCGCGCTCGCGCGTACCTTTGCAACGCAGAAGGTCTCGCTGGAAGATAACGTGTTAACCCAGGTCAACACTGCGATCTCAAGCGTGCGCGAGAAGCTGGTTTACGCCTCAAACGGCACATTAAGCGATGACGACCGTCTTTCTCTGGCGACCGATATTCAGGGGATCCGCGATCAGCTGATGAACCTTGCCAACACGACGGATGGTAATGGCCGCTTTATCTTTGCGGGATACAAAACCGAGAGCGCACCGTTTGATGCCGCGACCGGAGATTACAACGGCGGCGCTGAGGCTATCACGCAGCAGGTTGATACGGCGCGAAATATGACCATCAGCCATACCGGCCAGCAAATTTTCGAAAGCATTACCAGTAATGCGGAACAGCTGCCGGGCGGTGGATATGGCCAGACCAACATGTTCAAAATTCTGGACTCTGCTATTGCCTCGCTGAAGATACCGATTGAGAACGATCCGGCTGCCGCAACGGCGCAAAGCCAGGTGATTGCCAATGCGCAAATCGGCATCAAAAACTCCCAGAACAATATCCTGACGGTCGTTGCGGATGTGGGAACCAAGATGAACGAGCTGGAAAAACTCGATACGCTGGGCGATGACCGCGCGCTGGGTCAGACCAAGCAGATGAGTGACCTGGTTGATGTTGACTGGAACGAAGCGATTTCCTCTTACACCATGCAGCAGGCGGCCCTGCAGGCGTCTTATAAAGCGTTTAGCGATATGCAGGGCATGTCTCTGTTCCAGCTGAACAAATAACATCTTGACCTCTTGGAACATGTCTTGAAACTGGGCATGTTTTACTGCCCAATCCGTCTGGATTGGGCATTTTTTTTATGCAACTTCTGCTGATGCGGAGGTGACTCGTGCGCTTTCTATCAGACGGATTGCCAGCGCAATGACGCCACAGACCGTCGCCAGCGCGACCACGCCCGTCCAGCCGGCCAGCGAGTAAATATTGCTGCCTAACGCGGAACCCAGCGCCATCCCGATAAAGACCACCGTAAAGAGCAGGGCGTTGAGACGGCCCCGCGCCTGCGGTTCAAGGCTATATACCAGGTTCTGGTGAGCGACCAGGCTGGACTGCAGACCCAGGTCGAACCCAACGGCGGAGATGGCGATCAGAATCAGCTGTCCATGAACGCCCAGCGCGGGCATCAGGAACATCAGGGCGAATGATACGGTCACAAGAACGGCACCAAGCTGCGTGACTTTTCCTGCGCCCAGTTTATCTGCCAGACCCCCTGCCAGCGGGGCAGCTAACGCACCGGCGGCACCTGCAATACCAAAACCACCCGCTACGGCACTCCCCAGGTGATAGCGTTCCAGCAGCATGACCGCAAGCGTAGACCAGAAGGCGCTAAAGGCAATCGACAGAAAACCCTGAGCCAGCGCCGCACGGCGCAGCGCCGGATAGCGACGCCAGAGATGTTCCATTGAGCGCATCAGCGCGGGGTAGCTCAGCGTGGAGTGAATGGCAAAACGGGGAAGCACAAACCACATCATCACCCCGATGAACGCAATGCTCGCCGCCGCCAGCTGGTACATGACGCGCCAGCCAAACGCTTCGCCCACCACGCCGCTCACGGTTCTGGATAATAAGATACCCATCAGCAGCCCGGTCATTACCGTGCCCACGGTTTTCCCCTGTTTACCTTCCGGCGCAAGGATGGCTGCGGCAGGGACGATATCCTGTGCCATGGTGGCGGCCATGCCGATGAGCAGGCTTGCCAGCAGCAGAGAGTGGATCTGCCCGGTCAGGCTACAGCCGAGAAGAAACAGCGCCAGCGCCGCACTCTTTATCAGGATTAACGTCCTGCGGTCGTGGCGATCGCCTAGCGGCAGCAGGAACAGGATCCCCAGGGCATATCCCGCCTGGGTGAGCGTCGGGACCAGGCCCATTCCTTCGATACTCAGATGAAGGTCTGCGCCCATCAGCGGCAGCAGAGGCTGGGCATAATAGATTGATGCCACGCTGAAACCTGCACCGATCGCCAGCATTAAGATTACCCAGCGGCTCACGGCATGGGCGGCGGTTGTTGTGTTCATAAGATGTTCCTCATTCGTCGTGTGAGGCTATTTTTTATCAGTACGCCTTGCGACGGTAGCTGGCCCGGTGGTAAAACGCTTATACGTTGAACGTATAAGTAAAAATGCGATGAAAAGAGCTGAGCGTATAGACAGGGTGGAGTTAATGCGGACGTTTGTTCGTATCGTTGAGGCGGGCTCCCTCTCAGCGGCGGCGCGGCAGCTGGCCACTACCCAGGCCACGGTAAGCAGACGGTTACAGTCGCTTGAGACCATGCTGGGCGTGCGCCTGATTTTGCGCACCACCCACACGACGCGGCTGACGGATGACGGCGAGCGCTGCTATCAGCACGCCCGTCGGGTGATTGACAGCTGGCTGGCGCTGGAAGATGAGGTGGGGCAGACGGAAGATGAGCCGGTAGGCGTGCTGCGGGTGCGCGCTCCGCACGCGTTTGGTCAGGACCAGCTTCTGAAACCCGTAACCGAGTTTTTGCAACGCTATCCGCAGCTTTCGATTGAGTGGATGCTCAACGATCGGTCGGCGGACTTCCTCGGCGACAACCTTGACTGTGCGATTCGGGTGGGCGTGGAAGTCGATCCGGCGACCGTGTCCGTGCTGCTGGCCGAAGTGCCGCGCTCGGTGGTGGCTTCACCGGCGCTGCTGGCCCGTTTTCCGACGGTCAACACGCCGGAGGATTTGCAGCAGTTTCCCTGGATAGCGATCAGCTCATTCTACCAGCGCCATGTGGAGCTTTTTCACGATGCATCACCCGCCACCGCGCGAGTGGCGATTACCCCGCGCCTCAGCACCGATAGTCTTTATGTCGCACGCAATACGGCGCTCACCGGGCTTGGCGTGGCGGTGGTATCCAGCTGGACGGTACAGGATGATATTCGGGAAGGGCGGCTGGTGCATTTGCTGCCAGACTGGCAGCCAGCGGCGTTACCGGTGCATCTTGTTTACCCCTGGTCCCGCTATTATCCGGCACGCTTGCGGCGTTTTCTGGAGTTGATGCGGCAGGTCATGCCTGAGGTGACCGGAATGAGAAAGCCCGTACAGCAGCCATAAAAAAAGCCGACCCGAAGGTCGGCTTTTTACTTTCAGCGTCGTTATTCGACAGACTGCGGACGCGTCGCCGGTGCAGTCGCCTGATGCGTTGCACTGTGGCCGCCTGCAGCGCCTTTACCGTCGAAGCTGAATGCCGGGCGTACCCAGTCACTGTGACGCGGGGCTTCAGGCACGTAATCCGGTGCCGGGGCGCGCGTCATTGGTGCTGTCGCCACGTGGGCTGCGGCTGGTGCAGAAACAACCGGCTCAGGTTTCACCTCAGGCGCTTTCGCTTCTTCGACAACCGGTTCAACCTGAATCTCAACGTCCTGAACAACTTCTTCAGTGGTGGTTTCAATCAGGGTTTCGGCGGTGTTTTCCACTGCGGCTACAGGTTCAGCCTCTTCAGCGACTTCCTCAGCCACCAAGGCATCTTCTTCGGCGATAAGCTGCGGTGCTGCATCAACCGGCGCGGCAATCACTTCTGGATGGGTGGTTTCTACTTCCACTGCGTGAGGGGCTTCAGCTTCAACAACCTCAGGTTCAACAACCTCAGGTTCAACCACGGTTGCCGCTTCAGTCACGACAGCTTCTACCGCGGCTGCTGGTGCAATCACCTCTTCGGTTACAGGCTGTTCTTCAACAACCTGCTCCGGGCGAGCAACCGGGTAACGGATCCAGACTTTGCCGGACGCCATTTCTGGCGAAGCGCAGGCAATAGTCAGCGGCATTGGCGACTGAGTCGGGTAACGCTCGTCACGATAGCGACGACGGCGCTGGCCGCTGACGCGCAGATGACGTGGAGAACGGCGTGAACGGCGCGGCATACCGGCGTTATCACGGTTTTCACCGTTATCATCCTGCTCAACGTTGTTTTCAACGACCGCTGGCAGGTCAACTTTCGCCAGCTGCGTGCCGGTTGTGCTCTCGCTGGTTTCAACCGCGATAGCGCCAGACTCTTCGGTTGCTTCAGAGGCGAAGCGAACTTTCTGAGAAAGCTGGCGCTGCTTACGACGCGGCATTACCTGAGTGCGTTCTTCCTGCTCGCCGTCCTGCTGTTCAACAGGCTCTTCGCGGTTCAGGTTTTTGACTTCCTGCTGTGCCTGACGCTTCTCGTCGTTACGGCGACGGTTGCGTTCACGGCGCGGCTGCTGGTCGTCACGCTGTTTGCTCTTCTCAGACTCATCGCCCGCCTGCTGGCGAATTTCACGATCTTCAACATTCTGCTGCTGTTTCTCGCGACGGTTGCGACGGTTATCTTCGCGTTGCTCACGGCCTTCGTTATTCTCAGAGCGGTTGTCACGGTTGTCACGACGCTCGCTGCGGTCATTGCGATCGCTGCGGTCGTTACGATCGCGGCGGTTGTTCTGACGCTTGCGACGGTCCTGCTGACGCTCTGGCTTGGCTGCTTTTGGCTCTTCTTTCGGCTGCTCTGGCTGAACTTCTTCTTCAGCAAACATCTTCTTCAGCGCGCCGAAGAAGCGGCTCAGCAGACCCGGCTGTGCCGGCTGGGCTTTCGCTACCGCTGCTTCTGGTTTCTGCGCTGCAGGTTTGGCAGCAGGTTTTTCCAGAGCTGCTTCCGGTGGTGCTTCAGGCATGATGAAGGTCGCTAACGCAGGTTGCTCTGGCAGTTTGCGCTCGGCTGGCTCTTCATCGGAAGGCAGGGACATCTCTTCTTCATGCAGCTTCGGCAGCAGGTAGCTGAGGGTGGTCGTCTCTTCGCCCTTACGCACGCGCAGCACGTGATAGTGTGGGGTCTGCATCTGGTCGTTTGGCACGATGATGCAGCGAACGCCACCCTGACGCGCTTCAATCGCACTTACCGCTGCACGTTTTTCGTTAAGCAGGTAAGAGGCAACGGGCACCGGCACAATGGCGTGAACCTCTTTGGTGTTCTCTTTTAGCGCTTCTTCTTCAATCAGACGCAGAATGGAGAGGGACAGCGATTCGTTATCACGCACGGTACCGGTGCCGGAGCAGCGCGGACAAACGTGATGGCTGGACTCGCCGAGAGACGGGCTCAGACGCTGACGGGACATCTCCAGCAGGCCAAAGCGTGAGATATGGCTAATCTGGATACGCGCCCTGTCCTGACGCACCGCTTCGCGCAGACGGTTTTCAACCGCACGCTGGTGGCGAACAGGGGTCATGTCGATGAAGTCGATAACAATCAGACCACCCAGGTCGCGCAGGCGGAGCTGGCGGGCGATTTCATCAGCGGCTTCGAGGTTAGTGTTGTAGGCGGTCTCTTCGATATCTCCACCGCGCGTTGCACGCGCGGAGTTGATGTCGATAGCGGTCAGCGCTTCAGTGGTATCGATAACGATAGAACCGCCGGATGGCAGACGCACTTCACGCTGGAAGGCGGACTCAATCTGGGATTCGATCTGATAGTGGCTGAACAGCGGGATCTCGCCGGTGTACAGTTTAATTTTGCTGGTGAAATCCGGACGACCCAGCGCGGCGATGTGCTGGCGCGCCAGCTCAAGCACTTTTGGGTTATCGATCAGAATCTCACCGATGTCCTGACGCAGGTAATCACGGAAGGCACGCACAATAACGTTGCTTTCCTGGTGGATCAGGAACGGAGCAGGGCGGCTTTCGGCTGCTTTCTGAATGGCTTCCCAGTGCTTCAGACGGAAGCTCAGGTCCCACTGCAGCGCTTCGGCTGATTTGCCAACGCCTGCGGTACGCACGATAAGCCCCATGCCGTCAGGCAGTTCGAGGCTTGCCAGCGCTTCTTTCAGCTCGGTACGGTCATCACCTTCGATACGGCGAGAGATGCCACCCGCACGCGGGTTGTTAGGCATCAGAACCAGATAGCTCCCTGCGAGGCTGATAAAGGTGGTCAGCGCGGCACCTTTGTTGCCACGCTCTTCTTTATCAATCTGAACGATAACTTCCTGACCTTCACGCAGAACATCTTTGATGTTTGGGCGGCCATGGGCGTTGTAGTTTGCGGGGAAATATTCGCGGGCGATTTCTTTCAGAGGGAGGAAACCATGACGCTCAGCACCGTAATCGACAAATGCAGCTTCAAGGCTTGGTTCAATGCGGGTGATTTTACCTTTGTAAATGTTCGCTTTTTTCTGTTCGTGTCCAGGACTTTCGATATCCAGATCGTACAGGCGCTGCCCATCCACAAGGGCGACACGCAACTCTTCTTGCTGAGTTGCGTTGATTAACATTCTTTTCATCGTAACTTACTCGTTATTCTTACATTGACGACAAAGCTGCGGGCAAGGTGACGCTTTCCGGGGTATGAACCGATGGCCTCGTGTCTGTTCACGTCGCCAACCTCACGGTTGTCGCTCGCTTAAGAGGCGCAGAGTGTCGGTTGCCTGTATTTCATACGGAAACACAGCGCAATTATCAGGGGAATTGCCTGGGTAGAACTCTCCAGAGAACAATCCTTATACCGGGAAGTACTGCAACCCGCAGCCCGCTAACTGCCTGAAAGATCAATACGTCTTACGCCATTGCTGCGTGGATGATCGGTCAGACAAAATTGGTCATTCCGTCAACATCCTTACTTAACCAGGATTTAACACGGAAAACAGCCTCATTATTCCACTGCTCGCCGGGTTATAGCAAGATGACTTTTACCAATTATCACCCGGTTACTCACAGTTTCTTCACTTCAGAATAGCGATTGGTTTAATAACCACCAAATCGGTTGCGCGAAACGGGGAGCTGGCCGGATAAAAGTAAATATAAGCATAGAAAAATGAGTGGCGCTAATGGCTGACGATATTTAGAATCGCCAACCATGAAAACAGAGACTCCTGCCGTAAAAATGGTTGCCATCGCCGAAGATGACGCGGGGCAACGTATCGATAACTTTTTGCGCACCCAGTTGAAAGGTGTACCAAAGAGCATGATTTACCGCATCCTGCGCAAGGGCGAGGTGCGGGTGAACAAAAAACGCGTGAAGCCCGAGTACAAACTCGAGGCGGGCGATGAAGTGCGTATTCCGCCGGTGCGCGTTGCGGAACGTGAAGAAGAGACCGTTTCACCGAAGCTACAGAAAGTGGCGGCCCTGAGCGATGTGATCCTGTACGAAGATGACCACATTCTGGTGCTCAATAAACCGTCAGGAACAGCTGTTCATGGCGGTAGCGGCCTGAGCTTCGGCGTGATTGAAGGGCTGCGAGCCCTGCGCCCGGAAGCACGCTTCCTTGAACTGGTGCACCGTCTTGACCGTGATACCTCTGGCGTACTGCTGGTGGCGAAAAAGCGTTCTGCGCTGCGTTCGCTGCATGAACAGCTGCGTGAAAAAGGGATGCAGAAAGACTACCTGGCGCTGGTGCGCGGTCAGTGGCAGTCCCATGTAAAAGTAGTGCAGGCGCCGCTGCTGAAGAATATTCTGCAAAGCGGCGAACGTATTGTCCGCGTAAGCCAGGAAGGGAAACCGTCTGAGACACGCTTTAAAGTTGAAGAGCGCTATGAGTTTGCCACGCTGGTGCGCTGCAGTCCGGTGACAGGTCGTACCCATCAGATCCGCGTGCATACGCAGTTTGCAGGGCACCCAATTGCCTTTGATGACCGCTATGGCGACCGCGAGTATGATAAGCAGCTGGCGGGGACGGGGCTGTCGCGTCTGTTCCTGCATGCGGCAGCGCTGAAGTTTACCCATCCTAATACGGGGGAAGTCATCCGTATTGAAGCGCCGCTGGACGAGCAGTTGAAACGCTGTCTTAAGGTTCTGCGCGGCTGAGTTTGCGTTCCTCCCTCTCCCTGTGGGAGAGGGGCGGGGTGAGGGCATCAGGCCGCAACCTTCCAGTCACATGGTCAGCGGATTACACTCTTCTCGTCTTAACATCTGACACAGGGCAATCAGCGGTAACCCCACCAGCGTGTTGGGATCGCGTCCGTCCAGCTTGTCGAACAGCGCAATCCCCAATCCTTCACTTTTAAAGCTTCCCGCACAGTTCAGCGGACGTTCCCGGCGCACATAATCCACGATCTCTTGCTCGCTGAGATGGCGGAAGTGTACGTCGAACGGCTCGCATTCGGTTTGCAGATGACCGGTGGCGGAGTTATAGAGCGCCAGGCCGGTATAAAAGGTCACGATAGTGCCTCGCGCGCGCAGAAGCTGCTGACAGGCGTTCTCCTCCGTATGGGGCTTGCCGGTGATTTCGCCGTCCAGCACGCAAACCTGGTCTGAGCCTATAATCAAATGTGCGGGGTAACGTGCGGTCAGCGACTGCGCTTTCTCTTTAGCAAGACGCATCACCAGATGACGCGGTGATTCGCCCGGCTGTGGCGTCTCATCCACCTCTGGCGCGGCGCATTCAAACGGGATCCCGAGCTTTTCCAGCAGCGTTCGGCGGTAGGGAGACGTGGAAGCAAGGACGAGATTTGGCATATTTTTATCACCAGATATAGCGTATCGATGCCAGCCATTTTAAACTACAGGCCGCAATGTGTGCGAATAATTGGCAAAAGGCAGCTCTGGTTGCCTTTTTCTTTGACTCTATGACGTTACAAAGTTAATATGCGCGCCCTATGCAAAAGGTAAAATTACCCCTGACTCTTGATCCGGTTCGTACGGCTCAAAAACGCCTCGATTACGAAGGTATCTATACTTCCGATCAGGCTGAGCGTATTGCCGAATCCGTAGTCAGTGTGGACAGTGATGTAGAATGCTCCATGTCGTTCGCTATCGACAACCAGCGTCTCGCCGTTTTAACCGGTGATGCAAAGGTGACGGTAACGCTCGAGTGTCAGCGTTGCGGGAAACCGTTTGTACAGCATGTTCACACAACGTATTGTTTCAGTCCGGTTCGTTCTGACGAACAGGCTGAAGCACTCCCGGAAGCGTATGAGCCGATTGAGGTTAACGAATTCGGTGAAATCGATCTTCTGGCTCTGGTTGAAGATGAAATCATCCTCACCTTGCCAGTGGTTCCGGTGCATGATTCTGAACACTGTGAAGTGTCCGAGGCGGACATGGTCTTTGGGGAACTGCCTGATGAAGCGCAAAAACCAAACCCATTTGCCGTATTAGCCAGCTTAAAGCGTAAGTAATTGAGGAGTAAGGTCCATGGCCGTACAACAGAATAAACCAACCCGTTCCAAACGTGGCATGCGTCGTTCCCATGACGCGCTGACTGCAGTTACCAGCCTGTCTGTAGACAAGACTTCTGGTGAGAAACACCTGCGTCACCACATCACCGCTGACGGTTTCTACCGCGGCCGCAAGGTTATCACTAAGTAATCACGCGCAAGCGTGATTAGGCTTAGTGAGGATTTCCCCGTGCAAACGGGGAATTTACCGAACCAGGCTGCGACGATACCTTGACACGTCTAACCCTGGCGTTAGATGTCATGGGGGGAGATTTTGGCCCTTCCGTGACAGTGCCTGCAGCATTGCAGGCACTGAATTCTAATTCGCAACTCACACTTCTTTTAGTCGGCAATCCCGACACAATCACGCCATTACTCGCAAAAGCTGACTTTGAACAACGTTCGCGTCTGCAGATTATCCCTGCGCAGTCAGTTATTGCCAGTGATGCCCGACCCTCGCAGGCCATTCGCAATAGTCGTGGCAGCTCTATGCGGATAGCGCTGGAGCTGGTGAAAGAAGGGCGAGCTCAGGCTTGCGTCAGCGCGGGGAATACCGGCGCGCTGATGGGCCTCTCGAAATTGCTGCTCAAACCTATTGAAGGTATTGAGCGTCCGGCGCTGGTAACGGTGTTACCGCATCAGCAGAAGGGCAAGACGGTAGTGCTCGATTTGGGCGCTAACGTCGACTGTGATAGTACTATGCTGGCTCAGTTTGCCGTGATGGGATCGGTGCTGGCAGAAGAAGTTGTCGGAATCAACACTCCCCGTGTTGCGTTACTGAACATTGGTGAAGAAGAGACCAAAGGCCTGGACAGCATTCGCGAAGCGGCTGAATTGCTCAAACAGGTTCCCTCCATCAACTATATTGGTTATCTCGAAGCCAATGAGTTGTTGACGGGTAAAACGGATGTTCTGGTGTGCGATGGCTTCACCGGAAACGTCACGTTGAAGACCATGGAAGGGGTCGTACGCATGTTTCTTTCTCTGCTGAAATCTCAGGGAGAAGGTAAAAAAAGCGCCTGGTGGCTGATTTTATTGAAGCGTTGGTTACAAAAGAGCCTGACGCGGCGATTCAGTCACCTCAACCCCGACCAGTATAATGGCGCCTGTCTGTTAGGATTGCGCGGCATCGTGATTAAGAGTCATGGCGCAGCCAATCAGCGAGCATTTGCTGTCGCGATTGAACAGGCAGTGCAGGCGGTGCAGCGACAAGTCCCTCAGCGGATTGCCGCTCGCCTGGAATCTGTATTAGCTAAAAGTGACTGAGCGTACATGTATACGAAGATTTTAGGTACCGGCAGCTACCTGCCAAAACAAGTGCGTACCAACGCCGATCTGGAAAAAATGGTAGATACGTCTGACGAGTGGATTGTCACGCGCACAGGTATCCGTGAACGTCGTATTGCCGCGCCAGACGAAACCGTGTCGACCATGGGTTACGAAGCCGCACAGCGTGCTATCGAAATGGCGGGCATTGATAAAGAACAGATTGGTTTGATCGTGGTCGCCACGACGTCTGCCACGCATGCTTTCCCAAGCGCAGCGTGCCAGGTGCAGAACATGCTCGGCATTAAAGGCTGTCCGGCGTTTGACGTCGCTGCCGCGTGCGCAGGCTTCACCTATGCGCTGAGCGTCGCCGATCAGTACGTGAAATCCGGTGCCGTTAAATATGCGCTGGTGATCGGCGCTGACGTGCTGGCGCGTACCTGCGATCCAACCGATCGTGGAACGATCATTATTTTTGGTGATGGTGCGGGCGCGGTGCTGCTGGGGCAGTCCGAAGAGCCGGGTATCATCTCTACGCATCTGCATGCTGATGGCAGCTACGGCGAACTGTTGACCCTGCCTAACGCCGATCGCGTTAATCCGGACAACTCGATTTACCTGACTATGGCAGGGAACGAGGTGTTCAAGGTGGCGGTAACCGAGCTTGCACATATCGTTGATGAAACGCTGGAAGCGAATAACCTTGAGCGTACCGCGCTCGACTGGCTGGTGCCGCATCAGGCGAACCTGCGTATCATCAGCGCGACCGCGAAAAAGCTGGGCATGTCGATGGATAACGTTGTGGTGACGCTGGATCGTCACGGCAACACCTCTGCGGCGTCGGTACCGTGCGCATTTGATGAAGCGGTACGCGATGGACGAATCAAACGGGGCCAGCTGGTCTTGCTTGAAGCCTTCGGTGGCGGGTTCACCTGGGGTTCCGCGCTGGTTCGTTTCTAGTATAAGGAATAAAAAATGACGCAATTTGCTTTTGTGTTCCCGGGCCAGGGCTCTCAAACCGTTGGGATGTTGTCTGAAATGGCAGCAAACTACCCGGTAATTGAAGAGACTTTCCGTGAAGCTTCTGATGCACTGGGTTATGATTTATGGGCGCTGACCCAGCAGGGTCCGGCCGAAGAACTGAACAAAACCTGGCAGACCCAGCCAGCACTGCTGACCGCGTCCGTTGCGCTGTGGCGCGTCTGGCAGCAGCAGGGCGGTAAAGCGCCAGCGCTGCTCGCGGGTCATAGCCTGGGTGAATACTCAGCGCTAGTGTGTGCCGGCGTGATCGCGTTTGCTGACGCGGTACGTCTGGTTGAACTGCGCGGTAAATTCATGCAGGAAGCGGTGCCGGAAGGTACGGGCGGCATGTCTGCCATCATCGGTCTGGATGATGCTGCAATTGCAAAAGCGTGTGAAGAATCTGCTGAAGGCCAGGTTGTCTCTCCGGTAAACTTCAACTCGCCGGGCCAGGTGGTTATTGCCGGTCATAAAGAAGCGGTTGAACGCGCGGGTGCGGCCTGTAAAGCAGCGGGTGCTAAGCGTGCGCTGCCACTTCCGGTCAGCGTGCCGTCTCACTGTGCTCTGATGAAGCCTGCCGCCGAGAAGCTGGCGGTTGAGCTGGAAAAAATTACGTTTAACACACCGACGATTTCCGTTGTGAACAACGTCGATGTGAAATGCGAAACCGCACCGGAAGCTATCCGCGACGCGCTGGTTCGCCAGCTCTACAGCCCGGTACAGTGGACCAAAACCGTTGAGTTTATGGCCGCTCAGGGCGTTGAGCATCTGTATGAAGTCGGCCCAGGTAAAGTCCTCACCGGTCTGACAAAACGTATTGTTGACACCCTGACAGCCTCGGCGATTAACGAGCCGGAAGCGATGTCAGCGGCACTCTCGCAATAAAAGAGGAATACCATGAGTTTTGAAGGAAAAATCGCCCTGGTCACTGGCGCAAGCCGCGGTATCGGGCGTGCAATTGCTGAAACACTGGTTGCGCGCGGCGCGAAGGTGATTGGTACAGCAACCAGCGAGAATGGCGCTCAGGCCATCAGCGAGTATCTGGGTGCAAACGGTAAAGGTCTGGTACTGAATGTGACTGAACCTGCATCTATTGAATCTGTTCTGGAAAATATTCGCGCAGAGTTTGGTGAAGTGGATATTCTGGTAAACAATGCCGGGATCACTCGCGATAACCTGTTAATGCGAATGAAAGACGACGAGTGGAACGATATCATCGAAACCAACCTGTCATCTGTATTCCGTCTGTCAAAAGCGGTAATGCGCGCTATGATGAAAAAGCGTCATGGTCGTATTATCACTGTCGGTTCTGTGGTTGGTACCATGGGAAATGCTGGTCAGGCTAACTACGCTGCGGCGAAAGCAGGTCTGATTGGTTTCAGTAAGTCGCTGGCGCGTGAAGTTGCGTCCCGCGGTATTACGGTAAACGTTGTTGCTCCGGGCTTTATTGAAACGGACATGACGCGTGCGCTGACTGATGAGCAGCGTGCGGGTACGCTGGCGGCAGTTCCGGCGGGTCGTCTTGGCGACCCTAAAGAAATCGCCAGTGCGGTTGCATTTTTAGCCTCTGACGAAGCGGGTTACATCACTGGTGAGACCCTCCACGTCAACGGCGGGATGTATATGGTTTAACCACGATGAAAAATATTTGCGTTATTAGGGCGAATGGCCTCAAAATAACGTAAAATCGTGGTACGAACTGCCGGGATTTAGTTGCAAATTTTTCAACATTTTATACACTACGAAAACCATCGCGAAAGCGAGTTTTGATAGGAAATTTAAGAGTATGAGCACTATCGAAGAACGCGTTAAGAAAATTATCGGCGAACAGCTGGGCGTTAAGCAGGAAGAAGTTGTGAACTCCGCTTCCTTCGTTGAAGACCTGGGCGCAGATTCTCTTGACACCGTTGAGCTGGTAATGGCTCTGGAAGAAGAGTTTGATACTGAGATTCCGGACGAAGAAGCTGAGAAGATCACCACCGTTCAGGCTGCCATTGATTACATCAACGGTCACCAGGCGTAAGTGAACATCTCCAGGCGGTCATTCGACCGCCTGAGTTTTATCTTTATTTAGTCCCACGAATCTCTTTTTTTTATCCCTCCCTGGAGGACAAACGTGTCTAAGCGTCGTGTAGTTGTGACCGGACTTGGCATGTTGTCTCCTGTCGGCAATACCGTAGAGTCCACCTGGAAAGCTCTCCTTGCCGGTCAGAGCGGCATCAGCCTAATCGACCATTTCGATACTAGCGCCTATGCAACAAAATTTGCTGGCTTAGTAAAGGATTTTAACTGTGAAGATATCATCTCGCGCAAAGAACAGCGCAAGATGGATGCCTTCATTCAATATGGAATTGTCGCTGGCGTTCAGGCCATGCAGGATTCTGGTCTTGAAATTACGGAAGAGAACGCAACCCGTATCGGCGCCGCTATCGGCTCCGGGATTGGCGGTCTTGGCCTGATCGAGGAAAACCATACATCTCTGATGAATGGCGGCCCGCGTAAGATCAGCCCGTTCTTCGTTCCGTCCACGATTGTTAACATGGTGGCAGGCCACCTGACCATCATGTTCGGCCTGCGTGGGCCAAGCATTTCAATCGCGACTGCCTGTACGTCTGGTGTACATAACATCGGCCAGGCCGCGCGCATTATTGCGTACGGCGATGCAGATGCTATGGTTGCGGGCGGTGCTGAAAAAGCCAGTACCCCACTGGGTGTCGGCGGTTTCGGTGCGGCGCGTGCGCTGTCTACCCGTAATGATAATCCGCAGGCGGCGAGCCGTCCGTGGGATAAAGATCGTGACGGCTTCGTGCTGGGCGACGGGGCGGGCATGATCGTACTGGAAGAATACGAACACGCGAAAAAACGCGGCGCGAAAATTTATGCTGAAATCGTTGGTTTCGGCATGAGCAGCGATGCTTACCACATGACGTCTCCTCCTGAGAACGGCGCGGGTGCTGCGCTGGCGATGGAAAACGCGATTCGTGATGCGGGTATTACCCCAGCACAAATTGGCTACGTGAACGCGCACGGTACTTCTACACCTGCAGGCGATAAAGCTGAAGCTCAGGCGGTTAAGTCTATCTTCGGCGAATCTGCCAGCCGCGTAATGGTGAGCTCCACCAAGTCTATGACCGGTCACCTGCTGGGTGCGGCGGGTGCGGTAGAGTCAATCTACTCCATCCTTGCGCTGCGGGATCAGGCTGTTCCGCCAACCATCAACCTGGATAACCCGGATGAAGGTTGCGATCTGGACTTCGTTCCTCACGAAGCGCGTCAGGTTAGCGGTATGGAGTACACCCTGTGTAACTCCTTCGGCTTCGGTGGTACCAACGGTTCTCTGATCTTCAAAAAGATCTGATCCTGACGTCCCTGTCGCATTTAAAAAGGTCCGCTTGCCGGGCCTTTTTTATTAAGCCTAATCTTCTTGTCGGCTGCATGACATCCTGCCAGACTAATTGCCCACGCATAAGGAGCCACCATGTTTTTAATCAATGGCCTTGAGCAGGACACGCTGCCTGCCAGCGACAGGGCGATACAGTTCGGTGATGGTTGCTTTACGACGGCGCGCATTCTGAACGGCGATGTCTGCTTGCTGGAGGCGCACATTCGACGCCTGCAGCATGGCTGTGAAAAGCTCATGATCCCCTTTACGCACTGGGACACGCTGCGTCAGGAAATGTGCGAGCTGGGAACCGGGAAGGACAGCGGCGTACTCAAAGTCATCATCAGCCGCGGCAGTGGTGGCCGGGGTTACAGCGCTGCATCGTGCCTCAACCCAACGCGTATTCTCTCCGTTTCTGCTTATCCTGCGCATTATTCTCGCTGGCGAGAAGAGGGCGTCACGCTGACGCTGAGCCCGGTACGGCTGGGACGAAACCCGATGCTGGCCGGGCTTAAGCATCTCAACCGCCTCGAGCAGGTGCTCATTCGTACTCATCTTGAACAGACGGACGCCGATGAGGCGCTGGTTCTTGACAGCGAAGGGTTCATTACGGAATGCTGTGCGGCTAATTTACTCTGGCGGCAGGGGGAAGAGGTGTTCACTCCGTCGCTGGAATACGCTGGCGTAAATGGGTTAATGCGTCAGTTTTGTCTGCAACAGCTGGCACGCTCTGGCTTTCGCGTTGTCGAAGTTAGCGCAGGAGAAGCCGCGCTACAGACCGCCGATGAAGTCATCATCTGCAATGCGCTGATGCCTGTTGTACCCGTCCGTGCGTATGGCCAACAACGCTGGTCTTCGCGCGAGCTGTTTCAGTTTTTAGCCCCGATATGTGAGCAAACCAGATAGTCATGAAAAAAATGTTGCGCTTTGTCCTTATCCTCATCGTTGCGCTGGGCGTCGCCGGCGGAGCGGGCGTATGGAAAGTTCGCCAGCTGGCGAACAGCAAGATCCTGGTTAAAGACGAAACGATCTTTACCCTGAAAGCGGGAACCGGCCGTCAGGCGCTTGGGGAACAGCTCTATGGCGACAAGATTATCAATCGTCCACGGGTATTCCAGTGGCTATTGCGCGTGGAGCCTGAGCTGTCACATTTCAAAGCTGGTACCTATCGCTTTACGCCGGGAATGACCGTCAGAGAGATGCTGCAGCTGCTGGAAAGCGGTAAAGAAGCCCAGTTCCCACTGCGATTTGTGGAAGGGATGCGCCTGAGCGATTACCTCAAACAGCTGCGTGACGCGCCGTATATCAAACATACGTTAAAAGACGATAGCTATCAGACGGTGGCAGAAGCGCTGAAGCTTGAACATCCGGAATGGGTGGAAGGCTGGTTCTGGCCAGACACCTGGATGTACACGGCAGGCACGACCGATGTGGCTATCCTGAAGCGGGCGCACAAAAAAATGGTTGCCGCCGTAGATGCCGCCTGGGAAGGGCGGATGGAAGGATTGCCTTACAGCGATCCGAACCAGTTCGTGACCATGGCCTCGATCATCGAGAAAGAGACTGCCGTCGCTGCTGAGCGCGATCGGGTGGCGTCGGTATTTATCAACCGTCTGCGCATCGGCATGCGCCTGCAAACCGATCCTACCGTTATCTACGGCATGGGCGAGAGCTATATGGGCAAGATTTCCAGAAAAGATCTGGAGACGCCAACGGCGTATAATACCTACGTGATAAGCGGTTTACCGCCAGGCCCGATTGCCACGCCGAGCGAGGCGTCGCTGAAAGCCGCCGCGCATCCGGCTAAAACACCGTATCTCTATTTCGTGGCTGATGGAAAAGGGGGGCATACCTTTAACACCAACCTTGCCAGCCACAATCGCTCTGTTCAGGACTATCTGAAGGCACTTAAGGAAAAAAATGCGCAGTAAATACATTGTCATTGAGGGACTCGAAGGGGCGGGTAAAACCACTGCCCGCAACGTGGTGGTGGATACGCTCAAAGCGCTTGGCGTGGCGGACATGGTATTTACCCGCGAGCCGGGCGGCACGCAGCTGGCTGAAAAGCTGCGCAGCCTGGTACTGGATATCAAATCCGTCGGTGACGAAGTTATCACTGACAAGGCCGAAGTGCTGATGTTCTACGCGGCCCGCGTTCAGCTGGTTGAGACGGTGATCAAACCCGCCCTGGCCGAGGGCAAGTGGGTGATCGGCGACCGTCACGATCTGTCGACTCAGGCGTATCAGGGCGGAGGACGCGGCATCGACCAGACAATGCTCGCAACGCTGCGTAATGCCGTATTGGGTGATTTTCGCCCCGACCTGACGCTCTATCTGGATGTAACCCCGGAAGTGGGTCTCAAACGTGCCCGCGCGCGCGGCGAGCTGGACCGCATTGAACAAGAGTCGTTTGATTTCTTTAACCGCACCCGCGCGCGCTATCTTGAGCTGGCCGCACAGGACAGCTCAATTTGTACCATTGATGCGACGCAGTCCCTGGACGACGTCACGCGCGACATTCAACACACCATTACGCAGTGGGTGCAGGAGCAGCAGGCATGAAATGGTATCCATGGTTGCGCCCACACTTTGAACAGCTGATCGGCAGCTATCAGGCGGGTCGGGGGCATCATGCGTTACTGATTCAGGCATTGCCAGGGATGGGTGATGATGCGCTGATTTATGCCATCACCCGTTTTCTGATGTGTCAGCAGCCGGAAGGGCACAAGAGCTGTGGTAAATGCCGTGGCTGCCAGCTCATGCAGGCGGGGACGCATCCAGACTACTACACCCTTGAGCCTGAGAAGGGCAAAAGCGCGCTCGGTATTGATGCCGTGCGTGAAGTCAGTGAAAAATTGTATGAGCACGCGCGACTGGGCGGCGCTAAAGTGGTCTGGCTTAAAGACGCCACGCTGCTTACCGAGGCGGCGGCTAACGCCCTGCTTAAAACCCTGGAAGAGCCGCCGGTTAAAACGTGGTTTTTCCTCTCATGCCGTGACCCGGGACGATTACTGGCGACGTTGCGCAGCCGTTGTCGTCTTCATCACCTGGCGGTACCTCAGGAATCGTGGGCGCTGAGCTGGCTTGAACGAGAGGTGACAACGTCACCAGAGGGTGCGCTGTCCGCCTTGCGCCTGAGCAGCGGCGCGCCCGCAGCGGCGCTGGCACTACTGCAGCCTGACGTCTGGTCAGAGCGAGAAACGCTCTGCCGGGCCCTGGATGCCTCACTGAACAGTCAGGACTGGCTAAGTTTACTGCCTGCGCTTAACAGCGATCGGGCCGTTGAGCGTCTGCACTGGCTGGCCTCCTTGCTGTTGGATGCGCTCAAAATCCAGCAGGGGGCTACGCTTCTGACCAACCCGGACGCGTTGCCGCTGGTGAATACACTGGCGAACCGCCTCTCAGTGAAGATTCTTCACGCGATGCTCCATGACATCTGCCAGAGCCGTGAACAGCTTTTAACCGTGACGGGTCTTAATCGCGAGCTTTTACTGACCGACCAGTTACTGCGTATCGAACATTACCTGCAACCGGGCGTCACACCGCCTGTTTCCCATCTCTGAGAGAGACATTATGTTTTTAGTCGACTCACACTGCCATCTTGATGGCCTGGATTATCAGTCCCTGCATAAAAACGTGGATGACGTGCTGGCAAAAGCCGCTGCCCGCGATGTGAAATTCTGTCTTGCGGTGGCGACGACGCTGCCGGGCTACCGCTCCATGCGTGAGCTGGTGGGCGTTCGCGATAACGTGGTGTTCTCCTGCGGCGTGCATCCGTTGAATCAGGACGAGGCGTACGACGTTGAGGATCTGCGCCGACTGGCAGCCGAAGAGGGCGTGGTGGCGATGGGCGAGACCGGGCTGGACTATTTTTACACGCCGGAAACCAAACCGCGCCAGCAGGAGTCCTTCCGCAACCATATTCGCATTGGCCGGGAACTGAACAAGCCGGTTATCGTCCACACTCGCGATGCGCGCGCGGATACCCTGGCTATCCTCCGGGAAGAAAAGGTGACGGATTGCGGTGGCGTACTACACTGTTTCACAGAAGACAGAGAAACGGCGGGGAAGCTGCTTGATTTGGGGTTTTATATCTCGTTTTCGGGGATCGTGACGTTCCGTAACGCTGAGCAGCTGCGTGATGCTGCACGTTATGTTCCGCTCGATCGCATTCTGGTGGAGACGGATTCTCCGTACCTGGCACCGGTACCGCATCGCGGTAAAGAGAACCAGCCCGCTATGACGAGAGATGTGGCTGAGTACATGGCCGTACTGAAGGGCGTCAGCATCGATGAGCTGGCCCGCGTGACGACGGAAAACTTCTCCACGCTGTTCCATATCGACCCCGCCCGCCTGCAATCTGTCTGATACACCTGTTTTTTTTAGGCTCGTAATTAATAAGTAAAGCGAGTAAAGTTCACCGCCTCATTTGGGGCGGTGAGTGTGTATTTAGACACATCCGGACATGCTTTTTGTAAATAACTGAAAGTTTTTCGACCGCCTTAAGCTGAAACGTGATAGCCGTCAAACAAACTCAGAGGGAATTATTTTACTCTGTGTAATAAATAAAGGGCGCTTAGATGTCCTGTCCACGGCACGGTACTCCCCCCGGGCCAATGCGTGAAAGCGTAAAAAAAGCACAAATACTCAGGAGCACTCTCAATTATGTTTAAGAATGCATTTGCTAACCTGCAAAAGGTCGGTAAATCGCTGATGCTGCCAGTATCCGTACTGCCTATCGCAGGTATCCTGCTGGGTGTCGGTTCTGCTAACTTCAGCTGGCTGCCAGCCGTAGTGTCCCACGTGATGGCCGAAGCAGGCGGTTCTGTCTTTGCTAACATGCCACTGATCTTCGCGATCGGTGTGGCTCTGGGCTTCACCAATAACGACGGCGTTTCTGCGCTGGCTGCAGTGGTTGCCTACGGCATCATGGTGAAAACCATGGCTGTGGTTGCGCCGCTGGTTCTGCATTTACCGGCAGAAGAGATTGCCGCGAAACACCTGGCGGACACCGGTGTTCTGGGCGGTATCATCTCCGGTGCGATTGCAGCGTATATGTTTAACCGCTTCTATCGCATCAAGCTGCCTGAGTATCTGGGCTTCTTCGCGGGCAAGCGTTTCGTTCCGATCATCTCTGGTCTGGCAGCGATTTTCACTGGCGTGATCCTGTCCTTCATCTGGCCACCAATCGGCTCTGCTATCCAGACCTTCTCTCAGTGGGCTGCTTACCAGAACCCGGTTGTGGCGTTTGGTATCTACGGCTTCATCGAGCGTTGCCTGGTGCCATTCGGTCTGCACCACATCTGGAACGTTCCATTCCAGATGCAGATTGGTGAATTCACCAACGCAGCAGGCCAGGTATTCCACGGCGATATCCCACGTTACATGGCGGGCGACCCAACTGCAGGTAAACTGTCTGGTGGCTTCCTGTTCAAAATGTACGGTCTGCCAGCCGCGGCGATTGCTATCTGGCACTCTGCTAAGCCAGAGAACCGTGCAAAAGTGGGCGGTATCATGATCTCCGCAGCGCTGACCTCGTTCCTGACCGGTATCACCGAGCCGATCGAGTTCTCCTTCATGTTCGTTGCGCCGATCCTGTACGTTATCCACGCGATTCTGGCGGGCCTGGCGTTCCCAATCTGTATCCTGCTGGGTATGCGTGACGGTACGTCCTTCTCTCACGGTCTGATCGACTTCATCGTTCTGTCCGGTAACAGCAGCAAACTGTGGCTGTTCCCAATCGTGGGTGCGTGCTATGCCGTTGTTTACTACACCATCTTCCGCGTGCTGATTAAAGCACTGGACCTGAAAACTCCGGGTCGTGAAGATGCGACAGAAGACAGCAAAGCTGGCGCTACCAGCGAAATGGCTCCGGCACTGGTCGCAGCGTTCGGCGGTAAAGAGAACATCACTAACCTGGACGCGTGCATCACTCGTCTGCGTGTGAGCGTTGCCGACGTAGCGAAAGTAGACCAGCCGGGTCTGAAAAAACTGGGCGCAGCGGGCGTAGTTGTTGCAGGTTCTGGTGTACAGGCAATCTTCGGTACCAAATCCGATAACCTGAAAACCGAAATGGATGAGTACATCCGCAGCAACTAAGTTGTGACCTGGGGAGACTAAGGCAGCCGAATGGCTGCCTTTTTTATTTGTGTCTTAAAAAACGCCACTGAGACGCGAGAGCGGTCACTCTTCAGTCAGCTGATGAACATTCAGGAAAGAAATCGAGGGAGGAGGTTGAAAGGACAGGAGAAACTCGCTCATACTCTTGGATTGTGTCACACACCGATTCCGGGAGTGTGTTTACAGCGGACGCATTGCGCCAGATTAAACAAAAAAGGAAAAGGTCATGGCTGAAGAAACGATTTTCAGTAAAATTATCCGCCGCGAAATTCCGTCAGATATCGTCTATCAGGATGAACTGGTGACGGCTTTCCGGGACATTTCCCCTCAGGCTCCGACGCACATCCTTATCATTCCCAATATTCTGATTCCGACTGTAAACGACGTAAAAACCGAGCATGAAGTGGCGTTAGGTCGTATGCTGACGGTGGCTGCCAAAATCGCTGAACAGGAAGGGATTGCAGAAGACGGTTACCGTCTGATTATGAACTGCAACCGCCATGGTGGCCAGGAAGTTTATCATATTCACATGCATCTGCTGGGTGGACGTCCTCTGGGGCCGATGCTGGCACATAAAGGTCTTTGACATGCTGAAAGGGCGTATTGCAGCGCTGGTAATGGCGATGATGATTGTGGGGTGCAGCTCGCGTCCGGCGATCCCCGTGAATGATGAACAGACGCTGGTCATGGAATCTTCCGTGCTTGCCGCGGGCATCACGGCGCAACAGCCCGCGTTGACTATCAGTGAAATCAACTCATCTGCCTCCTCTACGCTCTTTAATGAAAGACATGAACCAGTGACGGTCCACTACCGTTTTTTCTGGTATGACGTAAGAGGTCTTGAAATGCATCCGCTGGAGGCGCCGCGCAGCGTCACCATTCCGGCCAGGTCGTCGGTAACGCTCTATGGCAGCGCCAACTATCTGGGTGCGCATAAGGTGAGACTTTATCTTTATCTCTGAGGGGTGAACCTTGATTAAAAATTTGAGCCGCTATGCGCTCGTGACAGCTTTCGCTCTGTTTCTCGCAGGGTGTGTGACCCGAACTGAACAGCCTGCGCCTGTGGAAGAGGCTAAACCGGGTACTGAACAGCCGACGCCGCCAACGCAGCAGCAGCCAACCGTGCCGTCTGTACCGTCTATTCCGGCGCAGCCAGGCCCGATTGAACATCCGGACCAGACGTCACAGCCCACGCCGCGCGTGCGCCATTACGACTGGAACGGGGCAATGCAGCCGATGGTAGGCAAAATGCTGCAGGCGCAGGGCGTGACGGCGGGCAGCGTGTTGCTGGTCGACAGCGTCAACAACCGTACCAACGGTTCGCTGAACGCGGGTGAAGCCACGGAAACCCTGCGTAATGCTCTTGCTAATAACGGCAAGTTTACGCTGGTCTCGGCTCAGCAGCTCGCTGTCGCCAAACAGCAGCTGGGCCTGTCGCCGCAGGATAGCCTCGGCACCCGCAGCAAGGCGATCGGCATTGCCCGTAACGTTGGCGCACAGTATGTGCTGTACTCTAACGCCACCGGTAACGTGAACACCCCAGCCCTGCAGATGCAGCTGATGCTGGTTCAGACAGGAGAAATTATCTGGTCAGGTAAAGGTGCGGTTACGCAACAATGACAGCACGCGTGAAGAGATTCTGACGCGCTATTTTCCTCAGTACCGCCTTATCGCGCCGCAGGCCCATTCCGGGCTTGGCGGCGCGAGTTGCATTATAGAGCAGGGCGAACGACGTCTGGTCTTGCGGCAAAATCACGACCCCTCTGCTCCTGCCTCTCATTTTCGTCGTCAGTTTCGTGCCCTGAGACGTCTTCCGGCGGATCTCGTACCTGCCCCTCGTTTTTTCAGACAGGGCTGGATGGCCGTGGACTATCTGGAAGGTGAAGTTAAAAGCGCGCTGCCGGACACGCCGGAGCTTGCGGCGATGCTGTATCATCTGCACCGGCAGCCACGCCTGGGGTGGCGAACGACGTTATTCCCTCTACTGGAACAATACTGGCAGCAAGCCCTGCCAGACAGACGTACTCCAGTGTGGCTGGCACGTCTTAAGCGGCTGCGTAAAACGGGCGAGCCGCAGCCGATTCGGCTCGTGCCGTTGCATATGGATGTTCATGCCGGGAATATTGTTCATACGCCAGCGGGCATCAGGCTTATCGACTGGGAATATGCGGGAGATGGCGATGTGGCGCTGGAGCTGGCGGCAGTCTGGACAGAGAGTGAAGCCGCGCGGCAGATGCTCATCAGGGGCTACGCCCGGATGGCACATATTGACCCCGACGCGCTGAGGCGTCAGGTCAAACGCTGGCGGCCCTGGGTCGTCATGTTAATGGCTGGCTGGTTTGAAATGCGCTATCGGCAGTCCAGAGAGAAACAATTTATTGCGCTGGCAGACGATGCCTGGCGTCAGTTACAAACTAAAGGATAAGAGAGGTGGATGTGGGTCCAGTCATGTTGGATGTAGAAGGGTTTGAGCTGGATGCGGAGGAGCGTGAAATTCTGGCGCATCCGCTGGTGGGTGGACTGATCCTGTTTACCCGCAACTATCACGATCCGGCGCAGCTGCGTGAGCTGGTGCGTCAGATCCGCGCCGCATCGCGCAATCATCTGGTGGTGGCCGTCGATCAGGAAGGCGGGCGCGTGCAGCGTTTTCGCGACGGTTTTACCCGTCTCCCGGCAGCCCAGTCATTTGCCGCGCTGCTCGGCACAGAAGAGGGGGGAAAACTGGCGCAGGAGGCCGGCTGGCTGATGGCCAGCGAAATGATTGCCATGGATATCGACATCAGCTTTGCCCCGGTGCTGGATGTAGGGCATATCAGCGCTGCCATTGGCGAGCGCTCATACCATGAAGACCCGCGTATTGCGCTGGCAATGGCGACCCGGTTCATCGACGGCATGCACGATGCCGGGATGAAAACCACCGGGAAACACTTCCCGGGTCACGGGGCGGTGACGGCGGATTCTCACAAAGAGACCCCGCGCGATCCGCGCCCGGAAGCGGAGATTCGCGCCAAAGATATGTCGGTTTTCCAGTCGCTTATCACCGATAACAAGCTGGATGCCATTATGCCCGCGCACGTGATTTACAGCGACGTCGACCCGCGTCCTGCCAGCGGTTCTCCGCACTGGCTGAAAACCGTTCTGCGCCAGGAACTGGGCTTCAACGGCGTGATTTTCTCTGACGATTTGTCGATGGAAGGGGCCGCGATCATGGGCAGCTACGCTGAACGCGGTCAGGCATCTCTGGATGCAGGTTGCGATATGATCCTGGTCTGCAATAATCGTAAAGGTGCCGTTAGCGTGCTGGATAACCTGTCGCCGATCAATGCAGAGCGTGTTACACAATTGTATCATAAAGGTTCATTTAGCCGTCAGGAGCTGATGGATTCGGTGCGCTGGAAGACGGTCAACGCCCGGCTTGAAGACCTGAATGAGCGCTGGCAGGCACATAAAGCCAGCCTGTAAACCCTCCCGGAAGGCGTAGCGTGGTGAGAAGACGATGATCATCTATTTACACGGTTTTGACTCAAACAGTCCTGGTAATCATGAGAAGGTGCTGCAGCTGCAGTTTATCGATCCGGATGTACGGTTGATCAGCTACAGCACGCGCCATCCGAAGCATGATATGCAGCATCTGCTCAAAGAGGTGGACAAGATGTTGCAGCTCAACGTCGACGATCGCCCGTTGATTTGCGGCGTGGGGCTGGGCGGCTACTGGGCGGAGCGGATTGGCTTCCTGTGCGACATTCGCCAGGTGGTGTTCAATCCAAATCTGTTCCCGAACGAGAACATGGAAGGCAAAATTGACCGCCCGGAAGAGTATGTCGATATTGCGACCAAGTGCGTGAGCAACTTCCGTGAGAAAAACCGCGACCGCTGCCTGGTGATCCTTTCGCGTAATGATGAAGCGCTCAACAGCCATCGTGCAGCAGAGCTCCTGCATCATTACTATGAGATCGTCTGGAACGAAGAACAGACCCACAAGTTCAAAAACATCTCTCCGCATCTGCAGCGTATCAAAGCGTTTAAAACGCTGGGTTAATCAATTACCCGCATGCATCAAAGCCCGGCCGCGAAAGCGTACCGGGCTTTCTTTTTGACCAGAATTGTCTACTTTTAAGCCATCAAAACTTGATGCATATCAATTTTGGTATGACCAATGCGCCTGACGTGGTATTCTCAATGCACCTGAATGGTTTCAGTGCTGTAACCTGTTGTTAATTAAGGGTTATTTTTATAACTTTTAATTAACAATTGGTTAATAATTTGAGGGGGTCACGTTGACTACGCCATTGAAAAAGATAGTGATTGTAGGCGGTGGTGCTGGCGGGCTGGAGCTGGCTACACAGCTGGGCAAGAAGCTGGGTCGCGGTAAAAAAGCCAAAATTACGCTGGTCGATCGTAACCACAGCCACCTGTGGAAACCGCTGCTGCACGAAGTGGCGACCGGTTCTCTGGATGAGGGCGTGGACGCGCTCAGCTATCTGGCGCACGCGCGCAACCATCATTTCCAGTTCCAGCTGGGCTCGGTGGTGGACATCAACCGTGAAAGCAAAACCATCACCCTGGCAGAGCTGCGCGATGATAAAGGGGATCTGCTGGTTCCCGAGCGTAAACTGGCGTACGACACGCTGGTCATGGCGCTGGGCAGTACCTCCAACGACTTCAACACGCCGGGGGTGAAAGAGCACTGTATCTTCCTCGATAACCCGCACCAGGCGCGTCGTTTCCATCAGGAAATGCTGAACCTGTTCCTGAAGTACACCAGCAATATGGGTGCGAACGGTAAGGTGAATATCGCTATTGTCGGCGGCGGCGCGACGGGCGTTGAGCTGTCAGCGGAGCTGCACAATGCGGTGAAACAGCTGCACAGCTACGGTTATAAAGGGTTAACTAACGAAGCGCTGAACGTCACGCTGGTTGAAGCCGGTGAACGCATCCTGCCTGCGCTGCCTCCGCGTATTTCCGGTGCGGCGCACAATGAGCTCACCAAATTGGGCGTGCGGGTGCTGACGCAGACCATGGTGACCAGCGCCGACGAAGGCGGCCTGCATACCAAAGACGGCGAGTATATCAAAGCGGATCTGATGGTCTGGGCGGCAGGTATCAAAGCGCCTGACTTTATGAAAGAGATCGGCGGTCTGGAAACCAACCGCATTAACCAGCTGGTAACCGAGCCAACGCTGCAAACCACGCGCGATCCTGAAATCTTTGCCATCGGTGACTGTGCCTCCTGTGCGCGTCCTGAAGGTGGATTCGTGCCGCCGCGCGCGCAGGCCGCTCACCAGATGGCAAGCCTGGTGCTGCACAACATTCTGGCGCAGTACAAAGGCAAGCCAATGAAAGCCTATGTCTACAAAGACCACGGTTCACTGGTGTCGCTGTCAAACTTCTCTACCGTCGGCAGCCTGATGGGCAACCTGATGCGCGGCTCAATGATGGTAGAAGGGCGCATTGCCCGCTTCGTGTATATCTCCCTGTACCGCATGCACCAGATTGCGCTGCACGGCTACTTCAAAACCGGGCTGATGATGCTGGTGGGCAGAATCAACCGCGTGATCCGTCCGCGTCTGAAGCTGCACTAATCTTTCACTCCCTCCGGGCCCTCCGGAGGGAGTTTTTAGCATTTCATGCTGTAGATCACAGTTTGACTGCTTAAGAGTTCTCCTAAATACAATATATCTCCTCTCAACGCTCCTTTTTTGATCCTTTATCTTATTGGCGAAGCCGTGCCTCCATTGCAAAATTGTTACCAATAGCAACAAAGGAGGAAGTCCCGTGAATAAATCAATGTTGGCGGGTATAGGGATTGGCGTCGCGGCTGCGTTAGGTGTGGCTGCCGTTGCCAGTCTCAACGTATTAGATCGCGGCCCGCAGTATGCACAGGTGGTTTCTGCTACACCGATTAAAGAAACCGTGAAAACCCCTCGTCAGGAGTGCCGTAACGTTTCCGTGACGCACCGTCGTCCGGTGCAGGATGAAAACCGCATTGCCGGTTCTGTTCTGGGTGCAGTAGCGGGTGGCGTAATTGGTCACCAGTTCGGCGGCGGCCGGGGTAAAGACGTAGCGACCGTGGTCGGCGCGCTGGGTGGCGGCTATGCCGGTAATCAGGTGCAGGGCGCGATGCAGGATAATGATACCTACACCACGACTCAGCAACGCTGCAAAACCGTCTATGATAAGTCGGAAAAAATGCTGGGCTATGACGTGACGTACAAAATTGGCGATCAGCAGGGCAAAATCCGCATGGATAAAGACCCGGGCACGCAAATTCCACTGGATGGAAACGGCCAGCTAGTTCTGAATAACAAAGTGTAAAAAAGATGTTCTCTGAATTTAGCTCCTCATGCGCTCAGGCTGAGGAGCTTTTTTTTGCTTTAGATTTTGAGTAGCTCAGGCCACAGCCGCAGCGTGGTTTCGCTAATATTCTGCAGTTTTTCCAGCGTGGCCCCTTCACGGGCGCTGATCGACATCCCCTGCAAAATACAGCTCAGATATTGTGCCAGCAGCTGAGGGTTGCATTGCGCGGGGAGTTCACCGCGCTGCTGGCGCTGAGCCAGAAAGGCGCTGAGGGTCTCCTCCTGCATCGCATGCCGCGATTTCACCGTATTGGCAATCTCTTTGGAGGACGCCGCAAGGGTGGCAGAAGTGTTAATCATAAAGCAGCCCGCAGGCGTCTCTTTACTGGTAAAGCAGGTCGCGACGGCGGTGAAATAGTCGCGAAGCGCCTGTTCAACGCTTTTCTCTTCGCAGAACAGCTGGGCTTCGTGTTTCGCCGCAAAACGCGAAATGTATCTGTCCAGCACCGCCCTGAACAGTCCCTCTTTATTGGTAAATTCGGCATACAGCGTCGGCGCTTTGGCTCCGGTGGCTTCTACCAGATCGGAAAGCGAGGTTGCTTCATACCCATGTTGCCAGAAGAGAGTCATGGCCTTATCAAGCGCTGCATCCCTGTCAAACACTTTTGGTCGGCCACGGCTTTTCTTCGCACAACTCGTGACATCGGTTGTCATTTGCCGTTGGTCCTCTGTTGGTTTGGTGAATGACCATTATAAAAATAAACGCAACCCACCACCAGTGCAGAATGCTTAAAAATAAATTAATCATATATGTATGAAAAATAACAATTTTAAAATTAAGTTAATGGTCGTTATAAAATTATGTTGACGCGTGACCTGGATCACGTTTATGATTTACCTATCGATCGTTAACTAAATGATTAACGACCTCCAAATTCATCTGCTAAAGGTAAACATCATGAAAAACGTAAAAACCCTCATCGCTGCTGCTGTTCTGAGTTCACTCTCTTTCGCAAGCTTTGCTGCTGTACAAGTGCAATCCACCCCTGCTGACCAGCATAAAGTCGGGACAATCTCCGCGTCTGCCGGTACTAACCTGGGTTCACTGGAAGATCAGCTGGCACAAAAAGCGCAAGAGATGGGTGCTAAATCTTACCGCATCACCTCCGTGACCGGTCCTAACACCCTGCACGGCACTGCGGTCATCTACAAATAAGCCGGGCATAAACCCTCATTTATGCCACTGCAATAAAAAACGCCCTGCTCAGCAGGGCGTTTTTTATTTCTGATTTACATCGACTGCTGGACGACGTCGTGATGCCGGGTGACATCGGTCGGCATGCCTGACCGGGCTTCCATCGCGCGCTCCATCACCACGCTGTTGGTATTCGCATTCGTTTTGAAGCTTACCATCGCGGCATTCAGGTTAATGGGCAGCGTCTGCGGATCGTCGCCAATGTTTTTCGATAACGGCTGATGAATCTCAACCAGCCGCACGCCGCCGGGCTCCTCTGAAACCTTAATCGGCGTATTGATAATATTCACTTTGGTTCCAGGCGTAACGACGTTAAACAGCGTTTTGATATCGTCATCGCGCAGACGAATACAGCCGGAGCTGACGCGCATGCCGATGCCAAAGTCTGCATTCGTTCCGTGCAGCAGGTAGACGCCGCCGTATGCCGCGAGGCGTATCGCGTGATGCCCCATCGGGTTATCCGGACCAGCCGGCACCACGGCAGGAAGATCGATCCCCTGGGCCTTATAGCGGGCACGAATGTTGGCCGTCGGGGTCCAGGTTGGATTCGCGCGTTTATCCGAGACGGTGGTGACCATCGTCGGCGTCAGGGTGTCGCCGCCCAGCTGACCAATACCGATAGGGTAGACGGTGACTTCATTTTTACCCGGCGGATAATAGTACAGACGCAGCTCGGCCAGGTTTATCACGATCCCCTCGCGCGGGGCGTCCGGCAGGATAGTCTGTAACGGGATGGTCAGTACGCTGCCCGCGCGCGGGACATACGGGTCGACGCCGGGGTTCGCCTGCAGCAGGGCCAGAAAACCGACGTTATATTTTTTGGCAATGGCTTCCAGCGAACCACCATTGTTTTCAACCACATGAAAGCGGTTTTCGCCCACGACATTGCTGCCGGGAGGGGGAAGGGGCCAGGTGTTTGCCCGAGCGGGAAGCGCAACCGCGACGGTGGCTGCCAGCGCAAACAGGGTCATCCAGCGAGTAAAACGCGAAAAGGTCATCATCACCATAATCCATACAAATGATAAGGTTATTGTTTTATAAAGCGTTAATGATAATTATGGCGAATGGGTGTGTCGGGAAGATCGGGTGAAGTGCAAAGAGTTTGTAAATTGTCCCCCCGTAGCGCCGGGCTAACAGGGGAAGGGATCCCCATAAAATAATGCCTGCACGGACGACTCCCTCTCCCTTGAGGGAGAGGGCTGGGGTGAGGGGGAACATACGACTCTGGTGGTCATTCCGTTCACTTTATGTTCCTTAGTACTCTGTAACGACATGACCTGTGAACGTGCCAGGGTGGCTCAGTCGCCACCACCCTGGCGACCCGGGCTCCCGGCGGTAAATCGCCGCTACGCGGTACCTTCGGCTTATTCCTTCCGGCTTTTCGGGGACGGGCGGAGGTAACATCCCTGTAAAGCCCGCCCTCTCGGCGCATCCCTGCGCCTCGCCCCGGCCTGCAGGAAACGCCTCAGCGATTTACAGCCGGACCAGGGTGTCGCTGTAAGCTATTCATTTTCCGGAAGCAACTTTTATCGCTTCCGGTTAATAAACTACATGAAATTCCTCAGTTAAGAGGGGAATGGAGGTCAGGCGATCGTGTTCTCTTCCAGCTGGCGCATAAAGTTACGCACCCAGTCCATACGGGTTTTGCGCTCCGTCAGCTCCTGGGTAAATTTCAGACGGGTTGGACCATCCAGACGGAAATGCTGCGGCTGTTTTTGCAGCAGGCCGATCAGCCACATCGGGTTGACGTGATTCTTCTCGGCGAATTCAATCACGCCGCCTTTTTCATTGCCTTCGAGCTTGCGGATCCCCAGCTTTTGCGCCTGCTGGCGCAGCCTCGCGATATCCAGCAAATTTCTCGCCGGATCGGGCAGCAGGCCAAAGCGGTCAATCAGCTCCACCTTAATCTCTTCCAGCTCGTTCTCCTTCTTCGCGCTGGCGATGCGCTTGTAGAACGACAGTCGGGTATTCACGTCCGGAATAAAATCGTCCGGCAGCAGGGAAGGCATACGCAGCTCGACCTCGGTCTGCTGGCTGGTGAGATCTTCCAGCGACGGCTCGCGTCCGGCCTTCAGGGCATCAACCGCGTTTTCCAGCAGCTCCATATAGAGCGAGAAGCCGATGGTTTCCATGGAGCCGCTCTGGTCTTCACCCAGCAGCTCGCCGGCACCGCGGATCTCGAGATCGTGCGTGGCCAGCGCAAAGCCTGCGCCGAGGTCTTCCAGCGAGGCGATGGCTTCCAGACGCTTTTGCGCGTCGGTGGTCATCGCTTTCGGATGCGGCGTCAGCAGCCAGGCGTAGGCCTGATGGTGCGAACGCCCGACGCGGCCGCGCAGCTGGTGAAGCTGCGCCAGGCCAAAGTGATCCGCACGCTCAATGATGATGGTATTTGCCGTCGGAATGTCGATCCCGGTTTCAATGATGGTGGTACACACCAGCACGTTAAAGCGCTGGTGGTGGAAGTCGTTCATTACCCGTTCCAGCTCGCGCTCGCGCATCTGCCCGTGACCGATAGCAATACGCGCTTCCGGCACCAGCTCTGCCAGCCTGTCGGCGGCTTTCTGGATGTTTTCCACGTCGTTGTATAGGTAATAGACCTGACCCCCACGAAGCACCTCACGCAGAATGGCCTCACGCACCACCAGATTATCGTACTCGCGAACGAAGGTTTTCACTGCCAGACGGCGCGCCGGCGGCGTAGCAATAATCGACAGATCGCGCATGCCGCTCATCGCCATGTTGAGTGTTCGCGGGATTGGCGTTGCGGTCAGGGTCAGGATATCGACGTCGGCGCGCATCGCTTTGATGCGCTCTTTATGACGCACCCCGAAGCGGTGCTCTTCGTCGACGATCAGTAGCCCCAGATCTTTCCACTTCACATCGCTTTGCAGCAGCTTGTGGGTGCCGATCAGAATATCGATTTTGCCTTCGCTTGCCTGTTCGAGGATCTGCGTCTGTTCTTTGGTACTGCGAAAACGCGAGAGCATCTCGATACGTACCGGCCAGTTGGCGAAACGGTCGCGGAAGTTGTCGAAGTGCTGCTGAGCGAGCAGGGTGGTCGGCACCAGCACCGCCACCTGCTTGTTGTTTTCCACCGCAAGGAAGGCGGCGCGCATCGCCACTTCGGTTTTACCGAAGCCGACGTCGCCGCAGACTAAGCGGTCCATAGCCAGCGGCTGGCACATGTCGCTCAGCACGGCGTTGATGGCCTGGGCCTGATCCGGCGTGGTTTCAAACGGGAAGCTGTCGCAGAACAGCTGGTACTGTTCTTTATCATGCTTAAAGGCAAAGCCCTGTTTAGCCGCGCGCTGGGCGTAGATATCCAGCAGCTCGGCAGCCACGTCGCGCACTTTTTCCGCCGCTTTCTGGCGCGCGCGCGCCCAGGCGTCGCCGCCCAGCTTGTGCAGCGGCGCATTCTCTTCGGCGCCGCCCGCGTAGCGGCTGATCAGATGCAGGGAGGAGACCGGGACATACAGTTTGGCGTCGTTAGCATAGGTGAGCATCAGGTATTCACCTTTGATGCCGCCCGCTTCCAGCGTGGTCATCCCCTGATAGCGCCCAACGCCGTGCTCCAGGTGAACAATCGGCTGGCCCGGGTGCAGCTCGGCAAGGTTACGGATCAGCGTGTCCGGGTTGATGGTCCGACGGCTGTCCTGACGGCGGCGCGCGACGCGCTCGCCCAGCAGGTCGCTTTCGCAAATCAGCGCCAGGTTGTTGAGCGTGTCGATGAACCCGTGCTCGGCGGCGCCAATCATCAGATAACGACCGTTTCCGGTCGCTTCGCTCAGGCGCAGGATGCGCTTCGGCGCCACCTTAATGCGCCCCAGCAGCTCACCTAACGCTTCGCGGCGGCCTTCACTCTCAACGGAGAACACCACCGGGCCGGTGAAGGACTCCAGGAACTTGCGCAGATTATCCAGCGGGGATTTCTGCTGCGCCTGAACGGCCAGGTCCGGCAGCGTCCGGAAGGCGAGGTTGGTATTGGCGGCCTTATCGGCAAGCGAATCGGTTTTCAGCTGCATGCGCGGCCAGCGCTTCAGCTCGGCGTTGAGCTCGTCGGTGCGCAGCCACAGCGCTTCCGGCGGCAGCAGCGGACGCATTGGGTCAACGCCACGGTTTTCAAAGCGGGCGCGGGTTTCGCTCTCAAAGCGGCTGGCGCTGGCGTCGATATCCCCGGTGTTGACAATCAGCGTATTCGCCGGGAAGTAGCTGAACAGGGCAGGCAGCGGCTCGTTGAAGAACAGCGGCTGCCAGTATTCGATCCCGGCAGGAAGCATGCCTTTACTGACCTGCTGATAAATATGTTCCGCGTCGCGCTTCACCTCGAACTTATCGCGCCACTGGCTGCGGAACAGCTCGATAGCGGTTTTGTCCGTGGGGAACTCATGCGCGGGCAGTAAATTGATGGACTCCACCTCTTCCAGCGTGCGCTGCGTGTCGGCGTCGAATACGCGCAGGCTGTCGATTTCATCATCAAAAAAATCCAGACGATACGGCTGGTCGCTGCCCATCGGGTAAAGGTCGAGCAGCGCGCCGCGGGTGGCGTATTCCCCGTGCTCCATCACCTGGTCGACGTGGCGATAGCCGGCACCGTCAAGCTGCGCGCGCAGGGCGTCACGGGACACGCGCTGGCCTTTTTTCATCACCAGCGCGTGACCGTGCAGATAGCTGTGCGGACAGACGCGCTGCATCAGGGTGTTCACCGGCACAATCAGCACGCCGCGCTGCATGGTCGGCAGCTGATAGAGCGTCGACAGGCGCGAGGAGATGATCTCCTGATGCGGAGAGAAGCTGTCATACGGCAGCGTCTCCCAGTCGGCCAGGCTGAACACCAGGCTATCGGTGAACTGGCGAATTTCATCTTGCAGGCGTAGGGCGTTTTGCATATCCGGGGCAACCAGAATCACCGGGCCTGGATGACGCTCGGCGATTTCCGCCACCAGCGTGGCGCACGCCGCGCCCGTGAGTTCACCCAGCTGGCGCTGGTCGCCCGCTTTGACAGGCAAGGAATAACGATAGTGTTCAGGCATGGCTATGTCAGAGTCTCTTATGGATATACCAACAGTATTGGGGCATATCACTGATACGCAATGTCTTTATTATCCTCGATCGTTTTACATAAGCAAATCGTAACCGCACGGCAGGGCTAAACGCCCCCAAAACGGGGGCGGAGAGGGCATTAACGCGTTGAAGGTGACAGGGTCAGCGTAGACGGAGGAGAGAAGAAAACGTCCCCAAAAAGCGCGGTGGAAATCTTACGCACCCCGAGCCCGGCAAGGGTACAGATAAACAGGCTGGCAAACGGATAGACCAGCACCAGGGTGAGCTCTGCCCAGACCGGCCACGAGGCGGCATTCATTTCGCCAATCAGGAACAGGCTAAAGGCCTCAATCAGGATGCGGTGGGTGGTATAAATCGCAATGGTATTTGAGCCAATCACGTTCAGCAGATTGTTCGGGTGAACGGCATAGCGCTGCTCAAGGCTGTAGAACAGCTTCATGATCAGCACAATCGACAGCAATGAGAGCAGCAGCGGAACGTTAGCAAACCACAGCACCACGGAGACGGCGGCGAAAGCCCCGGTTGCCAGCCAGATGCGGCGCAGGTTGACGCTTTTCATCCACGCCATCAGCTCTGCGCCATACCACGCCCCGAGGCTGTAGTAGATCATGTTGCGTACCACGCTGTTCATTCCCCACCACGGCAGCGGCAGGAAGTTAATCGCGATGCTTGCCAGCGCCAGCAGTCCCAGTACCGGCAGCTTCCAGCGGCTCAGCAGTTTACACAGCGTGAAGTAGACCACCAGAGCATACAGATACCACAAACTGGTGCTGGCGGTGATCATCCCCAGCACAAAGCCTGAGAACGAGTCGGCGTAGGCCGCGTTCGACGAGGTGGCAAGCTCACGCTCGGGCGCCAGCCAGGCGTTCAGGTGGGTCAACGCCTGCCATTGCAGGACGCCCCACAGCGCCAGGACCCAGACAATGCTCCAGATCCGTTTATCGAGACTGGTTCGCCAGTCCACTTCGTCAATATAACGACGGATCAGATAGCCGGAGATAAAGAAGAAGACCGGCATACGAAACGGTGCGAGATAGAGGTTAAAATAGACCCAGCATTTGGCGAGAAGGCCGGAGAGCGGGTGTTGTAGCCCGATCAGATGCGGATAAAACGTGATAACCGAATGATAGATAACCACCAGGCAGATACACAGCCCTTTTATCTGGTTAATCCATAATGCTTTTTGCTTCATAGTTCGCCACTACCTTATTGCCATAAACGAACGAGCAATTGTTGTAAAACGACACCAGGATGTAATGGGTAACAGTCTGTATCAGGAGGTTTTTCGGAAAAGGTGGAGGTTGCGAGGTGAGTATTCAGACAATAGCACCCTGATTTATCTGAATTTTTCGGAAAAATGATTACCAAAGCTTACTGTTTCAGTCATTTACGCTTAACGGATTCGCTTATATACTCGTGGGTCTGCTATCAGCAAACAGACGGATTTCATGTATCAACCTGTCGCACTCTTCATAGGCTTACGCTACATGCGTGGGCGCGCCGCGGACCGCTTCGGTCGCTTTGTCTCCTGGCTTTCGACTATTGGCATTACGCTTGGCGTGATGGCACTGGTGACGGTGCTTTCCGTCATGAATGGCTTCGAACGCGAGCTGCAAAACAATATCCTGGGGCTGATGCCGCAGGCCGTTCTTTCATCATCCAACGGTTCGGTTAACCCGCAACAGCTGCCGGAAAGCGCGGCGAAGTTACAGGGCGTCACGCGCGTAGCGCCGTTGACGACCGGCGACGTGGTGCTGCAAAGCGCCCGCAGCGTGGCGGTCGGCGTGATGCTGGGTATTGACCCGGCGCAAAACGATCCGCTGACGCCGTATCTGGTTAACGTGAAGCAGTCCGATCTGGAAGCCGGAAAATACAACGTGATTCTGGGTGAACAGCTTGCCGGCCAGCTTGGCGTCAACCGTGGCGATCAGCTGCGCGTGATGGTCCCTTCTGCCAGCCAGTTTACGCCGATGGGGCGCCTGCCAAGCCAGCGCCTGTTCAACGTGATTGGTACCTTTGCCGCCAACAGCGAAGTCGATGGCTACCAGATGCTGGTGAACATTCAGGACGCTTCACGCCTGATGCGCTACCCGGCAGGGAATATTACCGGCTGGCGCCTGTGGCTCGATGCGCCGCTGAAGGTCGATACCCTCAGCCAGCAAAAACTGCCGGACGGCACTAAATGGCAGGACTGGCGCGAGCGTAAAGGCGAACTGTTCCAGGCCGTGCGGATGGAAAAAAACATGATGGGGCTGCTGCTGAGCCTGATCGTGGCCGTGGCCGCATTTAACATCATTACCTCGCTGGGCCTGATGGTGATGGAGAAGCAGGGCGAAGTCGCCATTCTGCAAACCCAGGGGCTCACGCCGCGCCAGATCATGGCGGTGTTTATGGTGCAGGGGGCCAGCGCAGGCATCATCGGCGCGCTGCTCGGCGCCGTGCTGGGGGCCTTGCTTGCCAGCCAGCTTAATAACTTAATGCCGATCATCGGCGCCCTGCTCGACGGCGCGGCGCTGCCGGTGGCTATCGAGCCGCTGCAGGTGGTCGGTATTGCGCTGGCCGCGATGGCCATTGCGCTGCTTTCTACGCTTTATCCTTCCTGGCGCGCTGCCGCCACTCAACCCGCTGAGGCTTTACGTTATGAATAAGATCCTGTTGCAATGCGACAACCTGTCCAAACGCTATCAGGAAGGCACTGTGCAAACCGACGTGCTGCACAATGTGAGTTTTAGCGTGGGCGAAGGCGAGATGATGGCGATTGTTGGCAGCTCCGGCTCGGGCAAAAGTACGCTGCTGCATCTGCTGGGCGGGCTGGATACGCCAACCGAGGGCGACGTGATTTTCTCCGGCCAGCCGATGAGCAAAATGTCCTCCGCGGCGAAGGCCGAGCTGCGCAACCGCGAGCTGGGCTTTATCTACCAGTTCCACCACCTGCTGCCGGATTTCACGGCGCTGGAAAACGTGGCGATGCCGCTGCTGATTGGTAAAAAGAAACCGGCAGAAATTAACGCCCGCGCCAGCGACATGCTGAAAGCGGTAGGCCTGGGCCATCGCGGTAACCATCGTCCCTCTGAGCTTTCCGGCGGCGAGCGCCAGCGCGTGGCGATTGCCCGCGCGCTGGTCAACAACCCGCGCCTGGTGCTGGCGGATGAGCCTACCGGTAACCTGGATGCCCGCAATGCGGACAGTATTTTCCAGCTTCTGGGCGAGCTGAACGCCTCGCAGGGCACCGCGTTTCTGGTCGTAACCCACGATCTGCAGCTGGCAAAACGCATGGGGCGTCAGCTTGAGATGCGCGACGGCCATCTGAACGCGGAACTGACCCTGATGGGAGCAGAGTAATGGCGTCACCGTTATCCTTACTCATCGGTTTACGTTTTAGCCGCGGCCGCCGTCGCGGCGGCATGGTGTCGCTGATCTCCATCATCTCGACCATCGGCATTGCGCTCGGTGTGGCGGTGCTGATTGTGGGCTTGAGCGCCATGAACGGCTTTGAGCGCGAGCTGAATAACCGCATTCTGGCGGTGGTGCCGCACGGGGAGATCGAGCCGGTTAACCAGCCATGGACGAACTGGAGCGATGCGCTCGCCAAAGTCGAAAAGGTGCCGGGCATTGCCGCGGCCGCGCCCTATATTAACTTTACCGGGCTGGTGGAGAGCGGGGTCAACCTGCGCGCCATACAGGTGAAAGGGGTTAACCCTGCCCAGGAAGCGCGTCTCAGCGCGCTGCCAAACTATGTGCAGAACGGCGCGTGGGCCAACTTTAAGGCCGGCGAGCAGCAGATCATCATGGGTAAAGGCGTGGCCGATGCCCTGAAGGTGAAGCAGGGCGACTGGGTGTCAATCATGATCCCGAACGCCAGCGCCGACCACAAGCTGCAGCAGCCTAAGCGCGTGCGCCTGCACGTCACCGGTATTCTTCAGCTGAGCGGTCAGCTTGACCATAGTTTTGCGATGGTGCCGATGGAGGATGCGCGCCAGTATCTCGACATGGCTGACAGCGTGACGGGCATTGCCATTAAGGTGAACGACGTCTTTAACGCCAATAAGCTGGTACGCGACGCGGGCAGCGTGACCAATAACTATGTCTACATCAAAAGCTGGATCGGCACCTACGGATATATGTACCGTGATATCCAGATGATCCGCGCAATTATGTATCTGGCGATGGTGCTGGTGATTGGTGTGGCGTGCTTTAATATCGTCTCGACGCTGGTGATGGCGGTCAAGGACAAGAGCGGCGACATCGCCGTGCTGCGTACGCTGGGGGCGAAAGACGGTCTTATTCGCGCCATCTTCGTCTGGTACGGTTTGCTGGCGGGGCTGTTCGGCAGCCTGTGCGGCGTGGTGATTGGCGTGGTGGTTTCCCTGCAGCTGACCCCGATTATCAACGGGATCGAAAAGCTTATCGGCCACCAGTTCCTGTCGGGTGATATCTACTTTATTGACTTCCTGCCGTCTGAACTGCACTGGCTGGACGTTTTTTATGTGCTGGTTACAGCACTTTTACTGAGTCTGCTGGCAAGCTGGTATCCGGCGCGTCGCGCAAGCCGAATTGATCCGGCGAGGGTATTAAGTGGCCAGTAATTACGTCATGATCTAGCGGCTTTCGGGCCGCCAGGTAAAGGAGGAATGCGTTATGTATTACGGATTTGATATTGGCGGCACCAAGATTGCGCTCGGCGCGTTTGATAAAGACCTCAAACTGCAGTGGGAAACCCGCGTTCCCACGCCGCGCGAAAGCTACGACGAATTTTTAACCGCGATTGCCGCGCTGGTGGCGCAGGCCGATGAACGCTTTGGCGTCAAAGGCAGCGTCGGCATCGGCATTCCGGGTATGCCCGAAACCGACGACGGCACGCTGTATGCCGCCAACGTGCCTGCCGCCAGCGGTAAACCGCTCCGCGCCGATCTCTCTGCTCTCCTTGAACGCGACGTGCGTTTAGACAATGATGCTAACTGCTTTGCGCTCTCTGAAGCCTGGGACGATGAGTTCCGTCAGTATCCGCTGGTGATGGGGCTGATCCTCGGTACCGGCGTCGGCGGGGGGATCGTCGTCAACGGTAAGCCAATCACCGGGCGCAGCTACATCACCGGCGAGTTTGGTCATATCCGTCTGCCGGTGGATGCCCTGGAAGTCGTGGGGCGCGACTTCCCGCTGACCCGCTGCGGCTGCGGCCAGCACGGCTGTATTGAGAACTACCTCTCCGGCCGCGGGTTTGCATGGCTTTACGAACACTTCTATCATCAGAAACTTGAGGCCCCTCAAATCATTACCCTGTGGGAGCAAGGGGACGCGCAGGCGCGCGAGCACGTCGAGCGCTATCTGGATCTGCTGGCGGTGTGTCTGGGAAATATTCTCACCATCGTCGACCCGGATCTGCTGGTGATCGGGGGAGGGCTGTCAAACTTTACCGCGATTACGGAACGGTTGTCCGGGCGTTTGCCCCGACATTTATTGCCGGTTGCCCGCGTGCCGCGTATTGAACGCGCGCGACACGGGGACGCAGGAGGCATGCGCGGAGCCGCATTCCTTCATCTCACCGATTAGTTTACGAGGTTTCTATGCTGTCGCGTCGCCAGGGTCGACTCAGCCGTTTTCGCAAAAACAAACGCCGCTTGCGTGAGCGCTTGCGCCAGCGGATCTTTTTCAGAGACAGAATGATGCCAGAAGCGATGGATAAACCCAGAGTGGTGGTGCTGACCGGGGCGGGGATCTCCGCCGAGTCAGGAATTCGAACCTTCCGCGCGGCGGACGGGCTGTGGGAAGAGCACCGCGTGGAGGATGTGGCCACGCCGGAAGGCTTTGCCCGCGACCCGGATCTCGTCCAGGCGTTTTACAACGCCCGCCGCCGTCAGCTTCAGCAGCCTGAAGTCGCGCCGAATGCGGCGCATATGGCGCTGGCGAAGCTGGAAGAGGCGCTCGGCGATCGTTTTCTGCTGGTAACGCAGAATATCGACAACCTGCACGAGCGGGCCGGTAACAAGAACATCATCCACATGCACGGCGAGCTGCTCAAGGTTCGCTGCGCCTGGAGCGGTCAGGTGCTGGACTGGCAAGAGGACGTGCTGCCTGAGGATAAGTGCCACTGCTGCCAGTTCCCGTCGCGCCTGCGTCCGCACGTGGTCTGGTTCGGCGAAATGCCGCTGGGAATGGATGATATCTACAGCGCGCTGGCGATGGCCGACGTATTTATCGCCATCGGCACATCCGGCCATGTTTACCCGGCGGCGGGGTTTGTCCACGAAGCGCGGCTGCACGGCGCGCATACGGTAGAACTCAATCTTGAGCCAAGCCAGGTGGGCAGCGAGTTTGAAGAGAAACACTACGGTCTGGCAAGCACGGTCGTCCCGGAGTTTGTCGACAAGCTGCTGAAAGGGCTGTAACGGCAATCGCGTGAAAAGGCACCCGTCCAGCGGGTGCCTTTTTATTTATGAATGGAAGAACGCCAGCGTCTTCTCGAGCGATTTAGCCTGCTCATCCAGCGAGAGCGCCGCGGCAGAGATCTGCTGAACCAGAGAGGCGTTCTGCTGGGTCGTGCTGTCCATCTGGTTAACGGCGGTGCTGACCTGGCTTATCCCGCGATTTTGCTCGTCCAGCGCCTGAACGATATCGTTGATGACCAGATGCACATGCGATACCGCTTCAATCACCTGTTTCATCATCACCCCCGTTTCATTGACCAGCTCAACGCCTTTGCTCACGCGCCCTGAGGACTCGGCAATCAGCTGGGAGATCTCTTTTGCCGCGTTAGCGCTTCGCTGGGCAAGATTGCGCACTTCCCCAGCGACTACCGCGAAGCCGCGCCCCTGTTCGCCAGCCCGTGCCGCTTCAACGGCAGCATTCAGCGCCAGGATATTGGTCTGGAAGGCGATGCCATCGACAATGCTGTTAATCTCGCCGATCTTACGCGCGCTCTCGTCAATCTCCCCGATCACCACGACCACGTCGTTTACCAGCGTTTCGCCATGCCCGGCGAGGCTTGCGGCGCGATCGGTCAGCGTGGTCGCCTTGTGGGCGTTGTCGGCGTTATTCTTCACCGTTACCGAAATCTCTTCCATGCTGGCTGCCGTTTCAACAATCGCAGCCGCCTGTTCCTCGGTTCGCGAGGCGAGGTCAAGGTTGCCCGCCGAAATTTCGCTGGTGCCGCCGTGCACGGAGTGGCTGGCTTCGTTGATATTGTCGACGATGCGCTTGAGCTGCATCTGCATGGCGTGCAGGGCATAAAAAATGCTGTGGGTATCTCCGGAACGAACCGGGATGGTGTTGTTCAGATCTCCCCGGGCAACGGCCAGGGCGATCCCGGCGGCCTCCGAAGGTTCGCCCCCAACCGGACGGTCAACTTTACGGGTGAAGATCTGTGCCATGACCAGGCTAACCGCCACGATGCTTAACACCATCATGATGATGGCTTTCAGTAAAAATGCGCGCGCTTCGGCCATCACTTCGCTGACCGGCGTGATAATGGCGAGTTTCCACGGCGTCTGGCTGTTACCGACGGCGATGTCCTGCCAGGTGATGAACACGTCCTCCTTCAGCAGCGGATCGTTTACCCGGGTGACGTCATGACCGGCAATCTGACCGGCGTAAGGCTTGCCCGCCGCGCGCTTGTCCGGGCTGGACACCACGTTATTAGCTGCGGAGAGGAGAAGGGCGTAGCCTGTGCCGTTCCACGGTTTAATCGCGCCGATGGTCGATTGCAGCGTGGCGAGGGAGAAGTCAGAGGTGACCGAACCCAGAAACTGACCGTCGCGCATGATGGGGGCGGCAATCGAGGTGAGCATTACGTCCACGCCGTTGTAGGGATAGATATAGGGTTCGATGATCACATCTTTATGCCGTTGTTTCGGCAGCAGATAATAATCACCGCTGCCGGGCGTTTCGATGTCCGTCAGCAGGTGTAATGCCGGTTTGCCGGTGGCGTCCCGGTCAACGTAGCGGGCGTAGCGCCCGGCAGGATCTTCACCGCTCTGACCGGCCCAGACGGCATCTTTATCGTCGAACGCGTTAGGCTCAAAGGCCATCGACATGGAGAGAAACTGTGGGTGAGCCGAAAGGTAGTGGATGAGCAGCTGGTTCAGGCTCTGGCGATCGGATACGCCCGCCTCGCGCAGCGCCAGGGCGCTGTTGCCCATGTCCCGGGCGGCAGTCAGGGCAGAATCCAGCTGTTTGCTGACCTGCAACGCTTGCACCTCGGCAATCTGGCGGATATGTTTTTTGGCCAGAACCTCCTGCTGCGCCATCCACTGCCACATCATAAACCCGATCGTTGCCGTAAAGCCCACCGTTACGGTGAGGAAAATGGACAACAGCATCAACGTCTTGACGCTTATTTTTTTTCTTCGGACCATGGCGTCTTTCATTCTCATCTCCCGTAATATCGTGCATGTCGGGCAGGCACATATTCCTTATCGGATATTTTCTCCTCTTTCTGTAGAGCGTCAGGAATATTTAATTTAAATTTTGTTTCGTAAATCCAGTTAATTAGTGTGGATGCTTTTATTTTGTGCATTCAATCAAAATAGTGCTCGATAAAGCTCGTTATCGTCGTGTAGAAAGAGGATGCTAATAAATATAAAGTTGTAGAGGAGGATGGGATATGTACGGATTTATTGCGCGACAACCCATTTTTAACCCTGAGATGAAGACGGTGGCCTACGAGCTGCTCTTCAGAGATGGGATGACAAACCGTTTTCCGGATGTGTCGGCGGAATATGCCACCTCCAGGATGATCTCAGATCAGTTTTTATGCGTGCCGTCCCAGCGCATCGCCGGGGCACATACGTCGTTTATTAATTTCCCGTCGCGAATGGTCATAGACCGTAGTGGAGAAGCGCTGGATAAAGAAAGCGTGGTCATTGAGATCCTGGAAGATGCTGTGCCGGGAGCGGAGCTGTTGCAGGCTGTCAGGGAGATGAGTGCGGATGGTTATCAGTTTGCGCTTGATGATTTCACGCTTGCGCCAGAATGGGATGTTTTTTTACCCTATATTTCAATACTGAAGTTTGACGTCAGGAATTATACCTTAGCGCAAATTAAACAGTATCTGAAAGAGCGTAAACATTTAACCGGGCATATTAAATATCTCGCTGAAAAAATTGAGACTAAAGAGGAATTCAGCGAATACAGGGAAGAGGGATTCTCGCTGTTCCAGGGCTATTTTTTCTGCCGTCCGGAGGTCATTAAATATAAACGGCTATCGCAAAATCAGCTGGCGATTTTTCGGCTGCAAATGGAGGTCGGACGCAATAAACCCGATTTTCGGATCGTCGAGTCGTTGATTAAAACCGATCTCACGCTGTCCTATAAGATTATGCGCTACATGAAGCACACCGCATTTAAACATATCGGTGCCTGTAATTTCAGCAAGTTAACCCTGAGCGAAGTCCTCAGATACCTCGGGGAAAACCAGCTGAGACGGTTTGTTGCGGTCGTGGTCCTCGCCAGTGCGGGCAATGACACCGTCAGCGAGCTTTACCCGCTGAGCATGATGCGCGGCAAGTTCTGCGAGCTGATAGCCGAGACGATGAACGAACCGACGCTGGCTGAAAATGCCTTCATGTGCGGCCTGTTTTCTCTGCTCGATACCCTCCTTGAGCTGCCGATGGCCGAGTTGATGAAGCAAATTGCGGTCCCGCAGAGCGTAAGCAATGCCCTGTGCCACCAGGAGGGACGGTTAGCCGATATGGTGAGCCTGTGCCGATACTATGAACAGCAGCAGTGGGACGAGGCGACCCGGGTTCGTCAGGCGCTGGGTCTGTCGGATGAGGATGTGGTTGAGGCGATGAGAAAGGCGACAATCTGGGCAGGGGAGAATGCGGTCAGTTAATCCTCCTCACGCCGTCCGGGCGGCGTGAGGAAGAACGCGATACCGTTACCGGCCCGCTTTTAATTTCTGGTAATACTCTTCGTAGAGGAGGCTGGCGTCACCGACATCGTTCTGCCATTCACCTTTGCTGATGGTTTCGGCATCCGGATAGAGCGATTTATCGTTAGCTACCTCAGGCTTCAGCAGCTTGCGTGCGGCGAGGTTTGGCGTCGGGTAGCCAATCGTCTCGGCAACCTGTTTCGCTACGTCCGGGCGCAGCAGGAAGTTAATCAGCTTGTGCGCCCCTTCAGCGTTTTTCGCGTTGGCGGGGATCGCAAGGCTGTCCATCCAGAAGATCCCGCCTTCTTTCGGCCAGACCACCTCAAGCGGCGTACCGGCCTGGCGGGCGACATACGCGGAGCCGTTCCACACCATCCCCAGGTTCACTTCGCCTTCCATATACGGATTTGCCGGGTTATCAGAGTTGAACGCCGCCACGTTAGGCATTAGCTTTTTCAGCTCGTTATACGCCGCTTCAATCTCTTTCGGATCCGTCGTGTTGCCCGAGTAGCCCAGCTTGCGCAGCGCGACCTGGAACACTTCACGCGCGTCGTCGGTTAACAGCAGGCTACCCTTGTACTCTGGTTTCCAGAGATCGGCCCAGCTTGTCACCGTTTTTGGATCGACGGCCTCGCTGTTCACGCCGATCGCGGTTGCCCCCCAGATATACGGAATGGAGTAGTCGTTATTCGGGTCGAACGGCTTGTTGAGCATCTCAGGATCGAGGTTTGCAAAATTGGTTAGCTTCGTTTTGTCGATCTTCTGGATCATGCCCTCTTTGCGCATTTTGTCGACAAAGTAGGTGGAAGGCACGACCAGATCGTACGCGCCGTCTTTGTAGGTTTTCAGCTTGGCGTACATGGTTTCATTCGACTCGTAGGTCGAGTAGATAACCTTGATGCCCGTTTCCTTTGTGAACTGTTCCAGCAGGCCCGGCGGCACGTACTCGGTCCAGTTGTAGAAGTAGAGCGTTTTGCTGTCATCAGCGTGCGCGGCACCTATGCCAAGCACCAGCGCCGCAGCGGCGAGCATTTTTTTCATTTCATTGTCCCCTGAGATTTTGTTTTATCACGAGCAATAACCTGGCTGGCAATCACCAGAACCAGCGAAAACACCAGCAGAATGGTCGCCAGCGCGTTCACCTCCGGTGAGACGCCGACTTTCACCATTGAATAGATCTTCAACGGCAGAATTTCATAGCTCGGACCGGTGACGAAGGAGGACACGACCACGTCATCCATCGACAGGGTGAAGCTAAGTAGCCATCCGGCCGCCACGGCGGGCATCGCCAGAGGCAGGATGATTTTGCGCAGGATGATCATCTCGCTGGCACCCAGATCTTTCGCCGCCTCCAGCATGCGCACGTCGAACCCTTTCAGGCGCGCGAAAACGGTCACCACCACAAACGGCAGGCAGAAGGTGATGTGCGAGAACAGCAGCGACCAGAAGCCAAGCTGTACGCCCAGCAGCATAAACAGCACCAGCAGCGAAATGGCCATCACGATGTCCGGCGACATCATCACCACAAACAGCATGCCGCTGACGAACGGTTTGCCGCGAAAGCGATAGCGGTAGAGCGCCACGGCGGTGAGCGAGCCAATCAGCGTCGCGAAGGTGGCGGAGAAGATCGCCATCGTCAGCGAGTGCTGCGCGGCCTGCAGCAGGCTATCGTTGTTCATCAGCAGGCTGTACCAGTTGGTGGTAAAGCCCTGCCAGTTAATCCCGAAGCGTGAGCTGTTAAACGAGTTCACGATCAAAATAACGATCGGGATATACAGGTAAGCGTAAATGGCGGTCATAAAACCGCCGCGAAGCAGTCGACCGATCATTCGAGTTCCACCTTCTTGTTCAGCAGCCGTGAAGCGCGCCAGTAGACCAGCAGCATCAGGCCCATGACCACCGTCAGCGTAATGCTCGTCGCGGACCCGAACGGCCAGTCGCGGATGTTCAGGAACTGGCTCTTGATTACGTTACCGATCAGCAGGTTTTTCGCGCCGCCCATCAGATCCGACACGTAGAACAAACCCATCGCCGGGAGCATTACCAGCAGACAGCCCGCGATAATGCCGGGCATGGTCAGCGGGATAATAATGCGGATGAAGGTCTGCATCTTATTAGCGCCCAGATCTTTTGCTGCCTCCAGCAGCGGTTTATCCAGCTTCTCGATGCTGGAGTAGAGCGGCATCACCATAAACGGCAGCAGGATATAGACCAGGCCGACAATCACCGCGCTCGGGGTAAACATGATGCGGATCGGCGTATCAATCACTCCCAGCCACAGCAGAAACTCGTTGAGATAGCCTTTAGTGCTAAGGAAGATCTTCAGCCCGTAGATGCGGATTAACGAGTTGGTCCAGAAGGGAACAATCAGTAAAAACAGCAGCAGGGGCCGCACCTTTTGCGGCAGGCCCGCGAGGAACCATGCGAAAGGATACCCCAGCACCAGACAGGCAAGGGTGGCAATCAGCGCCATGTTGAGCGAGTGCAGCAGCACGTCAAAATAGAGCGGATCGAGCAGGCGCGCGTAGTTGCCCAGCGTAAAGACCAGCGAAACGAAGCTAGCGTCGTCGCGGGTCAGAAAGCTGGTGGCAACGATCATCAGGTTGGGCAAAAAGACAAACAGCACAAGCCAACCGACGATCGTGGCGATCACCACATTCTGGAATTTACTTGTGTTCTTCATCAGCCAGCACAACCTCCCAGCTTTCTACCCAGTTAATAACCATTTTCTGGTCGAGAGAGTGGTCGAAGTCAGGGTCGTCTTCGTTAAAGAACTCGCTGACCATCACCATTTTGCCGTTCTCAAGCTCGACAACGGACTCCAGCGTCATCCCTTTGTAGTTGCGCTCGCGGATATAGCCAATCAACCCTTCGGCCTCGGTATTGCCGTGAATTTCATCGACGCGCAGATCTTCCGGGCGTAGCAGAACGTTGAGCTTTTGTCCCTTTTCGACGGGGAAATTCACCGTGATATTGCACTCGCGTCCTTCGACGCTGGCTCGCACGCGCTGGTCGTCCAGACGCTCGATCACCGTGGCGTCGAAGATATTGATTTCGCCAATGAAGCTGGCGACAAACAGATTCTTCGGCTCTTCGTAGATTTCGCGCGGCGTGCCGTCCTGCTCGATTTTGCCGTCGCGCATCACCACGATGCGGTCGGACATGGTCAGGGCTTCTTCCTGATCGTGGGTGACGAAGACAAAGGTAATGCCGAGCTTGCGCTGCAGGGCTTTGAGCTCGTTCTGCATCTGCTTGCGCAGCTTGTAATCCAGCGCCGAGAGGGATTCATCCAGCAGGAGCAGGCGCGGCTTGTTGACCACGGCGCGGGCGATGGCCACGCGCTGCTGCTGGCCGCCGGAAAGCTGATGGGGTTTACGCTCGGCAAACGTCTCAAGCTGCACCATGCGCAGGGCGTCGGTGACGCGCGGTTCGATCTCATTCGCCGGCGTTTTTTGCATCCGCAGGCCAAACGCCACGTTTTCAAACACGGTCATGTGCGGGAACAGGGCGTAGCTCTGAAAGACGGTATTGACGTGGCGATCTTCGGCAGGAACTTGGGTGATGTCCTGGTTCTCAAGATGGATATGGCCGTTATCGACGCTTTCCAGCCCGGCGATAAGGCGCAGTACGGTTGTTTTGCCGCAGCCCGAGGGGCCAAGCAGCGTCAGAAACTCACCGTCATTGATGGTCAGAGTGAAGTCGGAGATAACGTCTTTACCATCAAAACTTTTACGAATTCGTTCCAGTTGCACCAGCGGTGAACGTGAACGGGATTGTGTATTCAATTTTTGCGCTGTCCCATATAGACGCCTCAGGCAGCAGACTGAAGCGGGGTTTGTGTGTAACCACCTTGGTGACTCGTAATGAGGGCGGACATTCTACGGCAATCCCCTGCAATCGCCAATCCTTGTCACTGATTCATAAGCTACATTAACTAACGCATAACGATATAAACGGAAAATATTCTCGTTTGCGGGATAAAAGTGACCTGACGCAATATTTGCGTTTTGATGCTTATTGATAATGTTGTCACAAAAAGTGAGGGTGACTGCATGGATAAATTACTTGAGCGTTTTTTACAGTACGTTTCGCTGGATACCCAATCTAAGCCGGGTGTTCGCCAGGTGCCGAGCACCGAAGGCCAGTGGAAGTTATTAAACCTGCTGAAAGAGCAGCTTGACGCCATGGGGCTGGTCAACGTCACGTTAAGCGAAAAAGGCACTGTGATGGCAACGCTGCCGGCGAATGTCCAGGGTGATATTCCGGCGATTGGCTTTATCTCCCATGTCGACACCTCTCCGGATTTTAGCGGTAAACATGTGAACCCGCAGATTGTGGAAAACTACCGCGGCGGCGACATTGCGCTGGGCATTGGTGACGAAGTGCTCTCGCCGGTGATGTTCCCGGTACTGCACCAGCTGCTGGGCCAGACGCTGATCACCACCGACGGGAAGACGCTGCTGGGGGCGGATGATAAGGCGGGGATCGCGGAGATCATGACTGCGCTGGCGGTGCTGAAGGGCAAAAATATTCCGCACGGGGATATCCGCGTGGCCTTTACGCCGGACGAAGAGGTGGGCAAGGGCGCGAAGCACTTCGACGTGGAGGCCTTTAACGCGCAGTGGGCCTATACCGTCGACGGCGGCGGCGTCGGTGAACTGGAGTATGAAAACTTCAATGCCGCGTCCGTCACGATCAAAATTGTCGGCAACAACGTTCATCCTGGCTCGGCGAAAGGCGTTATGGTGAACGCGCTGTCGCTGGCGTCCAGAATTCATGCAGAAGTCCCGGCGGAAGAGAGCCCTGAACAGACCGAAGGGTATGAAGGTTTCTATCACCTGACCAGCATCAAAGGCACCGTGGACAGCGCGCAGATGCACTACATCATCCGCGATTTCGACCGCAAAGCCTTTGAGGCGCGCAAGCGCAAGATGATGGAGATCGCGAAGAAGGTCGGTAAAGGATTACACCCAGATTGCTATATTGAGCTGATCATTGAAGACAGCTATTACAACATGCGCGAGAAGGTGATGGCGCATCCGCATATTCTCGATATTGCCCAGCAGGCGATGCGCGACTGCGATATTGAACCGCAGCTCAAGCCGATTCGCGGCGGCACCGACGGTTCTCAGCTGTCGTTTATGGGGCTGCCGTGCCCGAACCTGTTTACCGGTGGCTACAACTACCATGGTAAGCATGAGTTTGTGACGCTGGAAGGGATGGAAAAAGCGGTTAAGGTGATAGTGCGGATAGCGGAGTTAACCGCGAAGCGGTAAGAAAAAGCCCGGTGGCGCTACGCTTACCGAGCCTACGATCGGAATGTAGGCCGGGTAAGGCGAAGCCGCCACCCGGCAAATATCACGACTCAGTCCTCAAAGAACCAGTAACCGCTGTTGACCAGCGCGGCCAGCATCGCGAGGAAGGAAGGATCTTCCAGCGCATCGCCAAAGGTGTCGGCAGTGAGCACCAGATGGCTGGCAATGGCTTCCAGCGCCGGGCGGTGCGGAGAGTCCAGCTTCTCGCCGTTGACGAACACCTCTTCACCAATGCGCAGCACGCGCAACCCGCCCAGACGCGTCAGCTTATCGCCCTGCTGAAGCGCATCATAAATCTCGTCAGCCTGATACGGCGGCTCCGGCGGCGCAACGTCCAGCTCATGACGAGACTGGCTGATAAACTCACCAAACCACTGTTTGAAGTGCTCCGGCTCGTTGATCAAATCCAGCATCATGCCGCGCAGCTTATCGAGTTCTTCTGGCAGAATATCCGCCGGATGCTCGCGCGCAGGCACATCAGGGTCGCTGTAACGATAGCTGCCCAGCTCGCGCTGCAGAACATAGTCGGCAAATCCGCTGATCATCTCGCGGCCGCTCGGCGCGCGGAACCCCACGGAATAGTTGAGTGAGTTTTCCAGGGAGTAGCCTTCGTGAGGGAATCCCGGCGGGATGTAGAGAATATCACCCGGCTCCAGCTCTTCGTCGATAATCCCTTCAAACGGGTCAACCTGAAGCAGGTCAGGATGCGGGCAGTGCTGCTTCATCGGCACTTTTTCGCCCACGCGCCAGCGGCGGCGGCCCGTACCCTGAATGATGAACACGTCGTACTGGTCAAGATGTGGACCTACGCCGCCGCCCGGCACGGAGAAAGAGATCATCAGATCGTCCATGCGCCAGTCGGGCAGGGCGCGGAACGGACGCATTAATGCGGCAGTCGGCTCGTGCCAGTGGTTGACCGCCTGCACCAGCAGCGACCAGTTGTTTTCACCGAGGTGATCGTAGCTTTCGAAAGGTCCGTGGCTAACCTGCCATTTCCCGTCCTGGTGGCTGACCAGACGGCTGTCGACTTCGTTTTCCATGGCCAGACCTGCCAGCTCGTCAGGCGAGATAGGGTCGACAAAATTGCTGAATCCGCGTTTCAGAACCACCGGGCGTTTTTGCCAGTAACGTTCAATAAACTCGGGCCAGTTAAGCGTTAAGTGATAATCCATAATTTTTTTATTCCGCAGGCTCTTACTGACTCGGATTATAACGGAAGCTCAGTCCCCCGGCTGCGAGATCCTCGCATTTTTCACATAACGGGTTAACTATCGTTCAATGTGAGCTGCTGGCGACCAAAAATAACCTCCATTCTGGCGCCGCCCAGCAGGCTTTCACTGGTTTCTATTTTCCCGTCGTACTGGTCGACAATCTCGCGGGCGACGGCCAATCCTACGCCCTGGCCAGGACGTAGCGTATCGGCTCGCTGACCGCGATCGAACACCACGTCACGCTTATTGCGCGGGATGCCCGGACCATCATCCTCAACGATAATATGCAGTTCGGTTTCCGTCTGACGCGCAGACACTTCCACGAACTCCAGGCAGTATTTGCAGGCGTTATCCAGCAGGTTACCCATCACTTCCATGAAGTCATTTTTTTCACCCACAAAGCTTATCTCTGGCGAGATATCGAGGCTGATGTTCACCCCTTTACGCTGATACACCTTATTGAGGGCGGACGTGAGGTTATCCAGAAGCGGGGCTACCGGGTGCAGCTCTCGGCTCAGAAGCGCGCTGCCGGAACGCATGCTGGCGCGGTGCAGGTAATAGCCAATTTGCTGGGAAATACGGCTGATCTGCTCCAGCATCACCGGCTCGGCATCATCGACGCTCAGCTTCGAGCTGCGCATTGAACGCAGGGTACTTTGCATCACGGCCAGCGGAGTTTTCAGGCTGTGGGTCAGGTCGGTAAGAGTGGTACGGTATTTATCGTAGCGTTCGCGTTCACTTTTCAGCAGGCGGTTGAGGTTACGCACCAGGCTGGTGAGCTCACGGGTGGTTTCCGGGTTCAGCTTCTCGCGATGATGTTCTTCCAGCTCACGAACCTCTTTCGCCAGTGATTCAATGGGGCGCAAGCTCCACCACGCCGCCACCCACAGCAGCGGGATCACCAGCAGGAGATTCGCAGCCAGAACGTAGATGAACCAGCTCCAGACCATATAAGAACGCTTCAGCTCGACCGGAATGGTGTCGATCACCACGATGGTCAGCTGCGGCATGTTCAGCGTCGCCGGATAGAGGTTAATCGCGACGGAGTGCGTCATCTCCGTCTCGGCGTTGTCGGCGCGGATCTCGTTCAGCTTTTGCTGCAGGGAGCGATCTTCATGGATCAGCGAGCTGGTGGTGTTGAGATCGGCTTCAATTTCGTGAAATCCGTTGGTTTTGAGCCATTCCGGGCGAATGCTTTTGACCAGCCAGGGAATATCACGCTGCGCCCACAGTAATTTCCCCTTTTCGTTATAAATCAGGGCCAGCGTTGGACTCTGCTGGTTGAGGTTTTCCGGCATTTCGACGGTGATTCGGTTGTTTTCCCACTTCGCCAGGGTATAAAACAGATTGCTTTCGCCACGCAGCAGCCGAAAGGTGGTTTTATCAAAGCTGACGCTGTAGCCCACCAGGGCGACCATGCCGTAGGAGAGCGACAGCACCAGCACGACGGCGGCTGTTGCCAGTAAGAAACGAACCCGCAGCGAGAGGGGCAGTATGTGGCGTAAAATCCCTCTCATTTAGCGTAATTCGAACAGGTAGCCCTGGCCACGGACGGTGGTAATCACATCCTGCGGATACTGCGCCTGAATTTTCTTACGCAAACGTCCCATCAGCACGTCAATGGTATGGCTCTCGCGCAGTTCAGCATCAGGGTAAAGCTGGAGCATTAAGGAATCTTTGCTCACCACTTTGCCATTGTTACGGATCAGCGTTTCCATGATGGTGTATTCGAAGGCGGTGAGCTTAATCACTTCATCATTGATCGCTAATTCCCGGCGGGAGAGATCGACCTGGAATGGCGGGATGGAAATAACCTGTGAAGCCAGCCCGCTGTTGCGGCGTAACAGCGCCTGCATGCGCGCCGCCACCTCTTCAATATGAAACGGCTTGGTGACGTAATCGTCTGCACCCGCGCTGAGCACTTCAACCTTATCCTGCCAGCCTTCACGGGCGGTCAGAACCAGAACCGGCAGGGAGACATCGTGGCTGCGCCAGCGGCGAATTAGCGACAGACCGTCTTCGTCAGGCAACCCTAAATCGACAATGGCGATATCCGGCAGGTGTTCATTGAGATAATAATCGGCTTCTTTTGCATCTTCAGCATCGTCCACCTGATGTCCCATCTCCTGAAGCTGAACCTTCAGGTGATGGCGTAGTAATGCGTTATCCTCAACAACCAGTACGCGCATCATCTCTTCTCCCTAAAAAATTGGTATGAATAGTTTAACGCTGATTATGTTGTTGTGGGGATAAACATTGAGTAAACCGGGGAAAAGCATCCCCCTTTTCGGGCGAAAAGGGGGAGAGGGGCGTTACTTCAGCTCGTCGACCATAGTGATGGCGCGGCCAATGTAGTTCGCCGGTGTCATCGCCTTCAGGCGCGTTTTCTCTTCTTCCGGCAGCGCCAGACCGTCGATAAACTGCTTCATGCCTTCGGCGTCAACGCGTTTTCCGCGGGTCAGCTCTTTCAGCTTCTCGTACGGTTTTTCGATACCGTAACGGCGCATCACGGTCTGGATTGGCTCCGCCAGCACTTCCCAGTTGTGGTCCAGCTCGTCCAGCAGACGGTCACGGTTCACTTCCAGTTTGCTCACGCCTTTCAGGGTGGACTGATACGCGATTAGCGCGTAGCCAATGCCCACGCCCAGGTTACGCAGTACGGTGGAGTCGGTCAGGTCGCGCTGCCAGCGGGATACCGGCAGTTTGCTCGCCATATGCTGCAGCACGGCGTTCGCCAGTCCCAGGTTGCCTTCGGAGTTTTCGAAGTCGATTGGGTTTACCTTGTGCGGCATGGTGGAAGAGCCGATTTCACCGGCGATGGTTTTCTGCTTGAAGTGGTTCAGGGCGATGTAGCCCCACACGTCACGATCGAAGTCGATCAGGATGGTGTTGAAGCGGGCGATGCAGTCAAACAGTTCGGCGATATAGTCGTGCGGCTCAATCTGCGTGGTGTACGGGTTCCACTGAATGCCCAGAGAGGTCACGAACTCTTCGCTGAACTGGTGCCAGTCCACTTCCGGATAAGCGGCGATGTGGGCGTTATAGTTACCGACCGCGCCGTTGATTTTGCCGAGGATCTCAATCTGCTCCAACTGACGATACTGGCGCTCCATGCGGTACGCGACGTTCGCCATCTCTTTACCCATCGTGGATGGGGTGGCTGGCTGGCCGTGGGTACGGGAGAGCAGCGGAATGTCGCGGTATTCCACGGACAGCGCTTTTACCGCGTCGATGATTTTACGCCAGTAAGGCAGCACCACCTCTTTACGCGCGGTGGAGAGCATCAGCGCGTGAGAGAGGTTGTTGATGTCTTCAGAGGTACAGGCGAAGTGAATGAACTCAGACACGGCGTGCAGCGCAGGGACGCTTTCCACTTTCTCTTTCAGGAAGTACTCAACCGCTTTCACGTCGTGGTTGGTGGTGCGTTCGATGGTTTTAATGCGCGCGGCGTCTTGTTCGCTAAACTCGGCAACGATTTTATCAAGGTAATCGTTTGCCTTTTCGTCAAAAGCAGGAACTTCCTTGATTGCTGCCTGGGCGGCCAGCTTTTGCAGCCAGCGTACTTCAACCTGAACACGGAACTTCAGCAAACCATATTCGCTGAAGATCCCGCGCAGCGCGCTGACTTTATTGCCGTAGCGTCCATCGACAGGGGATACGGCGGTCAGTGAGGATAATTCCATAATTCGCAACTCCGGGAGGTTAACAATGAGCAAGAATTTGTTTTGCCTGAGTGGTCAGGCGATTACGAGAAAACATTAACTGCAGGCGGCCACCGCCCACCTGGTGCCACAGCACGGCGGCGCGGATACCTGCCAGCAGGGACGCGCGCACTTTCGCCTGTACCTGCGGACTTTGCAGCACGGCAGGGGATCCGGTGACCTGAATACGCGGGCCCAGCGGGCTGATGACGTCAACATAAATGCCGGCCATAGCGCTCAGCAGCGTTTCCGACTGCAGGTCAAAATGGTCGAGCTGACGCTGCAGCCCGGCAATGCGATCGCCCAGCGTATTCATTGCGCCTTTTGCGGCGTTCAGCTTACGTTCCAGCACCATCAGGCTCAACGTGTAGCGGGTCAGCTCCGCGTTTAATCCCTGACGGCTGCTGGCGTTAAGCACGCCCAGCAGAGTTTCAAGACCGAGACGAAGATTGGTTTCACTGCCGCCGAACACGCCCAGGGTCGAGCCGGGGTTGAGATCGATAACGCTGTTTAGCGAAACGTGCAGGGCGTCAGCGTCGCAATGACCCTGATGCGCCAGCTGTTGCACCAGACGGGCTGACTGGCAAATTCCCGCCAGCGCCAGGGTGATGTCATAGTAGTTCTTCGCCACACGGTCTCCTTTATGTGTGAATCGTATTAAACAGCAGGCAGCGGCAGGCGCTGTTCAATGATCCCGCCGCCCAGACAGATTTCGCCGCTGTAGAAGACAGCAGACTGACCCGGGGTGACGGCGGCGACCGGCTCGTCGAAACGCACGTCAATGCGATCGTCATCGAGCGCGGTAATGGTGCATGGAATATCGGTCTGACGGTAGCGGGTTTTCACCGTGCAGCGCAGCGTGCCTTTCAGCGGCTCACGATCGACCCAGTGCAGCTGCTGCGCGATAAGGCCAACGGACATCAGACGCGGATGATCGTGTCCCTGGGCAACAACCAGAATATTGTTTTCGACGTCTTTGTCGACAACATACCATGGATCTTCGCTACCTTCTTTGGTCCCGCCAATACCCAGGCCTTTACGCTGGCCGAGCGTGTGGTACATCAGCCCCTGATGCTGGCCAATCTCTTCCCCGTCGACGGTGACAATTTTACCCGGCTGTGCAGGCAGGTAACGTCCCAGGAAATCGCGGAATTTGCGCTCGCCGATGAAGCAGATGCCGGTAGAGTCTTTTTTCTTCGCGGTGATCAGATCCAGCTCTTCGGCGATTTTACGTACCTGCGGCTTTTCCAGCTCGCCGACCGGGAACAGGCTCTGGGCGATTTGCTCGTGGCTCAGCGTATAGAGGAAATAGCTTTGATCTTTGTTGCCGTCCAGACCGCGCAGCAACTGGCTTTTGCCATTCACGTCTGCACGGCGCACGTAGTGACCGGTCGCAATATAGTCTGCGCCCAAATCTTCTGCGGCGAATTCCAGGAAGGCCTTAAATTTGATCTCTTTGTTGCACAGAATATCCGGGTTCGGCGTGCGGCCCGCTTTGTACTCTTCGAGGAAGAGTTCAAAAACGTTATCCCAGTATTCTGCGGCAAAGTTAACGGTGTGCAGCTCAATGCCGAGCTTATCGCATACGGCCTGCGCGTCGGCGAGATCCGCTGCGGCGGTGCAGTATTCCTCGCCATCATCTTCCTCCCAGTTCTTCATGAACAGGCCCTCCACCTTATAGCCCTGTTGCTGTAACAGGTAGGCGGAAACGGAGGAATCGACACCGCCGGACATGCCGACGATCACTTTTTTCTGGCTGTTATCTGACATGGAATACTCACGACATTGAACTTCAAGGCGGCGTATTCTATCACGCCCCCCCACCATTGGCACCCTCTGTAAACGGCCAGTTAAATGCGCCGATAACATCCAGCGGCAGGCGTGCGCCTGACTGCCAGCAGCGAATGCTTTCCGCAACCAGCGGCGAGCGCAGGTTTGGCGCGTTCAGGATCTCGTCGGCAGTGACCCACAGACAGCGGTCGATATCGTCATCCTGCGGCTCTGTGGCGCACGTTTCGCTAAGCTCAACGGCGAATAAAAAGCGCAGGAAGGGCGTGTGGTCAGGTGCGATCCACTGATGCATGCGGATGAGGTGCTGAGGCTCAGCGTGAATGCCGGTCTCTTCCCACAGCTCGCGTTTCGCTGCCTGCAGAAGGGTCTCATTGGCTTCAAGGTGTCCGGCAGGCTGGTTCCACAGCGCTTTGCCGTTAATGCTCTCTTCGACAACAAGGAATTTACCCCGGGCGTGGACCACGCAGGCAACCGTGACATGAGGTTTAAACATAGTGACTCCTTAAGGGGTAACGTCGCGCCATTCGCCGTTTGCCAGCGTTTCCAGGGTGTAGCTGCCCATGGCGTAGCGAATCAGACGCAGGGTAGGGAAGCCGACGTGTGCGGTCATGCGCCGAACCTGGCGGTTGCGGCCTTCATAAAGGGTTATTTTGAGCCAGCTTGTTGGAATGGATTTGCGTTCGCGAATCGGCGGGTTGCGCGGCCACAGCCACTCCGGTTCATTCACGCGTTCAATACCCGCCGGCAGGGTTGGGCCGTCGTTCAACGTCACGCCGCTGCGTAGCGCTGCCAGCGTCGCGTCATCCGGCTCGCCTTCCACCTGGACGAAGTAAATTTTGCCGGTGCGTTTGCCCGGCTGCGTGAGCTTCGCCTGCAACGCGCCGTCATTGGTTAAGACCAGAAGGCCTTCGCTGTCGCGGTCCAGGCGCCCGGCCGCGTAGACGCCCTGAACAGGGATATAATCCTTCAGCGTGCTGCGTCCGGCTTCATCGGTAAACTGAGGCAAAACATCGTAGGGTTTATTGAACAAAATAACCCGCTTCGGCTGGGTTTCCTGCGGTCTTCTGGCGGCTTGTCGCGAGCTGAATCGCTCAACCCGGTGTTTTGTAAAAGAAGTCTTAGAATCATTATAGTATTTGCGGGCATTGCTCATATAATGCCCTCCATAAGGCGATTCGAGAGATTCAAAGCTATGTGTGTTGCTATCGGGTACATGCGTTACTCGTCAAAACTTCAAGGTGCAGGTTCCACCATTCATCGTCAGAAAAGCCTAATTAATAAATGGGTAGAAGACCAGAAAACTCATCACGGTAAAGTGTATGAGGTCAAATTCTACACGGATAAGGGGCTGTCAGGTTGGACAGGTGAAAACTTACTTGCAGGTGCGTTAGGTCGATTGATTGAGGAAGTTGAAGCCGGTGGTTATCCAGAAGGGACACCAATTATCCTCGAATCCATAGACAGCCTTTCGAGACAAGGGCACGAAGAAGCAACAGCAATCTTACGTCGATTAACCTCTACTGGTTGTGTAGTACACAGCATTCTTGACCGTCAGGTTGTCCAGCGTTCAGACCTGAAAACATTCATTGGTGCAATGCAAATTATCGCAGTGGCTGAACGTGGTAGGGAAGAGTCAGACATCAAATCTGAACGTGTGTCCAGTTCCAAAGAACGTAACTATGAACTTGCCAAACTTGGTAAGAAGCTGGTGACAAGAAATCTACCAGGCTGGATTTACCTTGACCAAAAAGGGAAGATGCAGATTGACCCCGCAAAGCAGAAACTGGTGAAGGAAATCTTCGAAATGCGCCTTGCTGGTCACACATATCAGGGTATTGCAGAGACTATGACTAACAGAGGTGAACCCGTTCTCAATGAGCGTAAAGGTGCTCAACGTTGACTACCAAATTCAATCAGGACTCTGCTACACAGTCGTTCAGTTATCGGTGTACTTCCTGCATCCAAAGTGAACGACAAATACAAAGAGATTGAAGACTACTTCCCCTCAGCGATTACCAAAGACCTTTTCTATGCCGTCAATGACCTGAATGTTCCTGCTATACGTAGTCGTGAGAAGAAGCAATATCCTGAGACAGTCTTCCTGTTTAAAGGTCTTGTAAAATGTCGCTACTGCAAAGGTAATGTTTTTCTCAATGGTGCGAAACCTGGATATTGGGGAAGAATACGGTGTATCGGTCATCATGATAAAGTCTGTGATGCTCCATCGTTACCGCGCCACGACTTTGAACAGAGTCTGATTACAAGAATGTTCCCGCTGCTGAAATCTATGGATGTCAGTACAGAGGAAAATCCCGTTCCAGTGTTACAGGCGAAAATTGACCATCTGACGAATATCCTCGAAGGTTACTATGATAACCTTGAAGAAATACCTCGTGAAGATAAACCTCGTCGTAAGAGTATCAACGAGCGTATCTCCAAACGTGCCAACGAAAAGGAAGAGTACGAGAGACAACTCGTAGTAGTTCGTCGCAAGATGGAAGTTCGAACTGAGAATACACTTTCAGATTTGAATTATGATGACTATAGCGACAGGTTGAAAATGCAACTGGTCATCAGTCGTAATATTGAACGTATCGTATTGGATTCACTCTTCGATAAGGTTCATATCAAACTGGTCAATGGTAATGCACTGATGGACTTCCCCCTTTACGGTGATGTGGATGGGGCGAGGTTGGTTATTACTGCCAAAGAAAACACAGGTATCACTGATGTTGAGAGAATCCTTGGTTTAGATGATGCAATGCCTACAGTTTACAACCTTGCTCCGTCCAGTGGGGAATTTATGGATGACAGGGAGTTCCCCGAAGTAGAACCAGATTACCCCAATATCAACGAGGGTTAGCATGAACGAAATTATAAAAAAATTTAGCGCTTCTTTGAATGACACTCTAATTACTGATTTTAGGGATGTTGTAAATGAAGGGGAGTTTGCGTATCACTATTTTTCTCATAGGGGAGGGAAGAACCAATTTAGCCCAATATGCTCTTGCATGGATTGGATAAGTGTCTCTGTACGGTATATCACTAATTTCCCTGAGTTCTCAAAGGATATTGATGTTAAAGCTATGCAAGTCTACTCACTAATTTCATCAATAGATATTGCAGTAGAGGCATTGCAACAGTTGCATCGAATAATTGAAAATGACCATAAATTAGTGAGGTGGCCTTTTAATGAGTTTAATCACGTTTTTTCAAATAAAATAGCGCACTTATCAAACAAGAAAGATGACGAGTATTTTAAAGAGGTAAGGTCAATTTTTGGTGCTCACCCTACGAACCTTTGCAATAATGGTGAGAGAATGTTTGCAAGTTGGCCTCATTTTCATGCTTTCAACGGAAATGACTTTACTGTAAGTATTTACAATAATATACCTGGCAAGGATGATGTTATTTTTGGGATTAAGATTAATGAACTTTTAATTTTCCTCAAAGAAAGATATGAATACTTGGTAGGGCTTAAAGATGCAGTCGTAGCAATACGCGACAAGCACTACGAAAATCTCATTGTTAAAATTATCCCAAAGAGCGGCAACATACATGAAGAATTGAAAATCTTGCTTTCTGAATCGCCACGGGTTTAACAGACACCTCAGAGTCATTTAAGATGGCTTAA